>ENA-OURU01001780-OURU01001780.1-human-gut-metagenome-genome-assembly--contig:-NODE-1780-length-24307-cov-9.169594_pt1 | contig 24307 bp, 25 predicted proteins | sample MGYA00242137_ERZ509064 | MGnify/ENA primary metagenome ERZ509064 (study PRJEB26280, sample SAMEA2338777) | human gut metagenome | biome: human gut; feature: human-associated habitat; material: faeces...
ATCAATATTGACCTGGACTCCGGCTCGGAGGCCGGAGTGACAGATAAAAAAACAGACCGGGGTGACAGAAAATAGGGAAATTCGTAGATTCCTGGACGTTTTCTTACGAAAACGAGGGATGGCTCTGCAGGGTGAACGATTGCTTTGCAATCGAGAGATGACTTTTTTGTAACTGTCCTTCCGGGCTTGATCCGGAATCCAAGCAGCAAATTGGCTTTTTTGTAAACTCCGATGCCGGATCAAGTCCGAAATGACAGTATTGAGCCGTACGAAAAATAACAGCGCAAGCGGGGGTTTACACTTATTTATTTTTTCTTAAACTGGGCGTTATAGAGCATACGGTATGCACCGTCTTCAATCTTCAGCAGCTCATCATGTTTGCCCTGTTCGATAATTTCACCGTCATTAATCACAACAATCTTATCGGCATTCTGTACTGTTGAAAGCCGGTGGGCAATGACAAACACCGTCCGTTCCTGCATCAAGTTATCAATGGCTTTCTGAACCACGGCCTCCGACTTATTGTCCAATGCCGAGGTCGCTTCGTCAAGAATAACGATCGGCGCGTTTTTGATAAAGGCACGGGCAATTGCCAAACGTTGCCGCTGGCCGCCGGACAGCAAGGAACCGCGCTCGCCGATATCGGTATCAAGGCCGTCTTCCAGCGTTTCGACAAAGTCATCAAGATAGGCCATTTTCAAAGCACGGGCAATTTCTTCTTCGGTAGCGTCTTCTTTGCCAAGCAGAATATTGCTGCGCAAACTGCCGGAAAACAGGAAATTATCCTGAAAAACCACCGCAATTTTATCGCGCAGAGATTCCAAGGTGTAATCACGGATGTCCTGCCCGTTAATGGTGATTTGTCCGGAAGTTACGTCATAAAAGCGGGGCAGAAGGTTGACGAAAGTGCTTTTGCCGCCACCGGAATTTCCAACCAGGGCAACCGTGGTTCCGGATTTGACTTCCAGGTTAATATCTTTTAGAACCGGAACACCCGGGATATACTCAAAACAAACATCTTTGAAGCAAATGTCATTATGCTCGGCCTTCAGCTTTTGAGCCGATGCTTTATCGGCGATTGCCGGCTGCAAATCCAAAATTTCCATAACCCGCTCAATCGCCATAAACGAAACCATAACCGCATTATAGTTCTTGCCGATCCCCTTAATCGGCCCATAGAGCATAATCAGCGCGGTCAGAAAAGAAACAAAACTGCCGCTGGTGATAGTGCCGTGGACAATCAAATAGCTGCCGTATCCGATAACGGCGGCAATGCCAACGGAAACGACAACATGCATCATCGGCGTCATCCAGGCGGTTTTCTGTACCAGCTTAATCCCCAATTTGAAAATAGTACGCAATTTCTCGTCAAATCCCTGATAGGAACGCTCCTGCAAATTATACGAAGCGATCGTCTTGGCGCCGGCATAGGTTTCATTGTAATTGGTCAGAATCTTGGAGCCTTCCATAACGCCCTGCATAATCACCCCTTTAATCCGGCGCTTGACCTGAGATAACGGCAACAGGGCACAGAGCAAAACGACAATGGCAATAATCGACAGCTGCCAGGAATTGTAAATCAGTACGCCAATTAGAGAAATGGAAGAAAACAGGCGGGAGACAAACAGTTTGACGTTATCCAGCAGGCTGGAACAGGCCTGGTCGGCATCGGCCGAAAAGCGTTGTACGATATAGCCGGAATTGTTCTTGTCATAATAAGCCGGTTCCAAAAACAGCAGTTTGCGATACAACGCCCGTTTCAAATCCTGATTGATTTTCAGCCCGACCCAAGCGTTGAGATAGGTGGCAGAATAGTTCAAAGCACCCTGAATCAACGTAAACCCGACAATAGCAAACGGAATGTACCAAGAGGCATTGACGTTTTTTTCAACCAGAACCACATCCATAAAAGGACGCAGAGACCAGGCGACAACCGCATCCAGCGCCCCGATGGGAATACTCATCAAAACGGCGAGCAAAGCCCGAAACCAATAAGGTTTGACAAAGGGCCACATTTTTTTGTAATGTTCGGAAAAATTTAAATCAGCGACATTAATTTCTGCTTTTTTAGACATAGAACCCTCAACAAAATCCGGCGTTTTCAGGCCGTTATAAATTTGATAATAAAGTATATGATTGCCAGTTCAAATGCAACAACCAACATAAAAGACGTTTGATAACTTTGTTTTTTGGTCTTGTGGCGAAAGATTTTCTGCGCCAACAGCGCTCCCGGCCAGCCGCCAAGAAATTCCAAAGTATGCAGATTGGCTTCGGGAACCCGCCAAGCGCCTTTGCGGGCGGCGCGTTTATCAACATAATAGGCCAAGACGGTTACCAGATTAATCGAAACCAGCTGAAAGACCAAAAACAGCAAAAAAGTTTTGGGAACAAAAGGCGTACATTTGAAGTAGTGGGTTTCAATATAATAAGCCGACAAGACAACGATGGCGCTGTGAAGAATGTAAAAGTTATTTTTTTGCAGCGAGCGCAACAGGGCAAGCAACCCGATTAAAATTGCCGTAAACGTGATAACCATTGTTTTTTGTACTTTCGCTTATTTCAAAATTATTGTTAATTTACACAAAAATTTTTTAAAAGCAAACAAAGAAAGCCAAGGCGAAACATAATTTTTTGTTTTTTTCGGGCGGCAATAGTGAATAACTCAAAAAACAGATGCCAAAATTTAAAATTTATTTATACTGAAGACAAAGTTGAACCAGAGGATTTTCAGAGATGAAGAAAACATTGGCTTTGTTAGGGATAATCTGCAGTACCGGCGCCTGCCAAGGGCCGGCGGAATTTCCCGATGAAAACGACACCATCCCGGCGGCCGTTCAGACCGTTGCCGCTCCTGTTGTTCCTGCCGCACCGCAGCAGCAAAGGGTAGAATATGTTGACGAAGAAGGCAATGTTCTGGAAGTCCGCACCGAACCGGTCATGCAGGAGAGTTTACGGCAGCCGGCAGAGCAGCAGCCCCGGCAAGTCCGTTATCGGGAAGTTGATCCGCAGCCGCAGGTTTTGGCTCCGGCCGGAGATTTCGGTTTGGAATACCGTGACCGACAACAGCCGAATTTTGAAGCGAACATTGATCCGCAGGTTTATGCCATTGTTGCCCGGCGGACGCTGAATAAAATGCTGGATGAGACAGCCCCCCTGTATGAAACAAAGGACGACGAAGTGCCGAGCCTGTATATCCGGGACGTTAAGATATATGACGACCGCCTGCCCGACGGCTTTTATCAGGCGCACAAAGAAACGCAAAAGCTTCTTGAAAATTCCCATACCTTTAAGCTGACCAACAATAAATATGAAGCAGATTATTTTCTGGAAACCGAAATTGACACGGTTGAGCTTCAGGATTATGACAGTCCGGTTATTGTTTACCGCCTGATACTGCTGGATCAGCGCAACGGCGTGATTAAAGAATGGAAAGAGAATATCCGCAGAGTTAGAAACGACGACAGAAGTTGGTGGTAATGGATTGGAGTAAGTTAATCCTTGCGCCGTTACTGTTATGTTTCTGCAATCAGGTTCGGGCGCAAGAAAGTGCCGAAGCAGGTTTGGGGCGCCGCGAACCTGTGGCTGTTTATGGCAATGCCTGTGAAAAAATCAACAGCAGCGAGCCACGTTCCTCTACCCGGGTACGGGTAACGGACATGGCCAGTTATGCCGCGGCGGAAAATATTCCGGAAATCTCAAAATACCGCAAGCAGCTGAATGATCATGATTTCAGCATTTTGGTATACAATCTGGTTGACAATTATCTGGAAGACCTTTCGGTCAAAACCCTGGTCGAAGACGGGCGGGAAATGTGTGTGGAAGTCAAGGGAATCGTCCGGCCGGAAAATCTGCAAACTGCCTGGGAAGAAACCGAACGCGAGCTTAAACACCGGGAAGAAATCGCCCGTATGGAAGCTCTGGCCCACCCCAATCCGCAAGAGCTCTATCCGGACGTAAACGCTCCACAGCCGCAGATACTGGTAAAACCTGACGGAGCCGAGGGAATTCCGCCGGCAAAAATTTATTTTGAACCGACGCGTTTTTACAACAACACGCGCTCCAATAACTTTGCAAAAGTTTTGAAGCAGTTTTTCAAAAACAAGCCGAACATTGAAATTACCGAAGACCAGTCCGAGGCGGACTATACCATTTATTCCGAGGTATTACGAGCCAAGGTTGATCCGATTAATGACAACAACAACCGTTTGCAGATGGTTATTTCTTTAGATTTGCGCAACGCGGAAAACCGCAGCCTGATTATGGAACATCAGAATCGCTTTGTTTTGTTTACATCTGATGAAAACGAGCAGGAAGTAGCTTTCCGACTGCTCAAAAAGCTGTTTAACAATGCGGCGCAGCTGTTATATAAGAAGATTGAGCGGGATAATGACCGCGGAAAAGTCAGCAAAGTCCGCGAGCGGGAACTCATAACCCCCAATCCTTAGCGCTGTCTGTGCTTGTTTCCGGCTCCGGGACACTTAAAGGCATAAAATCTTCCGGGTGTTCGCTGATGTTTTTAATCAGGACTTCATAATTGTATATCCGCCGGATGCCGGAAGACGTATGGTAGGCGTCTATCTTGCGGTTGAGGTCAGACGCAGCCGACGCACACTGAGCCGGAGGCACATCGGTATAATAAACCGCCGACAAATCGGTAAAGCCCCGGTCATAATATAATTTATATTCAAATCCCAGGCGATGGTCTTTCAAAGTTTCGGCCACCAGTCGCTGAATGTTTTTGAAGTGTTCAATATAATCCAATTCCCGATAGGCCTCGATAAACTCGGAAAACTGCACGCCACGGCCGTCCGGACAGGCAGCGGCAACTTTTTCCAAAAGAGGAATATTGCCGGTCAGCAGGGCAAAACGGATAAATGCCGGCGCAAACATTTCAATATTGCCGTGCAAATCGCCAAAACGCGGCTGCAACAGCGTCAGGGCCATATCCAGCATGCCGAGAGACAACAGGGTTTGCACAAAAACATATTCCAGATAGGGTGAGATCTGTCCGCCGATATTCCATATTTTGTGTGCCAGAGCACGGGCTTTTTCGTTTTTGCCCTGCATTTGCTGGTTTTTGAGCAACACAATCAATCCCGAGACATCATCAGGCACCTGTTCCAGACTGGCGTAAATTTCCCTTTCGACGTCCAAAAGCAAATCTGTCCGGTGATAGGGAACGTGGTGCATTCGTTCAAGCAAGCTGCTGAAAACATATTCAAAACCCGATGGCATTTATTTTCTCCTCATCGTTCCAATATAAAGGTGGCCGGACCATCATTCAACAGGCTAACCTGCATATCGGCCTGAAAAATTCCGGTTTGTGCGGGAATGCCGATTTCCCTGATCCGGGCAACAAATTCTTCATAAAGTTTTCTGGCGTCTTCCGGAAATGCGGCTCGCTCAAAACCGGGACGGTTGCCCCGGGTGGTATCGGCACAAAGCGTAAACTGGGAAACCGCCAATATTTCGCCGCCGATGTCCCGAACGGATAAGTTCATTTTTCCGTTTTCGTCTTCAAAAATCCGCAAAGCGCAAATCTTTTGCGCCATCCAAGCCGCATGAGCAGCCGTATCGTCTTTTTCTACTCCGACAAAAGCCAATATCCCCTTGCCGACGGCGGAAACTTTTCGGCCGCCGACTTCTACGGAAGCATTGAGAACCCGTTGCACCAAAACTTTCATGACCTGTTCCTTTATTTGTACCAATGCGGCGAGTATACGGACATTACATTAACATAAAATAAATTTTTGAAAAAATATTGATAACTTCATATCCGCAGAATGGCAATATTCCGACAACTTTTGTCAATGGCATATTGTTACCAGCCTCAAACCCTTAAATCACATTGTTTTAACCTCCAACCGACACTTTTATATACTGGACAAAAAATCTCTTTACTATTATTTTTTTGTATGTTATACTTTTTTCATAATAGAATTAGTCAAGGAGGTTTCCGATGAATTGGAAAGAAAAAGTTGTTACGGCAGCGGTATTCGTATCCTCACTGTTCGGCGGCGGTGCCGGCAAGGCAGCGGCAGCAAACAGCGCATCCTCCAGCGCCGAAGCCAATACGGAAATGCAGAGCCGCAACACGCGGTCAGGTTCCGGCAGGACATTTACTTTTCAGACCCAGCCTAAAAAGAAAAACGTGGTTGAGAGATGGGTCGGCAATACGAAAGATCAGGTTAAACGCGAAATTGAAATCCGCAAGGATCGCGTGGCCGAAAGCGGCGCAAATGCCGTTCGCCAAGCCGCGGCAGATTTGGATCGGGCGATTGAAAACGCCAAATGGAATGCCCGGATGAAACAAAAAGACGACAAACAATTTGCCAACGAATTCGGCAATATCGTCTGTAATGCACTGGTGGTCAAATATCAAGTTGACCACGGCAACAGTTTGATGGATTATATTGATCATAATGTTCGTCAAGACATTCACAGCATTGCGGCCGGACATGTTAAAAACGTGTATAAACTGCTGCGCAGAAATGCGAACGAAAACGATATCTATAATTATATGGGACAGGCGCTGCAAGGCGTGCGCTACAACCAAAAAGAAAACAAATATACTTACCGGGGAGAGTGGGCTACCATTTCCGGAAACATTTTGGACGAGATGTCGCTTAAGAGCAGAAACTACACTATCGGCGGCGCGTCCCGCCAATATACGAGATAGCAGCGGACAAATTTATTCAAGGGAACAGGAGTTTTTGAAATGGACAATAAAAGGCTTTCGTATTATTCCAATCTAATCGGCTATATCTTTACCTTTATGGAAGTTGTTGACAATGGCAGTATCCTGAACGAAAAAGCATTGCAGAATTTGGAAGACGCAAAAAAAATGGCAGCCGAAGTCGTGGAACTCCCCAAAGAAAAAAGAACCGAAGCCATCACCCGCGCCCTGCCCGGCGTAGACATCGAACGTATCGGGCAGCACCGGATTGTTACCTATAAAGGCAAAGGCTTTCAGGTCAAAAATACCGGTACGCCCAAGCGAATTGAAGAAATTTATCAGCCGTTAAATTATGAAGACGTTCAAAACTTTTTGCTTAGCCATGAAGTTTATAACAAAATCATGCGAGAAAACCGTCAATAAAACAGATAGGACAAGGCAACCGCCGCAATAATTCCGGCAAGGTCGGCAAGCAATGCACAAGGCAGCGCGGCGCCGACTTTGCTGATTCTGACGGCCCCGAAATAAACGGCCAAAACATAGAATGTGGTTTCGGTTGACCCTTGGATAACCGCAGAAACAAAAGCTGGGAAGCTGTCCGCCCCATAAGTCTGCATCGTTTCAATCATCATTGCCCGGGCACCGCTGCCGGAGAGCGGTTTCATAAATGCCGTCGGCAAAGCGGCAACAAAATCCGTATTCATGCCGCAAAGCGAAAAAAGCCTTTCAAATCCCTGCACCAGATAGTCCAAGGCTCCGGAGGCACGAAAAACGCCAATGGCTACCAACATTGCAACCAAATAAGGGATAATCCTGACGGCAATTTCAAACCCTTCTTTGGCCCCTTCGATAAAAGTTTCATAAACGTTCAGTTTTTTGATTAAACCGGCGGAGATAAAACCGACGACAAAAGCAAAGAGGATAAAATTTCCCCAGGCCGCCGAAAGTTCCAAACGCCGTTCCGGCTCAAGACTGCCAAAATACCAAGCAACGCCGGCGATAAAACCAAAGGCTCCCAACAAATAGGCCAAGACGACCCGATTGAAAATATTGAGCTTCTGAACTGCCGCCACCGCCAGAAAGCCCACCAAGGTCGAAACCGAAGTTGCACACAAAATTGGCACAAAGACGGCGCTGGGGTTCGTCGAACCTAATTCCGAACGATACATAAGGATACTGATCGGAATCAGCGTTACCGCCGAAGCGTTAATCACCATAAACAAAATCTGGGCATTGCTGGCCCGGTCTTTATGCGGGTTAATCGCCTGCAACTGCTCCATCGCCTTCAGGCCCATCGGGGTTGCGGCGTTATCAAGCCCCAAGACATTGGCCGCCATATTCATAATCATCGGGGACATAGCCGGAGAACCGGCAGGAACATCGGGCATAATCCGACGAAACAGCGGTTGCAGCCCGCGAGCCAGCAGAGCAGCCATTCCCGAACGTTCGGCAATCTTCAGCAGGCCCAGCCAAAGGCAAAGAATACCGGTCAGGTTCAGGGAAATCAGAAAAGCCGACTTGGCATCAGCAAAAGTTGCGTTTATCAGAGTTGTCCAAACCGCAGTATCGCCGCCCCATAAATTGCGACAAGAAGCAACGGCAAAAGCAATCAGAAAAAATCCGGCCCAGATAAAGTTCAGCATGGCATTCTCCAGTTTATGCCGGCATTTTAGCATGAAAAGATAAAAATATCGCTAATGAAAAAGGCTGCCCGTTTGAACAGCCTTTCATTTTTTATGCTTCTCCGCCGTTTTCTTCCTGGTATTTTTTCTTTTCCCGAAGGAAGACAACAACGCCATAAGGAATTGACAAGGCGTAAAGGAAGGTAGCAAAGCCCAGCGTAAACCACGGCTGCGTCATCAGCGAACTGACAAAGAGGGCGACAACAATCATCAAGAAAATCAGTCCGCTTTTAGTTACCCGCAGGTGTTTGGTCGAAAACGTCGGTATTCGGCTGACCATTAAAAACGACACGACGCAAAGCAAAGTTCCGCAAAAAGCGTGTGAACGGACAAAAGTCAGTTCCGGCGTGTCAAAAGAAATCAACAAGGGCATCAATGCCAGAGCGGCCGCGGCCGGAGCCGGAACGCCAACAAAAAAATGCGTCCAATATTCGGGCTGCGGTTCATCATCAAGCATAGTATTAAAGCGCGCCAAGCGCATAGACATGCCGATTGCCATCAGCAGGCAGAAAAACCAGCCGTATTTGGGCAAATCAAACAAAGACCACTGATAAAGAAGGATTGCCGGCGCCACGCCAAAGCTGACAAAATCAGACAGCGAATCCAGCTCGGCGCCAAACTTGGTCGACCCTTTCAGCAGGCGGGCAACACGTCCGTCAAACCAATCAAACAAAGCGGCAAAGAAAATACAAACGACGGCTTTGGTCCAATCTTCCTGAATGGAATAACGGATTGAGGTTACGCCGGAGCAAAGCGCCAACATGGTAACGATGTTCGGAGCAATCTTGCGAAAAGGCAAAGCCTTGAGTTTCTGTTTTGAAATCTGCAACTTGTTATTAATTTTTTCCACTATCTTATCACTCCTTCAACCTGAGCCGCACCGCTTTCCAAATTGGCAATGACAGTTTCGCCGGCAACCATCGTCTGGCCGAGACAAACCTGAGGCTCTACGCCTTCCGGCAGATAAACGTCCAGCCTCGAACCAAAGCGGATCAGCCCAAAGCGTTCGCCGGCCTTATAAGCCTGGCCGGGTTGGGCATGGCACAAAATACGGCGGGCAACTAATCCGGCGATTTGGACAAAGGCAATCTCCTTACCGCTTTTAGTTTTCATGGACAGGAGCTGACGTTCATTGTCTTTGCTGGCCTTATCCAGAGTGGCATTCAAAAATTTTCCGGGAACATAGACAGACTTAAGGATTTTTCCTTCGGCCGGAGCGCGGTTGACGTGAACATTAAACACACTCATAAAAACGCTGACACGGGTAAACTTTTTATCACCCAGCCCCAGTTCTTCCGGCGCTTTAACTTTGGTAATCATCTGAACAATACCATCGGCCGGAGAAACGACAACGTTTTCAACATCGGGCGTTACGCGCTCCGGATCGCGGAAGAAATAAAAACACCAAATGGTCAGAACCAATCCAATCCAGCCCAGAGGCTGCCAGAGAATCGCCAACAGCGCCGTAACGGCAGCAAAAATGCCGACAAAACGCCAGCCTTCATTGTTAATATTAGGCAGAATATATCTGCGCCAGGAAATATCTATAGTCTTCATTTGGTGTCTTCCTTAATATAAATTTTACTCGTTTTTAACAAAGCATATTTTATGAAAAGAAACAAGTTTTATATTGCATTTATGATATTTTCTTTGTATAACACATTCGTATCGGGCACCTGTGGCGGAACAGGTAGACGCTGCAGACTTAAAATCTGTTGTCCGCAAGGACGTGCCGGTTCGATTCCGGCCAGGTGCACCATTTGTTAAAAAGCACCCTTTGAGGTGCTTTTTTGTTATGAAAACCAAGGCTTTCATCCAGTCCGATTTTGACGGTTTTGAAAATAGCAATTTTTCATAAACTATCGGACTTTTTAGGCAAACGCTAAGAAAATCAAGCATTTCATTAAATAAAATCCCAGTCCGATAAAATATAATATTTTTTACATACTCAAACAGAAAAAGTATAACTACACGACATTTACTTATTATTTTTTATAAAAACAAACAAATTTTACAATAAAAAATAATAAAATACTATTGACTTTGTGCAAAAATTAATGTACTTATTCTATGTATTCAACATTTTTTGGAGAGAAAGTATGAGAAACTTCACATATTATGAAGCTGAAAAATTTTTAAAAGAAATAGCAAAAGACAAAGCTATTGATATTGATAATTTTGACTTAAATAAACATAGTGATGCAGAAGAAATATCTAATCTATTAGAGGTTTCCGGATCTACCGCTAATAATTGGTTATCAGGAAGAACTGATATTTCGAAATTAGGAAAACAGGCACTTGCTTGTCAATTAATGCTTGATTTGGTGCACACATATAATAGCATTCCTCAATCTAATATTGTTGTAAAAAAACAGGATGCTTACGAGATTTATTCGGCTTCAGCAGACGGAGAGTATAAATTATTAGCAACGACAACAAACCTAAAACTCGCGAGAACAATTAAAGAGATTCAAAAAGTGTATGAGATGTTGGTTATGAGTGAGAATTTTATATCTACAGAATTAGAAACCCGAGAATCAAATGGATATGAAGACTCTTTAATACTTCCATATAGAACAGATCTTAATAATTTAATTGATTTAATACACTATATTCAAGATGGTGTCACATTCTCCGAAAAATATGAGAATTTGTTGCAAACACCTATAGATTTCGATTTTGATGCTAAAAAATTTGAAAATACTCCAGAGCTTAAAACTGACAGCAAAGATGTTGTTTCAGAATTTATTTACCCTATACCAAGAACTTATAAGGGGCAAATTGATACAAAAAGAATTCCAGAAGGAACCCTTATCAGAAGAATTGTAAAAAAAGGTAACAAAGAGGGAATTTACGAATTAAAGAAGATTGGTGACAACATAATTTATCAAAAAGCTGGAAAAAGCTATCCTAGCATCAATGCTGCTAGTACAGACATTCTAGGATACGAAGAAAATGTCAAAGAAAACTGGTATTTCTATGATAATCTTCATAATGAATGGAAAAAATGTAAATATTTAGTTGAAGATGAATAGTATCTTAAAAATTCTCTTTTTCAGCTTTCTCTTGAGCTGTAATTGTACAGCTCAAGAGAGGTATACGATGGAAAATACAAAACTAATAGATGGCATACGCTATAATACTAATAAAGAACCTATAAATGGCTTTGTATATGTTTATTATCCAACAGGAGAACTTCTTTTGGAAGCATCATATAAAAAGGGCAAATTAGATGGCGTCAGCCGTGGGTACAGGCCTGATGGAACTCTATATCAGGAAATAATTTATAAAAATTCAAAAGAGATAAAAAGAAATACTTATCCTCCAGATAAGCCAATCATCGCATAATATTGTCCATTCTCCTTATTAACCGCTTAAAATCCTCATAATCTTTAGTCCGATAATTGCACAGTATCGCGCACCATTTCTTAAAATTGTCCACTTGAGAGCGTTTTTTTATTTATAAACCAGGGTTCCCGGCCAGTTCGGTTTTAAGGCTTTTAATTAGATGACTTTTAAGAGGTTCGCTCAAGCAGATTTATCCTTTGAATTTTGACAGCATTGTTCCGTAATAAAAAAATATTGATATATCCTACAAAGAAGACTATACTTAATGTACTGATTTTTTTTATTTATATGGGTTCATCATCTTTTTATAAACCGGGCATTTACAATACCCACGATAAAAAGATTTATGGCAAAATTTACTGGAGGCGAAGCGCGATGACATATAAACCAACCGTTTATGAGCAAATTATTATTGATTATCTGTCTTCCGGCCTCAAAGATTTTAGCCATTATCAGCCGGAATGGGAAAAACGGGGATTTAAGGAAACAGATTTTGCACAATATATTGAAGACATCCAATACGCCCACAGCCTTATGCAGCAACCCGGTTTTAATGTCGTCAAAGCTTCCAACCAAGCCAAAGAACATGTTAAAAATCGCACCGGTATTGTAACGTTCACGTTAACCGATGAAGAAAAACAAATCGTATTGGAAGCAGAAGACAGAGGGCGCATCAAAAAAGGCGATATTGTCCGATATGAGGGTTATGACCGGGAAATAAAAGGGGTTGATTATTTGGATATCCCCAGAATCGCTGACGCTTTTGTTATTTTTTCAGGACATCCGGGAGCCGGCGCCGCGGCAGTCGAAGCCTGGTATCATGATTTTAAGAAAACGGGCCGCGCCAAAAAATTAGTATTTTTAGGATTACATGATAATCAGGGAAATACAAATTTTAATCAAAGCGGATTAAAATTTAACGTTAAATCTGAAGTTGAAATGTATGTCCGCTTTTTTAAGGCCTGCGGCGTTCCTAAAAAATTCATCAAAGAATGTCTGGTTACACCTAAAGACATTTCGACCGCCGATAATATTGAAATGCTGGCAGAAATCCGCAACAGGTTTTTTGATAAAAGCAAAGATGTAAATTTTGTAATGTTCGGATATCCTGCTTATCAAAAAAGAATAGCTTCCGAATTTGCTTTTGGGTTTCAAAAATTAGAAAACGAGAAAAAAGTTGCAGGAACAAACTTTTATATTCCTGACGTTCCTGTTTCGCAAAATGAAAAAGACCGCTATTTATCTTATGATAACCTCAATGGAATTGCGCAGGATATTATCATTGGCAACTGTATGGCTCATCCTTACAGGGTTTCTGCCGGCGGACGCTTTGATTCCAAACTAGGAAAATACCCGGATGAATTTAAGCCTCTGCTGCCGATATCAATGGTATATTCATATCCTAATGTTGCCCATGAACTGGCAGGAACCAATCTTGAGGTTGCCACCGTCATGAAAATCTTGCGAGCCATGCAGCATAAGGTTAAAGGCTGGGAAGATCCTAAACGTGTTGACAACACCATCAAAAGGTGCGCCCGGGAGCTGAGGAAAAAACTCACTCATAGCGGACTGCTGACCAATGATTTTGCTTCGCAACAGGGAAAAGCGAAATTATCAAAGTTTGCAAAGTTCTTTCAATCGGCAACAAGATAACAGCGTTGAGCAATTTTTATTGCCTTAACTGATATCGGAACAAAATTTAATGCCGTTATTTCTGCAAAGCGCTGTTAAGCCGTTGATAATCCTCGGCAACATTCAGCTTGACCTTATCCATGGCGCTCTGGACGGCTTGGATTGCGCAATAGCGGGCACCCTCCCGGCTGTTAAAGCCGTAATAAGCGGCAATCTTTGCCGTTCCGCGGCCGGTTTCAATATAAGAGGCGACAATTTCCTTATGATTATTCATAATCTCAACTTCTAATTCGACCTCACAAACCTGCTCGCCAACCGGAGCCCCGAAAATACTCGGAAGGTATAATGTAATCATTTGCAGAGCCGTTAAAGGATAATAGATGGCATTGTAACCATTATCAACATTACTCAGGCGAGCCTTAAATTCACCGCTGATTTTACCGGTCGAGGCAGCGATATTGTTACGAACGTCATAATTAATAAGCGAGACAATATCGCGGGCACGGCTATCCTGTTCATAGTCGCTGACCGAGCCGTAGAAGTTCAAACTGCCACTTTCGGCTCCGCTTCCTGATGAAATTTTGCGAACCGGGTAGGCTGTTTTCAGGCTGTCTTTGTCTACCTTGACGTCCAGAGCGGGAAGTTTGCTAACATTTGAATTGGGGCTGTGTAAATCATTGAAAGTTACTGTCCGGCAAGAAGCGGCCATCATCAGCACTGCCGGCAAAACAAAAATTTTTTTCATTAGTCCGTATCCTATATTTTAAGTAGTTCAGGTATTAGTATTGTTATATAAATCTGTTAAACAAGTCTTAGTTTTTGAAAAAAAAATTTAATTAACAGATTAAAAACTTCTGTTATAGCATTATAAACAAAGAATCGGGAAAGGAGCCGCCATGAAGACAGAAAAGCAAAAGATGCAGGACGGAAGTTTGTATAATGCCGACGATGAAGAGCTGATACAAGAGCGCCTCAAGGCCAAGGAAGTTCTGTATAAATACAACCAAACGGCACCATCGGATCGGAAAGGACAGGAAAGAATCATATCCGGCATGCTGGGCGGACATGGGGACAACCTGAGAATCGTCGCACCGTTTTACTGTGATTACGGGTACAACATTCATGTCGGCAATAACTTCTTTGCCAACTTCGGCTGCACGATTTTGGACGGGGCGGAGGTTCATATCGGAAACAACGTATTTCTCGGCCCTAACGTCAACATTTATACCGCGACCCATCCGTTAGATGCCGAAAGCCGCAATCAGGGATTGGAATACGCTTATCCGGTAATAATCGGAGACAATGTCTGGATAGGAGGCAATGTTGTAATCAATCCCGGCATTTCCATTGGAAAAAACAGCGTTATCGGTTCCGGAAGCGTGGTTACCAAGGATATTCCTGATCATGTTTTGGCGGCAGGAAACCCCTGCCGGATTATCAGATATCTGTAATAGGATTTTCCAACCGGGTAATGACATCTTTATAGAAGTTTATCATGGTTCGCACACGGGGAATGTTTTTGGTGTTTTTGTTGGCAAACAAGCGGCAGTTCAATACGCAGTCACAAGGAATATTATCCAGGCAAACCAAGCCGCTTTTGGTAAAGCTCAGCGGCATTATGCCGATGCCGGTTCCGTTCTCGACAACATTAATCAGCGTAAAAACATTATTGGAAATAAAGCAGATATTTTTAGCTTCTTTAGAAAGATCATGACCGCTGCAGCAAAGCAGATTTTTGTTGGTTCCCAGGACAACACGGTAATTTTTGAGCATATCGTCCATGTTAATCGGATATCCGTTGCGGGTAAGGTACTGCGGCGATGCAAAAAAGCCGCACTTGATTTTCTTCTCCGTTATCAAACTTAAATTCTGTTCATCAATATTGGCATAGGTGATGGCAATATCATAATCGGCCTCATGAAGCTTGGGAAAATCAAGCGTCGTTACCGAATTTACCGACAGTTCAGGATAAAGGTCAAACAAAACCGACAAATCATGCGGCACCAGATAGGACGCAAACCCCATAGACAGGAAAACACGGACTTCTCCTTTTACTTCTTTATTTTCATGCCGAATACTGTAAATATCATCCAGAATCTCTTTGACTTTTCCGGCTTTGTCGGCAATCCGACGGGCAACGTTGGTCAAATTGCTGCCGCGGCTACTGGTTGACAGTAACTTAACGCCCAGTTCCTGTTCCAAATTATCAAGGTATTTATTAATGGTGTCAACCGAAGTATTTAATGCTTCTGACGCTTTACGTTTACCAGCATGTTGCTCAACAGCCCGGAGCAATAAAATACTCTCCAAGTTGGCAATATCCTTCTTACTTATCATTTTCTCCTCGCATCCTGTTTTTGCCGAAGCTTCAAGGCGGTCGGAGAGTTCAGAAATCAAATGCATTGAGATGATCCTTTAACCTTTAAAGTCATTGAAGACTTCTGTACATTCGTTAAAGCTCCCCGGCCTCAGATAAGATAAGCAGGCGATATTTTGCCCCTGAATACGGGCCCGGTGCAATATCATTTCACCGCAATGCATTGAGCTTCTGACGGCTCAGACAAACTTGAAACTGTTAAGTATCAATTAGTCATAACTCAGTATAAAAAGAGCTGTCAATTAATCAATAACCTATTTTTGGATATCAGGTATCGAAAAATTAGAACACTTATCTTTTTTTGGTATATAAATTTCTATCGTTTATCAAGTATTATTTTAAAATGTTTGCATAATCGGAAAATCTAAGCTACTGTGGGGAAAAAATTAATTTTAACGAGGCTAAAAATGAGCAAAATTACCTGGAAACCCGGAACTCTTCTTTCGCCGGTTCCGCCGGCCTTAATCTCCTGCGGAACGGTCAAAAATCCCAATGTCATGACAGCCGCCTGGACCGGCATCATTGCCTCGGAACCGCCGATGACCTATGTTTCTATCCGTCCGGAACGTTATTCGCATGAGATTATCAGCGAAAGCAAAGAATTTGTCATTAATCTGACTACTTTGCCGCTGGTTTCCGCCGCCGATTATTGCGGCGTCAAATCCGGACGCAACGTTGACAAGTTTAAGGAAATGAAACTGACCGCCCTGCCCTGTTCGGCAGTCAAAGCGCCACAAATTGAAGAAAGTCCGGTTTCGATTGAATGCCGGGTTAAAGACATTCAACATTTTGGCACGCATGACATGTTTTTGGCAGAAATTGTCGCCGTCAACATTGATGATAAATATCTTAACGAGGAAGGCCGGCTGACGCTCGAAAAAGCCGGGTTGATTGCTTATGTCCACGGCAGCTACTATACTTTGGGCCGCAATGTCGGCAGTTTTGGCTTCTCGGTCAACAAAGCAAAACTGAAACTGGCGCAGAAAATGGCAACCGTAGCGGTGGAAATCAAGCCGTCAAAAAAATCGGTTGTAGAAATCGCCGCTTCCAAATTCGGCAAAGAAAAACGCCGCGGGCAATCGCGAAAAGCAGGCGGATTTCATTTTACCGGCGAAGGGAAAGGCGGGAAATATAAAAACTTCGCCGATAATGCCCGGAATGATTTTCCAGCCGGGAAACCTAAAAAGAAATACGGAAATAACAAAAAGTTTGTCCGCAACAAAACGTCAACAGCCCGATAGGGCATGCATTGCCGCCAAAAATAAAGGCAGTTCTAAAGAACTGCCTTTATTCAAATGAAACATCGCTTAAACTTTTCCGGATAATCTGCTGCGGATTTCCATCAGCATTTTGCCGATTTTACCCTTACCGACGCCTTTACAGGTTCCCCAATAAATTTCGTAGTCGGTATTTTCCTTGTTGATAACGGCATCTCCGGTTGCAATCAGCAAATCCCTTAATTCCGGATTATCATGGAATTTAATCCAGAGCAAACCGTACATTACAACATCTTTCAGACATTCGCACAATTCACTCGGACGCGGTGCATTTTCAGCCAGCGGGGTTTCCCAATTTTTGCGCGACATTCGGCCTCGGGCAAAAACTTTTGCTTCTTCGGGATACATGCCGGCGGCTTTGCGGCGATCAGCTTCTTTTTCCATTTTCTGCGACTGATAAGCCGTTTCAAAATTGCGATACGCAATGCCGTCATATTCGAAACTTATGCGCTCCGGATAACGGTTGGCAAGAAACTGGTTTTGTTCTAACGCGAAATTGGTAATCGCAGGATTACCCTCAACATTTGTTTTCATACGATAAATAATTTTAATGAAACAAAAATTTTAACAAATATAAGACTGTTGTTTCTTCATTACTCTATAAATTTTATCTTGGCAAGTTTTTTTATCTATTTCCGAACGTCAAAATTTTCAAAATTTTCACGCAGCCATTTCAACAAATCGGGACTGCCAAAAAACTTTTCACAATCGGCATCTTCGGTTTGGGTATCACCGGGAATCGGCCGGTATTTTTGCAAATAATAGTTTCTAACCCCCTTATCCTTCAGGCTCTCGCCAATCGTCAGAATATCCCTGACTTCCAAAATCCGCGGATCACAGGTTGTCCGGCACTCAAAATCCTTTCCGGAAGCCAGGAGCATATCCAGACTTTCCAAAACATGGTGCAAATGATCGGGGCCGCCGACCGCCTGCTGATAACGCCCAGCTTCAAGAGGCGCCTTGATGTCAAAACCGACCCAGTCAACCAAAGGCAGAACTTTGGCAAACATCGAGGGGCGATATCCGCCGGTGTGCAATCCGATTATAAAGCCCAAATCCCGTATCTCTTTTACGGCATCGGGCAGAGCATCCTGAAGCAGAGGTTCGCCACCGCTGAAAACAACCGCATCCAAAAGTCCCCGGCGGGTTTTTAGAAAATCTACAAACTTATCCCAAAGAAAATGCGTTTCGGCACCGGCCGGCTGCAAACCGGCATTGTGACAAAAGGGGCAGCGCCAAGGACAGCCCTGCATAAAAACAGAAGCGGCAACTTTTCCCGGAAAATCGACTAAACTGAATTGTTCAACACCGCCGACGTTGATTGTTTTCATTCTTCTTCCTTTTGATTGTTGATTTTGTTAAAAATCCCCGGCAGTTTTTTCAGCATGCCGGGGATTGATACTGCAAAGACCGTCAGTTATTCTGCGGCAATGTCAAAAGCATCCATATTAACGGCCTTGCTTTCGCAGAAGCATACGCGAGAATAAAACTCCGACTTTTTGCCCTTATTGAATTCGGAAACCGGACGCAGGTATCCCATAACACGGGTCCATACTTCACAAGGCTGTCTTTCGCTGTCGTTCAATTTTACGTCTTCAAAATTAATAGTTGTCATTTCTGTGTCTCCATTGTTATGATTTTTACTTAAGCAACTTCTTTACTGGAAATTGCGGCTTTTCTTTTTTCTGCCTTTTTCTCTTCATCGCAGATCGGGCAGTATTTATGCTCCCCGGAAATGTAGCCGTGTTTCGGACATACCGAGAAAGTCGGAGTAATTGTCACGTAGGGCAAACGGTAGTTCGTCAGAACGCGTTTGACAATGTCGCGACAAACTTTCGCCGATGAAACTCTTTGGCCCATGTAGAGGTGCAGCACGGTGCCGCCGGTATATTTGGTTTGCAATTTTTCCTGCAGTTCCAAAGCCTCAAACGGGTCATCGGTATAGTTAACCGGAAGCTGGGAAGAATTGGTATAATACGGATTGTCTTCGGTTCCGGCCTGAATAATGCCTTTAAATCTTTTCTTGTCTTCGCGGGCAAAGCGGTAAGTGGCGCTTTCGGCCGGCGTAGCCTCAAGATTATACATGTGTCCGGTTTCTTCCTGGATTTTAACCATGCGGGCGCGGATATGATCCAAGAACTTTTCGGCAAAAGCCTGTCCCCACTCGTCGGCAACATTGTGTTCGTCATTGGTGAAGTTTCTGATCATTTCATTGATACCGTTGACGCCGAATGTCGAGAAGTGGTTACGGAGCGTTCCCAAATAGCGTTTGGTGAAAGGGAACAAACCGTTGTCAATCAGGCGCTGGATAACCTTGCGTTTGATTTCCAAAGAAGTACGGGCCAATTCCAACAACTCGTCAACCCGGGCAAACAGGCTATGTTCATCGCCCTTATAAACATAGCCGAGGCGCGCGCAGTTAATGGTAACGACCCCGATAGAACCGGTCTGCTCGGCAGAACCGAACAAGCCGTTGCCTTTGGCCAAAAGTTCGCGCAGGTCAAGCTGCAAACGGCAACACATGGAGCGAATCTGGCCGGGTTTCAAAACCGAGTTAATAAAGTTCTGGAAATAGGGCAAGCCGTATTTGGCAGTCATTTCAAACAGCAGTTCGGTATTTTCGTCTTCCCACGGAAAATCAGGAGTCATATTATAGGTGGGGATCGGGAAAGTAAACGGACGGCCCTTGATATCGCCTTTCATCATGACATTGATGTAGGCTTTGTTGATCATATCCATTTCCGGCTTCAGGTCGCCATAGGTAAACGGCTGTTCAACTCCGGCAATCATCGGGTGCTTGTCGCGCATGTCATCGGGGCAGACCCAGTCAAAGGTAAAGTTGGTGAACGGCGTTTGCGAACCCCAGCGTGACGGAACGTTCAAATTGTAAATCAATTCCTGGAAAGACTGTTCAACCTGTTCATAGGTCAGATTGTCAACCCGGACATAAGGCGCCAGATAAGTATCAACCGAAGAGAAAGCCTGGGCACCGGCCCATTCGTTCTGCAGCGTTCCCATAAAGTTGACCATTTGCCCGACCGCAGCGGACAGGTGTTTGGCCGGGCCGGCTTCCGCTTTGCCGGGCACGCCGTTAAAGCCTTCATGCAGCAGATTTTTCAGAGACCAGCCGGCGCAGTAAGCCGCCAACATGTCAAGGTCGTGAATATGGACGTCGCCGTTGCGATGCGCTTCGCCGACAGCCGCCGGATAAACATGGCTCAGCCAATAGTTGGCCGTTACTTTTCCGGAAACGTTCAAGATCAGGCCGCCGTTGGAGTATCCCTGGTTGGCATTGGCATTAACGCGCCAGTCAAGCTTTTCCAGATATTCATTAATCGAGCTTTCAACATCAACCATAACTTTGCGGTCAGAACGCATGCGGTTGCGCTGGTCACGATACAAAATATAGGATTTGGCAGTAGCAAAGTAGTTGGCAGAAATCAGAACCTGTTCGACAACATCCTGAACCTGTTCGATTGTCGGAAGAGATTCCGCAAATTTATGCTTCAAAACCTTCAGAACCTGAGCCGTCAGCAGCCAGCTTTCCTGGTCGCCGAATTCTCCGGTGGTGGTGCCGGCTTTGTTGATAGCATTAAAAATTCTGGTGCTGTCAAACGGTGCCAAAGTGCCATCACGCTTGGTGATGTTTTCAAAGGGCAAAGCTTCTGCTTCAACCTGGGGCATATCGTACTTACTCTCTGACATTTCTCTGCTTATTCCTTATAACTTAGTCATTAAAACATTTGGGTTCGTTCTTATGGAAATATACTATATATAGTATTAACAAAATGTAAACATTCTATATATTGTATGCACACATTTTTTTATTTGACTGTTTTTCAAGCATTTAAATTTTTGTATGCCCGCCGTAACGATGGTTTTATATTGCGGTATTAAATTGATGCCCGCAATGTCTAAAAAGCAAATTTTCCGCATTGACATCCCTATCTTATTCTATTTCTTATGAAAAAAATTTCAGGCTTGGTGGATAAAAAAATTAACCTTCCTTAACGCATCAAAATACGGCTGTTTTCTGAACTTTATCACTAGACGTAATGCACATAAATTTGCATAAAGATACAAAAAAAGAGACCCTGAAAAAGGAATCTCTTTTTAATTTCAGAATCGACGATTCTACAGCCGGATTCTATATTTCCGGAGTCTGCGGTTTGGCTACAATCTCTTCACCGACGACATCGTTTTCAATATATTCATCCGTACACTGCGGCCCGATGCAGCGCTTCAGAACGGTTGCCCGGCGGCCTGGGGTCAACCCCATTACCCGAATCGACGGCACATAAACTTCCACAATTTTTATCTTGAAAGTAACATAAGCAACTTTGCCGTTTTCGTCAGTCATATAAATCTTGACGACATATTCGCCAACATCTCCGGGCATCGGCGTTCCGCTTATGGTCCGGGTCAGCTCATCAAAGCGCAGCCAGGACGGCAGCGGGCTGTCATCATTTAAGCCGGCGCGAAAAGTAACCTTGCCCGAAAAATTCATTTTATCAAGCACCGTTTTGGGAATCGTCACCTGGATTTTCTGCCCGGTTTCGGCCATTTGGTCGGGAATCACCGCAGAATCGGAAAGGTTGACCGGCGGACGGCGGGACGGGACATCCAGCAGGTATGGACGGTTGTCGGGGATAAATTCGCCCTTGCGCCATTTTTCCAGGGTATTGCGCAGATAAACGGCAATCTTCGATGGTTTCTCTCCCAGCATATAATACGGCAGGGCGTCCATACCCAGAGCCGCATACAAATTGCCCAGCGAATCCTGCAATTCAATATACGCCAGCGAAGCCTTCACCTCGTCGGCTATTGCCCGGGCGGATTCAAGTTTTGATTTCTCGGCCTTGCTGCCGTCTTTAATGGTGGTATCTTCGGCAATATCTTCCGAAACATTGGCAATTTCCATATTAATCTGATAATCTTCCAGCGCCGACATATATCCGGCCCAGCCGATATAAACCTGGCTCAAGACCAAAGTGGTCATCCGCTGGCGGCGCAGCGACTCCAATTCGCTTTCGCGCGGGTTCTTAATGTCCTCAAAAACCTGATAACCGATTTCACGGGCTTTTTTGGACCATTTACGGTTATAATAGTTGGGATCTTTGGCATATTGCTGTTGCGGACCGAACTCGCGGACAATCATTTCGACTTCGGCAGAAGTGGTCACATAATCGCGCATCCGCAGTTCCGGACGGTTGGTCAGGGCAATCCACTCCATCTCGGAAAGGTTCTGCTTGAGCTCCGGCAGGGCAAAATTGCCGTATTCTTTGCCTACCAGTTTGTATTCGGTCATGGGGTGGAAGCCCATCAGGCTGGCAAGACGCGACTCTGACGTTTCCAAATCGCGCTTCAACTCGGCCAGTTTTTTGACCGCTTCCATATAATTTCTTTTCTTGACCAGATCGTCCATCGGCAGGCTTTGCCCCTGGACGGACAGTTCATTGCTGCGGCTGTTCAGTTCATCGACCTCGGCAACCAGATATTCGTTCATATCATCAATGACCGGAAGCAGGCGCTGAGCCGTCAGGGCCTTCCAATACAACACCCGGGTTTCCTGCAACAGGTTATGAATAACCTTGCGGCTTTGTTCATAGGCCAGATTAGCCTGATACTGCTGATCGACGGTCTGATAATAAACCGTACTCATATCCAACAGGTTCCAGGCAATTTTGAGTTCGGAATTGACGCCGGAATAGTTATTGGTATTCAGATATCCGGCCTGCCCCATGATTTCGGGAATTTCATTAACCGGAGAGCGGCCGGCCTCAATCAGGCTTTGTTCATAACTGACCAGGCGGCGGGTATAGTTATATTTTAAGGCCAGCGCCATCGCCATATACATGTCTATCGGCTTTTTGATGGTTCGCGGCGAATTGGCGTACATATTCTGCATATCCACGTCTACGCGGATTGCCCGATCCCAGTCGACCTGCGCCGAAGGGGCAGCAACAATATTTTCCGAATAAACCGGCACGGTTTGCGCATAGGCCGGGTTTTCTTCCACAATTTCATCAAATTCCGCATCCGAAACCGATGTGCAGGAGACAACAAACATAATGCCGGCCGTCAGGCATGCCAATATTTTTTTCATAATTTAAACCCTTTATAAAGACCTATTCGGATATAAATTATATCAATATTTTGTTTATGGGTAGTATTTATTTGCTTTTATTCAACTTTCATGTATAAAATAATTAAAAATATTTGCTTGGCGCAGAGGTCTGATGTTTGAGATTTTTCATACGATTTTTAAATATCGCGAAAAAGAGAGCCCCGATAAGCTCGGACTTTATCCGGAACGGGTACATGTCAACGCCATGCCCGAGCGCCGTTATCTCTGGACTTCGCGAATCCTGGTTATTTTGGCAGCCATCAGTATGAGCATCAACATGATGCTGGCGCTGACGGTTTATCTGCTGGTTCCGCAAAAGAGCGTGTATCCCCGTCTGCTGCAAATTAATAAATACTTCAGCGAACTGGAACTGGTTCAGCAAGATGAAGTTTATACCCGCGCCACCGACCTCTTGGCCGAACAGCACATTACTGATTACATTATTTTGCGCAACACCATTACCAATGATTATGATGAACTGCTGGCTCGCTGGGGACCTGGAGAAATTGTCTACTGGTTTTCGGCACGCCCGGTGTTTGAGGCATTCTATCGCGGCGATGTTCAGCATAATATCATGCAGTTCAAGGAAAAGGGGCTGCAACGGTTTGTAAAAGTCGAATGGGTACGTCCGTTGACGCTCGGTTTGTGGCAAGCACAGTATCTGACCATGGACGTGCTGCCCGGCGTGGAAAAAATTGACACCAAAATCTGGCGGGCAACAATGCGGATTGCCTTTTTGCGCCTTCCTTTCCCGTCAAAAGAAGACCAGATTAAAAATCCATTCGGATTTGTGGTACAGAACTATTCGCTTTCTTATGTCGGAACACCGGAAACATCGGCGCATTATCTGGAACGTGCCCGCGAACTGACCGAGGGTTCTTATCGTTAAGACCTGCACGGCGGATTTGCTACTTCGGCTTGGGTACCATGAATCTGCGATGCGGGCAGCGCAGGCACGGCCTGAGCGAATAGTTCGCTGCTGAGAGGACTGGGACTTGAATCCGCGTTGCTTATAATGTGCACTATCTCTGCTTTCCAATAACGGCTCTCCCTTGGGCGCGGCAGCAACCATCAATCAATAACCGCCACCCCTCGTTTTTTCAGCAGAAAAAGTGTCCATTAAGGGGTCTACAAGTTTTTATCATAATGTGACTAAGCGAATGTTGGCGGTTGGGGAAAGAGGGAAAT
>ENA-OURU01001787-OURU01001787.1-human-gut-metagenome-genome-assembly--contig:-NODE-1787-length-24268-cov-3.943749_pt1 | contig 24268 bp, 20 predicted proteins | sample MGYA00242137_ERZ509064 | MGnify/ENA primary metagenome ERZ509064 (study PRJEB26280, sample SAMEA2338777) | human gut metagenome | biome: human gut; feature: human-associated habitat; material: faeces...
CAGTACATGGCCGCCGCCGTGGGCGTGACCCCCGACCGTCCCATCCTTATCGACCGCTTCCTGCAGCACGCGCTCGAGTGCGAGGCCGATGCCATTTGCGACGGCACCCTGGCCTTCGTGCCCGCCGTCATGGAGCACGTCGAGCTCGCGGGCATCCACTCCGGCGATTCGGCCTGCATCCTGCCGAGCCTCAACATCTCCGAGGGGCATCTGGCCACCATCAAGGACTACACGCGCAAAATCGCCGAGGCCATGCACGTCTGCGGCCTCATGAACATGCAGTACGCCATCGAGGGCGACACCGTCTACGTGCTCGAGGCAAATCCGCGTGCGAGCCGCACCGTGCCGCTCGTCTCCAAGGTCTGCGGCATCCAGATGGTGCAAATCGCCACCGACGTCATCACCGGCGAGATCACGGGTCGTCCCAGCCCCGTGCCCGAACTGCGCGAGAAGACCTTCTCGCACTACGGCGTCAAGGAAGCCGTCTTCCCGTTCAACATGTTCCCCGAGGTCGATCCCATCCTCGGCCCCGAGATGCGCTCGACCGGCGAGGTCCTGGGCCTGGCCAGCAACTTCGGTGAGGCCTTCTTCAAGGCTCAGGAAGCCACGCAGACGGTGCTGCCGCTTTCGGGCACCGTGCTCATCACCGTGAACAACCGCGACAAGGAGGAGGCCGTCGACGTCGCCCGCGAGTTCGAGCGCGCCGGCTTCTCCATCATCGCCACGGCAGGCACGGGCGCGATGCTCAGGGAGCATGGCATCGCCTGCGACACCATCAACAAGCAGGGCGAGGGCAGGCCCGACATCCTGGACGCCATCACCAACGGAGAGATCGACTTCGTCATCAACACGCCATCCTCCACGCAGGAAAGCGCCGTCGACGACAGCTACATCCGCAAGGCAGCCATCAAGGCCCACGTGCCCTACATGACCACGCTCGCCGCCGCCATGGCAAGCGCGCTGGGCATCCAGGCGGTCAAGGACGCGAGCGAGGCAAGCGTCATGTCGCTGCAGGACATCCACGCCACAATCGTGTAGTCAGATTTCGACATACCGAGCAAAACAGGACCCCGTCTCATGCACGATGGGGTCCTGTCATTTCGAGCGAAGCCGCCGAAGGCGGCGCAGTCAAGAAATCTCACTATCTAGCAGCGTCGATTTCACCGCGAATCGCGGACGGGATAACCCATTCGCCATTACGTCGTCCACCCTCACGTTGCAATAGTCCCTTTGCCTGCAGCTCGACAGTACGCGTCTTAACTGTCCTCTCAGAGATGCCAATCACCGCAGCGAGGTCCTTCTGCGTTATTCGTGGGTTATCTGCAATCAGATGAAGCACCGCGAGTTCTCCCAAAGTGCAATTCAAAGTGCAACTTTTGCACTTTGGGAACGCACTGCTTGCACTTAAAACTGTTCCGTCTTTTTCGAGAGCTCCATAATCGACATGTATATATCGATTCTTGAGCTGATGAGTGTCCCGAACAGGGCGTCTCAAAAAAGCGGTCCTCCCATCTGAAACGCCACGGTAAGCACGTCGTCATCGCACCGCAACGTGCGGCTGGTATCCTTGCGGGGCAATGTGAGTTGCACCGGCATGAAAGGGGTCGAGGGCCAAGGGAGCTTTCGGCCCCTTCAGCATGTCGGCAGCGACGATTCGTGCCCACCGCCCCAAATGCGAGAAGACCGAAAGTCCACCGGCTTCGGTCTTCTCGAAGAGAGCGGCGTGCCATGGACCTGAGGTTGGGGGATTAATCCACGGCACGCCTCGGAAATGGGCATATCACCTGCCGGAGGATCCCAGACATCCCCCGGCAAGGACAGGAAAATCACCTTCCGCCCATGGGAATGAACATCGTCTCTTGCGAACCGTCCCACTTCTCGCGAGCGCCGATGATGGCATCGTGGAGGTTCTTGGCACGCGGCTCGACGAACTGCACGGCAAAGCCCAGATCCTTGCGCATGTCGGCCACCATGAACGAGGGCTTGCCCGCGTTGGCGCGCACCATCGCCTCGTCGGTACCTGTCGCACGCGCCTTCTCGAGTGCGTTCTCGAGGTCGGGATAGCCAACCGTGATCACGTCGATGCCGAGGAAATCGCAAGCGTCCTGGGCTTCGGCCAGGCTGTCCACGAAGATGTGCACGTGGTTGAGGCCGGGCTCTTCCTCCTTGTTGAGCTCTGTGAACATCGTGGGGATTGACCAATCGTTTTGCGTCACGACTTCTATGGAGTGGCTACCCCACGCGCCGTAGCAGGCATGGAACTCCAGTCCCTTGCAATCGACCTCCTCGCCGTGATAGAGCAGCTTGCCAAAGGTGTTGGTCGTGTAGAAGAACGGCCCGGACCCGAACAGGCGGTTATGGGCAGTCATGAACGCACGCCAGTCGGGTGCGCAAAAGCCGAGCTGGTGCACCCAGTCCTTGCCTTCGAAATAAGTCGAGTAATCTTTCATGGTCATGTGTATCCTTTCTTCTTGCATAAGTGTCAAACGCCTCATGCAATGAAATCTAGTCGAGCTGCTTTGCCATCGTCATGCCAAACTTGCCACCATCCAAAATGAGGTCAACGCCCGTCAAGTACTCCAAACCGGGTTCGAGCATGCGCACGATGAACTCGGCCATCTCATCAGGATCTCCCAGACGGCCAAACGCAGTGCCGCGTTCGATACCGGCAACCGTCTCCTCGGAGGCCTCGCGCAACATGGGTGTGTCAAAGGCTCCTGGCGCGATGGAGAAGATACGGCAGCCCTTCTTCCCGAACCGCCGTGCGTTCGCACGCGTGTAATATTGCGTGAAGGTCTTGGATATCGGATAGTACTGGTAGTCCTCGCCCATGGCACGCATGGCCTCGGGCACCTCACGCGCATCTATAGCCGCCTTGACCTTGTCGAAGAACGCAGGGTTGTTGGGATCATCCCAAATCTCGCGCTCCTCGGGCGTGGGCTGCACGAAGTATCCCGTGATGGACGAGTAGTTCACCAAAGCCGATCCCTCTTCGAGATAGGGCAGGAACGCCTCGACGAAATTGATCGTTCCCACCATGTTGACCTTGACGATGAGGTCGCCGCCGCCCGTGTCAACGCCCGCGGCGTTCACCACGTTTCCCAACGGCGCAATCGAGGCTGCATAGGCCGCGAACTCGTCGAGAGAGGCACGATCGGCGATGTCGACCGTCTTCCCGTAGGCCTCGACGCCATCGGCTTCGAGCTTGGCGACGGCATTGGCAAGGCGCTTCTCGTTGCGTCCTCCTACCAGCACGGGACCAAACTTGCCCAGCGCCTTGGCAGTGGCAAGGCCCATGCCCGACGTTCCGCCTGCCACAACTTGCAATCTTTTCATCTCGTTACCCACCTATCCGGGCGGCCGCAAGCACGAACGGCCGCCCTTGATCGAAAATCAAATAACCTACTCGGCTTCCGCCTCGGCCTCGGTGGGCTTCTTGAGGAGGAACGTGATGAGGAGCAGGACAATCCAGGCGACCAGCGAGACGATCATGCACAGACGCATGCCCGTCGCCGGGTCCATCGCCACGAGCAACGTGAAGACCGCCATGCCTACGCCAGCGCCGAGGTTCTGGCCCAGCTGGATGACGGAGTTACCAAGCGTGCGCAGATTGGCCTTGAGCATGATCTGCGGTGCCGCGGACTGCGTGACCGTCTGCTGGGAGTTGAAGAAGCCTCCCAGGAAGGTGAGGATGTAGATCACCCACACGGGCACGCCGGGCACGAGCACGAGCACGAAGGCGCCCATGATGAGAACACGCCACACGTTGCCAAAGGTCATGACCCACTTCGCCGTGTTCTGCTTGGCGATGATCCTGCCGAACACGGGCCCGAGGAACAGACCGAGCACGGCCATGAGCGAGGTCGAAAGGCCGCCGGCAAGCGCGGGGCCTATCGTCTGCACGATGGGATCGGTCGCGAGCGTGCGCATGATGAAGCCGGGGATGAAGAACGAAATCGACATCGCGCCGAAGTTATGCAGGAAGTTCGAGCCCGTCAGCACGAGCGTGTTGCGATCCTTGAGGGCGTTGAGCGGAACGATGGCGTCGTCCTTCTTCTTCCTGATGATGAAGACGAGCACGATGAGCGCGATGACGGACACGACGAGCAGGCCCGTGTTGAGCGGCGTGCCGAACTTGACGTAGCTGCTGCCCATGGAAAGCGCGATGATGAGGCAACCCAGGAAGATGGTGATGACCGCGGCACCGGCGAAGTCGAACTTGCCGCCCTTGACGGCCAGAAATGCGACCTCTTCCTTCTTTACCTTGACGCCCATGAGAATGAGGATCGCTCCCAGGGCGAGGAAGGCGAAGAGGATGAAGCACCACACGCGCCAGCCGATCTGGTCGATGACCAGGCCGCCCACGAAGGGACCGGCAAGGATGCCGATGGACATCATCGTGCCCACGAGGCCGAGGTACAGACCCGCTTGCTTCTTGTCATAGATGTCGCGGATCATGGTGAAGCCGATGGCGAAAACGCCGGCGCTCACCAAGCCCCAGAAGATGTTCGCGGCGATGATCATGAACATGTTCGTCGCGATGCCGCGGATAAGGAGCACCAGGGCGCCCACGACGAGCGAGCCACCGGCAAGCAACCGCTTGGAGGCCGGGTTGCGCGCGCCGATGAAGCCGTAGATGGGCATGGCGCAGACGCCGATGATGCCACTGACTCCCTGGGCAAGACCGTAGATGTCCATGCCTCCGATGTCGGCTGCCGCGGCGGGCAGCATGACCGAGTTCGTGTTCGATACGAGCATGTTGGCGATGACGGCGAGGTAGAGGCCTATGACCGTCATCATCTTCTTTGCGTTCGGAGCGTCCAGAAACGGGTTTCTCGGCTCCTCCTTGACCTGATCCATCAGGTTCTCCCTTCTTGTAATCCCACCTTGTCCCATTCGCTAGCAGAGCTCTCCGCCATCGACCACGAGATGCTGCCCGGTCATGAAGCTGGATGCATCCGAGGCGAGGTAGAGCACCGCGTTCGCGCAATCGGATACCTTGCCCGTGCGTCCCAGCGGGATCTTCGCCAAGATGCCCGGCGCGATCTTCTGGAAGATGTCATCGGATCCTTCGGGGTGCGTCATGTCGGTCTCGATGAAGCCCGGATACAGCGTGTTCATGCGCACGCCCTCCGGGGCAAGGAGCTTCGCGACGCATGGCGTGAGCGCGCGTATGGCACCCTTGGTAGCCGTGTAGGCAACCGAACCCGCGGCTTTCCACGCGGCAAGCGAGGCGACAGGGATGATCGCGCCGACGTCGTTCTTGGCGCACTCCTCCCAGCCGTGCTTGATCATGAACATGACGCCATCCAAGTTGACACCCAGGACCTTACGCCAGTTGTCGGTGTCGAAAGCCGTCCCGAGGCCGCCCGAAACGGAAAGCCCCGAGATTCCGGCCGAGAGCACCATGATGTCGAGACGCCCGAACGTGGCGACGCACTCCTCGATGGCGACCTTGCAATCTTCCTCGCTCGAGACGTCGGTGACACGATATGCCGCACTGGCACCGGCTGCCTCGATCTCCTCGACCGCCTTTTGCAGCTTGTCCTCGCGACGGGCCGTGAGAAACACCTTGGCACCGTGCTCGGCGAGGACCTTTGCCGACTCGTTCCCGATTCCATGGGAGCTCGCACCCGTGATGAGGGCAACACGCCCCGTCAGGTCAAAGGGATCTTTCATTTCCATTGCCTTTCCTCTCCATGTTCTTATGATTTGAATACACGCCGATTCCCGAGCCCCGCGCTGTCCCTCTCGTGAAACGAAGGGACATGCACGCATGCGTCGGGCCCCCCAGCTCGACATCTTCAAAGATGGGGGAAGCGGCCGGTCTATTCAATTTGCAATGATTCTGAATTGGGAACAGTGCCAGGGCAGCTGGAACCGCTGGGCATGTTTGGGAGACACATCGCGATCATCCGCACCCAATCGGTACAAATCGGGCGATCTGTTTCCTCTCCCTGGATTAGTCCTTGGTCGATGGTGGGAATGTCGTCAACCAGAACTGCCGGGTCATCTCGTCATACAGCTTGGCAAGCTCACGGGGCGTATAGGGCAAGCCATCGCTTACCCACTTCTGTATGAACATGGCTTGGGACGAGGCGAAGAAGTAGGCGGTGTAATCGGCTTTCCGGATGTCTCCCATCCACTCGTAGGAAGTGAGAATGTCGATGTTGAGATCGTAGATGGCGTGGGTCGCGATGCGGATGAACGTATCATCCCTGCCCCTCATGGGGCCAAGGAGCTTGCCGTAGAAAGCGGCGGATTCGTAGATTTTCTCGTATACCTTCTCGTAGAAGAGCATGCTCATGTCGAATGCCTGCTTTTGCGTCAGAACCACGTTGAGGCTTTCGATGGGCTCGATGACATCCTGTTTGAAAATCGTGGACAGGACATCGTCCTTGTTCTCGAACATGTTGTAGAAAGACTTACGGGAGACGTGGGCGTTTTGGCATATGTCCGATACGGTTATGCTCGTGTAGGGTCTTTCCTCGACCAGCTCTTTCAGACTCGAAATTATCGCGCTCTTCGCATCCCCCATAGTCGTCCCCCTCGACTCTATTCTCTACCCAAGGAGCACGCTCCTCCTATGCCCTAGGCCATGACTTCGCATCAGTGCTCGCCAGCAGCAAGCGACTCCTGTAGCCTGTCGCAGCCGCACGTGCACCCCTCGGGATGCAACTCATGCTCGATGGGCGTCTCGCTCACGACATCGACCAGGGTGATGTCGAAGTTGAGGTTCTGGCCTGCGAGCTCGTGATTGCAATCGAGCACCACCTCTTCGTCGCCCACCTCGAGCACGCGCACGCGCATGACATCGCCCTCGGGCGTCTGGATGCCCAGCATCGCGCCCACCGGGAGCGCCTCGCCATTGGGAAGCGAGGTCACGGGCATCGAGATGACGAGGGCCTCGTCGCGCTGCCCGTAGGCGCGATCAGCCGGGATGTGAATGCTGCGCGTCTCGCCCACTTTCATGCCCATCACGGCATAATCGAAATCGGGCAGCACGACGCCGCTTCCCGCCACGAACTCGAGCGGCTCATCTTGGGCCTTCGTGCTCGCAAACTCCGTGCCGTCATCGAGTTTGCCGCGATACTCGACGATGACGCAATCCCCCTGGTTAACCATATTGCTCCCTCATCTCTCGCGATTCTTCCCGCGCGCGACGGCGCCGGAGTACATGTTCACCCACGCGCCATCGCGTCGCTCGTAAAACGGCTTGAGCACGATGTGCCCTCCGTGCGACCCCGAGCCGTGACACGCGATGACGCCTTCCTCGACGATGCCATCGAGCACGAAGACGTCAGCTTCCACCTCGTAGTAACGACGACCATCGGAGCCCAGGAATGCTCCCGAGCTCCGATCGATGGCCACGACTGGTATTTCACGCAAACGGGCTTTTGCCATGCGAATCTAGCGTCCCATCATCGCCATGACGTCCTGAATGCCCACGAGGGCGACGTCATCCGGCCACTTCTGGTGCACGCCCATGCCCATCTGCCGCACTTGTTCGAGCGGCGGATTGACCTCGATGTACTGCCCGAGCTGTTCGCGTGCGTCGACGTAGACCACGCGCATCCCGGAGCCCGAGACCATATCCATGGCGACCTCGATGCCGGCAGCGGCAAATTCGTCGACTGCCTCCTGCACGTCGTCGACCCAGATGCAGTAGTGATGCAAGCCGTAACGCCCCGCCTCGGAGTACGGGCTCGGACAATCGCTCTTGTCCTCGATGAGCTCGATCTCCATGTCGCCGAGGTACCCGATGGCCGTGCGCATCTTGACCGGTTGCTCGACGCCACGAATCTTGCAGCTCTCTGGGGCGTTCACACCCATGTCGATGAACGGACCGGCACCGAAGAGGTCGTGATACAGCTGTGCCGTCTCCTCGATACTCTCCACGTTATACCCGAGCTGTCTGATGCCGTATTTTCCGAAAAGCTCCTTGCCCATGGTTCCTCCTCATGTGAGTAGATGCATTCGCGCTCGCGAAAAGAGCAGGCCGCCGACACATGCCGACGGCCCTTTGCCCCAGACTTACGCAAGCGGAATGTCGCCCAGTCCCTTGTCTTCCTCGAGCGTGCTCACCTCGAGAGCGGCCCTCTTGCCACCCTTCTCGATCTCGACACGCCACTCGGCATCCGGCAGGTCCTTGAGCCAGAAGTCACCCCAGCTGTCGGTCGTTGCCGTGACCGTTCCCTCGGCGCAAGTCGCGGTGACGGTCGCGCCCTCGACGATCTCCTCGGCCTCCGGGTCGTACACCGTGCCGGCGATGAACTTCTTGGGCAGGCTGCGGTAGTAGACATGCGGATCGGTCTTGTACTCGGGATGGAGCACCTCGCAACCCGTCAGATCGAAGTCCTCAGCCTCGCCAAACTGGATGACGTCGAGATGGCAGTTGTCCATGCAGCGCGGCGTGTGGATGGGCTGCTCGGGATCGTCGATGAGATGCGCGCAACCCGTGCACTTCTGTGGAATCTCCTTCTCCTCGTTCCAGTAGATGACATGGTACGGGCAGGCGTCGACGATCTGCTTCTGGCCCTTGGCCTTGACCGGGTCGATGATGACCAGGCCGTCATCGCGACGGTAGACCGCGTCGTCTTTGGCTGCCCTCATGCAGGGGGCGTCCCCGCAGTGGTTGCACAGGCGCGGCGTGTAGCTCACCTTGACGTGCGGCTTGTGCCCGCGTTCCTTCTGCTCGACTTTCATCCAGAACTGGCCGATTTCGGGCTGCTCCTCGGCATAGGGCATCCAGCAGTTACCGCAATGCTCGTCCTTGCAGCCGATCTGGCAGTTATGGCAGCCGACGCAACGGGCGGCGTCGATAACGAATACCTTCATGATATGACCTCTCTCCTACTTCTCGATAACCCAGGACTTGCGGTTGATGCCGATGGCCGGGTCGTAGTCACGTGCGAACGCCTCGGGGTAGTCGCGCTTCCAGCCCTCGTACTCCTCGTCGGTGACCTTGGCGACCTCGGCCAGGTAACCCGTGACCGCGAAACCCTTGCAGTGCTTGGAGACCTGGTTGCCCGGGCAGATGAGGTTCGCGGCGCCACCGCGGTCCAGGTGCGGGGCGATCGGGTCCACGCGGCTGCCCTTGGCGATGACGACGCTACGAGCCGTCACGCGCTCGGAGATGCGCGCACCGCACAGGATCGTGCCGCGCTCGTTGAACATCTTGACGATGTCGCCGTCCTCGATACCGCGGGCCTCGGCGTCCTCGGGAGCCAGCCACAGCGGCTCGTAGAGGTAGCCGTCCTTGCCCTTGACCTTGCAGGTCTCGATCTCGCGGAACCACTTGATGTCGTCACCTTGCACGTGTACGCGCCACTTGGCGGGGTTTGCCGTGACGAGCAGCGGGTACTTCTTGCAACGCTCGCCCCAGAAGGTCTCGTCGTGAGTCCATCCCTCCTCGGCCGGGCCGCCGACAATCCAGCGCGCCATGGGCGTGCGCTCCTTGTCGTCGGGGAAGTTGTCGGCAAGCGCCTGGCTCCAGAACTCGATCTTGCCCGTGGGCGTGTCGAGCGGGTACTCCTCGGGGTTCTCGTAGAAGTTGCGCATGCCGGGGGCCATCTGCTCCCAGTTCTCCTCGAGCTTGGGATAGTAGTAGCCCTTTTCCTTGTAGGTGTCCCAGTCGATCTCCTCGACAAGGCGCGAGCTCTGGAAGGCCGTCTCGATCCACATGTCGTCGCTCATGCCCTTGTCGATTTCCTCGCGCACGCCAAAGCGCTCGCCGATCTTGCAGGCGATCTCGAAGTCCGAAAGCGACTCGCCCTGATGTTCGATGGCCGCGGGCGTGAGGCCGGCATGGCGCACGGGAACCTGCGAGGAGGCGCCCATGTCATCGTTGTCCTCGACACAGGTCGTGACGGGCAGCACCAGGTCGGCGAACAGCGAGTCGTTCTCGAGCCACTGGTGGTTGGTGATGAAGCACTCGACCTCGTCGGTGCGGATGGCGTCCTGGTAGTTGAAGCCGCCGTCCCAGCAGTTCATGTTGCAGGGCTTCTCCGACCACAGCAGGTGGATGCGATTGACCTTGGGCTCCTCGGTGGGAATGGGCTTGCCGAAGCGCTCGGCCATGGCCTGCTGCATCGCGAGCGCCGCCTGCGGGTTGCCGGGATAGTTGAACTCCTGGAACTGCTCGCTCGTCTCGACGTAGACGATGCAGGGGCTACCCCACCACGTGGCCTTGCCGGTCTGCAGCGCTTCCGCGATCATCGTGCGCGGCAGCGACTGCGCACTGGGGAAGAACATGCGGCACTGGATGGCCATGGTGAACGGTGCCGTGGTCGAGCGTGCGATGGTCTCCTTGGCGGTGACCTGCGCGCTCAGGTGGTACTGCTGCACACCCGGCTTGCCCAGACCCTGCAGGGCGAGCAGGTAGGCGGCGGTGCGGGCGGGCTCGTGGCTATACGGCGTCTTGATCGAACCGGAGCTGTAATGGATGTGCGAGGTCGCCTTCTTGGCCGTGTTGCGCGCAAAGGCCTTGATGGTCCAGGCGGGAACGCCGCAGCGTTCGGCTGCCCATGCGGGGGTCTTGGGCTCGCCGTCCTCCTTGCCCAGCACGTAGTCAGCCATCTTGTCGAAGTGCACGGTATGCGTCTCGACGTAGTCCTTGTCGTAGAGGCCCTCGGTCAACCACGTGTAGATGACGCCGAAGTGGAAAGCCGCGTCGGTGTTGGGAAGGATGGGGATCCACTTCATGGTGTGGCATACGGAGGTGTAGTTGCAGAACGGGTCGACGCAGATCATCTCCTTGCCGAGCTCCTCCCAATAGCCCATGACCTGCGAGAGGAACATACTCGCGTAGTTAGTGGTGAGCTCGTAGTCGCCCGCGTCGAAGACGAGCATCTCGGAGTTCTGGCAGATGTCGAGCAGGACGTTCCACGAGTTATAGCCCGTCTCAGGCGGCGCAACCAGGCCAAGACCCTTGTTGGCCCCTGCGCCCCAGACGTGCTTGGCGCCCCAGTACCAGCCCTCGACCGAGTCCGGCGTACGCGTTTCGCGCGTGTAGCCACCCAGCTTGTCCATGAGCGTGGCGTGCATGCCGCCACCGGCGTGCAGGTCCTTGGACTCGCGATGGCCGTCCTCGCCGATGCAGATCACCGAATACGGGCCGTACTTGTCGATGACGCGACGCAGCTCGGACTCGACGATGTCGAGCGCCTCATCCCAGCTGATCTCGACGAACTTCGATATGCCGCGGTTTGCGGAATTGATCTTCGCGGGATCTCCGCCCGGCTCCCAGTCGACGCGCTTGAGCGGTTTGAGGACGCGGTTCTTCGAGTAGACGCGGTTCTTGTACGCGAGCGCGATCCAGTTGGGGCATGTCTTGATGCTCGGCTCGAACACCTTGCCGTCGACATCGATCTTCCACATCGAAGGTGCGAGCTCCTCCTTGGTGTAGGCGGTGTCGTTCCTGAATGGGCGAATGCGCAAGATCTTGCCATCCATGGTGTCGACCGCGGTAATCTCACCGCCCGTTCCGCCACACGCGATGCTTTGGAGTGTGGTCTTGATCTCCTTCATCTGTTCTCCCTTTCCTCTTCACGATGCGACGAACGACGCACGCGGGGGGGATTCGCGCATGGCTCGCCACCTTATGCATCCATCTTGGAAGAGTCGAAAGGGGCCTTCAATTCCCAAGGTCTTCGATTCGTTTTCGATTGGGAACAGTGCGCATGCATCGTGTACCAACGCATGACACATTGCGGGATTTGTACATTCTTAGAAGAGAATAAAGACTACTTCGCGATGCTTCGCCAGAAAGTCCCCGTCACGCTACCATAGAGATCGGCGAGCTCCTTGGGCGAAACGCGCATACCGTCGGCAACCCACTTCTGCATGAGCATGGCCTGCGACGAGGCGAAAAAATACGCGATATAGTCCGTGTGCCAATCGTCCGCGAGCCTCGTGGTCTTGGGAATGAGCTCCATGTTGAGCTGGTAGATTGCCTGGGTCGCGATGCGCAGGAAGGTGTCGTCCTTGCCGAATATGGGGCCGATGAGGTTCTTGAAGAACTCCCCTTCGGCGGCCAGGCGCTCGTACATCTGCTCGTTCATGCGTTCCATGAGAGGTTCAAGGTCGCTGAGGTCGAGCAGACGATTGAGGTCGCGAATGGGTTGCAATACGGAGGACTCGAAGACCAGGCGAATGACATCGTCCTTGTCCTCGAAGTTGGCATAAAAGGTGTTGCGCGAGATGCGGGCGCGCAGGCACAATTCGTTTACCGTGACCTTTGGATAACGTGTGGTGACGAGTATGTCCTTCAATGCGGCGATGACACGTTCCTTCGTCTCTGTCATCATTGCCTCCCCACGATAGCCCCTACGCCGATTTTACCACCTGCGATATCCATAGAATCACATCTCGTTCTGTTGTATACTGAATCGAACATTTGTTTGTGAGAAAGGAGGCGATCATGGCCAGGCGCACGGCGCAGCAGCTCAGCGTTGACGAGCTTCGCACGCAAATCTCCCAGCGTCTGCGCTCCAACGCCGCCTTCAGCAAGACCGTCTACCAAGACCAACCCATCATCATGACGGGTACCCAGCTCAAGAGCTTCGTGCCAGACGCCATACGCGAGGCCCGCCAGCTCGCACGCACGCTCTACGCACAGGGCATGAGCGTTGCCAGCGTCTTCTACGAGCAAGCACGCCTGCTCGCCGGATACGAGGACGACTTCGAGTTCACCGGCACGTTCTCGCACTACTACCCCAGCTACGAGGACATGAGCAACGAGCAGCTGCGTGGTTACTTCGCCTGGCGTGCAAAGGCGCGCCAGGGCAACGTCGAGCAGGGTTCCCTCTCGTTCGCCTACGTCTATCTCTACGAACTCGTCAACCTCGTGGGCGTCGCCAGCGCACGCGAGGGCTACGATGCGATGCTCGCCTTTGGTAGCGCATGTCGCCGCTTCGACGCGCGCTTCGGCAAGCACCTCGACGCTTGGATCGACGACTTCGTCATCTATTACGGCCTGGATGCGAGCTTGTTGCGCACGCGTTCGTTCGCCAAGCGCGACGCCGCCTTCGACGTGCTGCTGCACCATGGGGCGCATGCGGAGGGCGAGCTCTTCAACGCGCTCGTCACGCTCGGCGACTATGCCATCGCAGATTCGCCCTTCTTCATCGAGCACGAAGCCGAGCTGCGCTCCCTTGTCGTGCACGCCTATCGGGCCGCCGCCCAGCATCACGCGAAGCTCAAGACGACACTTCCCGCCAAGCTTGCCGGACGCCTCAAGAACGATCGCCTCTGGCTGTTCGAGCGGGCCGTCTTCGCCAACCCGCTCGCCATCGATACCGCCACATACCAGATCAGCGCCCACGACACAGTGTACTGCCGCAACGGCGCGTGGTTCCGCACCCGCTACGAGGCCCTAGAGCGTCCGCTGCCCTGGGTCACCCAACTGCTCGAGACCTGCGAGTGCATTCTGCGCGATGTCTACGCATACCCCAACACGCTCGAGCGCAAGCTCACCACCAAGTACCTGCTCAAGGCCATCGAGACGCGGGCAAACGAGCTCGCCGAGGAGACGCGTCTGCGCGAGGAGCGAGCCGTGCACATCGACTTTTCGCAGCTCGACCACATCCGCGCCGCCGCCGAGGTAACCTGCGAAAAGCTCATCGTCGACGATGAGAGCAATCTCATCATGCGCAGGGACAAAATCCAAACACTCACTACGTCGCGCGGGGACGGCGCAGTCGCTCAGACAGTCCTGAGCTCGCATGAAAGCGCCACTGGCGCTTTCGCGAGTATGCGGCGACGCGAAGCTAGTCCCTTTAGGGAAACTCGCTTTGTGCATCCGTCCCCGCGCGTTATGCAACGGTCCTCATCATTTTCTCTCACGCCTGATGAGGCTGCTCTCCTCGTCCACTTACTCGCTGGTGGTGAAATTCGCGAGTTCGAGCGCACGCATGCATGCATGGCATCCGTGCTCGTCGACTCCATTAACGACAAGCTTTACGACGAGTTCGCCGACATCTGCATCGACACCTGCACCGGCGAGCCCGTCATCATCGAAGATTACGTCCCTGAATTACGCGACCTGCTCGACCTGTCCTGAAGGAGCTGCCGTGGCCACCAAGATCCCCAAGCGCATCGCATCGACCGTGCTCAACTCCCTCAAGGGCGGTGTCGTGCCACGCGTCGGCCTACCCTACGTCGCCGTCGGGCGCGAGGCCGAGATAGACGCCCTGCTGCACGACGTCGACATCATCGCCGACGGCGGGGCCACCTTTCGTTTCATCGTCGGCAAGTACGGAAGCGGCAAGAGCTTCCTGCTGCAAACCATCCGCAACTATGCGATGGACCGCAACTTCGTCGTCGTCGATGCCGACCTCTCCCCCGAACGTCGCCTCCAGGGCAGCCACGGCCAGGGTCTTGCCACCTACAAGGAGCTCATCCGCAACATGTCGACCAAGACACGCCCCGAAGGCGGCGCGCTCACGCTCATCCTCGATCGCTGGATTTCGGGCGTGCAGCAAGACGTGCTTGCCGAAGGGCTTGAGCCTGGTACAGAGGCTTTCGCGCAGCGTGTCGAGATGCGCATCCACGAAGTGGTGGGCACGCTCTCGGAGCTCGTGCACGGCTTTGACTTCGCACAACTGCTCGTCATGTACTACCGTGCCTACGTCAACGATGACGAGGACACCAAAGCCAAGGTCGTCAAGTGGTTCAGGGGCGAATACGCCAACAAGACCGAGGCCAGAAACGAGCTCGGCATCCGCATCATCATCTCCGACGACGATTGGTACGAGTACATCAAGCTCTTTGCGTCCTTCCTCGTGCAAGCGGGCTACGCCGGCTTGCTCGTGCTCATCGACGAGCTCGTGAACATCTATAAGGTGCCCAACTCCATCACGCGCCAGTACAACTACGAGAAAATCCTCACGATGTACAACGATACGCTGCAGGGCAAGGCGCAGCATCTGGGCATCATCATGGGTGGCACACCCCAGTGCGTCGAGGACAAGCGCCGTGGCGTCTACTCGTACGAGGCACTGCGCAGCCGCCTGGCCGAGGGGCGCTTCGCCGGCCAGCAATACAAGGACATGCTCGCCCCCATCATCCGCCTCGTGCCACTCACGCACGAGGAGCTCTTCGTACTCGCCGAGAAGCTCACCGCCATCCACGCGCAGCTCTTCGATTACGAGCCACGGCTCACCGACGATCAACTCGTCCAGTTCATCAAGACGGAGTTCGAGCGTGTGGGGGCAAGCACGCATATCACGCCCCGCGAGGTCATCCGTGATTTCATCGAGTTGCTCGACATCATGTACCAGAATCCCGACGCGCAGATGGACGAGCTGCTGGCAAGCGACGCATTCACCAGCGCCATTGCGCCCGATGCTTCGAATAACGTGAACGTAAGTGCCGAGGCAAGCGACCGGCAAGAGAACTTCTTCGAATTCACGCTCTAGGCGGTGATCATGGACGTCTTTGCCTCATATGCACCCTTCATCCAGGACTTTATCTACCGCAACGGCTGGGAGAGCCTGCGCTCGGTGCAAGTCGCTGCCGCCGACGCCATCTTCAATTCCGAGGACAACGTCCTGCTGGCCGCATCCACCGCCTCCGGCAAGACCGAGGCGGCGTTCTTCCCCATACTCTCCCAGCTCGACGAGAATCCCTCCTCGAGCGTCGGCGTGCTCTACATCGCACCGCTCAAGGCACTCATCAACGACCAGTTCGGCCGTCTCACCGAGCTCTGCGAGGAGGCCGAGATTCCCGTCTGGCGCTGGCACGGCGATGTCGCGCAGTCACGCAAGAGCAAGCTGCTCAAGCACCCGAGCGGCATCTTGCAGATCACGCCGGAATCCCTCGAGGCGCTGCTCCTGCACAAGCATTCCCACATCCCCGCGCTCTTCGGCGACCTGCGCTTCATCGTCATCGACGAGATTCACTCCCTCATGCGCGCCGACCGCGGTGGGCAATGTCTCTGCCTTATCGAACGTCTCTCGCGTCTCGCATCATGCAACCCGCGTCGCATCGGGTTGTCGGCAACCATCGGCGACCTCGAGCTTGCCGGACGCTTCCTCGGCTCAGGTTCGGGTCGCGACACCATCATCCCCCGCATCGAGGATGCGCAGCAGCGCTGGCGCCTGTCCATATCGCACTTCTTCGTGGGAGAGGGCGCCGAGGAAATGGCAGCGGGAGAAGATGAGACAGTTGCTCAGGGACGCTGTCTCATAAACCCCAATGAGACAGCGTCCCTGAGCAACTGTCTCATCCCTCCTCCACCCGAGCCCGCCACCGATGCTGCTCCCGTAGGCGCGGACCTCGGCCTCGGCTACATCTTCGAGCATACGCGTGGCAAGAAGTGCCTCGTCTTCTGCAACTCGCGCGAGGAGGCCGAAGGCGTCACCACCACGTTACGCCGCTATTGCGAGGCCAACAACGAGCCCGACCGTTTCCTCATCCATCACGGCAACCTCTCGTCGGCCGTGCGCGAGAGCGCGGAAGACGTCATGCGCGACGAGGAGCTCGACCAGACGACCGTCACCACGGCCACCCTCGAACTCGGCATCGACATCGGTCGCCTCGAGCGTGCCTTCCAAATCGACGCGCCCTTCACGGTGAGTGCGTTCCTGCAGCGCATGGGCCGTACGGGACGTCGCGGTTCGCCCCCGGAGATGTGGTTCGTCATGCGTGAGGATCGCGCCGAGCCACGCACCACCCTGGGCGCGACCATCCCCTGGAAGCTCCTGCAGGGCATCGCACTCGTACAGCTCTACCTCGAGGATCGCTGGGTCGAGCCACCGCGCCTCGACCGCCTGCCCTACAGTTTGCTCTACCACCAGACCATGGCAACCCTCGCCAGTGGGGGCGAGATGACACCGGCCGAACTCGCGGCTCGCGTACTCACCCTCGGGTACTTTCATCGCGTGAGCAGCGAGGACTTCCGCATCCTGTTACACCACCTCATCGACATCGACCACATCCAGCTTACCGAGGAGGGTGGTCTCATCGTCGGCATCGCGGGCGAGCGCGTCATCAACAGCTACCGCTTCTACGGCGTCTTCCAAGAAAACGAAGAGTACACCGTCCGCAACGAGTCCCAGGAGCTCGGCACCATCGTGCTGCCGCCGCCCGTGGGCGAGAAACTCGCCATCGCCGGCGCCACCTGGCTCGTCGAGGAGGTCGACCACAAACGCCACCTCGTCTACGCCACGCAGGTAAAGGGCCAGGTACCGGCCTACTTTGGCGACTGCCCCGGCGACATCAACACGGTCGTGCTCGAGCGCATGCTGCGCGTGCTCATGGAGGATGCGGACTATCCCTACCTCATGGACAACGCGCGCGGCAGGCTCGCCCAGGCTCGCTCGACCACACGCAACGCCCATCTCGACCACATCCCGCTCGTTCGTCTGGGAGGCGACACCTGGGGGCTCTTCCCCTGGCTTGGCAGCTACGCCTTCCTCGCGCTCGAGCGCTTCCTCAAGATCAAGTGCGCCGACCAGCTCCAACTCAAGGGTCTGGACTCGTCGCGTCCCTATTTCATGGAGTTTCGCATGAAGGGCGACGAGCAGTTGTTCTACGATGTGCTCGCCGAGCAGGCAACCACGCCCTTCGATCCACTTGACCTCGTCTATCCCGACGAAGTTCCCATCTGGGAGAAATACGACGAGTACGTGCCCATCGAGCTCATCCGCAAGGGCTTCGCCGAAAGCGTCCTCGACATCGATGGCATGCTCAGGCGCGTTCGCCAGTGGTGCGGCCTGCCAGACGAGGAACCACCGCAACTCCCGAGGTAGCCGCTACTCCCCCACCACCTGCACGCAGACCTTGCGGTGACGCGGGCCGTCGAACTCGCAGAAGTAGATGCCCTGCCAGGTGCCAAGCGCCATGGTGCCACCCGCCACGGGAATGGTCTCCGACGCACCGATGGCGCTGCTCTTGAGGTGCGCGGTGCTGTTGCCCTCGGCGTGCTTGAAGTCACGCCGGTCGGGAAAGATGTCCGCCAGCGCGAGCTTGAGGTCGCGTACGACGTCGGGATCGGCATTCTCGTTGATGGTGATCGCGGCGGTGGTATGCGGGCAATACACCACGCACAACCCCTCCTCGATGCCGCTTTCCCGCACGATCTGCCTCACTCGCGCCGTGATATCGACGAACCCGTAGGCTGGCGTCTCCAGTTCGAATCGCTCCATGTCTGCCTCCCGTTAAAATGAGACAATATCTCTGAGCAATTGTCTCATTTTCGACAGCGAGGAGCATGACCATGAAAACGACGATACTCGTGGACAACGACGCACAGGAAGGTCTCGGCTGCGAATGGGGCTTCTCCGCACTCATCGAGACCGATGGCGCGACCATCCTGCTCGACTCGGGTGCGTCAGGGCTTTTCGCGCAAAATGCGCAGGCCCTCGGCATCAATCTGGCAGATGTCGACTATTGTGTGCTCTCCCACGCCCACTTCGACCACGCCGATGGCTTCGGGGACTTCTTCGCAATCAATGACCACGCGCCGCTGCTCATCCGGAGCTCATGCGAGGAGACGTGCTGGAGCGATGCCAAAGGTGACATGAAGTACATCGGCATCCAGAGAGGACTTCTCGAGCAGCAGGCACTGCGCATCGAGCGCGTCGACGGCACCTTGCAATTCGCACCTGGCGCATGGCTCCTGGGCCATGACACCGAGGGCCTCGAGGCAATCGGCGAGCGCGAGCACCTCTACCTGAAGACCGATGACGGGCTTGTCGGCGACGGGTTCGACCACGAGCAGAGCCTCATCATCGAAACCCCCGAAGGGCTCGTCATCTTCAACAGCTGCTCCCACGGAGGCATCGAGACCATCATCAACGAGGCACGTGCCGCATTCCCCGGCAAACCCATCCGCGCGCTCGTCGGCGGACTGCACCTGTTCCTGCGCGAAGATGACGAAGCACACGCCCTTGCGCAAACCATCCGCGAGCTTGGCATCGACAAGATCTACACCGGCCATTGCACGGGAGAGCATGCGCTCGAAATCCTGCAAAAGGAGCTACCCGACATCGTCGAGGCAACCTACGCGGGCCAAGTCTTCGAGCTGTAGCCCCTCACTTCGAGGGCCCGCAGAACAGGATCGCGAGCATCATGATGATGACGAACCACGCCATCGCACTGGAACCCGCAAGTAATGCCGACAAGACGCCCATGATGTTTCTCCCTCGTTTGAACTGAACGACAAGCCGAGGGTATCAAGCGCCTGTGACGCGTTTTTCCTCTCGCTCACTCCATGGTGATCTCGCGATGCAAGGCATGCGTCATGACCAGGTAGTACACGATGCCGATGGCTATCCACACGACGCCGATGATCTTGGCGGGCACGTCAAGCGAAAGCAGCAACGCGAAGACCACGATCATGCCCAAGATGGGACAGACCAGAAAACGCACGGGGTTGCCGTGATCCTTCTTCCTGAACCAGAACCACACGACCACGCAGAGATTGAGCAGAAAGTACGTGGAAAGGGCACCGAAGTTCACGACCTTGCCCAGTCCCTCCATGCCGATGAGCAGAAAGGGCGCGAGCAAGACGAGCGAGAGAGCCGATACGAAGCACGTGGCGACGATGGGCACCTGGCGCTTCTCATCGATCTTGGCCAGGACGCCGGGAAGCGACCCGCTCTTGCCCATGACGTAGAGGATGCGCGATACCGACACCGTCGCGACCAAGCCGGTGAAGACGCCCTGAGCCAAAGCCACGGACACGGCGCAGACAACGCCGAACCACTTGCCGCCCACCAGCTCGGCGATATGGTAGAAGCCGTTGTTCTCGTCGTTCTTGCAAATCTGGCCCGACGGGTCGACGCAGGTGGCGATGAAGCACGTCAGGACGAAGATGGCCACGAGGATGATGACCATGATCATCATCGCGCGCGACGGCCCGTGTCGCTCGTCCTTCGCCTCGTCGGTGAGCGTGGCCACGCACCCGAAGCCCACGAACGAGAACACCGCCAGCGAGGCGGCGCCCATGACGCCGGATACCGAGAAGGTATTGGGATTGAACAGGGCGGTCAGCGAGAAGCCGCTCGTCTCGGGGTGTCCGATGATGTAGACCACGCCGAACACGATAAACATGCCGAGCACGATGAACTCGAGGATGAGCGCGATGCGGTTGACGAACATCGTCGTGCTCATGCCGCGTGACGCGACGACGAAGACGAAGACGAGGAAGATGAGGCACCAGCCCCAGACCGGAATCTGCGGTACATAGGTGCTCAGCGCCTCGGCACCCATGATGAAGACCATGTCGGGCGACGTGAGATACTGCAGCAACATGAGCCAGCCGGCCACGAAACCGAGGCCCTTGCCAATGCTCTTGGACGTGTAAGTGTAGATGGAACCCGACGACGGGAAGGTCCCGATCATCATGCCGAAGGACAGCACGGAAAAGAACATGCCGATGAAGGCGACGAAATACGCGAGCGCCGGCATGCCACCCGATGCGTTCGACACGCCACCGAAGAGACTGAACGTGGCGATGGGCACCATGAAGATGAGGCCGTAGACCACCATGTCGAATACGCCGACCGTCCTCTTGAAGCCGGCATCTCCCTGTGACGAAGACGCGTCCGCAGTCTGCGCCGCAGTCGGTGCGTCGCTCTGCACCGAAGCGTCTGCCTTCGGAGCTGCATCCTTGGTATCAGTCATGATAACCCCCTCCTATCCTCTCCCGGCTTTCTCGTTCGTCGTACTGCCCGTGGCAGCCGTCTTCCCCTTCTGACGGCGCACGAGACGCGTGTAGACGACGGTAAGAATGACCGCCACTATCAATATGCCAATGGCAATGAGCAGGGTATGCGAAAAGCCAAATGCGTAGGCATCGGCTTTGGTCATTCCCCCCGCCATCAAATGGGTGACATCGCCGGACATGATGCCGACGAAGAGGGCCGACGAGACGGAGCTGCCGATCTGCACGATCGTCGAATGGATGGACGAGCCGTACGAGGAGATGGCGCGGGAAAGCGCGTCGAGGTCGACGGTCTTCACCGCCGGGAAGAAAATGCCGATGCCCGCATAGGCTATGGCAGCGCAGGCAAGCAAGACGATGACGAGCAGCTGCGCGGAGGCGAAGTACATGCCGACGTAGCCGATGAGCACGATCGCAAATCCCACCGGAACGAGTGGCCATACGCCGTGCTTCGCGAGCAGGTGGCCACTGGGAAAGCAACAGGCCGCATAGCACAGGATGGGTACGATGCACATGCAGCCGGCTATGAACGGCGAGTACGATGCCGCGCCCTCGAGATACAGGGGGACGAGCAGGCTCATGTACACCGATGCCATGAACGCAAGCGTGACGAGCGTCTCACCGACGGTGAACACCGGATTGCGCAGCGGCGTCAGATTGAGCAGGGGCTCGTCGATATGCAGCTGACGATACACGAAGATGGCGAGTATCGCGATGCCGGCGAGCATGATGACGAGTGGCGGAAAGACCTCATGCGAGATCTCGTTCAGGCCATAGAGGAAGCAGGCCAGGCCGACAAAGCTCAGCGCAACGCTTGGGATGTCGATATGGGCTTTTCTGCGCATATACAGATTGTGGATAGCCGGCCTGCCCGCAATGATGAGAACAAGGGCAATCACCGCGGGGATGAGGAAGAGCGGGCGAAGGCCGACGCAGGTGATGATGAGACCTGAAACGGGCGGGGCAAACGCCAGCGCGACGCCAATGACGCCACTGTTCACAGCAAGCAAGGTCGCCGCCTTGCCCTTTGGCGCGATGGTGAGCAGCGCCTCGTTGATAAGCGGGAAGCACAGCCCCGTGCAAACGGCCTGGAGGGCACGGGCGACGATCATGACCGGATAGTTCCAGGCAAAGAAACCGAGCAACGAGCCTACGAACGAAAAGACGAAGCCGATGGTCATGAGCTTGTGAAGGCCTATGCGCTCGAGCAGCTTTGCCGCCATGGTGATGGTCGTCGCGGTGACGATCGTGAAGGCGAGCACCATCCAGTTAGCTTGGGAGAGCGTGATGTGAAAGTCGGTCGCGACGTAATCGAGTGCGACGTTCATGAGCGACTGCGTGAACGACGCGAGGAGATTGCTCGCGAGCAGGACGACGATCATCGCCGTCCGCGCCGCGCCCACCGGCGGGCTTGGTATGCTCGCATCAGCCGCCATTTTGGCCCCACATTCGATAGTGTGTATTCATCGTTTGTCAAGAGCATTGTACTACCGAATAGGTGAAGTGCGCTATTTATTATTCGAACGGAACTGTTGCTGGGGCGCATTCTCGAAAGAATCTTTACTAGCCCAATAATGCACTGTCGCGGTGCATTATTCTCGTAAAAACGCACTATCGCAGTGCACTTTGCGCAGGCGAATGCCTCAGCTCTCTCTCCTTACCGCATCTTGCAGAGCGCCGTGCACAGCGTGCCGACAAGCCCGATGACCATGACGACGCTGCCAGCGAGAAGCGTGTTCTCGAACGATGGGCCTAATAAGCCCTGGACAAGGAACGTACCCAGGAACTGTCCGATTCCCTGGACGCAGATAAGAACGCCCATACCGATGGTCGCAAGCTCCGGTCTACTGATCACCTTCATGAAGGCGGTTATCATGAGGCCGGTGGTGCCCATTCCAATCACGCCCATGACCACCGCTCCTATCCACATCACGGCACCCTCGAAGTTATAGAGAACGAAGGTGCACGGCCCCAGGAAGAAGAGGCAGAACACGAGCAGCCATTTGGTTTTGCCGGTTTTGTCAGACAACATTCCAAAGAGAGGAGAAGAGGCGACCGAGATTATCATCGGCAATGTGCTTACGAAACCCGATAGACTCACGTCCATTCCGCGCGTCTGCAAAATCGAAGGAATCAGGCTCAGGACCGCGAGCAGGCATATGTTAAACGCGATGAAACCGCAGAAGAAAAGCAGAACGTCCTTTGTCAGAAGCTCGCGATACGAGGGCTTCGACCCCGCTTGCGAGCCGGCTACCTCGCCAGGCGTGGCGACCGCGTCCTCGAGCGCTGCAGACGAGGCATTCTTGAAGGGATCTCTCACGCAAATGCACATGATGACAGTGGCGATCACGACCAACGCACAGTAGAAAAGCCAAAGGGAGGTGAGCCCCGCGAACGCGAAGACCATTGGCGTCAGAAACGCGGCGATGGCGGAACCCAGAGATCCCCACATGCCCCAGATGCCCATGGAAGTGCCGATACGCCCTGGCGCCACGCTTTCCTGTATGACCAGTGGGCCGCATGTGGTCACCGCCGTGAGTGCTATACCCTCTATGCCGCGCGACACGAGCAAGACGATGCCATTGGGCGCGAATGCCCCCATAACAGAGCCGAGAACGATGAGGCATGTCGCGAACACGATGATTCTCTTCGGACTCATGCGGACCGATAACTCGCCTATGGCGATCGCCGTCACGGCCATCATGAGCGTGAAGATGGACATGAGCCACGAGCCCCCGCTTGCCGACATGGCATACTGCTCCATGATGGCGATCATGATCGTGGGAACCTTGTATTGGACCATTGCCATGGTCACCCCAACGGCCAATACCGAAAGGCTCACGACAAGATGGTTCTGGTACTTCGGTTGAATCACGAAACGCCCCCGCTTCCTCCACGCCTTCATTGCTTTCCGGTGTCACCGGGCATGAGAAAGTCTAGGAAGGGCGGCAATCACGGACATGACCCTCTGGGCACGGTTCTGGGGATGAGAGGTGAGGGTTAGTCACGGCGTGTGAATGACACACTAGCGTCACCGTGTTGCATCGTGAACGGGTTTCGGGCGGGTTTCGGGCGGGAGTTATCTCGCAACAAGATAAAAAGGCCAGCGAGAAAACCCGCTGACCTTTGCATTTGCTGGTCGGGTGGACAGGATTCGAACCTGCGACCCCTTGACCCCCAGTCAAGTGCGCTACCAAACTGCGCCACCACCCGATTGGATACGTGCCTCGCACGCGAGTTGCTATGTTACCACAACGGAAACGGCATGCCCGATGAATTTACGAATCGCCTATCGCGAGTCCGTACGTGCGGCTCGTCTTCAGGTCAGTGACGATTTCGTCGGCACGCACGATGAAGCGCGATGCGGCCTGCACCGCCTGCGGCCCGCAAATCTCGACGAGGAGCTGTGCGTTATTCCAGCAATCGCACAGCTCGCCGAGCTTGTCCTGCACGGCTTTGGCGCGCACGTTGGTGCTGCCGGCATTGTCGGGCAGGCAATCTGCGAGCTCGCGCGTCACGTAGCGCAGCGCCTTGGCCCGCTTGCGCACATCATGCACGGCTTCCTGGTCGTCATAGTCGACGCGTGCCATCTCCACC
>ENA-OURU01001801-OURU01001801.1-human-gut-metagenome-genome-assembly--contig:-NODE-1801-length-24111-cov-3.030720_pt1 | contig 24111 bp, 18 predicted proteins | sample MGYA00242137_ERZ509064 | MGnify/ENA primary metagenome ERZ509064 (study PRJEB26280, sample SAMEA2338777) | human gut metagenome | biome: human gut; feature: human-associated habitat; material: faeces...
GTCCGAACATCTTGTCGGAGCTCTTTTTAGATACGCCTTCTACCAATACTTCGAAAGTTTTACCGATATCGCGGCGGTTACTTTCCAGCGACCATCCGGTTTGCAGGTCGATCAATTCCTGCAGACGCCTGCCTTTCGTGGTTTCGTCGATGTTATCCGGGAGGCTTTTGGAAGCTTGGGTACCGGGGCGTTCCGAATATTTGAACATATATGCCAGATCGAACCCCACTTCCCGCATCAATTCCAGTGTTTGCCGGTAATCTTCTTCGCTTTCGTTATGGAAGCCCACAAATACATCTGTCGAGATGCCGCAATCGGGGACGATGCGGCGAATGGCAGCGATCCGGTCGAGATACCATTCCCGTGTATATTTGCGGTTCATATCTTTCAGGACAGAATTACTTCCCGATTGTACCGGCAGGTGAATGGCTTTGCAGATATTGGGCCAACGGGCGATCGTTTCCAGAGTTTTATCGCTCATGTCTTTGGGATGTGAGGTGGCGAAACGAATCCGCATATCCGGGACCGTACGGGCTACTAATTCCAGAAGAGCCGGAAAGTCGACCCTCGTTTGTTCGTCTTTATAAAGATAGGAATTGACGTTTTGTCCCAATAAAGTGACTTCTTTGTATCCCCGGCGTTGCAAATCGATCACCTCGCCGACGATACTGTGCGGACTCCGGCTGCGTTCCCGTCCACGGGTATACGGGACAATACAGTACGTACAAAAATTGTTACATCCCCGCATGATAGATACGAAGCCCGAAATCGCCGTCTCGTCTATGCGCGAGGGGCAAATGTCTTTATAAGTCTCGGTGGTAGAAAGTTCGATATTGATGGCTTTTTTGCCTTGTGCTGCCTGTTCGATCAATAGAGGCAGGTCCATATAAGCATCGGGACCGACGACGATATTGACATTTTTCTCTTCTTCGAAGAGTTTCGCCCCCAGGCGTTCGGCCATACAACCCATCACGCCTACCAGGAGGTGAGGGTTGCGTTTCCGGATTTCCGAGAATCCCTGTACCCGGCCTCTTACCCTTTGTTCGGCATTTTCCCGTACAGAACAAGTATTCACCAGAATGACATCCGCTTCGTTCTTATCGGTTGTATGTTCGAAGCCGGCGGCGGTCAGAATGGCTGCTACAACTTCGCTATCAGCCACATTCATCTGGCAACCATAGGTTTCTATATAAAATTTTTTTACCATAATTTTTGTTGTTTCTTTCTCTCCGAATAGATCGTCCTATTGTTTTTAATCTACCGCAAAAGTAATATTTTCAAATGGAAGAGCTGTCTGATTCATAAATTTTATGGCTGAATGACTAAAGCTTACCGATAAATTTTGCCTGTTGCTGATCAGATAACTAAAAATGAATTATTTTTGGCGTTAAAATTCAATTTTATGAACGTAAAAGCCAAGGGATATATTTTAGGCGCTGTTGCTGCGGCCACTTATGGGATGAATCCGTTGTTTGCCTTGCCGTTGTATAAGGCAGGAATGAATCCGGATTCGGTACTTTTTTTCCGTTATCTTTTTGCCATACCTGTGTTGGGGATGATGATCGTGGCGAGAGGGAGAAGTTTTAAGCTGAAACGTAAAGAGGTGTTACCCTTGATTATTATGGGATTACTGGTTGCCCTTTCTTCGCTGGCTTTGTTTCAAAGTTATAACTATATGGATGTGGGTATTGCCTCTACTTTGTTGTTTGTCTATCCTATTCTGGTGGCATTGATTATGTGGGGCGCATTTAAAGAAAAATTGACCTTACCGACAGTATTATGTATTTTACTGGCCTTGGGGGGGATCGGACTGCTATATAAAAGCGGTGACGGTAGCACGCTTAGCCTGACAGGAATTATTTTGGTGATGGTTTCTGCCCTTTCCTATGCCATTTATATTGTAGGAGTGAACCAGTCGACCCTGAAGAATTTAGCGACACTTCCGTTGACTTTTTACGTTTTACTCTTTGGTTTGGGCTTATTTTTGGTCCGGGTCGATTTCGGACAGAGTCTTCATGTGGCCGATACCTGGTATTTGTGGGGAAATCTGGTCGCTTTAGCTATTTTTCCAACGGCGGTTTCATTTCTTTGCACTACCCAGGCCATACAATATATCGGCTCCACCCCAACAGCTATCCTGGGAGCTTTAGAGCCTCTGACCGCCGTTTTCTTCGGTGTGGTCGTTTTCGGTGAATCATTGACGTTGCGGTTGAGTTGCGGTATGTTGATGATTATTCTCGCAGTCACTCTGATTATTGCAGGAGGAAATGTTACCATTTATCTGGTGCGTTTCAGGAAATTATTTCCCAGACTCCCCATCAAAAGAAAAAAATGATTTCTGATAACACAGTAGAAGTTTCAGGACGATATCGATTAAAAGAAAGAAAAATATTCCTTCTAAATGGGCTTTTCTGAGATTAATAAATAGAAACGCAAACGGATTGTTCCTCAGGGCGAAAGTTAGATTGGGAGGATAACTTTATAATGCTGAGGAACTTGGTGCTGAAAATGATTGTTTTCACGCTCACAGTATGTCCTCCTGTTTATCGAACCGGATTCTTCCCAAACCTTCTGGACTTCCCGGAGATGCGTGTTGCGGGTTCTTCCTTTCCTGCTTTTCCCGGAATGAAGTAGGCGTGCTGCAGGGTATATCGGATGCGCCGGATTTGGTCTGGCGTGATGCCGGTCAGGAAACTGTAACTGTAGTCCATGATGTTGTCGGAATAATACTGGATGCCGTTGGCATCGGTACGCTTGAAATTGGTATACCCGTTCAACTCCTGCATATATGCATTACGGTCGTACCAGGGGGTGTCTTCGCAATAGTCCCCTCCCTGGCCGAACACATGTGCCAGCCCTAAGAAATGTCCGGCTTCATGGGCGAATGTGCTTATGCTATTGGCGGTCAGCGCAGCTTGCTTATTTAGGAATATGCCTGTAGCCAGTCCGGGTTTATAAATGTCACATCCGGGAAGCAGTTCATTTTCATCGAAGAAAGGGAAATACGAGAATCCTGCGAATATGCTGTATTCATCCTCGTACACATTCGTAATCGGGCATACCCACACGTTCAGTGCGTGTTCCATGTCCCAGACGTACCGGTCCTCCAGTTCGGCGTTTGCACTATCTATCTCCACGGGTTCTTTTTCGTATATCATGCCCGGAGTGGATAGCGGTTTCCCGTCCGGGGCATGCGTGGCAGGTGCAAAGCGCACACCTGTATCCTCCTGTCCCGGGATTCCGAAGTAGTTGCTGTACACGCGGTTGGCATAATCCAGTTGTTCTTTGAGCATCCACTCCTTGACCGGATAGGATCCGTCGGCATCCGGAAAGAGGTGGAATATTACCGGAATCGTGTAGGCGTCGGTAGTTTCCTCCATCGGGGCGGTGAAGTTGGAGCGTACCTCCATCGTGTTGGAAAAGTATTCTGCCTTGTCCGTCTTCACGTAACCCCGGATATGGTACGTCGTTCCGGACATCAGGTGGTAAAGGGCGAGGCAATTCCAGATCAGCGGGCCGCTTTCCCAGTCCCATTGCTGGAACGTATCATGTTCCGAGTAGTCGTAGATAAGCGTGTAATCGCTGAGGTCAGGCTCCGTGCTCCCGTTTGAGTAGCATCCGCCCATGTACAGTATCTTTTCGTCTGCGGGCAGGTTTTCCATGACGAGGTAAGCCGTGTATAAGTGGGGATAAATGCCTTGTTCGTCTTCCTGATACTCCACGATATTTTCTTCGTCCATGTGTATGGTAAATCCGGAGGGTTCAGGCTCCGGTTCGGGAACTATGGGTCCTTCGGTGCATGCTGCCGATCCGAAGAACAGCAAGACCCATGCCAAGGGTTTATACCAGTCTGACATGCTGTCACATATGTCCGAGAATTTATTACATTCCTTTCTAATCATATTTCTAATCAATTTTATTTAAATAAAAAGTTTCCATATAAGGGTAACACCAGTGTTTCTTGGTTTCACAGGTTCTTGTTTTTTCTTGCCAGGCATGTATACAATCCACCGCCCTGTACTTGTTCCGGCCGGGATGAATACATTTCTCCGGCAAGCTTGAAATCCATCGGGGAGGGATTGTTCTGCGCAGTTTCCAACCTCCCATGATACTGCATCCATCAGTCCGCCTTGCTTGCCGGTGGCGGACGGCTTGTGGCCGGACTTCCCGGCCTTGTACATTGCCTTGGGAATCGTGATTGCACCTTTTGCAAGCCCCACACGGCAATGCCGCGGACAAAGGGGGTGCTTCCTTTCCTTGCAGGCTGTGATTTTCATGTGCAAAGCCCGCTTATAGGCAAACCGGCAACAGCCGGAGGTGCCTGCCAACAAGACCTTCGGCTCCTCTGTCGGACAGATTCTATATTCTATGGCACGTAACATATTGCAAATGTAATGATTTAAAGAAGAAAGCCAATGATACAAAAAGAATACATTTCAAAGAAGTATTCAAAATTTCTCATCAGGTGCCATGTGATGTTTGTGTATAAATACTTCTAATCTCCTTACCGGGCCGGGAAAGAATCCCGGTGTATCTGTGAACAAACAAGGTAACAGGGTATCCTGTTACTATCCTGCTTATCGCTGTTAAGGCGGGCGAATAGCCCGACAGGAAAGATTTTCAGGCGGTATCGAAAATACCGAGGGTTACAGATGTTGATTCTAACCGCTGTAACCCTGATAGCCTAAAGCGTCTTGATTTTGTTTTTAGAATCTGATTCCCAACGTGATTCGGGCTTCATTACTTAGGTATTTGTTTTTTACAGGTTCGGCTTGAATGTCGTAGTAGGAATAAAATACGGTTTCATTCTCCGAGAACTTATGAATAAATGCTGCATCACAATAGAACATACCGAAATTGAGGCCGGCTCCTGCAGTAAAAGCCTGAATGCGGTTATAATTTTTATGAGTTTCGTTGTGGTAGGGGGAATCCCAGAATGCATAACCGGCCCGCAGGCTGAACAGACTGTTGAAACGATATTCGGCACCAACCCTGAAATTATGGGTGGCACGAAGATAATCTTCGATGTCCTGGTTGGTGGTTTGTTCCATAGAACCGTCATAATCGTCTTCAATCTCGCTGATATTGGCATTCTGGTAATTGACATATTCGTAATCGACACTGACGATAGCCTTTTGGTTGAGTACCGTGGCCATGCTTAACATAGCCCGCCAGGGGGTACGCATATTAAAGTCTATCGAATAGTCCGGACTGTAAAAATCGAACTCGTAGCCCTCTCTGCCATTTGACGGATCTTGTGACGTATAGAAAGACGAGTATATCGAAGTGGCCATGCTGTAATTCATATTGTACCAGGTCGGGGTATGGATGGCAGCTCCTAACCGGATTTCCGGGATAGGACGATAAATTACCCCGAATTTCAGATTGGTACCCACTCCATTCATTTTCTTATATTCATAATAAGTATAATAATCTAATCCACTGGGTGAATTTTCGGGGGGAGCTTCCGTATACCCGGAATGCATTTTATACCAAATGGACTGAATACCGATGGTCAATCCCAGGTACAATTTGTCTTTATAATTGGTACCGAAAGAAAAAGCATATTCTCCCTGGTTACCGTCTTCTTTCATGCGTTTGGTCTGGGCCACAATTTCTCCATTATGGAGGATAGAGTGATAGTAGCCGAAATTAGGATCTTCTTCATCCTCGTTCCGGTTGATCAGGTAACATTGATAAGCCAGATAGCTGCTGAAAGAATTCAATTCGTCGGAGGGATAATCTCCGCTGCTTGCGGCCAATACGTCCAGCAAAGAGGTGGAGGAGTTCCAGATCACCTGATCGGTTTTTCGGTTGAAATTATTCAAATTGGTATAATTGATACCGAAATTGATGCCTTTCCAGTCGAAGTTGGGAGAATAAAAAGCGAATACAGCTCCCAGATCTCCCAATTGGAAAGAATTATCTTTAGGACTATAGTCGGTAGCCTTGGTGTTGGCAAAATTTAAACTGGGCGTAATGGAGATTTCCGATTTCCTGAAAACGCCGATACCGGCCGGGTTAGAACTTAGGGTAGACAGATCACCCCCCAAAGCTCCGAAGGCACCCGCCATACCTGCCGAACGGGCTGTTCCCCAGTTCTGTGTCCTTGAAAATTGTACGGCATCCTCGAAAGTCTGGGCTTGTGAAGCAAATGTGAATCCCAGAAGAACGGATAATATGATTACTTTTTTCATAATGTGCTGGTTTAAGTTTATCTTCTAGTTGGACGATTTACTGTGCCCCGGGAGGAACCACCCGAACTCCGGGAAGGCGATGAACTCCGGGAAGGCGAATAGCTGCTGCCTGAACTTCGGGAAGGGGTATAACTGCTACCCGAACTCCGGGAGGCCGATGAAGGTCTCCGGGGAACATAATTCGAAGAACTGTTGTTATTATAAGTCGGTCTGTAACTATTTTGAGGACGATTATAAGTTTTTACATTACCTGAACCGCTACCGGCCGGACGGGTATACCTGTTGTTCGTAGTGGTTGAAGGCCGGGTTGTGGTAGACGGCCGGTTAGTCGTTGTTGATGGCCGCGTTGTCGTTGTCGGGCGATTCGTCGTTGTCGATGGCCGTGTGGTTGTCGACGGCCGGGTTACCGGACGTGTTCCCCCTTGTGAGGGGCTGGACGTATTGGTTCCCGGGCGTATATTCGAGCCTGTATTCGGCCGGGTGATCGTTCCTGGGCGGGTAGTTGTCGTATTCGGCCGTGTCGTACCTGTCGGCCGGTTGATACCGGAAGTATTGGGGCGTGTTGTACCCGGACGGTTAACCGTTCCGGTTGAATTGCCCGGACGGGTGGTTGTTCCTGTTCCTGGCCGTAAAGAGTTACTGGTGCCCGGGCGTAACACACTTCCTGTACCCGGACGGGTGCTGTTCGGGCGGTTCAACCCATTGTTGCTGTTGGGCCGATTTCCGTTGGGGCGTATGCCGCTTACTCCGCCTCCGAATCCAGGCCGTTGTCCTGCCCAATGAGGCCGGTTGGGCCTGTTGGGATAATGACCGCTTCCACCGCCCCAGTGCGGATAATCCCAACCGGGATGTCCCCAATGTGGGTGATGCCAGTGTGGATAACCCCATCCCGGATAGTAACCACCGTACCAGGGGCGATACCAGGGATCGTACCAACCTCCGTACCAAGGATCGTACCAACCTGAATTCCATCCGAATCCGATGCTCCAGCCCGGACCGCCCCAGCCCAGATTCAGACTCCAGTTGAAACGGTTGTTGAAAGTAGCGTCGAAAGCCCAACTGTCGAAGCGGGGATTGTTCCATACGATGGTCCAGATATATTTCGGATAAGTACCGAAAAGCAGGGAAGAATATAAATTGATGTTCGTATTGGACGGAAACCACCAGTAACGTCCGTTATCTGTATAGACATTCCAATCCGAATCGAACGAAAGGTTGAGGGCTATTTCCTGCCCATTGCTGAAATTGGCGAATCCTTCGGGATACATGTTGATGATCCGTTGTATTTCTGTCAAATCGCTGGCCGGGCCCCGGTAGCCTCCGAGCCAGTATCCGGTATTTTCGTACAAGGTCATATCGATCTCTTTATTGTTGGCAAGCTTCTCTTCTGCTTCCCGGGTCAAGCTTTGGATATTCACTTGCTCCAATTGCCCGCTACGGGCATTGATCTTCGTGTTGTTACTACTCGAGAAGGTGGCAGGCGGTGTACTGCTACCTGCCGAACGGGAGATTTCCCCGGCTAAGACAGTCGGATCGACCGGTTGTTCGGTCCCGATATCATGTCCGGTAAGATTTTCTACTTCCCGGATAGCCAGCGCTTTTTTCCCGGGGACGTAATAGATATCGTCCTCCATGATAGAGCTGAAATTCCGGGTAGTGGAACAGGATACTATTATAAAAGCAAGACCTGCTATGTATAAAGAAAATTTCATGTTGTTTTATTTATTCGTTTTATTATTAATATCAAAAAGTATACCAAGAAAAAATTTGCTATTGTTTTTATAATTCTTTTTTAACCTGTTGCCGATCATGGAATAAAAATAATCAAATTCGGTCACATCTACTATTTTTTTCCTTAAATTTGCTCCCGTTTTATCAAATAATAAGAAGATGGGCAAGTTTTTAACATCAAGAAGCGAAGATTACTCACAATGGTATAATGAATTAGTGGTAAAAGCCGGTTTGGCCGAACAATCCGTAGTGAGAGGATGTATGGTGATCAAGCCTTACGGATATGCGATCTGGGAGAAGATCCAGCGTCAGTTGGACGATATGTTTAAACAAACAGGGCATGTCAATGCTTATTTCCCGTTGTTGATTCCCAAATCTTTTTTCTCTAAGGAAGCCGATCATGTCGAGGGGTTTGCAAAAGAATGTGCTGTTGTGACGCATTATCGCTTGAAAAATGATCCGAACGGAGGAGGAGTTGTTGTCGATCCGGCAGCAAAATTGGAAGAAGAGTATATCATTCGTCCGACTTCGGAGACCATCATCTGGAATACTTATAAAAACTGGATACAATCCTATCGGGATCTGCCGATTTTGTGTAATCAGTGGGCTAATGTGATGCGTTGGGAAATGCGTACCCGGATGTTTTTGCGTACGGCTGAATTTTTGTGGCAGGAAGGACATACAGCCCATGCTACGAAAGAAGAGGCGTTGGAAGAGGCCAATAAGATGGTGAGGGTGTATGCCGATTTTGCACAAAATTGGATGGCTGTTCCCGTCATTATGGGCTCGAAGAGTGAGAGCGAGCGGTTTGCAGGTGCCCTGGAAACCTTTACGATCGAAGCTCTGATGCAGGATGGAAAAGCTTTACAAGCCGGTACTTCGCACTTCCTCGGACAGAATTTTGCCAAAGCTTTCGATGTACAGTTCACCAATGCTGAGGGAAAACTCGAATACGTGTGGGCAACTTCGTGGGGGGTATCGACCCGTTTGATGGGTGCCCTGATCATGGCTCATTCGGATGATAACGGTTTGGTATTGCCTCCGAAATTAGCACCTTTGCAGGTGGTTATCGTGCCGATCTATAAAGGGGCCGAAGGATTGAAAAAAATCAGCGATAAAGTACAGGGGCTGATCGAAAAACTGAGAGCTAAAGGAATCTCCGTAAAATATGACGATCGCGATACCCAGAAACCGGGGTGGAAATTTGCCGATTACGAGTTGAAAGGTGTGCCTGTGCGTTTAGCGATGGGAGAACGGGATTTGGAAAACGGTACCATCGAAGTGGCTCGCCGCGATACTTTGACGAAAGAAACTTTGCCTTTGGAGGGTATTGTCGGACATATAGAAAAATTGTTAGAGGATATCCAGGAAAATATTTATAAGAAAGCATTGGATTTCCGCAATAGTATGATCACTAAAGTGGATTCGTACGATGAATTTAAAAATCTACTGGAAAGTAAAGGCGGATTTTTCCTTTGTCATTGGGATGGTACTGCAGAAACTGAAGAAAAGATAAAAGCCGATACCAAAGCGACGATCCGTTGTATTCCTTTCGATAGCCCTGAAGAAGAAGGAAAAGATATGGTGACCGGTAAACCGTCTCATCGGAGAGTGTTGATTGCGAAAGCCTATTAATGTAATATGTAAAAAGCTAAAAGCTAAAGGCAGGTAAGTTTGCTGTTTTTAGCTTATAGCTTTTTACTTTTAGCTTTTTTGCTTTTTATGATGAATGTTACTGACCGTTTTTTGAAGTATGTAGGTTATGGTACTCAGTCTGACCCGAATACGGGATTGAATCCCAGTACACCGGGACAGATGGAGTTTGCCCATGTATTGAAGGAAGAGATGGAAGCTATAGGTATCCAGGAGGTGGAACTGGATGAATACGGCTATGTGATGGGAGTTATACCTTCTACTGTGGAACGGGAAACGCCGGCTATCGGGTTTATCGCCCATATGGATACCAGCCCCGAAATGAGTGGCAGGCATGTGAATCCCCGGATTATCGAGAATTATGCGGGCAATGATATTGTGCTGAATAAAGAGAAGGGAATCGTACTTTCGACGGAGGAATTTCCGGAATTGATGAATTATGTGGGGCAAACATTGATCACTACAGATGGGAATACCTTGTTGGGTGCGGACGATAAAGCCGGAATCGCCGAGATTTTGACCGCAGCCGAATATCTGATCGGACATCCCGAAGTTAAACACGGTAAAATATGCATCTGTTTCACTCCCGATGAGGAAATAGGGGAAGGGCCCGATCATTTTAATGTAAAAAAATTCGGAGCTAAGTTTGCCTATACGATGGATGGAGGAGAGATCGGAGAATTGGAATTTGAGAATTTTAATGCCGCTAATGCCCGGATCGTTTTCAAAGGACGGAATATTCATCCCGGGTATGCGAAGAATAAAATGGTCAATTCGATTGCTGTAGCCAATGAGTTTATGGCTAGTCTGCCTAAAAAAGAAGTGCCTGAAAATACTTCCGGTTACGAAGGTTTTTTCCATGTGTATTCGATAAAGGGAGATGTGGAAACTACCGAGATCGAAATCCTGATCCGTGATTTTGACCGGGAACGTTTTGAATGGCGCAAAAATACGATCGAGAACGGGGTGCGTGAATTTTCCAAACGTTTTGGGCTGAAAATCGAGTTGGAATTGAAGGATCAGTATAGCAATATGCGTGAAAAGATCGAACCGGTTCACTACATTATCGATATTGCAAAGCAAGCCATGCAGGAGTTGAATATCAAGCCGTTGATCGTGCCGATCCGGGGAGGTACGGATGGGGCACGGTTGTCGTTTATGGGGTTACCTACTCCGAATCTTTTTACGGGAGGACATAATTTTCACGGGCGCTATGAATATATACCCGTTTATGCAATGGAAAAAGCTGTACAGCTGATTATACGGATTGCTGAATTGTGTACGAAAATCTAGTTTGACTTTTTAAATCGTTTCATAAGGCAGAACTTCAGAAAACCGACTTTCTTTTCCGGGTTCGGATAGTTTTCTGGTCAGAGATGAAATTATATCTCGTCATCACGTTGTGATTGTCATTGATATTCCGGTCCGATCGGGTGATGAGCCGGTAAGAATCGGTATTGCTGCCGAAACCGGTTCCTGAACCGGTTTCGGTTGGGAAATATTGTGATAAATTAAAATAAATTCACTACTTTTGAGGAAGTGTTTTTAAATAGCGTGGTTATGAAAAAGTACATTTCTGAAATGATCGGAACGATGGTTCTGGTGTTAATGGGTTGTGGTTGTGCCATATTTAACGGTGGGTGTGGGACGACAGCCCAAGTCCTGACGGTTGCTTTTGCTTTTGGTTTATCGGTTGTAGCGATGGCCTATGCAATTGGTGGAATATCCGGATGTCATATTAATCCGGCGATAACCTTGGGGTGTTGGTTATCGGGGCGGATGAAAGGTGGTGAAGCCCTGATGTATATGGTCTTTCAGGTTATCGGAGCTATTATCGGTTCGGCTATTTTGTATGTTTTTGTGCAAGGCTATGCCGTCGATCCGGCAGGGACAATGACCGGAGCAAATTCATATGCCGGGACAACTTCTGCCTTGACTGCTTTTCTGGCCGAAATGGTCTTTACCTTCATCTTTGTACTGGTTGTTTTGGGTGTAACCGATGACAAGAAGGGAACACCGGTGATGTGTGGTTTGGCGATCGGACTGACGTTAGTGTTGGTACATATCGTTTGTATCCCTATCACAGGAACTTCTGTAAATCCTGCCCGTAGCATCGGACCGGCTCTTTTCGAAGGGGGGAAGGCATTGACACAGTTATGGTTGTTTATCGTCGCTCCTTTTGCCGGTGCTGCTTTATCGGCTGTCGTGTGGAAGAGTATCGGCAGCGAAAAATAACGATTCGAATTCTTTCGTTCTTGTCGGGAACAGGACTGTCTCTGTTTGGATAATCCTATAAATTCTCCCGACAAGAACGAATGAAGTTTCGGTGAACTGAAAATGTTCAGGACCTGAAAAACGGATAAAGTATAACAGCGGGGCGGGGAAAGTATCGTCCAATCGACGAAAGTCCCCGGGGGAGCGGGAATCTGACGTATTTCTGTCTTTTACGATGCTTTCAGGCTTTATGTTATCGGAGTAACCGATAGGGCTGTTAATTCAGCATCCGGTATTCATTGGGAGTGACTCCTACCACTTTCTTAAATAAGCGGCTGAAATGTTGCGGATATTGGAAACCGAGCTCATAAGCGATTTCGCTGATGGTTTTGCCGGTGTCGAATACTTTTTCTTTTGCGATATCGATCAGTTTGGTCTGGATATGTTCGGAAGCGGTTTTCCCGGTCTCTTTTTTGATCAGATCGCCGAAATAATTGGCGGACAGATGCATTTGATCTGCACAGTATTTTACTGTCGGCAGGCCCGAACTCTCCGGTTTTTCGGAATAGAAATAGTCGTTCAGCAAATTTTCGAACCGGGTGAGAATGTCTTTGTTGACATTTTCGCGGGTGATGAATTGACGGTCGTAGAAACGGACACAATAGTTGAGGAATAATTCGATATTGGATACGATCAACCGCTGACTGTGTTTGTCTATGGTGTGATGCAGTTCTTCTTCGATATTACGGAAACAGTCGATGATGATATGACGCTCTTGCTCGGAAAGATGAAGGGCTTCGTTCACCTGATACGAAAAAAAGGTATAGTCTTTGATCGTACGGCCTAGAGTGGTTCCCCGTAAAAGATCCGGGTGAAAGACCAGGGCCATCCCCTGCGGTTGATAGACTTTACCGTTGTCTTCGACACCGATGACCTGTCCCGGAGCAAGAAAAACAAGTGTTCCTTCCTGATAATCGTAATAGTTACAACCGTACCGAAGGTTTCCACATTTTATTTCTTTCAGAAATACCGTGTAAAAGCCGAAAGAATGGAGACCGTGCCGTAGACGGCATGATTGGGCCAGATCGATGACATTAACCAGCGGATGTAAAGTCTCTTGTCCTAGAAGTTCATTATACTGATGAATCGTGTCGAATTTTTGAATGGTATTCATGGCTGTTGTATTTTATTCAATACAAATTTAAATATTTTTTTTATTGCCTGATTCATAGGATGTACCGGATCGGTAAAAATGGTAGGATAATCTATAATTGGTGTACTCCCGACCTGTTTGTCTCCCGTATTTTTGTCATGTCGGAAAAACTTTATAATTTGGAAGATGAAAAAATATGAAGACTATAAAATTGAAGAACGGTATTGAAATGCCGGTTTTGGGTTTCGGAGTCTGTCAGGTGGCTTATTTCATTGCAACCAGGGCGGAGACGGAACCGGAAAAGACCGAACGTACTTTCGATTGTTTACGGGGAGGTTCGGCTTGTCTGGAAAATTCCTGCGGGAAAAGGGGGATCGCTGTCACCGGACTATGGCGAGAGGGAGAAATGGACGGTTTGCTTGATATGAAGCAGACCAATGAAATGGGTAAAGCGGTTTAAGGCCGGGAAAATAAGTCGGAGAAATATGGGTAAAAAAAGATTTCGTATGATGTGGGTGATTTTGAGTGTTATCGTTTTGTCGGCTGTAGTTGGAGTCGTATTTGTGAATATGCCGCAATTCGGTCGTTTACCCCGGGGAGAACGTTTGGCTAGAATCGAACGCTCGGCCCATTACCGGGATGGAGAATTTCGTAACTTACACGAAACGGTATTGATGACTTCCGGCAAAGGATTTTTTCAAAATTTGACGGGCTTTTTATTCAGGAAACAAGCAGGACTGAGGCCGGATAGTACTCTGCCTGTTATCAAAACCGATTTACAGACCCTGAACCTCTCAGAGGATCTGTTGGTTTGGTTCGGCCATTCTTCCTATCTGATCCAGATGGAGGGTAAACGTTTACTTGTCGATCCGGTATTTTGTACGGCTGCACCTGTTTCGTTCGTAAACAAACCTTTCAAAGGAACGGAGGTGTACCGGCCGGAAGATATGCCCGATATCGACTGGGCTATTCTGGAAAACGGTCAGTACAACGAAGGGTGGAAATATATCCACCTGATGCCCGGATATATGGCAGCGGTAGCCAGGGAATTGAAAGCGGCAAAAATTCTGACGGTTCATCATTCTAAATATGCTTTGGCTACTCATCCCTGGGACGAACCGTTGAAGAATGCACGGAGGATGCGGGATAGAGATTCGCTACCTGTAGTTATTCCGCAAATAGGCGAAGTTGTAAATATGGCAGAATATTGACCGGATGCTGTACGGACATGCTTATCAATCATCATCTGAGGTCAGCTTTTCCCGTTCTTTTTTGCTTAGGCTTCGGACTACGATTTCGTAGGATTTGCCGACCAGTTCTTTTATCATGGTATCAGGGACATCCTGGTTAAAGTAAACGCTGATCCAATATTTCTTGTTCATATGCCAGCCCGGTTGTATTCCAATATATCCGGCTTGTAATTCTCCGGATTCTTCGGGTTGGCATTTGAGGCAACAAAAATCGAAAACTTCGATATTGACGAAGCAAAACCATTTATCCGCTACGTAGAAACACAGGACGTCACGGCTGTATTTATCGGCAACTCCTGAGAATGGCATCTTTTCGTATACTCCTTTGAATGACAAGCAATATGCTCTGAACTCTTCAATATTCATTTCTGTTACGATGGATGAGACCGGACAAAAATACGGTATATTTATTTAGATTCAAGCTTAAATTCTCCTGTTTTTATGGATAGATATCCGGAAATGTGTCGTAGGCCGGGTATTGAAATTATCTCTCTTTCTTTTCAAGGTTTGGATACAACGTATGGTTATCCGGTCGGCCGGAATAGCAGAATGTAAAATGTGGTCGGTTGGATGATTTTGTAGAAAGGGGTAGACTTGTAAATAAATAAAATTTTTTCAATCCTGACTACCCCGTTTTTCGTTTGAGATTGTTATAAGAATGAAAACACAATAAATTTCAGCAGATTTTTCAAAATTTAATGAATGTAATTAATCCGGAATGAGGAGCTTAAATCTGTAAATAGAAGGACTTTGAAAATGGCAGAAAGCTATTTGACGATTTTTGATTTAAGATAGACTAAAAAATGTTTTTATGCGATTGGATATGAATATTTTTCAGATAGCGGCTAAGTATGCAGCCAACTTAATGGGGATTGCTACGCCGGAAGAACGGGAGGCGTTGGAAAACTGGAAGCAGGAAAGCGTGTGGCATACCAATCTGGCGGAGAGATTGGATCAGGAAGAAGATTTTAAAGAAAACCAGCAGTTGTTGGAACGTTTTTCTGTTACAGAGGCCTGGAAAAAAATGGAGAAGAATCTGGATAAGGCTATGGGAAGACGTGCCGGGGGGAGGAGGTGGTGGAAATATGCTGCTGTCATTTTAGTGATGTTGGGAGGTGGATTCTGGTATTTTCAGATGAAAACAGCTGTGCCCGTAAAGCCGCCCCTTATTGTGCAGCAGAGTATTCCTTCCGGAAAGCGAAGTGCAAAATTAACCTTAGGAAATGGAAAGGTGGTAAAGCTTGTTCCGGACGGTCGGTTTACTTTGGCAGAGATGGATGGTACTGTGATTCAAAAGGATTCTACGGGGATTGATTACAGGCAGATCGGAGTAGGTGAAGATACGCTTGTTTATAATCAGATGGAAACTTTGACCGGGATGGAGTATACGTTGACTTTATCTGATGGTACGCGGGTTTATTTGAATGCTGAGAGCCGGCTAAAATATCCGGTAGTATTCCGTGGCACAGAGCGGGTGGTAGAATTGAGTGGAGAGGCTTATTTTAAAGTGTCTAAAGATGCACTTCGTCCTTTTGTAGTAAAGATGAATGGGGTGAATGTACGGGTGTTGGGGACTTCGTTTAATGTTCGTTCATATGCAGATGAAGGGCAGGTGGTAACAACTTTGGTGGAAGGAAAAGTGAAGGTGAACGATCAGGATATTGTGGCAGGAGAGCAGGCCGTGTATTCGAAAAATGACGGTAAAACGACCGTACGGCAGGTTGAAGTAGAACAATATGTGGCCTGGCAGGAAGGAACGTTTGTATTCCGGAATGAACGATTGGAAAATGTTATGAAAACATTGGGGCGTTGGTATGGGGTGGAATTTCATTTTATAGACGAAAGAGCTAAAGAAATCCGGATCGGTGCAAGGTTTGGAAGGTATGATGATATGCAACCGATTGTTGATATGATAAAGAAGACAAATTTAGTAGAGGTGTTGCAGACAAACCGTTGTTTGTATATATCGGAGAAAAAATGAAATTAAAGATGATGATACTGAATACGAATAGGGTGGATGGCAAGGGGATATGAGGATAGAGAAATGAAAATATAGCGTTTGGGGTATACGGGTTTGAAATAAAAATGTTCCCGGTGGTCTGCGAAACTGGCCGGGAACATGCTTAAATAATCAAAGTGTGTTAAACTTTAATTCAACAAATTTATGAAAAAAAATCCTGGAATGGTTTTTCCCGCCCGGGGAAAACTCTCTAAAATTTTATTTGTGGTGAGACTGAAGTTTTTTTTGATTCTGTTTAGCTGTTTTCAGCTGAATGCAGCAGTACATTCTCAAAATAATGTAAGAATCAGTTTGGATTTGGAAAATGTGTCTTTGGAACAGGTGATCTGGGAGATTCAAAAGAAGACGGATTTTGTGTTTATGTACGGAACCCGTGACATTGAAGGAGTGAAGCAATTGACGGTACAGGAAACGGATAAGGAGGTGAACGAGATTTTGAAAACGTGCCTGAAAAATACTGGTCTTTGGTTTGAGATTTCCGGAAATGCCGTAGTGATAAAAAAAGAAGTGACAGCAACCGAAGGTCGTAAGATCACCGGAAAAGTGGTGGATGAAAAAGGGAATCCACTACCGGGAGTGACGGTCATTATCAAGGGAACTTCTTTAGGGACGGTGACTAGCGTAGAGGGAGAGTTTACAATCACTTTACCTGTGGCTGATGGACAAGCCTTGTTGTTTTCTTTTGTGGGGATGGAGACGATGGAGGTGAAGATTACGGATAAGAATGATTATAAGATTGTCTTAAAGGAGGATGTAAAGGCACTTGACGATGTGGTGGTGACCGGATATTTTAATAAGAACAAAGATAGTTTTACAGGGGCACAGGTAACCGTGAAAGGGGACGAGCTAAGGAAGGTGACTACCGGGAATGTGCTTCAGGCACTTTCTGTATTTGATCCTTCTATCCGCTTTGAGGACAATATAGACATCGGATCGAATCCTAACCGGATTGCTGATTTTACGATTCGGGGAAATTCTGGAATCGGGCTGACTGAATTTGAAAAGGAAGCAGTGAGCCGGGATAATCTGAAAAATAATCCGAATCTGCCTACGTTTATCATGGATGGTTTTGAAGTAGATGCAGAGAAAATTTTTGACCTCGATATTGAACGGATCGAATCGTTGACTATTCTGAAAGATGCTTCGGCAACGGCTATTTATGGTTCTCGGGCAGCGAATGGAGTGATTGTTATCAAAACGAAAGCTCCCTCGGAAGGACAGTTGCGGGTGAACTATAATTTTACTGCTTCTATCGCTATACCGGATTTAAATGGATACGACTTATTGGATGCCCGTGAAAAGTTGGATTTTGAAAAGAGCATAGGCATGTATAAAGATAATAATGCTGATGCGCAGATCAATAAAGATAAAGATTATAATTATAAACTGAGTCTTGTTGAGAGTGGAGTGAATACCTATTGGTTGTCTCAGCCTTTGAAGGTAGAGTTTAATCAAAAGCATAGCATATTCATTGAAGGTGGGGATAAAGCGGTTAGATATGGTATTGATTTTAAGTATGATAAAGACAATGGGGTGATGAAAGGATCGGCTCGTGACCGCGGAGCTTTAGGTTTTTCACTTTCTTATAATCTAAAAGATAAACTTTTAGTAAGGAATTATCTGACTGTCAATAAAGTAAAATCTAAAGAATCCCCTTATGGTGACTTTTCCCAATATGCCTTGTTGAATCCCTATTATCCTTTTCAGGATGAGCACGGTAATCTGATCCGTAAGATGACGCAATACATAAATACCAATAAACAAATTTGGAACCCTGTGTATGAAGCAACGGTAGGAAATCGGGATGAAAGCGAGTATCTGGACGTGACCAATAATTTCAGTCTGGAATGGAGTATCGTACAAGGATTACGTTTGCGGGCCAATTTCTCTTACGGTGAAAAGAAAGAACAAGTAGAGACTTTTGTTTCACCGGAATCATTGCAGTATGAAAGTTATGAGTTGTCGTCCGGTGAAGGATTGTTGAATAAAGGAGAAGGGTACCACGGGACGAGTAATACGTATAGTATGGATTTTAACTCGGTATTGACTTATTATTTGGGAGTGGGTAAACACTTTGTCAATACGGCATTAGGTGTCAATCTGACAGAAAGTGGTAGTCGTAGTGTGAACTTCGACGTGAGAGGTTATCCTTCCAAGATGATGGATTATATCTCTTTGGCGAAGGAGTTTACCAATACCCATCCCGGAGGAAGTGAGGGAAAAACCCGATTGGCAGGTTTTTTTGCCAATGTCAATTATTCTTATGCGAATCGCTATTTATTGGATTTATCGGCTCGTTTGGATGGTTCGTCCATGTATGGTTCGGAATCTAAATTTTCTCCTTTCTGGGCAGTTGGTTTGGGTTGGAATATACACCATGAAAAATTTATGGAAAATACCGGTATTTCCAGACTGAAGATCCGTGGGTCTATTGGAACGACAGGAAAGGCTTCTTTTCAACCCTATCAATCTCAGACGATGTTCGAATATATACAGGACGGCTGGTATGCGACAGGAATCGGGGCAACCCTGATGGCTTTAGGGAATCCGAATCTGAAATGGGAAACGACGACTGCTTACGACTTGGGATTGGATTTCGGCATGTGGGAAGATCGGTTGACGGTGACTTTCGGGTATTATCTGAAAAAGACCAAAAACCTTTTGAGCAGTGTTACTTTGCCTACTTCTCTGGGATTTATTGATTATAAAGAAAACCTGGGACAGATGGAAAATGAAGGAGTGGAATTGGCTTTACGGAGTTTTGTCTATAAATCGAACGATTGGAATGTCAGTCTGTTTGTGAATATGGCTCATAATAAGAATCGTATCGTATCCATTTCGAATGCTTTGAGTTCCTATAACGATAAAGCCGATCAGGAACAGGCTAACAATGACGACTATAAAACCAAACCGATGGTCCGGTATAAAGAGGGAAGATCTTCAACCGCTATTTATGCGATGAAATCGTTGGGCATCGATCCTGCTACCGGAAAAGAGTTATTCCAGCGTCAGGATGGTACTAATACGTACGTTTGGGATCCGAAAGAGAGTGTGGTATGCGGTGATACAGAACCGAAAGTGACCGGAGCATTCGGAACGAATATAACCTGGAAGCAACTCAATCTAAACATGAATTTCAGTTATCGTCTGGGAGGACAGGTGTACAACCAGACCTTGATCAACCGGGTAGAGAATGCTGATCCGAGAGATAATGTAGACCGTCGGGTATTGGAGCAACGCTGGCAGAAACCAGGCGACCATACATTTTATAAAGACATCAACGATAAGTCGACGACTCCGGCTAGTTCCCGTTTTATACAGGATGAAAATGTATTACAGTTGGGATCTTTGTCATTGTCTTATGATTTGAAGAAAGAATGGCTGAAACCTATCGGTTTTGATATGGTTCGTTTGACTGCAATGATGAATGATGTGTTTCGTTTGTCGACAGTGAAGCGGGAGAGAGGGATTTCTTATCCATTTGCCCGTAGTATGAGTTTAGGTGTAATGGTTCAATTTTAATGCAATAGAATATGAGTTACAAAAAAATTAAAAATATGACAGCTGCAATCCTGTTGGGATGTGCTGTCCTCTCACAGTCCTGTACGTCGTGGTTGGATATTACTCCGGAGGCACAGGTGAACGACAAGAAAATATTTTCTACTCCTCAGGGATTTAAGGATGTATTGAACGGGATTTATATTACCGCTTCGGGTGAAAAATTGTATGCCAATAATTTATTGTTCGGATTTACGGATGTTTTGGCTCAGTATTACGCTATTCCGGACGAGACACATGAGTTTGCCCAGTTGGCCAAGTACCAATACAAGGATGTGAATATTTCGCCTAAAATTGATGAGATGTGGCTGGAATTGTATTTCTGTATTGCCAATTGTAATATTTTATTGGAAAGATTGGAGGAAGTCGGGCCGGATTTTTTTGAGGATGAGCGTACTTATTATATTTTACATGGAGAAGCCAGGGCTTTAAGGGCTTTTTTCCATTTTGATCTGTTGCGTTTGTTTGCACCTTCGTATAAAGCAGATCCGGGATATACAGCTATTCCGTATATTACAAAATATTCGAATAAAGTGTCGCCTCAAAAGACGGTCAGTGAAGTGATCGATAGTGTGATTGTAGATCTGAAAGCTGCCGTTACCGATCTGGAAGGCCGGGATCCTATTTTTGATCCGTTGTATCAGGCAACTACTGGCTCGGATATGTATATGTGGACCCAGCCGATGCCTGACCGGAATGAATTTTTGTCTTATCGTGGATTCCGTCTGAATTATTATGCTGTGAATGCTTTGCTAGCGCGGGTATATGCTTATAAACTGGACAAAAAACAGGCTTACGATTATGCTAAAATTGTGTTGGAATCGGGAGTATTCAAATTTACCGATTATTGGAAGATTACTAGCGATATTCAATATCGGAACCGGATTTTACGGCCTGAGATCGTCTTTGGATTCAATGTACCCCGGATGACTAAAGTGTTTGAACCTTATTCGCCCAGCTATAGTAGCAGCAAAAAGTGGTTGACGATAAAGAATAGTGAACAGATGTTTGAAGGAAGTGCCAATGATTACCGTTTGAACTATCTGATGGAGCATGAAATATTGGCTGCTTTCGATCGGCCCAGTTGTATCAAATTTGTGAAACCTGAGAATGCTGATGAGATGACGGAAGAGGAGATGGGAAGGATAGCTCCGATGATTCGGATTAGTGAGATGTATTATTATGTTTGTGAATATCTGATGGATAGCGATCTGAATGGAGCTAAAACAGAATTACAGAAATTACGGAATGCCCGGAATGCCAAGGAGGCCTTGATTGCAAATTCACCCGCAGAGCTGGAAGATGTGATTGTTAACGATGCCCGCCGGGAGTTTATGTGCGAAGGGCAGCTGTTTTATTTCTACAAACGGTTGGGACGGAAAGTAGTAGATGAGTCCGGAAATTATACCATGACGGAGAAAGATTTCGTATTACCGTTGCCGGACGTGGAATTGGAATTCGGTAACAGATTGTCTGAACTTTATAAATAGAAAGGTATGAAAGCAAAGATATTGGCATTGATCATAGGGTTGGGAATGGGATTGGTGTTCTGTTCCTGTGAAAAAGACCTCGAAAAGTATTCGGGTACGGACTATATACGTTTTGTATCGGTGTTTGAAAAGGACAGTGTGGATTATAATTTCGGATTGGCTGGAAAGACAACGACAGATCGTATTGGCATAGAAGTGAAAGTGACAGGCGAAGTGTTGGATTATGACCGCGAATATAAGGTAAAGGTAAATCCGGTAAGTACGGTTCAGGAAGGGGTACATTTCAATATTCCGGCGCAAAACTGTAAGTTGCGGGCCAATCGGGTTACGGATACACTTTGGGTTGAAGTGATGAATACAGAAGAATTGAAAGCGGAAAAATTGTATCTGCAGTTGGATTTGGTGGAGAGTGCCCATTTTAAATTGTGTTTCCCGGAGAGTAATAGTTGTAAAATATATCTGACTGATCGGATCGTTCGGCCCGGATGGTGGGATGAGTGGCATGAAACCGAAGGATTGGGTAGTTATTCTGAAACGAAATATCGTTTGTTTATCCGGATTAGCGGTACTTTTGATTTGGAAAATATTGCTTATCCGGAAAAGAGGGCCGCTATCCTGAAGTTTAAATATTATCTGGAAGAAGAAGCCGCTCAGGGACGGGTAATCATGGATGAGAATAATCAACCTATGCAGGTGAAGATGGTGGGATAGTAATAAAGGGGTACCAATTAAATTTAGATCGAGTTATGAATAAGATATATATATTGTTACTGGCATTACTGGTAATGGCCGGTTGCTATAAGGATAAAGGAAATTATGATTATAAAACAATGTATGCAATTGAAATTGATGGGATCGATGAAAATAAAAAATATGAACTCTGGTTTGGAGAACCTTTTACGATGCCGGAACCGATTATTCGTTTTACCGATAGTACACAGGCACATGATGATCTATCCTATCAATGGAAGCTGGATACGTTTGTGGTTTCTACTGAAAAATGTCTGAATGTTACTTTTGGGATAGAACCCCAAGGGTGGAATGATATTTTCGGTGCTTTTATCGTTAAAGACGAACGTACGGGAATCTCATATAGTCAGCGTTTTCGGGTGACTTTGCTAAGTAATTTTACGAATGGTTGGATGTGGATGACTGAAAATCAAGGAAAAGCGGAGTTGAACATGTTGGCGAGCAGTAAAAAGTTTTTTCAGAATGTTTATACGGCGGTTAATAACAGGGAATTGGGGCCTAAAGCTTATGGAGTGGTAGAACATTTTGATGCCGGTTTGAATGCAAACGGTGTATTGGTGATGGCCGGAGGGCCGGGATCGGACGGACCGGTAGAATTAGACTGGAGTAACCTTCGGAAAGAGGTGTGGACCGGAGAGGAATTTGTCGGCGGAAGCTTGCCGGAAGATTTACAAGAAATTAAGGCAGCTTGTTTTATAAAGAATTATTCCTGTTTGGTTTCCGGGTCCGGGAAATTGTATGTCCGTTATTCTCCCGGAGGGTATTTGTACCAGGACCGGTATCCGGATTTTCCTTTCTACGGGGATTATAAGCTCTCTTCTGTGGTGGGGTATAGTTTCCCTCCTGATTATAATGTCGCTTTATTTTATGAAGAAAATGAAGGAAGATATTTGTTTTTGGATAACGGAGAGTTACGGGGATTAGATCAGGTGGAGGATGCGGGACAAAAATTCAGCCTGGTTGATCCTGATAAAGAGTTGATCTATCTGGCTCCGGCTTCTCAGCAGCAGGGGAAGAGTTTGTTTTATGCCGTTTTGCGGGATAAGTCGGATGGAAAATATTATACTCAGCGTTTTCAATTCGGGATCGTGGGAGGACAACCGACATTGACAACAATTGCACAGGATGTATTTCCGGCAGTTGTGAATGAAAAGACCCGTTTTGCAGTGGGATATACAACGAAGGAGGCTTATTATTCTCAGGGAGCACAAATTTTCCGGTATAATTTTGAATTGAACGATACTCCGGTAGCTGTAGCCGATTTTAAAACAGGAACAATAACAGCTTTTACCCTTGATTCTTATGGAGAACAGTTCGGTGTGTGTGTACAAAATGGAAATACTCATGACTTCTATTGGACGAGTACGGATGGACAGGAGTTCGAGCATGTGAAACAAATTCTCGGAGAAGTCAAAGGTTTGATATATAAATCGGGTGGTTCTTGGAAGTATGAATAATATCTAATGGAATAAAATTTGATGAGAAGATTAGTTGTTTTATTTTGTCTGTTCCGCTTTTGCCCCATCCCTTTTTACGCCCCATATATATTTATTGCCATAGGGCAGCTTCAAAAGGAATTTATTAGGAATGCGGAATACCAGCAGGTAAGTGATGATAGCGGAAGGGATTTTATCCAAAATGTCAGTGGATATTTCGGACAGCATATTAGCTACCGGGATGGACAGAGAAAACGTCTGGGCAAGAAAAGCGGTGATGATACCGCGGATGCTGGCGCTGTAGCCGCCCAGCACAGCTACAGTGACAGTAGAGCCGGCAATGCCGCAGAACAGGCCTACTACGGCGCCCGCAATGCATGATTTCCACACATTTTTGAAGAAACCCCAATAGGAGAAGAGGCCGGAAAACAGGCCTACTGCCAGATAGTTGCAATGTAGATAAGATTGGTGGGAGCAGTGATGGACATCAAAAGGCCTGTGATGAGTGCTGTGGCTACACTGTAAATAGGCCCGCACAGAGCGGCAACCACCATAGTGCCGATGGCATCAAGGTAAATAGGCAGATTGAGCAAATGGGCTACCTGTCCACCGATGAAATTTACCGCAATGCCCAGCGGCAACAGGAAAAACGCCATTTT
>ENA-OURU01001803-OURU01001803.1-human-gut-metagenome-genome-assembly--contig:-NODE-1803-length-24093-cov-3.605749_pt1 | contig 24093 bp, 21 predicted proteins | sample MGYA00242137_ERZ509064 | MGnify/ENA primary metagenome ERZ509064 (study PRJEB26280, sample SAMEA2338777) | human gut metagenome | biome: human gut; feature: human-associated habitat; material: faeces...
ATCTGATCCTTTTTCACTGCCGCTGCCAACGTTGGAGGGCGAGGTCTTTCTCACCCTGACGGACGAGAAAACAGCGCGAGGGCGGCTTGGGGTGGATAAGGTCGTGCGGCGCGTTTACACCAAAAACCACGCGTTCACTGGAATGAAATACAGTACGCGTCTGGATGTGTGCGATTATTTTGCAAGCAATCAGAACGAGGAGCTCGCCAGGGCTTCCTCCGGCATTTCCCGTCTGGCGGTCTGCCGCATGGATGTAGACAACTTGGGCCACGCGTTCGTGGCGGGCTTTGAGCGCGCACAGGAGATGCGGCCGGAGGAACGATACCGCTTTGTGACGCTTTCACGCACGGCGGCGCTGTCCCGGCAGCTTTCGCTGTTCTTCAAGCGGTACATGCGCCAGATCTTGACAGAGGGCAACGCCTTGCAGGTATCGGTGGTGTATTCCGGAGGCGACGATGTGTTTCTCCTGGGCGCATGGAACGATGTCATCGAGGCGGCGCTGCGCATCCGAGATAGGTTTGCGGGTTTCACAGCTGGGGCCCTGACGCTTAGCGCGGGCATTGCGCTGTTCAACGCGCGATACCCCATTCGCCTGGCGGCGGAGGAGACGGCCGTGCTGGAACAGCGCGCCAAGAATGAGCCGTCTAAAAACGCGGTTTCCCTCTTTGACGCGGAACAGAAGCATACCTATCCCTGGGACGTGTTTGCCAGCCAGGTGATGGAGGAAAAGCTGAAGGTGCTTTCCGACTTCTTTGGCGGACAGGACGAGCGCGGCATGGCTTTCCTGTATCAGATGACGCAGCTATTGCGCGCTGCGCAGGAAGACAAGCTGAATCTTGCGCGCTATGCCTATCTGCTGGCGCGGCTCCAGCCGGGGAAAAGCAGCCCTTCCTATGCGCTTTATAACCGTTTTTCCAGTCAGATGTACGCATGGGCATGCCGCGAGGCGGACCGGACGCAGCTGATTACGGCAATATATCTGTATGTCTATATGAACAGAAAGGTGGAATGAATCGCATGGCATACGATCCCCAGCGCGGCGGAGGACGCGGCTATGGCCAGCAGGCGGGCGGCTATATCAACAGAGGCTACGGCCAGCGGGGAGGCTGGAACGACCGCACGAACACGCCATATGACCAGCCGAAGCCCATCGAGCCCCGAAAGCTCCCTGCCAATTATGTGGACGAAGCCGAGCGCGTGATGAACGCCTTAAAGGCGGAAAACAAATATGGAAGATTCGATATCACCACATCCAAAATCCGTGCCATCCATACGCTTGTCACGGACATCTACAATGCGGAAAACCTGAGAACGGAAGCGGAACTGCTTGAAGAAAGCCGGCTCAAGCTCATGCGGTTGCGCGTGCGCATCGTTTATGACGCTGGCCGTGAGCAGGCCGTAATGACGTTTGTGGAAAAGGCGCAGCTTCTGGCATATATCAAAGGCATCGGGAACAGCCGGGCAGAAATGATTCGCTTTGCACACTACATGGAAGCCCTGGTGGCATATCACCGCTTCCTGGGCGGCAGGGATAATTGAGAAGGAGAACGGGTATGTACGGAAAAATCGTGATTCTCTGTGAGATGAAGGTGGTCACAGGGCTGCATATCGGCGCATCCGGCGCCTTTTCCGCTATCGGCGCCGTGGACAGTCCGGTCATCCGCGATCCCATGACACAAATGCCCATTGTGCCGGGCAGCAGTCTCAAGGGCAAGCTGCGCACGCTGCTTGCCCGCAGCCTGTGCAGGGACATTCAGGCAATGCCCAAGTTTGATGAAGATGACCCGGTGATCCTGCGGATGTTTGGCTCCGCCCAGCCGGTTCGGCGCTCCCGGCTTCAATTTTCAGACTGCTTCATTATGAACGCGGACAGCTTTAAAGAAGTCGGCATCACCGAGGTAAAAACGGAAAATGGCATCAATCGTCTGACCTCTGTAGCAAATCCGCGCCAGATTGAGCGGGTGGTACCCGGCGTGAAGTTTGGCGTGCGGATCGTCTATGATGTTATAAAGCCTGAGGAGGTTGCGCAGGACATGGAGCAGCTTGCCCACGCCATGAGGCTGCTTCAGCTGGATTATCTCGGCGGGCATGGCTCGCGCGGCAGCGGCCGCGTCAGCCTGAGTGGCTTCCGCTTCGAACAGGTAGAATCGGACTTCCCGCAGGAGCAGCTCAAAGCGCTTTTTGACAAGGTGGACAACTATGGATTATTACCTGTATAAGCTGCGTTTTGACGGCGCGGTTCATTTTGGAATGGCAGATTCTGCAACATCCCTGCAATCCTCATCGGATCATTTCTGTGCGGATACGCTCTTTTCGGCGCTGTGTCATACGGCTGGCACGCTGTGGGGCGGGGACGGAATTGAAGTGCTGTGCGAGCAAGCCGATACGGGCAGGCTTTTGCTAAGCGACAGCATGCCATGGCGCAGCAGGGAAGGCGAAGACGTCTATTATTTGCCCAAACCCTGCGCCATTTCTCAGACGAAGCAGGAAGTGCCTGCCAGGCTTCGCAAGGCGATCAAGCGGATGGCATGGATTCCCGTGCCGGAAATGGCGGATTTTCAGTCTTCGCTTGAAGGACATGGGCTGTATTGTCCGTCCGAGGAGCCTTTTGGCGTGCATGAGGCGCGGACAATGGCGGCTGTGCACGAAGGAGATGATACAACGCCGTACCAGGTGGGCGCATACCGCTTCAAGCCTTCATGCGGGCTCTATATTCTGGTGGGATGCGTGGATGAAACGCAGGCGCAGCGGCTTGAAAAGCTGCTGCACGCGCTGGGAACGGGCGGCATTGGCGGCAAGGTCAGCGCCGGATATGGCGCGTTCTCCATTGAGGATGTGATCCTGCTCAACGAGCCATTCGACGCGCAGACACAATGGCTGTACGACGCCCTGACGGCAAAGAACCCGAAGCATTATCTGCTGCTGACGACCAGTCTGCCGGCGGATGATGAGCTGGACAACGCGCTCAGCGGCGCATCCTATCAGATTACAAGGCGTGGCGGCTATGTGCAGTCGGATACTTTCAGCCACACGCCGCAGCGAAAGAGAACGCAGTATTTCCTGGCCGCAGGCACCATGCTGGAACGGCCTTTTGCCGGAGCGCTGTACAGCGTTGCCGAGGCGGGAGCGCACCCCGTATACCGTTATTCCAAACCGATGATGCTGGGGGTGAGCTTTTGACTGAACAGGATCACCTGCAGGTCTATACGCTGACGTTGACCACGCGCGGTCCGCTGCATATCGGCAGCGGCCAGAAGACGCCGCGCAAGGAATATATCCTCAATCCCGAAAAGGGAACCGTCTCTTTTTTGAAAGAACAGGCTTTCTTTGACCTGCTGATTCAGAACCGGCTTGTGGAGCTGTTTGAAGGTTTCTGTATGCGCAGGGGCGGTGATCTGTATGCTTTTTTGTACAGGGAATGCGGTCTGGACGATGAGCAAATCGCTCCGGCCATCCGTTATCAGGTAAGCACGGGCGGCACCCTGGATGCAGACCACAGCCTCAAAGATATCCATCGCTTTATCCGTAATCCCCAAGGCGTGGCGTATATCCCCGGAAGCAGCATCAAGGGAGCGTTGCGCTCGGCTTTGCTGTATCAGATGATTGCAGGGCAGGACCCGCGGCGCCGTCAAGCAAATGTTGCAAGGCTGATGGACATGCCAATGGACAAGCGCAATGAAAAAAACCTGGTTTTGCCGGAAGAAAGCTACCTGCATGTGCTTGAACTCGAGGCAAAGAAACCCTCGAACGCGGTCAACAGCCTGATGCGTGGTATTCAGGTTTCCGATAGTGAGCAGGTCCCCGACCGGATGATGACGCTGACGATGAAGCAGGATGGCTCTAGGGCCGGCGAGATACATGCCATCAATCTTTGCCGTGAGTGCATCGCGCCGGGAACAGCTATCCGCTTTAGGTTGACGCTGGATCAGTCGATCTTGAAAAACCGAATAACGGCTCAAACCATTCTTGAGGCGATTAATGCATTTGCCGCATATTACAGGCAAACATACGAAAAGCATTTTGCATCGCCATATGGGCTGTCGGACCCGGGCACAAGGAACCTCCTGCACCTTGGCGGCGGTTCGGGTTTCTTTGCTACGAGCTTGGCCTATCCATATTTTGGCGAGGAACAGGGGCTTGATTTTGTGTCCCGGTATCTGAGCCGCAATTTTAGGGGCCATCATCACGAACAGGATCAGGCGCTTGGCATCTCTCCCCATACGCTGAAATATGGAAAGCATGGGCAGACGATGTATGTGGCCGGCGCCTGTGAGGTGAGCATCACATGATCGTTCAGGCAAAACTGCATATTGAGAATATACCGGAACGGTTTTCTCCGTCGCTGGCGTATCCATTGTACGCTTGGTTGCTGTCGCAGGTCTCCGCGGAGGCTGGAAACCGGCTGCACGAGCAGGGAACGCGACCGGTCCACCAATATCTGTGGCTTGACCCGAAAACAAAGGAAGGTTGGTGGACGGTCAATCTGCTCAACAACGAAGCGATTGAACTGTTTATGCCAGTATTGGAGGATAAGAAGGAAGTATGGCTTCATCCGTGCAGGTTCAGTTTTGATTCCTGTGAATTTGAGCGGATCGAAGCGCCTCATGTGTTCATAAAACGTGCGCAGGAGTTAACGCTTGATAGGCGTTTCCCAATTGAATTGCTTACGCCGGCTTCTTTCAAGCAGAGCGGGAGATATGTGATCTTTCCGCAGGAGTCGCTGATCCTGCAATCGTTGATTGTGCGCTGGGGTCTATGCTTTCCCGATATGCCGCTTGACGATGCTGATGCATTTGCAGCGATGCTGACAGGGCTGCACATTGTGGATTACCGGTTGCAGACGCTGCGATATCCGATGAAACAGACCAAAATTCCATGCTTTGCAGGACGTTTCGTTCTGGAAGCACGCCTGCCGGCACCTTTGATGGAGGTGTTTAAGACGTTGTATTGTTTTGCGCCTTATGCTGGACTTGGTGTCAAAACGGCGCTGGGAATGGGCGGAATACGAATTTGATAGGCAACTGGATAGATTAAATATAGACTAAATAATGAAACAATGAATCTTCCCTTGGAGTACTACGAAGGTGGAAGGTTAACAGTTGTTGTGCTATTGATGCAAAGTCATAAGAATTTCTCCCCCTCACTTACATGCAATAGATATTGTTTATGTTTGCTTGGATAATATTTAGGTAATTTGGTTTTATGCCTTCGGCTGGTCTTATGAAAACAGGTGGCTTATAACCAAACGTATTTTGAAATATAACATTTTTTACGAATTGTTATCTAAGTGGTATGCAAATACGATAAAAATAGAAAGATGCCTTTTATATAATACCCACTCAAATTAAGCCGTTTCTTTCAATGGATTTTTGATACACTTCAATAATTTGATGTTAAGGAAGTAAAGGGGAAGGAAGCGGAGCGGGAAGGCAGGTAGAATTTGCTGAAACATATTTCCGGCTTGACAAGAGAACGTATGTTCGTATAATAAATATAGAAGGCTAATGACAGCGGGAGGGACGGCCATGGAACGGGTGATTCTTCATTGCGACGCCAACGCGTTCTACGCCAGCGTCGAATGCCTGTACACGCCGTCCGTCCGCCATAGCCCCGTGGCGGTGTGCGGCAGCGTAGAGGAACGTCATGGCATTGTGCTGACCAAAAACCAGGTCGCAAAGCAGTTCGGTGTGCAGACCGGGGAGGCCATCTGGCAGGCGCGGCAGAAGTGTCCGGACCTGATCTGTGTGCCGCCGGATTATGCGCTCTACATCCGTTTCAGCAGGCGTATGCGCAGGCTCTATGAGGAATACTCCGACCGTGTGGAATCCTTTGGGCTGGACGAGGCGTGGATTGATCTTAGCACCCCCGGCCTGACGATTCGGGACGGGGAGCGGATCGGCCATGAGATTCGGCTGCGAGTAAAGCACGAGCTGGGCATCACGGTGTCGGTGGGGGTATCGTTCAACAAGATCTTTGCCAAGCTGGGCAGCGACATGAAAAAGCCGGACGCGGTCACGGTCATCCTGCCGGATTCATTCCGGGAAACGGTCTGGCCTTTGCCCGTGGGCGATCTGCTGTTTGTCGGACCTGCCACGCGGCGCAAACTGGCGGATATGAACGTGCGCACCATCGGCGATCTGGCGCGGTTTAACACGGAATGCCTGCGCAGCCGGCTTGGAAAGCCTGGGCTGATGCTCAAGGCATACGCCGCGGGGCTGGACCGCTCGCCCGTGATGCCGGCCGATGAGCGAATGGCCATCCAGTCCATAGGCAACAGCACCACCCCGCCGCACGACCTGGAAACCATGGCCGACGCGCGCTGCCTTTACTATCTGCTGGCCGAATCCGTGGCGGCGCGGATGCGGCAGGAAGGGCTGCGGGCCCGGTGCGTCAGCATCAGCGCGCGAAACGCCGAGCTTGTGACCCGTTCCTGCCAGCAGACGCTGCCGCGGGCCACCAGCCTGACCGGAGAAATTGCGCAGGCAGCCATGCGGCTTTTTGACAGACGATTCGCGCTGAATTTTCCCTACCGAAGCGTAGGGCTAAGCTGCTCGGCGCTGACCCCGGACGACGCGCCTGTGCAGCTCGACTTTTTGGGAGACGAGGCGCAGCGCATCAAAACCGAGCGGCTGGAAAGCGCCATCGACGGGCTGCGCCGCCGCTTCGGGCATCAGATCGTGCGCCGGGCGGTGGTGCTCACAGATGGGCAATACGCGCAGATCAACCCCAAGGAAGAGCATACGGTGCATCCCGTGCCGTTTTACGCGGGATAAGGAGGAAAGGGCTTCATGGAGGCAAAGGACCGAAGGCCGGAAAACCCGTGCAAGCGCTATGTGAAGGTCCGGGCCGATTTTGAGCTGGATGGACGCATCCGGCCATTGCTGTTCCGGGAGGAGGATGGACCGGCCTTTCGCATCGATCGGGTGCTGGATGTGCGTCAGGCCGCGTCACGCAAGGCGGGCGGGCAGGGAATCCGCTATGTATGCGAGGTGGAGGGCGGCATCGCGGTCCTGTTCCACGACGAGCCGTACTGGTTTATAGAACGGGAAGAGAGCGTGTCGAAAGCCTGACAAAAAGCGCTAACAGGCGCGTAGCAGGCACAATGTGCCTATCTGGGGTTTGGGGATGCCCCAATCAGCAATCAGCCGGTTTTGCGTCAGGCAGAACCGGCTGATTTTTGCAGTTCCTTATAAGGACTGCCCTGCTTGCTACGATTATGCCAGATTTGAGATAACAGCAGCAGGCAGGGCAGGAAGAATGAAACCGAGAAGATCCCTTACAAGCCCAGACCTTACGCGTAAATGCAGTCTCCTGGTCAATGCATTCAAATTGGTATTAAGGGGAGCGTCCCTCCGAGGTTGCCTGCTGGTCCTTCACATCAAGAGCATCCAACTCCACCTTGGGTTTTGAGTTGACGCTTGTCCCATCTTTTGTTACACTAAGCGCACAACGAAGCTTGAGAGTGGTGGTGTCATGCGTTCCAAACGCGCCTCCAGTTTGCGCACCCAGTTGATTTTGCTGGTTTGCATCGTAACCATACTGCCATTTCTGGTGGGCCAATGGACATCCTATCAGCACACGGCAGTTGTTATTCGGGAAAACCTGAGTGATCAGAGCAGACAAAATGTGGAGCAGACCCAAAAAACTCTGAATGTCACTTTGGCTTCGTATGAAAATCTGCTGTATCAGCTGTATACTGATGATGAGATCGTGGCAGCGTGCAACGAGCTGATGGAAGGCAAGGATGTGGCGGTGGCAAATAACCGGTTGCGTCTTGCCGTACAGGCAAAAGCCTATGCAAAACCATATATCCAGGCCATCACGGTTTTGTTCAGCGATGGAAAGTTCGTTGGTTATGACAAACTGACGGCGTCGGTCGTTCGCAGTGCATGGATGGATGCCTGGGATTTGGAGGCAATGTTTGAGCAGGTGGTTGCCACCAACACCACACACTATTTCCCCACAGCTTACGCGACCACCATCATGGGCGTTCCTTACAACATGTTTCATATCGCCCATCGCGTAATCGACTATCGTCATGTAGAAACGCGCCATGCTGTGATTGTGCTGACAATTGATGAAACAATGCTCTCCTCGATTTGCAACGAGAATTGGCAGGAAGGAAACACGGCGCATTCCTTCTACCTGCTTGCAGACAGCAACGGCATGGTCGTATCTGCACCGAGGCAGGAAATGCTCGGTCAACATATCAACCCACAGGACACAGACGGATTGCAGTATGCAAAAGCCTGTGGTTTGCTGCCCGGACGCACTCTGACATCGGATTCCATCGCGGTAGAACTCACGGGTTGGACGCTGTACTATTTTCAGGATCAAACCGGGCTGTACGACCAGTTGTCCAAACGCCAAAGCCTGGTGCTGTGGATGATGCTGTTTTCGCTTGTGATACTGGTAGGGGGCATTGTCATTCTCATACGCTATCTCACCCGCTCCGTGGACGTCGTGAGCAGAGCCATGCAAAACGCAGCGGGAGGCGATCTGTCTGTACGGATTTCGGAAAACGAGCGAATGCCGCGTGAAACGGCTATCATTACGCGCCAGTTTAACGCCATGATGGATGATATCAACACGCTGATGCATGACATTCAAAGCGTTTCAGAAAGGCAGCGGGACGCCGAGATTGCCATGTTGGAAGCACAGATCAATCCGCATTTTCTCTATAATACATTGGATACCATCAACTGGATGGCCATTGATCAGGATGCGTTTGATGTGTCCAACGCCATCACGGCGCTTGCGCGCATTCTGCGCTATGGCATTGAAGGCAGCAATCAGGTAGTTACCGTGCGCGAGGAAACGGAATGGCTCAAACAGTACCTGACCTTGCAACAGCTCAGACTGAAAAATTCACTTAGGGTGAATATTCGTGTGGATGACAATGTGCTCGCCCTGCCCATTCATAAGCTTCTGCTTCAGCCATTTGTGGAAAATGCAATTCTGCACGGGTTCGAGGGCGTCAAGCGCTCACACGAGCTGTCGGTAAGCATCGAAAGACAGACCGACCATCTTTGCATCCACATTCGGGACAACGGCAAAGGAATGTCACAGAAGCAATGTGAGCTGTTGCTGCAGGGACATTCCGAAGCAGACAAGCATCACATTGGTGTGCGCAATGCTTTGGAACGCATGCATATGTATTATGGCAGCGCCGCAAAGGTTCGCATTGAAAGCGTGCCCGATGAAGGGACGACCATCGTGCTGCTGCTTCCGCTTCTTGAGGAGGAAAAGTCATGAGGATCGCCATTGTAGAAGACGAGCCCCGTATCCGTGAAGGCATCCATAAACTGTTGGCACGGACAAATGATTCTTTCATCGTTGTGGGAGAAGCGGAGAACGGCCGTGAAGGTGTGAGACTGATCTTGCGGGAAAGGCCCGACGTTGTCATTGCGGATGTGCGGATGCCCGAGATGGACGGCATTGAAATGATTGCCGCCGTGCAGGAGAAGGGGCAAAACCCCGTGGTCATCGTCCTAAGTGCTTATTCAGACTTCGCCTACGCCCAGCGTGCCATGAAGCTGGGTGTTCGGGAATATCTGGTGAAGCCCGTCGTGGTTGATGAATTGATTGGTGCGGTACGCCGCGCGCAGGAAATCGTTCAGCGGCAAAATCAGACTCGTCATGGTCTGCGCACCCGAACGGAAATGCTGGCTGGAGCGCTTTATGCCGACGAGGCTTTTTCTGATCAGGCACGGGAATACGCCCGGGAAAACCTTGAGCTTTCTCCTCAAACGTCTTTCGCGCTGCTGCTTTTGCGCCCCATTTCCTCCCTTGAACGTTTTGACGCAGCAAAGGCGCAAAAGCTGACAGGTGAGTCATGCGTTACGCTTGCTCCCACCGCGCAAGGCGACGTTCCCTTTGTATGGGTAAATCACGAGCAACCAGACGAATTGCTGTATATAATCGAAAAAAAACTGCTTCCGCAATGGCGGGAGCAGGGCTGTTTTGTTGCAATCATGGGAAACTGTACCGGCTTGGATAATTTGCACCCGTTGTACCAATCACTGCTGGAATATATTGCATATGGCCTGATCGGCGCAAATGGCCGGTTGCTACGCTATCCGCAGCTCACTGAACGCCCGTTGGAATTGTTCAGCTATCCCATTGAGCTGGAAAATGCCGCTCGTCAGTCGTTAGCCCGGCACGATGGACAGGCGGTTGCCGCGCGCATTATGGATTTTAGCCGGTTATTTCAAACAGGAATTCCTCATTCGCCTCGGGATATCAAGGAGGCCTATGTGCGCTTTACCTGGGCCCTTCTCTCCACTGCCCGCGAACTGGGGACTGCCAGGGTGGAAAGCCTTTCAAGGCAGGCTCTGCTTGAGAAAATCATGTCTGCCGTACATCCCATGCAGTTGGAAACGCTTTGTAGGGAACTTATACAGCTCCTGGCGCGTGAAGAACCAGCACGCAGGAAAACGGGCCCACTTGTGCGGCGGGCGGAAGCATTGATGAAGGCGCACTTTTCACAGGGCATCACACTGGATGAGATTGCTCAAAAGCTCTCTGTCACGCCAGAGTATCTGGGCACTCAAATTCATCGGGAGCTTGGCGTCACCTTTGGCACTTTGATGAAAAAGCTACGCGTGGAAAAAGCCAAGGAACTCTTCCTGTCCACTGATAAGAAACTCTACGAGATTGCTGAAATGGTGGGCTATTCTGATGCCAAGTATTTTAGCCGGGTGTTTCAGAGCATCACAAACATGACACCAGCCGAATATCGCCGTCTGAACAAATAATCTTAGTTTTATCCCCCTTTTCTTAGAAATGCCTCATTTAGCTTTTTGCTTTCTTTCATTATGATAATATCAACAAGAGGAACATCCTGTTCCTATAATACAAGGAGGATGGACTTTATGAAGAAACTGTTCGCTGTTCTTTTGGCTGCTGCAATGCTGCTGGGCCTTGGCAATGTGGCTTTGGCCGAAAAAACCGAAGTAACCATGTGGTACTACTGGGAAACCGTAAAGCATCAGGAAACCCTGAACGCTATGCTGGAAACCTATAATGCTTCTCAGGAGAATGTTGAGGTAAAAGCCGAGTATGTACCTTTTGCCGATTTCAAGAAGCAGGTTTCCATTGGCGCGACTGCCGATGTGCTCCCCGACATTGTGATTATCGACAATCCCGACCACGCCAACTACTCCGCTATGGGAATCTTTGCCGACATCACCGACAAGATTGATGTTTCCGCCTACTACGATGGTCCCGTTGCCAGCTGCATGCTGGACGGCAGGCTCTATGGCGTGCCCTGCGGAAGCAACTGCCTGGCGCTTTACTACAATGAGGATATGCTGAAAGCTGCCGGCTGCGAAGTTCCCACCACATGGGAAGAGCTCAAGACCGTTGCCGCCGCCTGCACTAAGGATAATGTGTACGGCATCGCTTTTTGCTCCCTTCAGAACGAAGAAGGCACCTTCAACTTCATGCCTTGGATTTGGTCTACCGGCTCGACCTCCTTTGAGATCGACAATGAAAACACCATCCGTGCCATTAACATGGTCAAGGGACTTGTCGATTCCGGCGTGATGCCCAAGGAAGCCATCAACTGGACGCAGGGTGATGTGATGAACCAGTTCATCAGTGGCAACTTGGCCATGATGATCAACGGGCCCTGGCAGGTTCCCACCATGCGCGAGCAGGCTGCCGACCTCAACTGGAACGTCGCTCTCATTCCGATGGACACGCAGTATGCCTCTGCTCTGGGCGGTGAAAACTTCGCCGTAATTGACAACGAAAACGTCGACGCCTCTGTTGATTTCCTCACCTGGATGACCGCTCCTGAGCAGGTCGCCACGCTCAATATCGGTCTGGGCAACATCGCTCCCCGCAGTGATGTGGCTGAGACCCAGTTCGTTGGTGATGCTATCATGGAGAAGTTTGTCGAACAGATGCAGTATGCACAGGCTCGCGGACCTCATGCCCGCTGGCCCGAAATCTCCGACGCGATCTCTCTTGCCTTCAATCAGGCGATTATCGGCACCGAAACCCCCGAAGCTGCCGCGGCTGCCGCGCAGGCCACCATTGACAGCATCATCGAATAAAGGCTGAATTTCTTCTAAACGCATCCACGTCGGAGCACACGAGCGTTTCGCGTGCTCCGACTTTCTCTATGAAAGGGAGTGTGTTCCGTGAAAGCGGTCAAACGCTTTTTTCGCTACGACAACCTCGGCTGGCTGTACGTGCTGCCTGCGCTGATTTATATGCTGGTGCTGGCGGGTTATCCGATCATTTCAAATTTTATTCTCAGCTTTCAAGATGTAACGGTCAAAACAATGCGCTTGGCAAACAAGCCTTTTGCGGGGCTGAAAAACTATATCACCCTCTTTGAAGGCGGGCTTCTCACGGCAGCAACCTGGAATACGCTCCTGTTTACGGTATGCTGTCTTGTGTTTCAGTTTATCATCGGATTTTTACTGGCGCTGTTTTTCAATCAGAAATTTACCACGTCTAAATTTGTGCGCGGGTTGCTGATGATGCCGTGGATGATTCCCATTACGGTTACGGCACTGATGTTCAAATTCATGTTTGGTACAAGCGTTGGCATTTTGAATCAAGCATGTGTTGCCCTGGGTCTCATTGATCAGCCCATCGAATGGCTGACTCAACCGCATACCGCCATGTTTGCGCTCATTGTAGCAAATGTATGGATCGGCATTCCGTTCAATATGATTCTGCTTTCTGTGGGACTGACGACCGTGCCGCAGGAGCTATATGAAAGCGCCGCCATTGACGGGGCCAACGGCTGGCAAAGCTTCTGGCTGATTACATTGCCCATGATCAAGCCCAGCATAGAATCCGTGCTAATCCTTGGCTTTATCTACACCTTTAAAGTGTTTGATCTCGTGTTTGTTATGACGGGCGGCGGGCCTGTAAATTCCACCCAGATGCTGTCTACTTACTCTTACAAACAAAGCTTTTCCATGTTCAAATACAGCGAAGGGGCTGCCATCGCCAATATTCTGTTCGTAATCTTGATGGTAGCTGCGGTCATCTACCTAAAATTTGCCTATGCTGATGAACAGGAGGTTGCCTGATGAATACCGCTGTTTCTGAAAAGCCTTTGCGGATAAAGGCCTCGGTGCGCAAGGATGCGATGCTCAGCGTTGTTTCACTGCTTTTGCTGGTTGTCCTGCTGTTTCCATTATACTGGATTGTTGCTACATCGCTAAAAACGGAGCAGGAGATCTTCCGCGTTCCCACGACGCTTTGGCCGGAAGTTATCAATACCGCTTCCTACGCGGCCCAGTTGGAGATGGGTGACTTTAATATGTTTCGCTCATTTGGTAACAGCCTGACCGTTTCGCTGGCAGCAATGGCGATAAGCGTTCTTCTGGCGGTACCCGGAAGTTACGGCATTGCCCGTTATCACTTCAAGGGAAAAAAAGCGGTTGTTCTCGCGTTCCTTGTTACGCAGATGCTGCCTGTGAGCGTGCTGCTTACGCCCATGTTTATCATGTTCCGTGATTTCAAGCTTCTTAACACGCAGTTTGCGCCCATTCTGGCGGATGCCACCATTGGTATTCCCTTCTCCATTCTGATCCTGAAAAATTACTTTGGCTCCATTCCAGGCGAACTGGAAAATGCCGCGGCCATTGACGGCTGCAACCGATTTACGTCCTTTCTGCTAATTTTCCTGCCCATTGCCCTGCCGGGTGTGGTTGTGTGCGCCATTTTTTCTTTCCTCTACGCGTGGGGGGATCTGGCTTATGGCATGACCTTTATCACGGATCAGACCATGCGTCCCATCACGGCTGGCATTTTCAACTTTTTGGGGCAATACGGCACCAAATGGAGCTATTTGACCGCATTTGCCGTTGTTACAATCATCCCTGTAGCTTTGATCTTCCTGTTTATGCAGAAGTACATCATCAGCGGTCTGACCAGTGGCGCCGTGAAAGGATGAATTCGATGTTTTTGAATGAGAATAATTATCGCCTGATTCGTAAAATGGGCGGCGAAATACTTTGTGTAGAAGCGTGGGGCGAGAACAGCCTGCGTGTGCGTGCCGTACAATATGGCTGCAAATTGGAAGGGCGCGATGGCGCGCTGATTGACAAACCCGTTCAGTGCAAGGCTAAAGTTTCCATCGACGGTGATACGGCCGCCATTGTCAATGGGCGTATCACTGCACAAATCACCAAAGGCGGCAAGTTGGTGTTTTACAACCATAAGGGGCAGCTTCTGCTGGAGGAATTTGCCCGTAACCGCCGTGATCTAACCAGCAAGGACTGTTCCGCGTTGGAAGTGTCCGGTCGGGAGTTCAAAGGTCATGCGGGCGGGGATTATCAGGTGATCGCCCGCTTTGAGGCCTACAAAGATGAAAAGTTGTTTGGAATGGGTCAATACCAGCAGGACGATCTGGATGTCAAGGGATGCACACTGGAGCTGGCGCATCGCAACAGTCAGGCAAGCGTTCCCTTTGTGGTTTCAAGTCGTGGCTATGGTTTCCTATGGAACAATCCCGCCATCGGCGAGGTGACCTTCGGCAAAAACGTAACGGTCTGGAAAGCCCTCAGCACCAAAGGGTTGGATTACTGGATTACCGCTGGCGATACGCCCGCACAGATTCACAGGGCTTATATGGATGTTGCGGGTAAGCCTCCCATGATGCCGGAATATGGCATGGGCTTTTGGCAGTGTAAACTGCGTTATCAGACGCAGGACGAGTTGCTCAAGGTGGCGCGCGAGTACAAGCGGCGTGGACTTCCCATCGACGTCATTGTGGTGGACTTCTTTCATTGGCCTCTTCAGGGGGATTGGAAGTTCGATCCGCAATACTGGCCCGATCCTGAGGCGATGATCCAGGAACTGGAGCAAATGGGCATCGCCCTGATGGTGAGCATATGGCCCACGGTGGACCAGCTGTCGGAAAATTACCAACCCATGTGGGACCGTGGCCTCTTGGTACACAGTGAGCGCGGCGTCAAAACCACGATGGAGTTTCTTGGCTCCTGCACCTTTTTTGATGCTACCAATCCCGAAAGCCGGGAATATGTTTGGCAAAAGGCCAAAGCAAACTACTTTGACAAGGGCGTGAGACTGTTTTGGCTGGATGAGGCCGAACCAGAATACACAGTATATGACTTTGACAACTACCGCTACTCTCTGGGCAGCAACCTGCAGGTCGGCAATCTTTATCCCGTCATGTACGCCAAGGCTTTCTTTGATGGCATGCGTGCCGAAGGGCAAGAGCGCATCGTCAATCTGCTGCGCTGCGCCTGGGCTGGCAGCCAACGTTACGGTGCGTTGGTATGGAGCGGTGATATCGCTTCCAGCTTTCAGAGCTTCCGCAATCAACTGGCGGCGGGACTGAACATGGGTATGGCGGGGATTCCCTGGTGGACTACGGACATTGGCGGCTTCCATGGCGGCAATCCCAATGATCCCGCATTCCGGGAACTGTTTGCCCGATGGTTTGCCTGGGGTTGTTTTTGCCCCGTCATGCGTCTGCATGGAGACCGCGAACCACATGACCAGCCCCCCATGAGCGACCATGGCGGCGGTATGTGTGCATCCGGCGCGGACAATGAGGTGTGGAGTTATGGTGAGGAAGTCTACGCCATTTGTAAAAAGTACCTGACGCTGCGAGAGAAACTTCGTCCCTATGTGCGCCAGCTGATGCAGCGCACCCACGAAACCGGCGAACCCATCATGCGTCCCATGTTCTTTGATTTTCCGGAGGATGATATCTGCTGGAGGCTTGAGCGGCAGTACATGTTTGGTCCAGATTATCTGGTGGTTCCCGTCCTGGAAGCCGGTTTGCGCAAGGTAAATGCCTATCTGCCCAAGGGACGCTGGCAAAACATCGATACGCAGGAAGTGTTTCAGGGTGAAAGCTGGGTGGAAATGGATGCACCTCTGGATATAATTCCGGTATTAAAGCGGGAAAAGGGCTGAGCACCTGAAGATCGAGCTCCTTCGTTGGTTGCCGCTGTGATTCAACGCCAGCGATTGGGTCCTCGTTTCTTTTCTGTCGAAGATGTACTGCTTGCTATAGCATTACAGGGGCAATCTCAAAAGATGAACTATTGCAAATAATACAATCAATGCAAAGGAGCGTTGATTCATGAAAAACAGGATGGCGTGTGTCTCTCTCGCTTTATGTCTCATCTGTAGAATAAAGGCTGTTTTTGATGCGGAAGGAGTAACCGCCACAGCATATTCTGTTTCCCGGGTTAAGATATAAAACTGCTTGAACAAAACTTCAATAAAAAAGCCGCGCGACGGTAAAAGAAAAAAACGTCGTCGTGCGGTAGAATGCCTTTGGTTATTCATACTTTTCGTTTAATATACTCATTGTTACGCACGGCGTCATTTGGAGGCATGCCGTGCGTAGTTTTATATTTTTGTTCTCTAAGACAAACTTTTTGCAAAGCAGCTGCTGCTGGCCTGACGGGTGATTTTTTGTACTCGAATTGGCCGCTGTCGCTCTCCACCATATCCTTCCGTTTCTTCGTTCTTTGATGATGATGATACGGAGGTATGGATATGGTACGAATCAATCTTCGGGATTTTTATCCCTATAGCAATGAAGAATCCTCTATTGATGTCAACGCCGAGGTAGCCGACTTGCTATTCGCTTGTAAACGAGCAGAGGCCAGCTATGAACGTAAGATCCGCCGCCATAAGGCGTATTACTCCCTTGACCATAAGACAGGCATTGAGCGCAGCATTTTGTTCACTTCTCATTCTCCTGAAGAACTGTATGAGAGAAAGCTGACCAGAGAAGATCTTCATGCAGCCATTGCTCAGCTTCCGGACAAGCAAGCCAAACGTATCTATGCTCATTACCTTCTGGGAATGAGCAAAGAGGAAATTGCCAAGGCTGAAGGCGTTAGCTGGCGTGCAATTCATCAAAGTATTCTACAAGGACTTGGCCGAATGGAGAAAATTTTGAAAAAGCTTTGATGCCACATGCAATTTTCCCCTCAAAAATGTCCCTGATATTGAAGGAATACATTTCCTGCTCTGAATCTTGACAACTGAATATCGGGTGTCACAGGTACGAAACCATGCGGTGGAGCGGCTTGTGGTGCGGCGCGACGATGGCGCAGCCGGAGCGATCAACGTGAACCACAGACCCTGCGGTGGCATGCAGGGCGCGATTATGCCGCATGGGGACAATGAGACTTCCACTACGGCCTCCCACTGACTTGAGGGGGAGTCCCTGCGGTATGCGCCTGTCCGGGGGACGGCGGTACAGGCGGGGCTATGTTGCGGATGGAGCCGTCCGCAGCCTGTGACATCCCCAGGGCCAGCGGGAAGCCTGCCGGGGCGCAGGGCAAATACGGCGAATTCCCGCCTCCGATTCATTTGTCATGATTCTGTTTTTGAGAAAAGAGGGATGCTTATGGCCCGAATGCCAGACGGCCGTACCCTTCGACGCTGCCCGGATGTTATGGATATCACGGAGATGTGCCGTGTCCTGGACATCAGCACCAAGACCGGCTATCGGTTGCTGAAAAACGGAGACATTTCGTCATTGAAGATCGGCAGGGCCTATCGGATTCCCAAAGCCCATCTCCTGGCGTATCTCAAGATTAGAAAAGCAAGCGGGCTATGGTAGCCCCTCCGTAACCTTGCCGCCCGCATGCGCCGGTGCTATGCTTGGTCTGTCAACGGCAGGAATCCAGGCTGCAAAAAGGAGGGACAACCATGATCGCAGGACACCTGCAAGAAAAAAAGGGATTGTACTACATGGTCCTGAGCTATAAGGACAAAAGCGGGAAACGGGTATCAAAATGGCTGCCGACTGGACTGCCAGTGAAGGGGAACAAAAAACGCGCCGAAGACATGCTGATGGCCGCCCGCGCCGAATTTGTGGCGGTAGAAGCCGCTATTGACCGCGATATGCCGTTTTCCAGCTATCTTGTCCAATGGATGGAGATCGCGCGGAGCACCTTAAAGCCCAACACGGCTGCCGGATATGCGAGCATGATTCAGAATCCGATTGCACCGTACTTTCAGCAGCGGGGCATCACGCTGGGCGGATTGCAGGCGGTGGACATTCAGATGTTCTACACCAGTCAGCTCAAACGCGTATCCGCCAATACCGTCATCCACTACCACGCGATCATCCACAGGGCGCTCAAATACGCTGTTAAGACGGACCTCATTGACGTCAATCCGGCGGACAAGGTGGAGCGGCCCAGGAAGGACCGGTTTACCGCCTCGTTTTATGACGGCAACGAGGTGAACCGGCTCTTTCAGGCGGCGCGGGGAACACCGCTGGAACTGCCGGTCATGCTGGCGGCATTCTACGGACTGCGCCGCAGCGAGGTGGTGGGGCTCAAATGGGATGCGATTGATTTTGAGAACAAAACCATCGCCATCCGGCACACGGTGACGGTCTGCGCTGAAAAGGGCAGGCGCATCGAAGTGGCGGCCGATACGACCAAGACGGCCTCCAGCCGGCGGACCCTCCCGTTGGTGCCGGCTTTTCAAACGAAGCTGGCCGCGTTAAAGGAGCAGCAGGAGAAGAACCGCATACTGTGCGGCCGCTCTTATTGCGCGGATTACCTGGGCTACGTTCTGGTGGATGCAATGGGAAACCGCCTGAAGCTGAGCTACATCAGCACGGCCTTTCCCGTACTGCTCAAACGCAACGGGCTTCGCCCCATCCGCTTCCACGACCTGCGCCACCCGTATGTCAAGCACACGACAAAAAAATATAATTCTGAAAAGCAGAAAACCCAAGCTACCAAGATGGATTTGATAGCCTGGGTTTTCCGTTTTTGTACCTTCAATTATTCAAAGAGGTCATGGACTTTGTAAACAATCTCAATGCGGTTGTCGGGGAATACATACACCTTTTCAATCAGCAGATCGGTCAGCTCCGAGGTTAACACATCCGCTTCCGCAATCGAGTGAACAATGTTTTGTCGGCTGCTTTGGCGGGCCTGTTCTTCTCGCTTCAGCTTTGCCTGGGCGGTGACAGCAGCATAGGCATTTTTGACTTTCAGTATTTCTGCGTCATAAACTGCTTTCTCCGATTTATAAGTGTCCAGCTCGATCTGCCCCAAGAGATACCGTTCAAAGAGAGCTTGCTTCTGGTCCTTCAGAACTTCCAGCTGCTTCTCATACTCAGAGCATTTGGCAGCGGTAGCCTCCAAGTGAATGGTGCCGTCTTTATGTACGGGTAGCAGGATTTCCAGCTGCTTTTTCAAAGTGAGGAGGACGGCTTCCTCCAGACCGGCAGCATCTGCCCGGACATCGCGGCAGCGGCTGTTCACATCAGCGGTAGAATGGCGGCACATATAAAATGGTCTTTTTTGGGCGATTCGGGAGAGTGCATGATCGCAGCAGCCACAATAGACCTTGCCTTTTAGTGGGTACTCCCTGGTTTTCTTGGTCGGCAAGGAAAACCGGCGCTGCACAGCCTGTACCTTTTCAAATAGTTCTTTATCAACGATTGCCGGATGATGGTCTGGGATAATGAACCATTTGTCCCGATCCTTCTTGCGGCTCCGTGTGCCGCCTACTTCAATGACTGCACGACGCCCGATGACATAGGAGCCGATATAGCGTTCATCCTCCAGGATACGGAGAACCGTAGAACTGCTCCAGCGTCCACGGGAGCGTGAGACATCGTGGTACTGCTGCCCATGAGTTGCTTTGTATTCTCCGGGGGTCGGTATGCCTCGCTTAAAGAGTTCCCTGGTAACGGCTGCCGCTCCAATTCCGGTTGCGGCAAGTTGGAAAATGAGCTGTACCACAGCAGCGGTTTCCGGGTTCGGTTCCATTCTGCCATCGGCGCTTTTGCGATACCCATACGGGCAAATCTTACTCTGATATTCTCCGCGCTGCATTTTGGCGTACTTGGCGCTTTTGGTTTTCATGGACATATCGCGGCTGTAATACTCGCTGATCAAATATTTGAAAGCCACATCCATCCCGCCGGTATCACCTTTGTGCTGATCGCTGTCGAAATCGTCATTGATGGAGATAAACCGGGTGTGAAATAATGGGAACACCCGCTCGATGAAGTAGCCAGTTTCGATGCTGTTTCGCCCAAACCGGGAAAAATCTTTTACAATGATGCAGTCGATCTGGTTGGCCCGCACCAATTCAATCAGCTCCTGGACTTTGGGACGCTCAAAGTTTGTCCCGCTGTACCCGTTGTCGATAAATTCCAGAACCTCTGCCTCAGTGGACTCCGGCATGGAAGAAACAAACTCGTTCAGTACAAGGTGCTGGTTTTCAATGCTCATGCTGTCGTATTTGTAATCCTCCAGGGAAAGGCGGATATATAGGGCGATTACATATTTCTGCATTGGTTCAGCACCTCCTCACCATGCTCAAATTCGCTTTGAAAACGGAAATGAACCGTAATCTGTTTCTCCCTGGAAACCTCCACACGTTCAATCAGCCGGTCAATCAGGGCTGCCGTCAGCTGGCGATTTTCCTTGATATGCTGTGCATCCTGGGACAGCATTTTATACTGTTCCAGCTGCCTGGCAATAATCGTAAGCCCTGCTTTCAGCCGCTCGATTTCCTCGCTGATCGCCTCGATTTTGGCTTCGTACTTCTCTTTGAAGGCAAAATACTCGTCTTGCGACAGATGGTTTTGGATTAGGCCCTCATACAATCCGCGCTGGTAGGTACGCAGCTGTTGGATTTCCTGTTTCCGGCTGGTAATTTTAGCCTGTATGCTTTTCTGCTCCTCAGCTTCTTTGGAGAGGCTTTCCAGGCCGATTGAGTATTGCCCCAGCGTGGTATCAAGCTGCTCTTGCATCATATCAGCCAGAGCATCCAACAGTTCCTTTTCAAAGATAAACGTGCCGGGGCAAGCGCCTTTTTTGATGCGGTTGTTGCTGATGCAGTGATAGACATATACATCCGGCGTCTTTTTGCGAACGCATTTTTGCCGGTGAAGGCTGTGCCCGCAGTGGGCGCAGAAGATTTTCCCTCTCAAAAGATTGGGGGACCAGGAATGTATATTCCTGTCTTTGGCCTGTTGTGCAGCACGGTCTAAGGCTTTTTGTACAGCATCGAACAGCTCTCTGCTCACAATGGCCTCATGCGTATCACGAACAACCGTCCATTCATCGGCGCTGGCCCTGACCTGTTTGTGGTCGATGACCTTGGAGACGCCCTGCACAAGATCGCCGGCATAAACGCCTGCCCGGAGAATTTTGGCAACCGTGCGCGTCTGCCAATTTCCATTTCCGATCAAATTCTCATGGGTAATCTCACCCAGCTTTTTCTTGTAGTGACTGGGGGAAAGGACCCCGGTCTCGTTTAATCGAACTGCGATGGTGTTCAGACCATCGCCTTCAGCGGCCCACTGAAACATAGTTTTGACCACCTCAGCCGCCACCGGGTCAATGATCAGCTTGTGGCAGTCATCGGGGGCTTTCAAATATCCATAGGGTGTCCGCGCACCGACATATTTTCCATCTTTCATAGCCTGCCGCTGCTGAGCTTTTATCTTTTTCGCTATATCCAGCGCGTAGGCTTCGTTAATCATGTTCCGCAGCGGGATGATGATGCCATCGTGGGCATGATCCGGGGAGGAAGAATCATAGCGGTCGTTCACAGCGATAAATCGAACCCCCTGTGTGGGAAAATACCGCTCGATATAGTAGCCAGTGTCGATGACATTCCGCCCCAGGCGGGAAAGATCTTTGACAATGACACAGTTGATAAGGCCCGCTTCAATATCGGAGAGCATCTGCTGGAAGCCGGGCCGGTGAAAATTTGTACCCGTTGCACCGTTGTCAATGTAGGTTTGAACCACGATGATTTCCGGGTTCTGCTCCAGATACCGGGCGATAATCAGCTGCTGGGTTTCAATAGAGGCGGTGTGAGTATGCTTATCCTCAACGGAAAGCCGCACATAAATTCCGGCACGGCAAGTTGTATCTATCTCCGGCGCAGGAAGCACCGCAGTTTCTTTTCTGCTTTTTCTTGCCACAAATCATCCCACCTTTCTTTGGCTTGTTTGCTCTGCCAGCTGAATCAGCTGGATCGCTTTCTGATATTCGTCCTGATATGTAAAGGTGATCTCCAATTCCTTTTTTCCAATCACCTTGATACTCTGTATCATGTGAACCACAGCTTTGCGGTCCAGGGTCTCCATCGTAGAAAACTGTGTGAAGTGGGAAATCCAGCGGTTCCGTTCACTCCGGTTTTCCAGAACATCAGCCAGCTTTTCCTTTAAGACCCGAATACCCTCTTTTGCATTTTCCGCAATCCTCGTGTATTTGGCCTTATAGTCGGTATATTCCTCTTTGCTGATGGTGCCGGTAATCAGGCTTTCATACAGCCGGGCCTTAAATTCAAGCGCCTGCTCCACCTGCTGCTCATTGGCGGCGATGTGGGAGGCGTATTCATTGGCAAGCGCCTGATTGATGCTGCTCTGGTCGATACCGTCCAGGATAGCTTGCAGACAGCTCACATTGTCGATGTAGCCTTTCAGACTGTCCTTAACGCATTCCACCAGATCGCTTTCCTTGAGCATTACCGGGTTGGCGCAGCCGTGCTTTTTCCCGGTGGGGCAATAATAATAGTGGTATTCCTTGCCCTTGACCCGGTTCGTTTTCCGCGTCATGCGGCTCCCACAGCAGCCGCAGATCAAAACGCCGGAAAACAGATACACCGTATCCTGCTTGGGAGAAGTCCGGGTATCCAGTCTGCGGATACGCTGGACCAGTTCAAAATCCTGCTTGGCAATCAGCGGCTCATGGGCATCAGGGACGCGAATCCATTCAGAGGATGGCCGCTGCTCCATCTGCTTGATTTTGTAGTGTGGGGTGCCTTGCTTCCCCTGTACCAATGTGCCGATATAGGTTTCATCCTGCAAAATGCGGATTATCGTTGTAGCAGACCATTTGCAATCCTCTTTGTCGGCATAGCCGTGTTTGGCATAGGGAAAACCATTATTTTTCTTATAGGCCAGGGGGGAGAGGATGCCCATTTCGTTCAGCACGGTGGCGATCCGCAGGGCGCTTGTCCCGTCCAGGCGCATACGGAAGATGTCCCGGACAACGCGGGAAGCATACGGGTCAGGTACAAGCAGATTTTTGTTTTCCTCAGATTTCATATAGCCGTAAACGGGAAAGGCTCCAACAAAATCTCCGTTGCGCCGCTTTATATCCAAAGAGGTACGGGTCTTGATGGAAATGTCCCGGCAGTAGGCTTCGTTCATAATGTTCTTGACGGATACGGTCAGATCGTCACCGCTGCCTTCATGGGCTGTGTCGATGTTATCCGTGATGGCAATAAAGCGGACCCCATAAGTGGGGAACACCCGGCGCAGGTAGCGTCCGGTTTCAATGTACTCTCGTCCCAGGCGGGAGAGGTCCTTTACAATGACGCAGTTGATCTTGCCATCGGTAATGTCCTGCATCATTTCCTTAAACGCCGGACGGTCAAAAATGATACCGCTGTAACCATCATCGATTTTTTCGGATACGATTTGGATGTCCGGGTTTCGTTCAATGAAGTTCTCAATCAGCTTCCGCTGGTTGGTAACGCTGTCGCTCTCGCTGGAGCGATCATCTGTGTAAGACAGACGAATGTAAGCTGTTGCCTGATATTTTGGCATGAAAAAGCACTCCTTTCCTCCCGGAAGCTCCCGCAAGAAAAGAGTGGATTTCGAGGTTTTCAGTTTTCATCCTTTTCCATACACATCGTAGCACGCTTTTGGAAAAAGAGCGAGGATGTCGATTACCTTAAAATCCCTTGCAGGCACTCCTCCAATGTGACCCCATTGCTGGCAAATGCGGCGTTTACCACAAAATCGCCGCAGCGAAAGCGATATGGATTTTTGATTTGGTGAAGAAAGGCTGCAATCCGTTCCTCTTTGGGTAGTGCCTTATCTACCGCAACTTCACGGATGTCAACCAATTCATCGGTTGTGGCTGGTGAACGGGCTTGCATCAACTGGCTCATAGGGATACTCCTTTCTTTGTGGTCGTGTTCAAAGTTACATGAATACGCTGGCAGCCGAAACTGCCAGCGCATGGTATCTAACTTTGAAAGGCAACCCCCACCGGCGCTCATGCACCGATTGGGAATCGCCACGAAATCAATTTGGTTATCGCGCCACATTTGCCACGCACCCCTAAC
>ENA-OURU01001806-OURU01001806.1-human-gut-metagenome-genome-assembly--contig:-NODE-1806-length-24071-cov-2.697285_pt1 | contig 24071 bp, 16 predicted proteins | sample MGYA00242137_ERZ509064 | MGnify/ENA primary metagenome ERZ509064 (study PRJEB26280, sample SAMEA2338777) | human gut metagenome | biome: human gut; feature: human-associated habitat; material: faeces...
TCCGGAGCCACCTTTACCGGAACCACCGTTTCCTTGAAGTACAATTCATTTTTGCCGGAGGCGAGGCTCCCGCACAAAAGCAGTCCTGACAGAATAACGAGCCGGGTGGTCATGGGCGTTTCAGGATGTTTTTTCTTCTTTATTCTTGGTGGAGAAAATGCTGGCGATGAAGAAAATAATTGCCGCTACGAAGATGCAGGAGTCCGCCACATTGAAGGCGGGCCAGCGGTAGTTGAAGAGGGGGATGGTGACGTCAATGAAGTCCACCACGTAACCGTTCATCAGCTTGGTGAAGAAACCGTGCTGTTGCTCATACGGAATCAGGAACCCCTGAATCAGGCGGTCCGTCAGGTTGCCGGCTACGCCCGCCAGCAGCAGGACATAGGCCAGCTTGAGCCATGCCGTGTGGAAGAGGTTTTTCCGGTAAAGCACGACCAGGACTACGATGGCGAGCACGGGAACTGCCAGGAAAAGATAGCTGGACCAGACGGTGCCGTTCCCCAGCCCGAAAGCAACGCCCGTGTTGTGCACGCGGGTAATGTTCATGGTTCCGTCCAGGAAGGAGATGGGTTCCAGTTCCCTCAGTTTGTTCAGGGCGTCCACCGTGTTTGGATTCAGATCCGGGAGCCTCGCCAGTTCCGCTTCCGGCATGCGCCCGTTCGTGGCGAAGTCCAGCGTGCCGTCCGCATTGATGTGAGAGAAGCCCGGAAAGTCCGGCAGGTAGGCGTACTTATGGAGCTTTTCGTTCAGGTAGTTCAGCGGGAAGCGGCGGATAATCCACAGCTTGCTGGCCTGGTCCAGCACATACAGCCCTGCGCCCAGCAAGCTCCACCAGAGCCAGCCGGGAGGCGTCTTTTTATGGGGGGCGGGTTCTTTTTCCGTCTGGGGGTCCATATAAAGGTCGGGAAATGGAGTGGATGCGGTTCAGGAAAGAACTTCCGCGCAGCGTTCGCATACGTCTCCGCCTTCCGCCGCCGGTTCATACCGGCGGCAGCGCGGGCACATGGCATGTTCCGTTTTTGCAGCGGAGGCCGCCAGTTCCGGACCGGTTTTCACGTCAAGGTCCGCAATGATGAAAAATTCCGTGGCAAACGCCCGGTCTTCCAGCAGCGCCACTACGTCTTCGCTCTCATTCACGGGAACGGTCAGGGTAATGGAGGCCTCATTATTTTTGGAAAATACCTTGGCTTTCACTTGTTCTTCAATGGCTACCTGGATGACGGACCTGATTTCCTGGAGACGGGAAATGACGGAGGACGCCTCCTGGGTATCGTATTCCGGCATGGGGGCGGGAAAGTCCTGCTCATGCACGCTGCCTTCATATCCCGCGTATTCCCAGGCTTCATCCGCCGTGAAGGCCAGGATGGGTGCCAGCAGGCGGCACAGAGCCTTGAAGATAATGGTCATGGCCGTTTGTGTGGCGCGGCGGCGCACGGAGGAGGAAGCGTCGCAGTACAGGCGGTCCTTGGTGGTGTCCACGTACAGAGCGGACAGGTCGCTGGTGCAGAACTGGTTGATGGCACTGAACGCTTTGCGGAAGTCATAAGCTTCATAGGCCTTCAGCGTTTCCCTGATGACGGCGTTCAGGCGTTCCAGAATCCAGCGGTCCAGGATGGGCATGTGTTCCGGGGCGACCGCCTGCGCGGCGAAGTCAAATCCGCTGATATTGCCCAGCAGGATGCGCAGGGTATTGCGGAGGCGGCGGTAGGGTTCCGTCACCTGTTTGAAGAGGTCTTCCCCGAAGGGGACTTCATTTTGCCAGTCCACGGAGGCGGCCCACAGGCGCACGATGTCTGCGCCGTATTTGTCGTAGTAATAGGCCGCGTCAATGGGTTTGCCGCTCTTGGCGTCGGATTTGGAGGTTTTTTTCCCGGTGTCCTTGTCCACGACGAAGCCGTGGGTCATCACGGCCTTGTACGGGGCCTTGCCGCGCCAGGCGACGGAAAGCATCAGGGAACTCTGGAACCAGCCGCGGTGCTGGTCCGTAGCTTCCAGGTACAGGTCCGCAGGAGCATCCAGCCCGGGGCGGCTGTCCATGACGGCCATATGGGAACTGCCGGAATCAATCCAGACGTCCAGCGTATCCTTGCCCTTCTTCCAGGTCTTCGGCAGGCCGAGGCGTTCGCACAGGTCTTCATCGGAGAGTTCAAACCAGATGTTGGAACCGTGTTTCTCCACCATATCCGCAATTTTGCGAACCAGGGCGGCATCCAGAACGGCTTTGCCGTTTTCATCAAAGAAGACGGGCAGCGGCACGCCCCAGGTGCGCTGGCGGGAGATGCACCAGTCCGGCCTGGCTTCCACTGTGCCGTAAATGCGGTTGCGGCCCCAGGCGGGCAGCCACTGCACCTTGTCTATTTCTTCCAGGGCCTGCGGGCGGAGCTTGTCCATGGAGATGAAGAACTGTTCCACGGCCCGGAAGATAATAGGCGTCTTGGAACGCCAGCAGTGCGGGTACTGGTGGCGGTATTCCTCCACGCCGAAGAGGTTGTTGCCCTGTTCCAGCATGGAAATGATGTCCTTGTTGGCGTCAAAGACATGTTTGCCCACCAGGGAGGGCACGCCCACTTCCTCCGTGTATTTGCCGTCATCGTCCACAGGGGAGAGGACAGGCAACCCGTATTGGCGCCCCACGTTATAGTCGTCTGCGCCATGGCCGGGCGCGATGTGAACGATGCCGGTTCCGGTGTCCGTGGTGACAAAGTCCGCCAGGATGATTGTTGACGTGCGGGAAAGGAAGGGATGGCGGGCCTCGCAGTTTTCCAGTTCGGCTCCCTTGAATTCACGAATGGTTTCCGCAAGAGCCCAGTCCGTTTTCTGAGCGAAGGCATCCAGCAGATCCTTGACGATGACGAGGTTTTCCGTCTGGCCGTTTTTCATGAACCTGCCTGCCACGTAGGTGAAACGCGGATGGAGTGCGAGACCTACGTTGGCGGGCAGCGTCCACGGAGTAGTGGTCCAGATGACCATGGATGCTTTCAGGCCCAGGGGATTGTCCAGAAGCGGGAAGCGCACGAAAACGGAGGAACTGACCTTTTCCTTGTAGTCGATTTCCGCTTCCGCCAGCGCCGTATAGGCCCCATAGGACCACTGGACGGGTTTGCGGCTCTGGTACACCGCTCCGTCTTCCACCAGTTTGGCGAACACGCGCAGGATGTTGGCTTCATACGCCGGCTTCATGGTCAGGTAGGGATTCTCCCAGTCGCCGAACACGCCCAGGCGGCGGAAGGAAGTGCGCTGAATGTCAATGAATCCTTTGGCGAATTCCGCACAGCGTCGGCGGATTTCCGCCGCATCCAGGTCACGGGCCTTCTGAACCACCTTGAATTCGATGGGGAGGCCGTGGCAGTCCCAGCCCGGAATATAGGGGGCGGCATAACCGGCCATGGTTTTTGATTTCAGGACCAGGTCCTTGAGAATTTTGTTCAGGGCCGTACCCATGTGCACGTCCCCGTTGGCGAAGGGGGGGCCGTCATGAAGGAGGAACCGGGGTGCGCCCTGTGCCATCCTGCGGGACAAAATTCGTTCGTACAGCCCGGTGTCTTCCCACTTTTTCAGGCGTACGGGTTCGTTTTTCGTCAGATCCCCTCTCATGGGGAAACCGGTCTCCGGCAACAGGATGGTGTCTTTGTAATTCTTTTCGGGCGCACTCATGCCCGGAAAAAGTACCACCGGGCCCGGTTCCGGTCAACCCTGCGATGCGGCACACGCCGGTCCTAGCACATTCATTCCCGCCGTGTTCCGGAGGAAGTGCCCGCTCCGGAGGGCGCACCCCCGCGGGCAGAAACCGGGGAAGAAAGGAATCCCTGTTCCCTGAGCCATTGTTCGGCGGCTTCAGGCCATTGATCCGTGGGATGTCCGCGTTTTTCCATGCCATACCCGTGGCCTCCTGTGGGATAAAGGTTCAGACTGGCGGGAACCCCCTTTTCCCGGCAAGCCTGTTCCATCAGCCTGCTGTTGGCGCAGGAAACGCCGTCATCCAGAGCGTGGACGAGGAACACCGGCGGCGCCTGCTCCGTCACCTGTCTCTCCGCGGAACACATCTCCTCCAGGGCAGGGGATGGATGGGCCCCCAATATTTTGTTGCGCGTTCCCCCGTGGGTAGTATGGGGCGCCATGGTAATGACGGGATAAATGAACATGGAAAAATCCGGACGGGCGGAAGTGTTTTTCAGCGGATTTTCCGCTTCTTCCGGCAGGGTGCGGTTCCACAGCGTAGAGGCCATGGCCGCCAGATGGCCGCCAGCGGAAAAGCCCATGACGCCGATGCGAAGAGGGTCAATTCCCAGGGAAGAGGCGTTTTTCCGCACGGTCCTCAGAGCCTGGCGGGCGTCCAGCAGGGGACCGGGAAACTTCCCCAGGGCATTGCTGGTTCCTGAAACGCGGTATTTCACGACAACCCCCACCATGCCGTGTTCCGCCGCCCAGCCGGCAATGCGGCTCCCTTCCTTTTCAATGGCCTGGATGGCATACCCCCCTCCCGGAAAAATACACAGGGCCGTGCGCCTGTCCTGCGGACTCCATCCGGCGGGAAAGTGAAGCTGGATTTGCGCTTCCCCTACGTCCGTAATGTGTCCGGCGGAGGCTTGTTTTTCTTTCAGATCCGCCGCTTTGAGCCCCAGGGAAATCCATCCGGAGTGAAAGGCTTTTCCCTCTGAGGGAGGGCAGAAGGCGCTCAGCGCGGACGGCTCAGGCGGAACGGCCCCAGCTGAAGCGCAGGCGAATGTCAGAAAAAGCGCGGAGAATAATATCTGTTTCTTGTTCATGGTTTGTTGGCCAGTGAAATGACGAGTTTGGAAAGGCCCTGCACCACTTCTGCAAACTGGGGATAGTCCCGCTTTTCAGCCGTATCCGTGGCGGCAAAGGAGGGGATGCCTTCCTTCATGTATCCCCAGTCGTCAGACCAGGAAACGCTGCGGGTGGCGGAAATTGAAGAGGTAACGCAGAAAGGGGAATCCTAATGGGAAAGCGGAGGAAAATCAAGACGCACCGTTTCTCCCTTATTCATGGACAAATCCTTTTTCCGGCCCTGATGCATGAACCGGAATTTGCCCGGACGCGCAGCGGTAGCCGTGGCCTGCACCCGGCCGTCTTGCCAGGACAAGTCCACCTTAAGCCCTCCCCGCGTGCGCAATCCCGTGGCAGATCCCTTCTTCCAGTCGTCTGCCAGGGCCGGAGCCAGCAGGATAACCTGGAACCTGTCCTGCATGATCCGGCTCTGGATCAGGCATTCGGCCACGCCGGAGGAAAAGCCGAAATTCCCTTCTATCTGGAACGGGGGATGGAGGTCAAAAAGGTTGGAGTTGATGTAGTGCCTCAGCATGGTGTACATCCTGTCCTCTGCGGCGTTCCCGTCGCCAAGGGCGGCATAAAGATTGATGAGCCACGCCGTGCTCCATCCCGTCCTGATGCCGTTGTTTCCCATATCCGCGTACTTGCGCCGGAAATCGGCTGACTTGCGTACGGCCTCCGCATATTCCGGAGTATTGAGAACATCCCATTCCGTGCCGGGGAACAGGCCGTAAAGGTGGCTGATGTGCCGGTGGCCCTTCTGCATTTCTTCAAAAGGCTGCCTCCATTCCTGCACCCTTCCGTCGGGACCGATGGCAGGCTGGGGGATTTTCCTGAGAAATTGGACGGCTTTAAGCAGGGTGGGAGTCCTTATGCCCAGCTCTCCGCAGGCGTAGATATAATTGCGGAGAGCCTCCCTGCCCAGAAGCTGGTCATGGGACGTGCCGTTGGAAACATAGGAAAGCACGTTGGGGCCTGTGCCGTCCGGCGCGTAAAATCCGGTCTCCGGAGACACCCCCGGGCCGGAGAGGTAACGGCCCTCGCCGTCGTCTTCAAACCAGGACATGATGAAACGCGCGTTGGATTCCAGAATGGGCAGCGATTTTTTAAGGTCTTCCCGGTCTCCGGTAAAGCGGTAACTGTCCACCAGGTGGGCGCATGCCCATGCCCCGTTCATGAGGCTGGCCCCCCATTCCGGATTGTTGCCTGAAAAATAGGTGCGCTTCCAGCAATCCGTATAGTGGCCGAAGCAGAAGCCGTCCCGTTTGATGAAGCGCGCAAACTCCTCTCCGTGGGGGCGCAGGCTGCGGACAAAATCAAGATAGGAGCTCTGGAATTCTCCCAGCCCGGTGACATGGGAGGGCCACTGGTTCATCTGGCTGTTGATGTTCAGGAAATAGCAGCCCATCCACGCCGCCCTCAGCTCCGGATTCCATAATCCCTGCAAACCGCAGGGAAGCTGCCCCGGCCTGGTGTGGGCAATCGTGCAGAAGCGGCCGAACTGGAAAAGCTGTTCCAGAAGATCCGGATCCTTCTTTCCCTGTTTGACCCGCTCCAGCCTTTGGGCGGTGGTCATGGCGGAAACCCCGGCTGGGGAATCCCCCAGATCCACCTGACAGCGCGTCATGAGCCGGGAAAAATAATCTTCCGTTTCCGCCGCCAGTTTTTTCCATCCCGCCTTTTGCGCTTTTGCCAGGATTCGCACGTTTTTAGCCGCCAGGGAATGCGTCAGGGGAGCTTCCGGCTTCCGGATATTGTAATCTGTGGAAATGGATGAAAGCACCAGCACTTCCCGGGCGGAATCAAGAATAATTGTTGAGCCTTTGCGGGTAACGGAGGCTCCAGGCGCCAGGATGACCACCGTGTTTTCAAACCGGGTGCCTCCGTTGCTTCCCTGTCCTTCCAGCACCCAGCCATTCGGCTGCGCAACAATTCGGGCGGACGGATCCGGGTGTTCCAGATTCAGGGAAACGCGGCATCCGGACGGCATCGTGCAGGCAATGTGGTAGGCGGCGCAGTCGCTGGACGGGGCCGCCAGGATTTCTGTGGTCAATTCCCCCGTGCCGAATTGGGCGCGGGTGGTTGCCTTGCCCCGCCGCATATCCAGCGTACGCTGATAGGAGGAAGGTGAAGGAAGCCCCTGGAATTCCACCTGAAGACGCCCCCCCTGCTGATAATCCCCCGCAATGTTGCCGGGGGGAAGGATATTCTTACGGAATAGTTGGTCTGCACTGCGGTATTTTCCTTCCTTGCAAAGTTCGCGCGCCTTGTCCAGAGCTTCCGCGGCGCCTTCCCTCATTTGGAAATTTTTCTTTGCGAAAATGCTTCCTTCATTGAGGACGACGGTTTCCTTCGGAAAAACGCCGAAAGAGAGGATTCCCAGCCTTCCGTTGCCCGTGCCGTATCCTTCCGTCCATACCCGGGCGGGGGTGGAGGCGGTGACCTGCATGGGGGCCGGAATGGCCCGGAGGGGGACGGCTGCCGCGAAAAGGCAGAGCAGGAAGGAATGTTTCAAGGTTGCAGGGATGTTCATGGGAAAAGATAATGTTGCGTATAATAAAAGTAAAAGAAAGATGGTGTAAAAAACGCTATTTTTTGAACCGGCTTCCGGCGCCGGCGTAAATGACCGCAAATGCAATGCTTCCCACCAGAAAGTACAGGGAGGCGGACAGGAGCACGGAGTTCTGGAAAATGATGCTGGCGAGCCAGAGCAGCATGGCGAAGGCGAGGCAGTACATGATCTTCCCCATGAACCGGCACAGCGCCTGTTCATCATACTGCTTTTTCTGCCCTCTGTTCATCATGTTGTAGCCTGCGATGAGGAAGGAACATTTCCCCATGGAAAGAATGGCTCCAAGAATCATGAAACCTGCCATCATGGCGACGGGTATCGGAACAGGTGCATCCATAAGCTGGTAAAATGAGGGAATGGGAGAACCCGTCCGTTCGGACGGATGCGCGTGTAGAGCGGCGTTTAACTGAATACGTTGGGGAAACTGTGTTTTTTTCAGCAGCAGAAAAATGTCTGCTTTTCCTGCCAGAAACTTCCGCCGGGCGCGGCATCAAAACAGGAAGCAGCAGGAACAGAACCAGGCGATGATGAGCAGGCCGCAGGTAAATTCCAGCAGCAGACCGGCAAGCATCCCAAGCGCCGCTCCGGACCCGGCTCTGAAAGCGTTCATGATATTCTTTCTGGCAAAGATAAGTTCCGCCAGCAACGCCCCCAGGAACGGCATGAACAAAAGGCCCGTAATGGGGGAGAAAAGGAGGCTCCCCGCGACGGCGCCGATGATGGCTCCCCAGATGCCGGCGGCAGTGCTGCCGAATTTTTTGGCGCCCATGCCTCCGGAAAGCTTGTCAATGACCATGCCTCCCGCCACCAGCAGCGCCAGGACGGTCCATTCCCACCACGCCAGGTTTTCTCTGCCCATGACTCCCTGCCAGACGCACCCGGCCGCAATGATCATAATGCCGGGAAGCATGGGGATGAGCGTGCCGATCAGCCCCATGCCGAATAACAGCAGGGTGACGCACCAGACGAGGGTTTCCGAAAGGAGATGGGGCATGCTTTCCTTATTATCAGGAAGCCGGACAGGTGGCAAGGTTTCTGCCCGGCTTGCGGATGACGAAGAAAGGAAAAAAGGGGGAGAAATTATTATTGCGGTTGCTGCGGGCGTGGTATGGAATGGCGCCTATGACTTCCACCGGTGTTTATCTATGCGGTTGCATCATGTTCTTTTGCGTTTTTTCTCAGGGGGCCACGTCTTCTCCGCCTGCCGTTTCCGCAGCGGATTCCTCCGCCGTGCGCGAACTGGCCCATTCCCTGAAGGCCCGTGTGGGCATGGCTGCGGAAATGCTGGATACGGAGGAAACCGTCATGGTGGGGGATGAGGCGGCCTATCCCATGCAGAGCGTCGTCAAATTCGTGCTGGCCTTGTCCGTCTTGAAGCGGGTGGACCAGGGCGCCATGAATCTGGAACAGATCATCCGCATACGTCCGGAACAACTGGTGAAAGATACCTGGAGCCCCCTTCGGGAGCGTTTCCCGCAAGGCGGCGATTTCTCTCTGAAGGAACTGTTGAGAGTGACTGTCCAGGAAAGCGACAACAACACCTGCGACCTCCTGTTTGGCCTTATTGGAGGTCCGCAGGCCGTGCAGAAGGATTTGAAGGAATGGGGAATTGACGGCATTAATGTCCGTTTTACGGAAGAAGAAATACACCGGAATCATGATTTGCAATATGTCAACTCAAGCCGTCCGTCGGCCATGAACTCCCTTCTCCGGGCGTTTGACGAAGGTAAAATTTTGAAAAAAGGCACACAGAGTGTTCTTTGGAACATCATGGCGGGATGTTCTACAGGCCCTGAACGTCTGAAAGGGCAGCTGCCGCGGGATTACGTGGTGGCGCATAAGACGGGATCCGGATTCACGCTGCCGGGGGGTGGCGTTACCGCCCGCAATGACGTCGGCATCATTGTTCTTCCCAACGGCCGGAAAATGGCGGTTTCCGTGTTCATCAGGGATTCAAAGGATTCTGAATCCGCTTGTGACCGGGTGATCGCCTCCATGGCCCGCTGGCTGTGCCTGGAATGGCAGGGTGCCGGAGGCAGGTAAACGATCTCCTTCCCCGGAACATGTTTTAGGCTTGGAAAGGGGAGCGGGATCAGGCAAGGTGTGCCGCGTTATTCATGAAGAACCTATTGAGCCGGTACATCAGCCTGAGTCTGGCGCTGCGGTATTTGAACCCGTTGCGGACTTTCTTTTCCATTATTACCCTGATTTGCCTGCTGGGCGTATCTCTGGGGGTGATGGTGCTCATTGTCGTGCTGTCCGTCATGGGAGGCCTCCAGAAGGAAATTCAGGGGAATCTGTTTGCGCACTCCCCGCACGTCCAGGTATGCTACCGGAACGACTTCGGCGTGAGGGAAGTGATTCCGGACTGGATGGATTTGGGGGAGAAACTCAGGCACGTCCCCGGCATCCAGTCCACCTACGCCCTGATAGAAGACTATGCGCTGGTGGATGTGCAGGGGCGGCAGAGGCCCTGTTTTTTCCGGGCCATTGATACGGAAAACGCCGCCCAGCTGGAGGATTTGAAGCGTTTGGTAGTAGCTGGCGATGCGGAACTGGACATGGGGGAAAAGGCTGTGGTTTCCTCCATCGTGGCGGAGAACATGGGATTGAATGTGGGAGATGTTGTCCGGGTTTATACGACCCGCAATTTTCAGGAAATTTCCCACGCCTACCAGCAGACGGAGCTGCCGATGCTGGCGGAAAAAAACGCGCGGGAACTCAAGGATTTGAAGGAGTGGGGAAAGAACCTGAAGACGGAGGGAGAGCGTGAAATGGCCGGCAGAGCCTCCGTGGACAGGGCGTTTTCCCTGCTTAACGGGCTGTTGTCCGTCCCGCGCAGGGATGCGGAACGTTCCAGCCTGATGGATCTGCTTGCCGTGCTGAACGACGGGGAAATTGCGGACAACGGCAGGGTGGCCTTTCCGCAAGGAACGCGGAAGGAATGGGAAACCGTTTTGAGCGGTTTCAAGGCCGGGGCAAGAAATGAGGCGGATATGGAATGCTTCCGGAAAATCAAGGAGCTGGTGATGCCGAAAGACCTGGAGGTGATCGGAATTTACCGGGCCTCCCAGCATACGCCCAGCCCGGATCTTTTCATTCCGCTGGTCATCGGCCAGGAATTGCTGGGTTATGAGGATGACGTGGTGCAGGCCGTGGCCCTGCGCGTGGAAGACCCTTACCATGTGGAAACGATGCTGGCCCCCGTGATGCAGGCGCTGGAAAAGGAGAAGCCTTCTTCCGCATGGACGCTGGAAACCTGGCATGACCGCTTTAACGCGTGGTTTGAACTGATGCAGAAGGAGCGCATGATGATGAGCTTTGTCCTGTCCTTCATCTCCCTGATTTCCGCTTTTTGCATCATGGCGGTGATGTTTACCGTTTCCATCCAGAGGAAAAAGGAAATCGCCGTGATGAAGGCTTTAGGAGCCACGCCGTTCCAGGTGGTGCGCGTTTTCCTGTGGCAGGGCGTCATCATCGGTTTTGTGGGAGCTCTCCTGGGTGTAGGGCTGGGGCTTCTGGTGCTGGAATACCGCATGCAGATTCAGGGTTTTCTTGCGGGAATAGGCTTTGACCCGTTCCCTGTGGCCTTCCACGGCACGGCGAATATCCCGGTGGTGATTGACTGGGCGGAGCTGGCATGGCAGGCGGTGAAAGCTTTTGTCATGGTCGTGGTGGCATCCATCATTCCTGCCCTGATCACGGCGCGCCAGGATCCGGCCCGCTCCCTGCGCAGTATGTAACAGGAATCGCCTATGGATATTTACTGGATTCAGGATCATGAACGGAAGGGGCCTCTGCCGGAAGTGGAGGTCATTTCCATGCTGGAGGCGGGCCTCATTCCGGAAAACGCCCGGGCGTGGCATGCCGGATGCCCGGAGTGGGTATGCATCCGTGACCTTCCGGCATTGAAAGGAGCAGGTGCCGTCAGCAGAGAAGAAGGGGAACGGCGGAACGGGAGGGAAGAGAGGCTGGAAAACGCAGGGGGAGAAGATGTCCCGGCGCTTTCCGCAGATGCGGATTGCCTGCCGGAAGAAGGAGGGGAGGACGCGGAGGAGGGAGTGCCGCTGGTGGTTCCGTATGCGTACGTCCGTTTTCTTGGCAGAATGGCTGATGTAATGATGCACATGACGCTGTACCTGGCTGTGCTCAGGGTATCCGGCGCTGCTTTCAATCCCGGTTTTCTTCCTGGTTCCTATGAAGCTCTGCTTTACCTCTGCCTCCCGATGGTTCTCATGGAAACTGCATTTCTTGGAACATTGGGCACAACCCCGGGAAAAGCCATGCTGGGCGTTTCCGTCAGGGACTACCGGGGAAGACGCCTTTCTTTCCCCATGGCATTCCGGCGCTCCCTGTTCGTCATGGTGCTTGGTCTGGGGTGTTTTGCTCCTTCCCTGATGCTGCTGGCCCTGTTTTTTTCCTGGTGGTGGGTGCGCCGTTTCGGTTTTACTCCCTGGGACAGGAAGCTGGGGACTACGGATGTGCTGAACGGCTCCCTCACGTTCCGCAAAGTGGTGATGACGTTGGTGCTGGTCATTCTGTGCCTTCAACTCATCTACGTTCTGCTGATTCCCTGGCTGCCTGAGATGGAGGCTTATGCGGCCGCTTCCGGCCAAATGTGATAAAAAGACGGCCCTGCGGGGTTTAGGCTTTTAATCACCTGAATTTGTTTCATACTTGTTTCAGCCATGCCAGAAATACACCCAACGGCAGTAGTGCATCCTGCTGCAGAGATCGCGGATGATGTTAAAATCGGTCCCTTTTGCGTTGTCGGGGAACATGTCAAACTGGGGCCCGGCTGCGTGCTGCACAGCCATGTGGTTATAGACGGTCCTTCTTCCTTCGGCAGCGGCAACGAATTTTTCCCGTTTTCCATCATCGGCCTGAAAAGCCAGGATTTGAAATACAAGGGAGAGCCGACTTATCTGGAAGTGGGGGATAACAACGTCTTCCGTGAAAACGCCACCATCAACCGGGCTACGGACATTGGCGGCGCGACGCGGATAGGGAATAACAACCTTTTCCTGGTTTCCTGCCATGCCGGGCACGATTGCCAGATCGGCAATCATGTGATTTTCTCCGGGTTCGCTACCGCCGCCGGCCATGTTACGGTGGGGGATTACGCCATCCTGGCGGGATGTTGCGCCGTACACCAGTTTGTGAGCATCGGGGAACATGCCATGGTGGGAGCAATGGCCCGCGTGAGCCAGGATGTCCTGCCGTACACGATCGTGGAGGGCCACCCGGCCGTAACGCGTTCCGTTAACTCCATCGGCATGCAGAGGCGCGGCTTTTCCGAAGAAGACCTGAAAGCCGTGCGCATGTGCTATAAAAAGCTTTTCGTCAATAAAAAGCTGACCGTTCATGAAGCTCTGGAGGAACTACGGCATTCGGGGTATGCGGAAAATGCCTGCCTGAGGAGAATCATCCAATTCGTGGAAACTTCCGAACGGGGGTTCTGCCATTGAATCCATGAAAACGGGTTTTGTTTTTGACCTGGACGGGACGCTGGTGGACTCCATTCCCGGTATCGCCCGCGGCCTGAACCTGGCCTTGAAGGCGCTGGGATATCCGGAGCATTCCGTGGACGCCATCCGGGAAATGGTGGGCAAGGGGGCCCGGGAGCTTTGCCTGGCTTCCCTGAAAGGCTATTTCAACGGAAACGTGCCGGAGGAAGCTTTTGAAGCGGTGCACCGGGGATTCATGCGTGAATACCCGCACACCTGGCAGGAGGGCACGGTTCCGTACCCCGGCATCCGGGAAATGCTGTTGTCCCTGGCCGGAGAAGGCCATCCTCTGGGCATTTTATCCAACAAGCCCCATGCGGTTACGGTGCCGCTGGTTCGCCATATCCTGCCTGAAATTCCCTTCCGGGAGGTGATGGGTTTTTCCGAACGCTTTCCGCGCAAGCCGGAACCTGACTCCCTGCTGTCCATCGTCCGTTCCTGGGGCAGGGAGCCGGCGCAGGTGTGCATGGTGGGGGACTCCGCCCATGACGGCAACACGGCCGTGAACGCCGGAACACGGCTTATTCTGGTGGGGTGGGGCTACAGTTCCCGTTCCGCTCTGGATGCCTTCCGGGTGCCGGTGTGCGCCGCCGCGGGGGAATTATCTGCCCGGCTACATGATGAAAGCAGCCTGCCGTTTCCCGTTGCCGCGCATAGGAATTGTTGAAAATTCCGGGAAGTGCAGGGCCGCCGGAGGCTGAATTCCTCTACATCTCCAAGATGCTTTCAAGCGCAGGAAAGCGTTTGCGGGGGATGCCTTAGAGCTGTATTTTCCCGGCTCAGAAATGGGAGGAAGGGAAAAAGACGTATTGTTGCCGCTCTTTCAGGACGTAGTATCCGGAACATCCGCAGATTTGGCCTGTTCGGTAATGTCTTCCAGGGAGCGGGGAAGCTCCTTCGTGGAGGTGACGCCCAGGTTTTTCAACTTCTGGGCCCGGGGGATGAACCGGTGTTCAAAAGAGGAAACGGTTTTGTTGTACTGGGCTACCGCCTGATTCAGGCTCTTGCCCAGAGAGGAAAAATGACCGGAAAGGATAGAGCAGGTATTGTACAGGTCCGCTCCCGCTTCCGAAATTTTCTTGGCATTATCCGCCAGCTGCTCCTGCTTCCATCCGTAAGCGACGGCTTTCAGCAGGGCAATCAGGGTGGATGGGGTGGAAAGAATGACTTTATTCTCCGCGCCGAATTCAATCAGGGAGGGGTCTGCTTCCAGAGCCGCCTGGAAAAAGGATTCCCCGGGCAGGAACATAATGACGAATTCGGGGCATGGGGAAAACTGGGCAAAGTAATTCTTGGCGCTTAATTGCTGCAGATGCCTCTTGACGTCCGCGGCATGGCGGGCCATCCACTGGCTGCGCTCTTCCGGATTCTCCGTCTGCCCGGCATTCAGGTAGGATGCCATGGGCGCTTTCGCGTCAATGATGATGGAACGGCCTCCAGGAAGGTGAATAACCATGTCCGGCCGCACCCGTTCCTCCTCCCTGGAACGGGTTTCCTGAGTCGTGAAATCGCAGTACTCCACCATTCCCGCCAGTTCCACCACGCGGCGCAGTTGGAGTTCTCCCCATTGGCCGCGAACGCTGTTGTGGTGCAGAGCCTGGGAAAGCCTGGCGGTTTCATTTTTCAGGGCTTCATTGCCGGAAAGGATATAGCGGATTTGCGTTTTCAGGTCCGTATAGGCGCCCACGCGTTCCTTTTCCATCTCTCCCAGCCGGGACTGGACCAGTTTCAGGGATTCGCTCACCGGCTTCAGCATGGACTCGATGGCCTGTTTGCGGGAATCCAGGTCATGGTTGGCCTGCTGGCGCTGGCTTTGCAGCCGCGTTTCCGCCAGGTTCAGAAACTGTTTCTCCGAGTTCCGGAGAACTTCCGCGCTGATGCCGGCGAAGGAATCTTTCAGCACCTCTTCCGCCCGGCGGAGCATCTGGGTTCTGTCCTCCGCCCGTTCCTGCCAGGAGAGGGATTCCGCTTCGAGGCGGACGGAGCGGTCCCGGTACCGCAGCAGCAGAACCAGCAGCGCCACGCAGGCGATCAGCAGCAAAAAGGCCAGGAACCAGGGAAAAAATGGGGAAATCATAAGGAAAAAATAAGCAATCAGATGGGGGTGGCGTAGGGGATGCCGTCCGTTTCTTCCACGGGTTCGGCCAGGGGGATGTTATCGTCGCTGCCGTCCAGCGGTTCCGCATAGGGAATGCTCTCTTCCGAATCCGGTTCCGCCATGGGAATGTGCCGTTCACACATGTTGGCGGGGGCCTGGTAGCCTGCGGAGGTTTCAAAATACGCAGTCTTGGCGTACTGGCAGCCGGAATGGGCCAGTTGATTGGATTCCCGGCAGACGAGTACGGCCTGCCCTTCCGAACCGGGACGCGTACGGATGGCGTTGGCGGGATAGCCTTCCTTCTGGGCGGCAAGCATAATGTCCACCCAGACGGGCAGGGCCAGGGTGCCTCCGTAGCCTTTTTCCAGAATTTTGGTGGAGGAATCAAACCCCACCCAGACACTGCAGGTGAGGTTGGACGTATATCCGGCGAACCATGCGTTCGTATAATTATTCGTGGTTCCGGTTTTGCCGCCGCAGGGGGATTTAAAGCCCAGCGTGGTAATTTTGCCTGCCGTGCCTCCGGGCTTGCAGACCTGCTGGAGGATGGAAGAGGTAATGTTCGCCGCCCGCTGGGAATAGACGGTGCGCTTGCTCTTGGTGATGGCGAAGCGCGGCTGGCCCTGGGAATCCGTAATATGGTCAATGATGTACGGTGTGGGGCGTACGCCCCCGTTGGCAAAAACGCTGTAGGCGCTGGCAATGTCCAGAGGGGACGCTTCCCACGTGCCCAGATAAAGGGCCGGGGTGCGGGAAATATTTCCGTGGAAGCCCGCCAGTTGTGCGGATTGAATGACATTGGACAAACCGGCGCGGTTGCCGATGCGCACGGACATGGTGTTGCGGGAAAGGATGAGGCCGAAGGAGGCCGGCTTCATGCCCCGGTACGTTCCGTCCGAATTGCGGGGGGACCAGTTGGCGGCTCCGCGTATTTCCCCATAGGCAATCCTGTCATCCGAAATGCGGGTATCCGCAGAATTGCCCTGCTGGAAAAACGTGGCGTAAATGAAAGGTTTGAACAGGGAGCCGGTCTGACGCCTGGACTGAATGGCGCGGTTCAGCTTGGATTCTTCCGCGTCCCGGCCGCCGACGACGGCCAGAAGGGCCCCCGTGGCATTGTCCATGACTACGGCGGCGGATTGGATGTAGTTGGGCATCGGCGGCTGCGTCTTTTCCTTCTGTTCCGCAGGGAGCGCCTTCCAGGCGGCCAGGGAGGCCTCATATTCCGCCTTGGTGGTCAGCTTGTTTTTCAAAATTCCCCTCTTCTCCCTCTTGGCCTGCAGGGAAGCCAGGTGCTTCTTGAAATCCTTGCGGGCTTCCAGCGCGTCCATGTGCTTATTGATGGCGTCCAGCGTGGCGTTCTGCAGATCAAGGTCCAATGTGGTATGCACCACCAGCCCTCCCAGGCGGATGTCTTCTTCCTCCAGAATGGCGTCCAGCTCCCGGCGCACGAGACCCATGGCGTAATTTTCCTCAGACCGGGACTGGGGCGTCCGGGTGGCGATAGGCTCCGCCAGGGCCGCCTGATACTGCACTTCCGTAATCTTGCCTTCGTTTTTCAGCAGGCCAAGGACAATATCGCGCACTTTTTTTGCTTCCTCCGGATGTTTGATGGGGGAAAAATCATTTGGGCCGTAAATAATGCCGGCCAGGGTGGCGCATTCCGCCAGGGATAAATCCCGGGGTTCCTTGTCGTAATATCCCCGCGCCGCCGCCGCTATCCCCAGGAAGGTGTGCCCCCAGAAAATACGGTTGATGTAAGTCTCCAGAATTTCGTCCTTCGTATAAGTGGCTTCAATGCGTTTCGCCAGGGCCACTTCCGTCAGTTTGGAATGGAGGTTGCGCTCCCGGTGGTTATATGTAATTTTAGCAAGCTGCATCGTCAGGGTGGAAGCCCCCTGCGTAGCTCTCTTGTGCTTGAGCACCTGCGCAAAGGCGCGGCCCACGCCTATCCAGTCCACGCCGCCATGGTCGTAAAAGCGGTTGTCTTCGCGCAGGAGCAGGGCATCAATAAAAACGGGAGGAACTTCCTGAAGGGATACCCGCTTGCGGTTTTCCCCGTGCAGGGTTCCGATGGTTCGGTTTTTACGGTCCAGAATCACCGTGCGTTCCGGGATGTTGCTCTTTACCTCGGAAATGTCATAGCGGTTGGAAATGGTGCCGTAAAGAAACACCAGGATGGCCCCGATCACAATGCCGACGAAGCAGCATCCCAGAAGGATGCGCAGGGGCCAGCAAATGAACCAGCGGATATTCCGCGTCAGGGAGCCGATGAAGCGGAACGGCATCAGCAGGACAAACAGCAGGGCTCCGAAAATCGTGAAACGCGGCCTGCGCATGGTTCCTGCGCGTGCGGGGCGGTTTTCTTCTTCTCTTTCCGGATTGTCTTCGTACTCTTCCTTCGGAGACGGGCGGGAGGTCCGTCGCTGGGGCGGCGTGTCATACCGGGAAGGGCCGTTGCGGGAATTTCCCGTTCTGCGGGTAGGGCCGGGAATGACGGCCGGATCAGGAGCTTCCTGCGGCAACCCGGGATAGGATGGACGGGGAAGGGGCCTTTTTTTGCGTTCCGTCTGGGAACGGGAAGACATTTCTCCATCTTGGATGCGTTCCCTCCAGGAGGCGGCATTTCGTTTCCTTGATTTGTCGTTTAAACCCATCCGTGAGCCGGACTTTATCATAAATAATCGAAATGGTCTAAGCAAAAGATGGGGCGCCATGTCGCAATCCATAGACAAAATTCTGCCGTTTTGAACGTTTATACAGTAGGGTATGTCCTATCATTCGATTATCGGTAATTTCATGATATCACTATTGAGAATGACGAGTTTTTGTTGCTTGGTCGTTGGGGGGCTTGTGTCCCTGCTGTCAGGGGGGGCGAGCCTTGCGGGGAATGTTTCTTCCATGGCGGATTTGCAGAAACATGTGCATGAGGTGGCCTCCAGGGTTACGGCTGCTACGGTGGCTCTGGTTTCCGACGGGGGAGAGACGGGCAGCGGCGTCATTGTCTCTCCGCGGGGCCTGATTTTGACGGCGGCCCACGTCGTGGGCGGCGATGAAATCATGCGTGTGGTCTTTGCCGACGGGCGCGTGGTAAAGGGACGGGTGCTGGGCGCCAACTTCACGCGGGATGCCGCCATGGTGCAAATCATGGACGGAGGCAACTATCCTCATGTGGAACTGGGGGAATCCGACGGTCTTCATGTGGGGGATTTTGTGGTGGCTCTGGGCCATTCCAAGGGATTTGACCCGGAACGCCGCGCGCCCATCCGCATGGGAAGATTGTGCACGGACGGAAAGCAGCGCTTCCTTATTTCGGAATGTACGCTGATTGGCGGAGATTCCGGCGGTCCCCTCTTTGACCTGTCCGGCAAGTTGGTTGGCATCCATTCCTCCATTGGCCCTATGTTAAAAATCAACAACCATGTCCCTGTTTCCGTTTTCAGGAGAGACTGGGACAAACTGCTCTCCGGCAGGCATTGGGGCCAGCTGGGCCTTCATCCCATGGCGGACCCCGAATCTCCTGTGCTCGGGTTTGCCATGATGGATGTGCTGGGCGTGGACGGCGTGGTGGTGGAAGACGTTGTGGTGAATTCTCCGGCGGATACCGCCGGCATCCAGCCGGGGGACGTCATTACCCACATGGACAGCCGGAGCCTGCGTTCCGTGCGGGATATGCTCCGTGAACTGGGCAGGCACCGTCCGGGGGAAACCGTTCCATTGGTGGTGGTGAGGAAAGGTACGGCTTACAAGGCGGATCTTACATTCGGCAGGCGCGGCGACTTGATGTCCGGCCTGAAATACCAGGAACAAACTCAAGGATGATGATGAAATATTTATGGGCGGCATTTGCGGCGGCTTCCGCGTATGCCCAGGAAATAGCTTCCCCGCTGCCTCCGGAGCAGATGATTGCCCCGGAGGACAAAAGCGTGCTGGACAGCCAGGCCAAGGAGATTTTCCGGGAATGGGACAAGGTGGCTGTTCCGGTGGGGCAGTCCGTAGTGGCTCTGGTTGCCGGCAATACCCAGGTGGCTTTGGGAACAGTGGTGGGGAAGGGAAAAGTCCTCACCAAGCTGAGCGATCTCCAGAAGGAACGGCGTCCGGTCATGCTGGTGGATTCTTCCGGGCGGGTTTATGACGCCAAGGTGCTCTTTGCCCTTCCGGAGCATGATCTGCTGATGATGGATGTGCCGGGGCTTCCCGCTCCTCCCATTGACCTGGATTCCTATGTGCAGGCGAAGGAAGGGGACGTGATTGCAGCCGTATCGCCCACAGGGCATGTGAGCGACTTCGGAGTCGTTTCCGTGGCTCAACGCAGCCTGCGGGCGGATGACCAGCCTTATCTCGGCATTGTTTCCGATCCCCGCTGGGACGGGGAAGGGGTCATGATAGGCGGCGTGGAAGCCGGAAGCGGCGCGCACCGCAGCGGATTGACGGCCGGCGATGTGCTGATGAAACTGAATGGAAAGCCGGTGGACGGAATGTACTCCATCCGTGCCGCCATGGTCGGGGTGCGTCCTGGTGAGACGGTTCCCGTGGAAGTAAGGCGGCGGAACCAGGTGATAGAAGGAAAACTCCTCACGGGGTCCAGGCCCAGGGTGATGAAATTCCCGCAAAAGCGTCTCGACATGATGAACTCCATGGGCAACCGGATGAGTTTGAAAAGGGATGAATTCCCTTTGGTTATCCAGTCGGACATGACCTTGTTCCCGGAACGGGCCGGATGCCCGGTCATTGACGTCAACGGAAAATTTGTTGGGCTGGCTCTGAGCCGGGCCGGACGCACGGAGACCTATATCCTGCCTTCCTGGATATGCAGGGAACTGGTGGAAGGAGTGCTCCCGCAGGTGCAGCAATACCGGGCGGGACGCGGAGAAAACATTCCGGAGGCCCAGCCTGTGGATGATTCCTATGACGCCCGGCGTCTGGAGGAAAACCGGCGAAAGGTGGAGGATAAGATGAGCCGTCAGGGACTGGTGCCCAAAGTTTATTAAGCCTGCCCGGATGCCGGAAGGCGGCAGGTGAACTTTTTCGGCAAACCGCATGGCTTCGAGACCTCTTTCTCCGTCTGCCGCATTGGAGCCGCGGGAAACAGGGCGGACATTGTTCCCGTGCCGGAAAAATGTCCGGAGTGGTTTATTCCCTCAATCCATGGCGTCAGGAGAAGAAAAATAAAAAAACGGGCAGCAATGCCCGTTTTTCTGAATCATCCGGATATAACTCCAGAGCAGCTTCCGGCTTCCCGGATATCGGAAGAAAATTTACTTGTCAGAGGAAGCCGCTCCCGGCCTTTCCTTGAAAATCATCAGTTCCGTCAAAACGACGGTGCGGCCGGTGGAATCCGGGGAAATAATCATAACCACTTTTCGTCCCGGGTAGGTCGTCAGCATCATGCCTCTGTCCTTCACCTTGACGACTTTGCCGTTCTTTAAACGGGTCATGTACGTCAAATTGGCGGGGGGGGTGCGGGAAATGTTGCTGTCTGTAGAGTTCTTGCCGAAAATGTAAGTGGATTTGCTGGGCAGTTCGATAGCGCTCTTTTCTCCCGAGGGAGGTTTGGGAAGTTCCAAAGTGAACGTGCGTCCGGTCAGGTTCTGGATGTAAACGCAGTTCAGCGGCAGTTCCGACTCATTAATAAAATCCAGCGTCAATTCCCCTTTGCTGTTTTTGCCGACCAGAGCCAGGGTTTTGGAGCCAAGATCGGGCGGCAGGGGCTTGCTGACGAGTTTATTGGTCGGCATGCCTTTCTGGTCCAGGCCCCCGAACAGGGTAATGATCTTGCTCTTGGGGTAAACGCTGCGGCGTCCCGGAAGGGCGGCGCGGATTTCCACTTTTTCCAGCCTTTTGGAATCAATAGGCATGTAAATGGGAGAAGGAAGAGACATGGGCTCCTTCAGAACGAACCGGATGCCGTTGACGGCGGCTGGCGGCAGGGACTTGTCCACGGTATCGGCCGCCGGAGCATTTGCTGCCGGTTGGGCCGGTTCCGGCCTGGAGGGGGTGCGGCTCTGTCCTTGGGCGAAGGAAATGCTTCCGAAAAGGCAGGTAAAGGCCAGGATGGGTAAAATACGCATATATTCTGGGTTCTGGGGAATGGAAAAAGTTTTGATACATTGCATAACCCTTTGGCGGATAACCGCACGGAGGAAATGCGGAAGGGCATGGGCATCAGTCCGCGCAGCGGAGCGCGATGGCAGGCCCCTGACGGGCTTTTATCCCTTGTGAAGTACATGAATGGGAGTAAATGTGCAAGCGAAAAATAGGGGATTAAGGGATAAAAATCCCTGAGGGAGGGCGCTCCCTGTCCAACGGGTGCGCCGGAACTCCTTCTCCCGGACACAAAAGCGCCGCTTTCCCTTTCCGGGAAAGCGGCGTGAAACGGAATGGAAACACGCTCCCTCCGCTACACTTCTTCGGGGGACAGCCAGCGGAAGGAAACGATGTTGAACTTTCTTCCAAACGCCTTGTTCACGGCGCTCAGCTCCGTATCCTCCAGCGCGCCGCTCTTCATGTTGACCTGCCGGGCCGGAGTTTCCGGGCTGTTCACCGGATCCACGTAGTTGATCCCCCTCTGCACCACCGCTTCGCACCACGCGCGCGACAGCACCACCCCTTCGCGGTTGGCCAGCTCTCCGTAGGCGCGCACCGTAAACGTATCGTCCCTCGTCGTCAGGATGTTGCCCAGAACCGCCAGCACATCAGACTGGATCAGGTAGCCGGGGGCGGCCGTATACACCGATCCCCTGGCCGCGTCCTGGTTCGGGTAGCCTCCCTTGGGCGCGATCACCATGTCGGAAAGTTCGTCAAACGTGCTGTTGATGGAGCTCTCGTCAATAGCCGCCTGAAGCGCTCCCTTCACCCCCATTTCCCCGCTCTGCAGACGGCGGTTGACAAAGTCGGACATGTTCAGGAAGGGGCCTCTCTTTTTGACCTCCTTGACCATGTTCCGGGCCAGGGACCTGATTTGCGTGTCGCTCAGGGTTCTCAGGTCCGACCACGCCATAGCCTCCCCGTCCGGGATGCCCTGGGTCACCCCTATCGAACCATAGTCGTCCACGTGGGACTTGTCGCTGCTGGCCACTCCGAAACGGGAAAAGGACGTCTGGGAGTTGTTGAGCACGGAGGGCCTGCCGCTCCTGGAATAGAGAATCTTGCGCTTCTTGAGCCCCAGCAGGGTGGCTTCCCAGGCGCGCTGGGAGGTGGAGTTGACATTGAATCCTCCGGCGACGGTGAGGTACTTGGAGGCATGCTTGTAGCCTTCGTCCGTTCTGGCGAGTTCTTCGACGACAGCTTCCGAGGGTTTGCCCTGAAGGTCGGGCAGGAAGCGGCGGTTGGCGATACCTGAAGCCCTGTTGGATGAAGCGTCCGTAGAGAAAGCCTGCTGAAGCACGGTTTTAAGTTCTTCCCTGCCCGTGCCCCCAAGGCTGGAAGGACGGGCGGCCAGGGAGGAGGCGAACCAGGAGTCCCAGAGGGCGTCGTTGATCATCAGGCCGTGGTCCCAGAAGTCCCCCAGGGCGGCGTCCCCCATGATTTCGTTGTGGGAGAAAACCTTGTCGGCAGGAAGCATGGGATCGGCAAAAGCATTGCCGATGCCTACGCCCGGCACGCCGGACTGGTAGGCGAAGCGTTTGGCGATAGCCGCCCTGGAGTCGCTCCTGTACCATCCCGGGGTGAGGCGGCATCCGGCAAAGCCGGCCAGGCTGGAGGGCTGCTGGAAGGGAAGCTCCGCGGCGACAATCTTGTTGACCTGCTCGGCTCCCGGTCCTCCGAAGGGGGAGAGCCTGGTGCCGTCATTGGAGAGGATGTTGGAGATGGTAATCGGGAAGAAATCGCTGTTGGCGTTCTTGACTTCAAACTGGTACGGGCTGTAGAGGCGCCCCAGTTCGGAGGCGGTGGGCATCTGGCCTCCCCAGAAAAGGGGGCTGGAGTGCTGCCATGTCTTGGCCCGGTAGTCCTTGCCCTCCGGATAGGCTCCTATCACGGGGGGCTTGCCCCATTTTACCGATACTCCATAGTAGGCGATGAAATTGACTTGGGGTGTGACATCTTCTCTAAAAGCCCATCCGGAACGTTCTTCATCCGTACTATTTTCAGAAGGAATCTGTTGCGTAGACCATAAATCAGAAGGAAGCCGAACCGTATCCAACAAAGGCTCTTCCCAAACCCCCCAATTTATATTCAATACGGAGGGTGATCGTTTGGCAAATACGGTAGGATCTGTTTTATTCCCTTTGACTTCTCCTGGTGTATTTAGTTGACGTGAATCCATCAACCCTGCTCCCATGACAAAGGTTCCCAGTTTTTTAGATGTTTCATTGTAATTTTCTGTTAATAAGTAAGCTTGAATAGAGGAGTGAGGAGTACTTCCCACTTCATTATAGTTTTCCGCAAATCGGATTCGGACTTTGATGAGTTTGGAATCAGGAAAATTTGAACCCGAACCATCCAAATTTTCAAATCTATTATTATCAAGCCATCCCGCTCCTACCGCATAACCATAGGTTTGTTCCGGATTTTGGGACCATCCTTCCTTAAATGCAAAATTATCAGGAAAAAGATCGAATTTATCTTTTGATTTATTGATTTCATTATTTAATAAATCATTATAGTTGGTACTCTGAATCGTTACCAACGGTTGAGAAAAAATAACTATTTCTCCTGATTTTAACAAAGAAGGAGTACCCTTAATACCTTTTCCTTCCGAACTCAACGATGATTTATTACGGAAAGAAGCTCCAAAATCGGCAATTTGCCGTTGATTCGAATATGTGGAGGGTATGGCATATGGAGAAAGAGGTTGTTCCGTCCAGTTTTTTAGTCTGTTATCATCAACATTTTGTGAACCATCAGTATTACAAGATAATAAAAGAGGCATGAAACGATGTTCTCCAAAATAAGCTCCCCACGGGTTACTGTTTCCATCCATTAATTTCATATCTACATTATACGGATTCCACCAGACGTACACGGGAATGACAGCAATGCGAATGATAATGGGAGCTTTTTGTTTTTCTTTAACGGCATAACTAAGTCCTACAAAGGAATAAAAGCGCAGCAGGATGGGATGACGCATGTACGTGTAGCGGTTGTCCATCATTTCCATGCT
>ENA-OURU01001812-OURU01001812.1-human-gut-metagenome-genome-assembly--contig:-NODE-1812-length-23989-cov-9.185385_pt1 | contig 23989 bp, 24 predicted proteins | sample MGYA00242137_ERZ509064 | MGnify/ENA primary metagenome ERZ509064 (study PRJEB26280, sample SAMEA2338777) | human gut metagenome | biome: human gut; feature: human-associated habitat; material: faeces...
TTTTTTATCTGTCACTCCGGCCTCCGAGCCGGAGTCCAGGTCAATATTGATTCCTCAGCCACCTGGATTCCGGGTCAAGCCCGGAATGACAAATACATTAAAGTCATCCCTCGTTTTCGTAAGAAAACGTCAAGGGATCTTCGAATTTCCCCTTTCCTCAACTGCAAACATTCCGTTGTTGGAGACGCCCATTATACGATTTTTTACAAAAGTTCTGCTGGTGAAATTAGTAGAGTGATTTCTAGGGGCGAAGAAAATCCTAGCGTATATAGAAATACGTGTAGTCGATAGTTGGCGACTGGCAAGCACATCGTGCGCAGACAGAGCCTTACGTGACGAGTGAGCTTGCGAAATCAACTTTCTGAGTTCCCCGTAAAATCGCTCTAATAAACCCCTAGATAAGCTTTTGTTTTTCGGCGCGCAGTTTGTCAAAATACTCCACCCTCTTTTTTATCTCCCGTTCAAAACCGCGCTCGACCGGATGATATAATTTAACGCGGCTGATGCCGTCGGGAAAATAATTGGCGCCGGAAAAGCCGTCTTCGCAATCGGGATCATATTGATAACCTTCGTTGTAACCTAAATCGCGCATCAACTTGGTCGGTGCGTTAAGAATATTTTTCGGCGGCATCAGCGAACCGGTTTTTCGCGCCATCGCCCGAGCCGCGTGCATCGCTTTATAAACCGCCGCCGACTTCGGTGCCGTCGCCAAATAAGCCGTCAGCTGCATCAAAGCCAAATCGCCCTCCGGAGACCCCAGCCGCTCATACGTCTGCCAGCAGGAAATCGCCTGGGTTACGGCATTCGGATCGGCCATTGATACGTCCTCCACCGCAAAACGCGTCAGCCGGCGAAAAATATACTTCGGATCCTCCCCGGCTTCCAACATCCGCGCCACCCAATAAAGGGCGGCATCGACATCGGTGCCGCGCAAAGACTTATGAACGGCGGAAATCAGATTATAATGCCCGTCGCGCCCCTTGTCATAAACCGGCGCGCGCGAACGGATAATCTTGACAATACTTTCCTTGTCGAAAATCTCTCCCGGCTGCGCATACGCCCAGACCGATTCGGCCAAATTCAAAATATAGCGCCCGTCGCCATCCGCCGTATCTTTCATAAACTGCCGGGCATCCTCGTCAACCGGAAGCTTTTTGCCCAGTTCTTTTTCCGCCCGTTGCAGCAGCTCCTCAAAATTATCGGAGTTCAACCGGTTCAAAACAAAAACCTGACACCGCGACAACAACGCCGCATTCAGCTCAAAAGAAGGATTCTCGGTCGTCGCTCCGACCAAAATGACGGTTCCGTCCTCAACATAAGGCAAAAAACCGTCTTGCTGCGACTTGTTAAAACGATGGATTTCATCAACAAACAGCAATGTTCCTTTTCCCTGGGTTGCCCGGCGCTCTTGTGCATAAGTAAATACCCGTTTCAAATCGGCCACCCCGGAAAACACCGCGGAAATTTGTTCAAAATATAAATTCGTATGCTCGGCAATCAAACGGGCAATCGTCGTTTTTCCGCAGCCCGGAGGCCCCCAGAGAATAAAAGAGGTAATTTTCCCGGAACGGATCATCCGTCCCAGAGGCGCATTGTCGCCCACGACCTGATCCTGCCCCACCACTTCCTTGAGAGATTGGGGACGCAGACGGTCTGCCAGCGGGCGCTTGACCTGCGCCGAAAACAGGGTATCTTCTTCCATTGCCTTATTTTACCGATTCGTTCAAAATTTGTTCTAATATAACAGAAAGAAATTATTTTTTACAGCCCCAAAATCACCGTTCCCGACGCAATTTCTGCATCTGCCTATCGCCCGCCGGATCCAGCCAGTGCTTTCGCACCATTTCCCGAACAGGCTCCAGCCTCTCATTCATTCTTTGGGCAAGCTTCGACGTACCTTTAAAATGCAAATTTTCCATAACCTGATTATAATCCTCGCCGGACCGAATATTTTTTGCCGCCCAAATATTTATGCTTTGGGGATTTCCCCGCCAAAAACGCATCCTGTAATTTTCAGAACGTTCAAATTCCTCCGCAATCCGGCGGCAATTTTTCTCCGTCTTCAATTTATCACCCCATAACCTTGCTTCGGCCGTCAAATAAAACCAATATTCATCTTTGCCATACGCCTGTCGGTTGACGATTTCCGCCGTATAAAAACAAATCTTCTTAAAATCCGGCCGACCGTCCGCCGTCAGCATTCTCCGCCTCATGGTCTCGTCAGACAGGGATCTCACCAGTTCTTCTGCCATCGGCCAATAATTATAACAGGCAGACCGCCAACTGCCCATACCCGACCTTAGAGTACCGGCGGCATCTTCCAAAACAAAATCGGCCACATGGGAAAACTCTTCCTTGGTCCGGGTTTTTGCCAACATAACCGCCGTACCGAAAGTATGGGCATGCGTTTCTGCCTTATATTGAAAATACTTCCAGTCTTTGTTCCAACGGCGGGCAAACTGCTTGTCATTTTTATCATATTTAGCACCTCTGACCATATCTCTGTACCGCCTCAAAAAATCGACCTGTCGGTCAACAAACAAATCATATTTTGTTTGCAGAACATGCGCCGATTCATGATAAAAATTCCTGCATTCCAACTCCGGTACAACATCATTGGTATTATAGGCGACGATAATATCCCTGCCCCAAAAATCACTTGCACAATGCGCCGCAATTGCAATATCATGATCCAAAGAATGCAACCCCGTCGCCCAGCGGTAAAAACGCTTGCCTTCCGGCGTATCTTTTATGATATTCATTCCGGACAAAACCTTTGGGGTATCTTCGCCAAACGTCTTTTCCAGGTGCGCCCAAAGTTCCTGTTCTTTCAAAACGCGATGTCCGCGAAAAGTCTTCTCCGCATCAACAAAGCGGCGATAATCAAGCAGCGACACCCTCAATGACTTATCGTCATTAAACAGTTTTTCCAGCCTTGCCGCATCTTCGGCCATATAATCAGCCGTCTGAAAAACATAGGCAGGCACAAATCCCAGATTATCCATTCCGCCGTCAAGATATTTTTCCACGTCTTTTAAGATGTCTTCCGGCTGATAGGTTACAATCATGCTCACCGCCCGCCGCTGATGCGATTCATAATCTTAGCCCCCAAAGTCCGGCGTTTTTCGGCAAACTTCCCAAACAACCGGTCAACACCCAAAATTTCTTCCGTTTTGCGCAGTTTGTCATACAAACGCCCTTGGTGATTATGCTGCTTATAGACTTCATACAGGCGATCCGTTTCGGGAACCACATCGCGAAATTCCGTAAACGCGTCATAAATCTGCCGTTGTGACTTGGCCGCCGCCAAACGATTCCCCAACGCCTGCAAATTCAACTCATCGGCCGACATCCGAACCACCGCCGCACTTCCGAATGCTTCTCCGAGCCAGCCGTATCCCGGCTGCCCCTGTTTCTGCTGCAATTGCTCCAACGGCTCAACAGAAGTGCTGAACACGCGGAACTCATCGCGGCTCATGGCATTTTCCCTCACAATGTTATGTGTAAAAAGCGCAACCTTGTCCAAACTGAAACGGCCGCTAACCTTTCCGAATTCTGCCCGGCCGCGCCGCCCCAGAGTATCAAACTGTTCCAGCATCTTTAACAACGGGCGGTAATAGTTATAATCCGCAGCTTCCTTCCCCCGCCCCTGATGCATCCGGTTCGCCGCCTGCCGCACCAAAAACTGCCGGGCAGACTGATACTCGCGCTCGGTCCTGGTTCGCAGCAGCATCATCGCTGCCCCGAAAAGCTCCGCATGGGCCTCGCCAAGATAGTTAACATAACGCTTTTCTCCCTCAAAAGCCTTCCTGGCCGCCTGTTGGACAGTCCCATTCGCATTCCGCACCCGTTTCTCCAACATAGCGACAACCTTGTCCTCGCGCTCCCCCAGTTTAAGCTTACGCTGCAAGGCATGAGCGGTTTCATGATAAAAGTTATGCAAAGACGACATCGGCGACAAAGCAGCGGCATATAACACCAAAACATTCTTTTCGCCCCACATGCAATAACCGGCCGCATTTTTTCCCATATCCCGGATAGCCGGGTTATATGTTGTCCCGTACATAACCGCCGTCAGACTGTTGCCCTTGTCCAAACCGACGTCTTTCATAAACGCAGTACTGTTTTGCCCGTATCGCATCGTAATCCGCCGCAGCAGCTCTCCGTTATGAACCCTGCGGTTCAAGCCGCTCCTGCCGGCATCAACATTATTATTGTAGCACAAGGCAACACAACTCATCCCTTTTTGAGCCATGCTCCGCTCCAGTTCCCGCCGGTCTGGTTCCCAAAAATCTTCCAACTCCCGAAAATAAGCGGGCTTAACACAAAACGGATAACAGCCGCCGCGAATATATTGTTCTAAATTGCTAAGAACGGTTTCTCTGGAATCATCAAAAATCATCGCCGCATTCTCCTGATATTTCATTCAACTATATCACAAGCGGCAAAATAAGTCAATATTTTGTCTAAATATCATCAGGATTGTCAACGACCATCTGTTTATCATAACCGGACGGTTCTGCCGCCGTTTCCTTGGCCGGAAGCTCCTCCGGATTCTTGTCCGAAACGGCCTCTTCGGCTTCTTTGTTCTGCATCGGAACCTCAAAAGATTCCTCTGTCATCCACCAATCTTCGCTGCTGCTGGCGGCGAGGCGCTTCAATTTTCCGGTCTCAAACTTCACTTTGCGGCTGCTCCAGCGCGACGTAATTTCCTCAGTCAGAACACTGGTCTTGTCCGGAATCTGCGCCTTGTATTCCGAAGCCGCCTCAAATGCCCGGGCAATAAAGACATCAACATCTTCGCCTTTTTCAATTTTGATGCCCGAATTGCGCAGCACGTCAATCAACAGCGGCGGATTCAAATCTTGCGGATTGCGGCGCTGCCAGGTTTCCAAAGCCACAAAACATTTCGGTTTCAGAGCCGATTTCTCAATCATCTCCGAATTATTCAAAAAGAACTCCGTCTGCGCCTTAATCGGACGATGATAAAAACCTTCTGCCAGCAGCAAATGCGTTCCGCGCTTAAACAGTTCTCCTTCATAACGACTGTTCAAAGCTTTGGCAATCCGCCGAAAATAGCTTCCGTCATTCAGCCCGTGCCGGAGCCGCAGCATACCTTTGTTCTTAATCTGCGGAATCTGAACCGACTTGGTGCCGAAAACCGCCAATTCCTCAAGCTGCTTGCTCATTCCCTTATTATCCGAAGCCGTCAGCAGCTTATACGTTGCCGCCGCTATAATGCTCTCCAGCCTCTCCCAGCCATACAGCTGCTGTATTTTCTGCAGATCGTTGGATACCAGCAAAAACGAAACCTTAGCGTTCAATCCCGAACCGACGCCGTCTTCCAAAGAATTATATTTCGGCAGCTTGGCCAAATCGTCCATCACCACCATCAGCGGATATCCGCCAGAGTTGCGATGCACCGTCAGCGCGTCTTCAATCAGCATATCCATAAAGAAACGGCTCATATAATCATTGTTATACACGTTATAAACCGTTGAAACCTGCCAAACGCCGTATTGGTTTTTAACCCCGCGCGACTGCCGCAAATAAAAATCGCTGACTGATGTCCGCTCTCTGAAGACCTTATTCCGAAAAACGGTCAATGGCTTGAGCAGCATCGGAAAAACAATATTGCGCTGCTTTTTGGAAAGATAAAAAATCTGCCGCAGCTCATGCTTCACCCGCGGATGATACCCAAACAGCGCCGCCTCTTCCAAAAACTCTTCCAACAACAATTTCCAAACATCTTCATCAGCGGGGCTGTCCTGGGCAATCAGAAAATAACGCTGAATCAGAAAATCGGCAAACATCGGCAGACACATCTCCCGCCCCTGCCATTCTTCCGGAATGCCCCCCCAGCTTCCGACCGGAAGGTAATTATCCCAGTTAAGCTTGTTGCTTTTGGCCAGAGCAATAATCTTCCGGCTGATTTTTTCGGGCATCATAACATAATACCCCAGCAACAGTTCGCGATCCTCCCGAAACACCGAGCCTTTTTCGGAAATTTTGGTCAGAAAATAATCATTGGCCGCCGCCTGCTCAACCTTGGCCGTAAAAAACTGCAATAAACCGTCCAGCGCAATCTGGCTCAGACGGTCCCAGTAATTTTCTTCCGCCACCGTCCGGTCCTGCCCCAGCAAAGCTTTTGACAAAGCCAGAATATAACGCTCGCGCTTGCTTCCGCCCCGGGGCAGGTTACGCGGCGAAAGGGGATTCCACCGCGGCCAGTACTCGCCTTTGTCAGGATTGTCGCTCAACCGCCAGTCAAAATAGAAAACCGGCCCCAGCCGTGCCCGGTAACCCGCCGTATATTTGGCCAGAATGCCGCTGTCGTCTGCCGCGGCAATACAAGCCTTGTCCGATTCCAAAATTGAAGGAATGGCAACCCCGGAAGTCTTTCCCATTCCGGATTCGCCCAAAACCCAAACGCTGTAAGTGTCGCCGAGACGGAGATCCCGATCAAAAAAACGCCCCAAATACATCAAAAACCCGTTCAGCAGCCCCATCTTCCGAACATCATTTTCGGTTGCCAGATGATTTTCCAAACGAAAACGCAGCTTTGTAAAAACCTTAAATTCCGCCAGCGCCCGCCAAATCGCCCACCCCAGAATGATCGGCGACAAAAAAGGGATTGCCATTCCCCAGGAAAAATCGCCTTTTTCCCAAGATACGCCCAAAACCTGATACCACTCCCGATAAGCATCGGCAATTTTCAGCGGATTGTTTTTCAAACTCCAGATAAATTCGCCGACCCGGTTCAGATTCTTGGCCGACAAGCCGTACTGTACCAAATGCGCCAAACCGAGCAGCAGCGCAAGAACCAGCAGCAATGCCGCAATAGCCGCAAACACGGCCAAAATAATCTTTATTTTTTTTCCGAAAATGGATATAAAACTTTTCAGAGCCGCCGTTACATATGCCATAAAAAGCTCCTAATCACGCGACCTTCCCCGGGCATCCATCATCCGCTCGGCCTGGGCGCGCTCCTTTGCTTTTTCCTTGGCCTGAGCCAACGCCTTTTCTTCGGCGGCGCGCTGCATCAGCTCCCGCTTGCGCTCTTCCAAAAGACGCTGCTTCTCCAGTTCCCTCTCATGCTCTTTTTCTGTTCCGCCCTGTTCTTGCCGCTTTTCCTGCTCACGGCGGCGGGCTTCCTCTTCTTCCTGCTGTTCTTCCTTGCGAACGGCAGCCTTTTCTTCGGCAGCACGCTGTATCAAAGTCCTCTTTCGTTCTTCCTCAAGCTGATGAGACAGCTCCTGCCCGGACTGCCTTTCACTGCCGCGAACCGGTTCTTCTCTGCCGTTTTGTTCTTCGGCGGCAGACGGCACAGCATCCCCGGCTCCGCTTTCTTCCCGAACCGGAGTCCGCGTTTGGGCAGACGCTTCTGCCGCTGGACGCTCCCTTTCGGGCTTCCGTTCTGCAATGTCTTCCCGCGGCATTGCGGCTGTTTCCTCGCGAAGAGCCTGACGTTCGCCATTTTCCTGACGACCGGACAAACGCGCCTGTTTTTCCTGCTCCATCTGCGCCAGCATTTCTTTCTTCCGCGCCTCAATCGCCGCCCGCAATTCGGCATTATGCGATTTTACTTCCGCTTCCCTTTCGCCGCGGATATGATCCAGCGCTTCAGAATCTTTAACCGGCGGCTTGGGCGCCCCGCTGCGAAAAACTTTCTTGCCTACCTTCAATATCTGTTCAATGCTGATACCCTTGTGCTTGGTTGTGTCAATAACGCCAAACTGCCCACGGCCGAAAAACAAACCTTCCAAATCAATGTTCAGCTTTTTGGCCTGCGGCTTTTTCGGCGCCAGCAGCTTTGCCAGTTCCTGCGCATTCGGCACCCGCCCCAACGCCTGGGCAATCTGCTCGGGCGTAATTTTACACTCGCTCAAATCCAAACCGACAATATTCACGCCTGTAAAATCACAGCCGGTAAAGTCCACGCCGCGCAGACTGACTTTGCTCAAATCAATTTTCGACAAGTCCAGCAGCGTCAGGTTGATTTTGGTCAGATTAAGCTTGTGGGGATAATACTTTGCCAGATACTCAATCAGGGCCTGCAGTTCCTCAATCCCCAGCTCGTCAATGGTAATGTCCAAAAGCAGCGCGCCTTCAATGTCGGCTTCGCTGAGTTTGACTCCGTTGAGAATTGCGCCGCTGAAATTGGCATTTTTAAGAACCGTCCCCGACAAAACCGCCCCGGTCAAATCGGCTCCCGAAAGATTGGCCTCCGACATATTGGCGCCAGAAAAATCTACCCCCTTCAGATTACAGCCCGAAAAATCCACTCCGGTCAAATTTGCCACCGAAAAACTGGCGTTTTCCAGATTCTCGCCGGCAAATTTTCCGCCTTCCAGATTTTTTCCCGTAAAATCTATCGTCCCGCCGCCGGCATTGCCTAACAAAGACTGCCCCGAAACGGCAGACCAGCTGACTTCGCCGTCATCGCCGGACGGTTTGGGAAAAGGCTTGGAAGATGTGCGGCCGCCCACAGATTCCGCTGCTGGTTGCTCCGAAGCATCAAAAAAATCGTCGCGAACCTTCAAGCCTTTGTCTTGTTCCGGCGCCGCTCCGGAAACGACGGCATCGCCGCGCGAATTTTTCAGCTTCTCGCGAATTGCCTCCAGCCCGAAATCTGTCTTGTCTTCATCACTCATATTCTGATGCCCGAATTATTGCCGTATTGGTTATAATACAGTATGTTTCCCGATTTGACAAACATTTTATCAGCGCAAAATACACCCGAAACGGTCATTTTTCAGCCGTTCGCACAAATCCGCCCAGCCGCCGTCCGCAGATTCGACAATCAGCCGATACCAAACCTGCCCGTTCACATGGGCGCGCTCAATTTTCGGCGTAACGTTCTGCAGTTCGGGATAAAGCTGGCGCAGCATCTTCCACTCCAAATCGGCATTTTCCTTTTGCAAATACGCGCCTAACTGCAAAATTTTCCTTTTGTTGTAATCGACATCAACGGCTTTGGCTGTTGCCGCCGCCTTTTGCGGCAGAGCCGCCGTCTTTTTGATTTCCGGAACCCGACCGTCCAAAGCATGGCCGCCGCCAAGCTGTTTTTTCTCTTCCACCAGTTGTTCAAGCCAGTTTTCGCCTTTGGCCCAGTCCTCGTCCTTTACGCTCCATCCGCGGGACTCTTTTTTGGGCGAACTGGAAAGCATGCTGACCAGGTCCTGATTAAAAGCGATTTTCAGATTCTCGTTAATAACCTTAATGTCCTGCCCCAGCAAAACTTCGCTGAACGGAGAAAAACCGGCATAAAAATACAACGAGCGCAAAGCCACCGCCCGCTCCGCCAAAACCTGGCTTTCCTGCATTTCGTTTGCCAACAGCTTATTCTTCAAATTCAACACTTCAAGCTTGTCTTTGTAACCGCCGCGAAAACCTTTCTCCTTGGTGCGGATCTCCTTCTGCTGCTTGGCAATTCGCTCCCGAACCGTCTGCAAATCGAGCGACGTCAGATTAACCAGATTGTACGCCAGCTCCACCTGGGCAAAAACAGCGGTGCCCAAATCCTGATACACCACGTCGCGATAAGCCTTTTTCCGATTCGGATTATTCTCTTTCCGATAATCCATAGCCGAAATCAGCAGATTTTCGGAAACTTTCATTGCCCGGCGCACCAACCCGTCCGCATAAAGGGGATCCTTAATGTCATAACCGTTAATCTGTAAATGTTCCACTTCCGGATAATTTTGCATAACCTTATTTTGGATAGCGGCAAATTCATTGTTATAACCGTTGCGCTTGGCTTGCAGCAGCTCGCTGCGGTTGGCGGCCGCCGTCCGCTGAAACGTCTCCATGGTAAAATTGCGGTCAAAATCGTCAAGCTCATAAAAACGGCGCCCTTCCAAAGTAATTTTCTGATCGTCGGAACGAACCAGACGGGCATACTGCGCCACATTGTTAAGCAAAGTGTTGCGAACCTGATTTTGCTCCAGCAGGGCAACTTCAATCCCTTTTTTATACTCAATGTCGGCATCGCTTAACTTGCCGTTGCGCTCCATTTTTTGCTTGAGAGCCTCTAAAATTTTAAGTTCTTTCTTGCTCTCGCGGTCAATTTCCTTAATTTTTTTCAGCCCGAACAAAGCGTCTTCATGCGCCTTGATTGCCGCCAGCGCCAAATGCTGCGACGACTTGGCAAACAGATAATCCTCCTGCGCCGCCGGATTGTTCTCCAAACTGTTCTCGGCAAAAATCACCGCAAAATCAAGCACCCGCAAAGCGTCATACAACTGGCTTTCCTGCCCTGCTTTCACATTAAGCACGCTGCGGATCAAATCCCTTGCCGACAGCTTGGGATCGCCGGGTTCCACTTTGCTTTTCATATTTTGGCGCGTAGCATTGATATTGTATTTTACCGCCCGCGCCATTGACGTATAAACGTCCAGACGCCCTTTGACTTCTTCGGGAACCGCCTCCGCCGGCACTTCTTTTTCGGCTTCGCTGAGCGTCAGCGTTTTTTTATCGCTGCCGCAGCCCCACAACGCCGCAGCCGCCAAAAAAATTCCCACAGTCCTGACATAATTTTTCCTCATCGCGGAAGCTCCCCTTGTATTTTGCATGCTGTAACAATATGTAACAAGAATTTAAAAGCTTTTTATCAAAAAAGATGCTATATGTAAACCAAAATATCACGTACATTGATTTTATATGAGGTTAATCAACATGAATAACACGATTAAAGTAGCGGTTATCGGCGCTGGCATGATGGGCAAAAACCATCTGAAAACCTACAAAAACATCAAAGGCATTGAACTGGTCGGCGTTTATGACATTTTCCCCGATGCCACCAAAACCGCTGCGGAAACTTTCGGCATCAAAGCGTTTTCGTCTATGGAAGAAGTCGCCAAAAACGTTGACGCCGTGAGTGTCGTAACCACCTCGGTAACTCACGCGGAAGTCGGCAGCTTTTTCTTAAACCGCGGCATCCATTGCCTGATTGAAAAACCGCTGGCCACAACCGAAGAAGAATGCCAAATGCTGATTAAGGCAGCCAAAGACAACAACGTCACCTTGCTCGTCGGACATATTGAACGCTTCAATCCGGCGGTTGAACAAATGGGTAAGATTCTGTCCGACACTTCCAAGATTCGTTCGCTCACCGCCCAGAGAATGTCTGCCGCCAGCGGCCGCATTACCGACGTCGACGTTTCAATGGATTTGATGATTCATGATATTGAAGTTATCCAGTCTCTGGTCAAATCTCCGGTTGTCAACGTACAGGCCGCCGCGGTCAAAACGCCTGACCACAAATCCGGCAAAGATTACATCACCGCGTTGGTCGAATTTGCCAACGGTGCCACGGCCAACCTTACGGCCAGCCGCATAACTCAGGCTCGCGTCCGCACCCTGTCAGTTACAACCGATACCAATTATATTGACATGGATTTCATTAACCAGAGCATCAATGTCCACACCCAGGGACGCATGCCCTATGTTAATCAGGAAGAAATCCCCGAATGGATGCACTACGGCCTCAAAGGCAGCGTTGAACAGTTGTTCATTCCGACCAACCAGCCGCTGCAAGCCGAGCTGACTCACTTTATCAACTGCGTCAGAGGCGAAGAAACGCCCCGCATCAGCGGCGAAAACGCTCTCGACGCCCTGCGGGTCATCTGGAAAGTTCAGGAAAAACTGGGCTTTTTCAGCCAGGATAACACCGACAGCCTGAGCATTGCTGCAGAATAAACCGCAATGCCCCGCTATAAAATTACGGTAGAATATGACGGGACCAATCTCCTGGGCTGGCAGCGCCAGTTGGACGGTCCCTCCGCACAAGAGCATTTGGAAAATGCTCTTTTTGCTTTTACGCATCAGGCTTCTGAAGTCTGTGCCGCCGGCCGAACCGATGCCGGCGTTCACGCCCTGGCACAAGTTGCTCACTTTGACACTCCCGGAGAATGGGACCTCTACCGCCTGCGCGAAGCCTTCAACGCCAATTTACGCAATGCCGAAGCACCGGTTGTCGTTTTGCGGGTCGAACCGGCCGCCGATGATTTTCATGCCCGGTTTTCGGCAATCGGTCGCGGTTATGTTTATCGGATTCTCAACCGCCCGGCTCCTTCGGTTATTGAGCGGAACCGGGTTTGGTGGATTCCGTATTCGCTGAACATCGATGCCATGCGCCGGGGAGCAAAATACCTTCTCGGACACCATGATTTCAGCTCTTTTCGGGCAGCGGCCTGTCAGGCCAAATCCCCCCTAAAAACCTTAGACAAGCTAGATATTGAAAAACGCGGAGATGAAATCGTCTTCATCGTTGAAGCCCGTTCTTTTCTTCACCACCAGGTCAGAAACATGGTCGGTACCTTAAAAATGATTGGTAACGGCATTATTCCGCCGGAAGAAATCCTAAACATTCTCGAAAAAAAAGACCGCAAAGCCGCCGGCCCTACCGCGCCGGCATGCGGCTTATATCTCAACAAGGTCATGTACTAAGCCCTCTTTGAGGGTCACAACATCCCTTCCCCCCGCTTTCGCTGACAGCAGGCCATAGTGCTAAAAAAAAATTGCCATTCGTCAAACGAACGGCAATTAATAGATAAATAGACAAATAGTTAATTAGAAAGCGAGGACACACCTGACGTAACCGTAGTTGTAGCCCTTATAGTACCAGTCCACATCGCCGTTAAGGGCGGTCACGTACCACGCGAGGTTGCCCGTGTACTCGGACGAAGACCAAATCCAGCCGTCAAGTATAATTCCGCCAATCTTTTGCAAAGCCGGATTGACAATTTTCCGGTTAGCAACAATCCGTTTCAACTGTTCACTAGCCGGCATAAAGCCTTCTCCCGGTCTGACACCGTTTTGGCTGTATTGAGCGCACCATTCCGCTGCCGGAAAAGATATGTCATGTGCCTTGCCATAAGCAATCAGCTTTTCGGTATTGCCCTTACCATCGTACTCATCTTTGATGTTGGTTTCGCAATGCTTATCTGACCACATCATTTCGACTTCATCAGGCGTTATGACTAACCCACGTTGCCCTTGCGGAGCACTCTTGTCAGGATTAACCCAGCCAACAACGCCCTGACAGTTCGGGTAGGCATTCGGATCCGGTGAAAACTTCCCGCCCGCAAACGCATACCAGCCGACTTGTATTTCAGGAACAGCAGAGTCATTTGTTTCTGGAGTTGATTGAGATGCGGAAACGGTTTGATGACTTAATTCTGCAACACTAGCTTTTGGAGATAAATAATTTCTTTTCATAACATATTTTATTTTTAATAATATCTATTTAACATTTATATTATAGCGCATTTGGAAAATTCTGTCAATTTTTTATTTCGGTCTGAAAAATTTGGCACTTATTTGAAACTTTGAACCAGAGAACCGGCAAGCAAATACCAGCCGTCAATCAAAACAAAAAAGATTATCTTAAACGGCATGGAGAGGACGGACGGCGGCAGCATCATCATACCCATGGACATCAGGATTGAGGCGATAACCATGTCGATAATCAAAAAAGGGATAAAAATCAAAAAGCCGATTTCAAAAGCCCGACGCAATTCGCTGATCATAAATGCCGGAACCGCAACTTTGAGCGGGGTTTCTTCTATGGTATCGGCGGTTTTTTCTTGGGAGATGTCGCTAAACAGCAGCAGGTCCTTTTCACGAGTGTTTTTGACCATAAACTCTTTGAGCGGATTGGCGGCTTTTTCCAGCCCTTCCATGATTTCCACCTTTTCGTCGATCATCGGTTTGATGCCTTCTTCCCACGATTTTTCAAAAACCGGCGCCATGATAAACATTGTCAGAAACAAAGCCAAAGAAATCAGCACCATGTTCGGCGGTGTGGAGTTGGTAGACAGAGCGCTGCGGGTGATGGAAAATACAACGACTATCCGGGTGAATGAGGTCATCATGACCAAGATTGACGGTGCGATTGAAAGTACCGTAATCAGCATAATGATATTGAAGATGCGGGCAGTAGCCGATCCGGTCGGCTGGTCCGCGACATCAATGCTGAGGGTTTGCGCCCAGACGCAGCTGGAGGAGAAAAGCCAGGCAACGGCAATAATTCCGATAAACAGGCTGAGTTTTTTTATCATTCTTGAGAGTCCTTTGATTGATTATCGGGAACGGCGGAGCGGCTTTCCAGCAAGAGATTGTGTCCGGGGCTGAGCAACAGCAGGTGTTCCTTGTTGTCGCGGCGAACCAAAACCAGCGAATTGCGCAGGTCGATACGGCTGCTTTCGATGATTTCCAAGCGGCGCTGGCTGCGCATTTTTTGAAAAAAACGGTTTTTGGCTCCTTTCAGCTCGCAATATTTAAGTCCCCAAACGGTCACGAATAATAAACCGAGGACAAAAACGAGCGCCAAAAAGGCTTTGATTATCAGAGTTATTTCCATAAATTTTGCTTTCAGCTGATTTGCGAAGATTATGGCAAGATTGTGTCAGATAGTCAAGAAGCAGGCCGCTGCTTGTGAATACTCTTGCCAGAACGAATTTTGTTTGTTAAAGCATAGGTATGGAAAAAAAGGAAATTAAAATCGATGCGGACAAGCGCACCAATTATGAGCCAATGGCGGTAGCGAAAAATATTCGGCCGTTGGTTAGAAAAATTCTTGGAAAAAATGGAATCATGCAGGTGGAAGTTCTCAGCCGCTGGGAAGAAATTGCCGGGCCGGATTTGGCGGCGTACAGTTTTCCGGAGAAAATTGAATTCCGGGCCAACCAGCGGAGCGGCGGAATCGTGCATTTGCTGGTTCCGTCCGGAGCGTTTGCCTTGGAGCTTCAGCATCGGGAGCGGCAGATATTGGCAAAGATAAACGCATATTTCGGGTATAGCGCCGTCAGTTCCCTGCGAATCCGGCAAGACAGCGAAATCAGGTTTGAAGAACTCAGAAAAATGCCTGCACCGAAAAAAGAAGAACCGTTGCTTGTAAGTGAAGATGAGAAAAATTATATACAGGAAATCAGCCATGACGTTAAAGATGCAAAATTAAAAGAAATTTTAATAAAATTAGGTTATAGTGTGTTTCACGAAATAAACAAACAAGAAAATCAAGAATAGGATGAAGTTAAAAAATGAAGTTTGAGGATATTGTCAGAACAATCAGCAGCTGGGTAGCAGGCGTGGCAGTTTTTTTGATTGCATCAGGAATTTATCTGTCTTCCAAAGGATTTGTGATGGGGCCGGACGGCGTGCCGGTTTTGATGAAAACGGCACAAGCCGGCGAGAAGGAAGTCAAGATAAACAACAATGCCGTTTTGCCGACGGGGCATGCGATGGGTCTGGCCTCTGCGCCGGTTGCGATTTATGAATTTTCTTCTTATGGCTGTTTCCATTGCGCCGATTTTCATTTGAAGACTTTGCCGGAGATTAAGAAAAATTATATTGACAAAGGATTGGTGCGACTGGTTTTCATTCCGTTTCCGCTGGAGGCCAAATCCATGCAGGCGGCGATGATGGCGGAATGTATCGGCAAGGACAAGTATTTTGCCTTTGTTGATTTGCTGTTCAAAAAGCAGCGGGAATGGGGGCTCTCAAACAAAAGCGACAGAATTTTGGTGCAATATGCGGCATTGAGCGGGCTGGGCGATGAGAAAGCAGAGGCCTGTCTGCATGACGACACCAAGGCGCGGGAGATTATTACCAGGCGCCAGCAGGCGATTGAAAATTTCAAAATTCAGGGAACGCCGGCATTTTTAATTGTCAGCGGCAAAGACCGCGAGATGATGTATGGGGCGCCTTCGTATGAGGAAATGTCTCAAGCCATTGATCGCAGGCTCGGAAAAAACGAAAAAAATAATCCGGTTTTAATAAGTCGGTAACTATTTTTGCGATAAGGTAAGGGTATGAAAAAAAAGCCTGACGACATTAAACAAATTGAAGACAGGATTATGCGGATTCAGGAAAAAGAACGGCATGTCCGCAAACATAAGCCGGAATCCGAATATTCATACGCTACCAAAACCGGGTTTCGGATCGGTACCGAGCTGTTGTCCGGAGTGTTGGTCGGAGCCGGTCTCGGGTATGTTTGCGACCTGTATTTCGGGACGCAGCCGTGGATGTTGGTCTTCTTTTTGTTTTTGGGTTTTGCCGCCGGATTTCTGAATGTTTACCGCTTTGTGAAAAGCGAAGAGAATAAAAAGGAGTAACCGCCTTGTCTAACCCGATGGAGCAGTTTGAAATAAAGCCGCTGATTCCGCTTAATATCGGCGGTGTGGACGTTTCTTTTACCAATTCCTCCCTGTTTATGGTGCTGGCTGTCGTTTCGGCGGTGTTGTTGATGGGAATATGTTTGCGCAAACGGACGATTATTCCTTCGGTGGCGCAGTCGGTGCCGGAAGTTTTGTATGAATTTATTGCCGGGCTGCTGCGGGAAAATGTGGGCATGGAAGGAATGAAGTATTTTTCTTTTATCTTCAGCCTGTTTACGTTTGTGGCTTTCGGAAACGTATTGGGGCTTTTCCCCTATGCGTTTACGTTTACTTCCCATTTGGCGGCGGTGGGAGGTTTGTCGGTTATTGCGCTTTTGTTTAACATCGGCATCGGCATCAAAAAGAAAAGACTCGGCTATCTGCGGACGTTTCTGCCGCGGGGAATTCCGTTGATTCTGGCTCCTTTGATCGTGCCGATTGAGATGATTTCGTTTTTGAGCAAGCCGTTCAGTCTGACAGTGCGTTTGGTGGCAAACATGACGGTCGGGCATATTATGCTCAAGATTATCGCCGGATTTGTGTTGGCGCTGGGTATCGGTGGGATTGTGCCGCTGGCGTTTGATGCAGCGATTGTGGTGTTTGAAATTTTTATTGCTTTGTTGCAGGCCTTTATTTATACGGTTTTGAGCTGTATTTATCTGGGCGATGCTCTGCATGAGCATTGATAACCAATTTTTTAGAATTATCGTATAATTATGTATGACGTGTTGTTGTTTAACTTTTAGAAAGGAAGAAAAATGGAACCTATGGTTTATATCGGAGCCGGTATGTGCGCTCTTAGTATGATTGCCGCCGCTTGGGGCGTTTCTCAGGTGTGGACCACGATTATTTCGACTGTCGGACGCAATCCACAGGTGAAAAAAGATGTTGATATTTATGGCTGGGCCGGTTTTGCCGCAGTCGAAGCCATTGCCTTGTATGCTTTGGTTATTGCGCTGGTTATGCTTACCGGCAACTGATTAATTGGGAAGAGGAGACGGTGGCAGGTTACGGTTTTTCCGCAATTTGCTCCGGCTTCCTTTGGGAACAGCTTTTCCGGAGAAATTAAATGCCGCAGTTAGATTCGACTTGGTATGCTTCACAGCTTTTTTGGTTGTGTATCAGCTTTTTTACGCTGCTGTTTATAATGGCAAATTTTATTGTGCCGAGAATTGCCGATATTTTGGCTCGGCGGCAAAATAAAATTGACGAGTATATTGATAAGGCGGCGGAAACCAAGCGGCGGGCCGAAGAATCGCTGGCAAAATACAACGAGGCTTTGAGCAATGCCACCCGGGAGGCCAATGCCTCTTTGGAACGGATCAAAAGAGAGTTGGAAGCTGAAATTGTCTCCAAACAAGATGAATTGGCCAAAAGGCTGCGTAAAAAAGTCAGTGACGGCGAAGCCAAAATCAATCACAGCAAAGGCGAAGCTTTGGAAAAAGTACGTGATATTTCTGAGGAGCTGGCCGGAGAAATTATTAAAAAAATCGGAATTTCCGGTGTGGCTAACGAAAATATTCGCGAGGCTGTCCGGCAGTCGGCGAAAAATTAGGACAGAAAGACGATGGCGGCGGAACAGACTTTGAATAATCGTGAAATTCTTGATGCAACGCAAAATGCCGTTATTGATGCGGCAGGCAGCGTCGTGCAGGTTGTGGAGAATGTTGAACAGGAAATCAGCGGCCACGGCGGTGTTTTTTATGAAAATCCGGAATTTTGGGTTGCGGTTGCTTTTGTATTGGTGGTTGCTGTTTTGGCCAAGCCGGTGGCGCGGCTGTTGAACGAGATGCTGAATCGGCGGATTGAGGCGATTGCTGACAGGATTACCGAGGCGCAAAAACTGAATGAAGATGCTCAAAAGATGCTGGCCGAGTATGAAAAGAAGTATCTTAACGCCGAGAAAGAGGCTCGGAATATTCTGCGCAAATCTGAAAAAGAAATAGAATTTTTGAAAGAAGACCGGCTTAAGAAGCTTGAAGCCGATATGGAAATGAAGCAAAAAGAGGCGGAGCAGCGGATTAAAACCGCGCAGGAAGCTGCCATGAAGGAGATTACGACGCTGACTTCGGAGATGACCATTCGGGCTTTGAAAGAAGTGCTGGCCAAGAATTTGGATAAGAAAGCGCAGGATCGCTTGATCGAAGCCTCAATCGAAGAAATATCAAAATTGAAATGAAGCGGAAAAAGAATAAAACCGGTTTCTGCCAGGGGCGGGAACCGGTTTTTTTTTGATTTACAAGACTTCGTCCAGCTTGAGGATATCGATCGTGATACTGTTTATTTGCAGGAACACGACCCGAAACTCGATGTCATAAAATTTTCCGGCTTCCGGTGTCCTGACGGCATGGCGGACGTGCAAATCCCTTAATTTTAATCCATAAGGGCCGTTGGCAATGACCGGTTTTTGGAACCATTGAAATTTCTTTCGCCGATAGACTTCACCCAATGCAAACTGATGAAATTTGTTCAAAGAACCAGACTGCAACGCGGCAGCTTTGTCAAAATCAAAATCTTTCATAAGGCATAATTATTTAAAGATGTATAAAATTTCTTTGGCAAGCTTAACGTTTTTTGAAAATATTTCAAGCGGAAAGTTGGGAAAGCTGCAACAACGGTGTCGGTTCTTACAGGTTTCGGTAGGGATGGGCCGGATAAGTGCCGAGGACTTTGACCGCATCGGCAAAAAAGTTCAGCTCGTCAAAGGCGTTTTGATAGGATTTTTCCGCCGGGTGGGCTTCAATTTCCACATAAAACTGCGCGGAGACGAATTTGCCGCCGACGAGGTAACTTTCAAGTTTGGTAATATTGATGCCGTTGGTTGCAAAACCTCCAAGGGCTTTGTAAAGGGCAGCGGGAATGCTTTTGACATGAAAAATGAACGAAGTGATGAATTTTTTGCCGTCATTTTCGGGAATCTGGTTGTTGGTTGACATTATCAGAAACCGTGTCGTGTTGTTGGAAGCATTTTCAATGTTGGGGCGTAAAATTTCCAGTCCGTAGATTTCCGCCGCCAGTTTTGAGGCTATGGCAGCCTGGGTCTTGTCATTATTGCGGAGAATGTCTTCGCAGGATTTGGCGGTGTCGATCCGGGCGATTGATTTAATATTGTGGCGTTTTAAAAATTCGGAGCATTGGGCGAGGGCCTGAGGATGTGAAGACGCCGAAACGATTTCAGGAAGTTTGCTGCCCGGAAGCCCCAGCAGTTGATGTTCAATACGCAAAAAATATTCGCCGTTGATATAAAGACCGGCATCGGGGAGCAGAAAATGGACGTCGGCAACGCGTCCGGCGTTGGAATTTTCGACCGGTATCATGGCCAGATCGGCCTGGTTTTTTTGGACCAGGTCCATGGCGATTTCAAAGGTGTCGCAGGAAATGTAGTCCTGTCCGGGAAAGACGTTGCGGCAGGCAATATGCGAATAGGCGCCGGGGACGCCCTGGTAGGCAATTTTGGTTTTCATCTCGTTTTTCCTCAAAATTTTGTTGGCACCACTATAAAAAGATTTCGCCATCCTGGCAAGAATTATCTTGGGTTTTAGAATCGAAATTTTGTGTTCAAAAAAAAGGGGAAGTTATCAGCAAATTACGACTTTTGGGGTATTGAAATTTGTAGTTGATGATAATTTGACAAGGGTTTTAATTTTTTTTTGACTTTTTTAAGGTTGATATTGCTTTTGTAGTTGAAAAATTAATTTTTATTGCTTAAGTTAGAGCTGTATTAGTTGTTTAGCAATTAAAAAAATAAACCCATATGGAGATAATGAAATGAAAAAACTTTTAAGTTTATTTTGTGCAATCGCTTTCTTGTCTGGTTGTTCTTCTTTCGGTACTGACGGCGGCCTGTTCGGCGGCAGTGAATGCGAATCCAGAGAAGCCAGAGATTTTATGAAAAATGCCGAAGAAAATGTTTTCTTTGCGTTTGACAGCTCTGCTTTGTCTTTGGATGCTACCGAAGTTGTTGAAACCCAGGTTAAATGGCTGAAAAAACATGACAATGTAAATGTTGTTGTTCAAGGCTACTGCGACGAAAGAGGTACCAGAGAATACAACTTGGCATTGGGTGAACGCCGTGCCAACGCCGTAAAACAGTATATGGTTTCTCAAGGCATTGATGCCAACAGAATCTCTATCATTTCTTATGGTAAAGAAAAACCGTTCGTTTTGGGCAACAACGAAGAAGCTTGGGCTCAGAACCGTCGTGCTGTAACTGTTATCAGCAGCGTTAAATAATTACAGGCGTAATTGATTTGACCAAGGCGCTCCGCTTGCGGGGCGCTTTTTTGCTGTTTGCGGGAGACGGAGATGTCCAATCGGGCGGAAGAGGAAACTTGTGAAGAAGGGAGAAGCTGCCGGACAGAGCGGGGAGCAAGAAAAAAGGCATAAGGAGACGAATGGGAAAAAAAGCAACAACCGCAGAAACGAAACCCGACAACATCAGCCGGCAGGACAAGTCCGACTGCGGGAAAGACGCACAAGAAGAAGGGCGGCAGGCAGGAAGGACGTTGGGGCCGGCGGGGCGCGTACGGGCGTGTGGGCAGCTCAAAGTTTGTGCTTGAGATTATATAACATTTGTTTTACTATGATTTCGTTTTTAACGGCTTAAATTTATCTGAAAAAACAGCAGTCAGAAGAGGCGGAGACAACAATGAACAAAAAATATTGGATGTGTGTTTTGGCGGCGGTTGCCGTCGGCGGTACAACGGTTCAGGCCCAGCAGTATAACTCGGAACCGGTGATGAATGAGATTGCGGCAATCCGTCAGGAGCTGGAAATTTTGCAGCGCCAGGTTTACCGGGAGCAAAACGACGGGATTTCCAATCCGAGGTCAGCAGCCGATATTGCCGTTAAAATCGGCGAGTTTGACGAAAAGCTGCGCCGACTCAGTGGGCAGGTTGACGAGGCCAATTATAAAATCAGGCAGCTGGAAAACAAAATTGAGTTGATTAACAAGGATGTTGACGTCCGAATTAAGATGATTGAGGGGAAACCGGTCAGCGGCAACGGCGGAGCGGTTTCGGCCTCTGCCGCGGAAAAATTTAAAGCGCCGGTTGCCGTTGGCGCTCCCCAAGCGGTTACCGGCGACAGCATTGCCAAAGGTGACGATTTGGCTCCGGTAAAAACCAAGGCGATACAGCAGATTTATGACGAGGGGCTGGAAGCCGTCAAGATCAGCGATTATGCCGTGGCCGAGCAGCGCTTTAACGAGATTTTGAAAAAAGCACCTGACGACAAGCTGGCCGGCAATGCGCAATACTGGCTGGGAGAAGTGTTTTACGGGCAGAAAAATTATCAGAAGGCGGCGGTTGCCTTTGCCAAAGTTATTGAAAAATACAAGGATGGCCCCAAAGGTCCCGACAGCCTGTTGAAACTCGGAATGTCCATGCAGAATCTGAAGAAAAATACAGAAGCCTGCCAGGCTTTCAAAAGTATGAAGACAGAATTTCCAAAGGCAGAAAAAGCGGTTTTGGATCGGGCTGCCAACGAAATCAAAAAACTGGGCTGCAAGTAGCCGGCGATGAAAAACGTGTGGCAAAGCGAGCTTGACCATTGTTGGTCGTGGCTGGCCGGAAAGCCGGAGTTGGCCGGGCCATGGGCGGTCGGGGTGTCCGGCGGTGCGGACTCGCTGGCTTTGGTGTTTCTGCTGCAAGAGTGGGCCAAGGAAAAACAGGCTGATTTTACGGCATTGACCGTGCAACACGGTTTGCGGCCGGAAGCGGAAGCTGAGGCGCAATATGTGGCGCGGCTGATGAAGGCGCACGGAATCAAGCATCATATTTTATATTGGAAAGGCGAAAAGCCGGTCAGCGGCGTAGAAAGCGCCGCCCGAACGGCGCGCTATGAGCTGATGTATGACTGGTGCCGCCAAAACGGGGTCGGCGCTTTGCTGATTGCCCATCATAAGCGTGATCAGGCCGAGACTTTTTTGATGCGTTTGCAACGCGGCAGCGGGGTAGACGGTTTGTCGGCAATGGCGCCGGTCAGCAAATGGAAAAATCTGTATGTGGTTCGGCCGCTGTTGCAGACGGATCCGGAATGTTTGCGCGCTTATTTGGAAGGACGGAAAATTTCCTGGGTCGAAGACGCTTCCAACGATTGTGATGATTTTTTGCGGGTTAAAATCCGTAAAATGCTTCCGGCATTGGAGGCGGATATCGGCTTGAGCCGCGAACGATTGTGTAATACGGCTTTGGAAATGGCGCGGGTGCGCGATTATCTGGAAAAGCAGACGGCCGAATTTGTGGCGGCGGAAGCCGGGTTTGCAGGAAACTGCGGCGTTAGTCTGAAACCCGAAGCATTGGGAAAACTGCATGAAGAAATCGGTCTCAGGGTTCTGAGTACGCTTTTGAAGAAAGTCGGCGGCAAGATTTATCCGCCCTGTCTGGAAGAAGTAGAGCGTTTATGGGAAGCCGTTCGGAAACCGGATTTCAGAGGGCGGACGCTCGGCGATTGCGAGATTTTTTTGTTTCGGAAAAAAATATGGATTATCCGTGAATTGAAAAATACTGAAAAATTGCCAAGGAAAGAGTGGGAGAATTTTGTTGCTTTGCATCCGGAATATGCCAAATCGGAATTGCCGTACAAATTGCGGCGGGTACTGTATGCGGCGGCTGATTTAAAATCTTGACAGCAAAAGTTGTTTTCGGTAGCTTGGAAATCAAATAACAATTTTTATTTCAATTAATTTTTTAATTATGGTACGAATCGATTTTGCAACGCTTAATGCGTATTTGAGTAATCGGCAATGTCCGGTTTTTATGTATAGCGACGGAACGGTTTCTTTGGAATTGGATCTGAAGAAAAGGCTTATTGGCTGTTGGGATAATCTGAACGATGCTTCTGCTGACTTGAAACAGAGTGTTGATATCTGTGTCCGGGTGGGAAATCAGCTGTTGGAAAGATGTTTTCCTTTTTATGTCGATACCGATTGGCGAGTGGTGACCAAAATGCCGGCAGGCGAGGTCATTGGGCGAATTTGGGATGGATTGGATTATGTTTCGGAACCGTGTAACGGTGTGTTCCCGAAAGTCGGTTGGTATGCGTTTGCAGGCGGGAAATTTTCACCGGATCCGAATGCTTATGCGAATTGTCAAGGCGTGGTCGGCTGGGTTAATCCTAACAAACATGCTTCGCAAGGACAACGGGGATTGATTGTTACGCGGGACGAAGTCAAAGCGGTATGGTCAAATGATTATTGCGAAACCAATGCCCGAGACGAATATGACGGGAAGTATAATACCGAGAAGCTAATTGCTTACAGTAAGAAGCACAAAATAAAATTTCCGGCAGCGGAATGGTGTGTTGCTTATTGCAAGAATGGTGTTAGGCCGGGAGAAGGTTTTATGCCGGCTCTAAAACAGCTGGAGCGGATTGTTGCTAACCGGGGAATTGTTAATCCGGCTTTGCAAAGGATTGATGGGGTTGAGCTTCACGGCTGGATTTGGTCTTCGTCCGAGGGTACCTACTACGGTACGTGGCTCGTGCGCGCTACTGACGGCTATGTGTACCACGCCACTAAGGACGACGTCGATTACGTCAGGTGTGTTTTGGCTTTTTAGGTAAAACTATAAAAAACTCTCTGTGAATACGGAGAGTTTTTTGGTCTTAATGCTTTAGAGATTCTTTTTGTTGTTATTCCGGTTATCAAGCCGCCATCCGGATAAAATGTAGACGAAGATCTTTTGGAGGATAATACGACGGAAAAGGGATGCTGCCGGTCATGAGAAAATATTTGACAGTAATTACCACTTATGGTAAAAACTTTTATATGAGAAATTATTAATAAATTAAAAACATATAGATATGGAATGTAAGATAGATTTAGTTCA
>ENA-OURU01001820-OURU01001820.1-human-gut-metagenome-genome-assembly--contig:-NODE-1820-length-23893-cov-6.832746_pt1 | contig 23893 bp, 14 predicted proteins | sample MGYA00242137_ERZ509064 | MGnify/ENA primary metagenome ERZ509064 (study PRJEB26280, sample SAMEA2338777) | human gut metagenome | biome: human gut; feature: human-associated habitat; material: faeces...
ACTCCAAACAGACTGCTGACAGCTGCAACCAATACAGGAAGTCCCATAAACCACGAAATCTGCTTTCTGGCGGACTGGCAAAGGCTTTCGTAAGTGGCTCCCAAGCGGATCAGGGTCTGGTATCTACGCCCGGTTTTCTGCTGGCTCATCAGGAACTGAACACCCACAATGGTGTTGGCAACCACCAGGAACACAATCGCCAGATAGAGGGTAATATAGATGGATGCTACGGTGTAGAAAAGCTGGCGGCCCATATTCTGAAGATAGCTTTCATATTCAAGGCCAGTTTCGTTCAGCTTCTCGCTCAAATTTAAATATGCAGTCATAAGGCTATTTCCTTCCATAGCCTGCTTACTGAGTACCGCATTCACATACGTATCATACATTCCTTGGGTATGATAGAGGAAGGCTTCATCTGGAAGAATCAATGCAAAGGACAAAGTAATAGAACGGTCCGCGACCAAATTCACAGACTGAACCTCTCCTGTAAGATGAATCGGACTGCCAACCAGTTCCGTTTCAGGATGTTCAGTAAGTATGCCGTTCAGCATTGCGGTGCGATTTACAGTAGTGAAGTCGGAACCTATATAAACAGCGGCTTCATCCTCACTTAATTTAATGACAGGTTTGCCGGACAATTCCAGTAAACGATTATAGTCTGACAGACAAATTAGATACGGATCTGTGGCATAACCAAGAGTGTTCAAAAGGACATCCCGATCTTCCGACTGGGGCAGGCTCCGAAGAGATTCCATAACAGCATCCATGCTGTAGGCATTCTCGTAATCTTCTGTGGTGCGAATATGCCCAACCTTCATTTCAAAAAGCTCAGAAAACTGATTTTCCAAACCGTTTTCGTTCAGGGTTTTCTGTATATTCAAAAGAACCTGCGCCGAATCTTCAACGGTATAATCTTCAAAGGTATAGTCAATTACATGGTCGGTGGATAGATTGTTTGTCCCTGCGATTCCTAAGCCTGCACCAAAGCAACACAGTGCTGCAAGAATCAGCAGAGAGCTGATAGCCATAGAGCTTGACTGATGAATGACATTCTCCTGAATCTGGCGGAAAGTAAATACATGAAGCTGCTTTTTTCCTTTGCCTTTTTTAACAATCAGAGCAATCAGTGCCCGCATTCCGTAGAACAGCAACATCGTACCAGCCGAACCTAACAGTAAAGTCAGTCCCATCATACTTACCTTTGTCCATGCAATTCCTTGAATTGCCATGTAATAAGCCGTTGCCAACATCACACTTGCACATACAGCAGCCAGCCCATAGAAAATAGAAGGCATTTGCTTTTTGGGACGGTTCGCTGGCTGGGATAGCAAAGTACCGATCTCCTGGCGGCTGATCCGTCCACTCAAAATCAGAAGTGCCGTCAGCTTAATTGCCAGAAATCCTGCCAACGTCCATTCAATCGCAGACCAAGATAAAGAAAACTGATGACCGATGATTCCCATGCCTACTAGCTTGGCGGTGACAAGACTGACAATTTCTGAAAGCACCACAGCCACAGGTAAACCTATGAGCATGGCAAGAATACTAGTCAGGCAATCTTCCGCCAGAAGCATACCAAACAGTTTATTTCTACGCATCCCCAACATTAGATAAACACCAAACTCATGCCGTCTGCGCTCGAACTGATACTTGCAGGCAAAATAGATCAAAAAGAAAAGAATACCCAAGGTCATTCCGTAAAACACAGGAATCAGAAGCAAGAGCCTGTTCACGGCATCGCTCTCCATCTTCTGCAAAAAGATCATAACATCCTGAGTAGAGATGGAAAGAATCATGTAAAAGGCAACAATAGAAATCACCAGGGAGCTGAAAAACAGACCGTTTTCCTTTCGGCTGCGGCGGCTGTTCCGAAGAATGAGATTAGAGAACATTTGCGCTGCCCCCTCCCAGTTGCGCCATCACCTTCAGGATGCGCCCGTAGAACTCCTGCTGGCTTTCGTCTCCACGCCGAAGCTCATGAAAGATCACGCCATCCTGGATGAACAGGATGCGCTTACAGAAGCTGGCGGCATTGGAATCATGGGTTACCATCAGGATCGTAGCTTGTTCGTCACGATTCAGGCCGGACAGCTTCTCCATAAGACTTCTTGCGTTCTTAGAATCCAGCGCACCCGTCGGTTCATCGGCAAGGATCATTTGGGGATGTAAGATCAGAGCCCTTGCTGCCGCAACACGCTGACGCTGGCCGCCGGACATCTTGGACGGAAACTTATCCAGAACATCAGTGATTTCCAGATAGTTAGTCAACTGCTTCAGCCTCTGGCTGCTTTCTGCTTCGGATACCCCATGCAAGGAAGTCGGAAGCAGGATGTTTTCTCTGCCAGTCAGGTTGTCCAGCAATTCAAAGTTCTGAAATAGATAACCAACTTTTTTGCTACGGTACTCTGCAAGAGTCTTTCCCTTGAGCGATTGCAAAGTATCCCCATCCACCTGAATGCGTCCGCCTGTGGGCTGAATCACAGTTGCAATACAGTTGAGAAGCGTGGATTTACCGGAACCGCTGCTTCCCATAATACCGAGAAACTCTCCCGGCATGACCTGAAAAGTGATTCCGTTCAGGGCTCTCGTCTGGTTTGGCAAAGTCCCATAGACTTTGGTAAGATTTTCAATATTCAAAATTGGGTTCATATGAATACCTCCTATCCATTTTTAAGTAAATGATAGCACAGAAACACAATATATAACACTTACAGTCGCTGTAAGAATTCTGTTCCTGTTTTCAGAACAAGAATGACGCATCAAGGGGGGAGAAGTATATGTTTTGTAAGAACATCGGATGGCAATGAAAAAATATGCCGGCCTGCATGGATGGCATCCTCGGCAATCAGAAGCTCTGTCAGCTTATCCATCGCTTTCCGGTAAGCCTGCTCTGTACCGCTGGCGGTGCTTCCCTCAAACATAACCGCCAGTTCTGATATGATACCCTCAAGTAGGTTTTTATATTTTTATGCCCTACTTGAGGGTATCATATCAGATATTCTGAAAATTTTATAGGAAGGATCTATTATAAAATTGACATAGGAATGCGGTAGAGTATAATTACAATTGAATACACTGAAAAATGGAGGAATCACATGAAAGCACACAAATATTGGTCGTTAGGAGCATTTATTACCATGATTGGAACTGTTTATACAGGATATAAAGGCTTAAAATCAAGTCACAAATATTTTGCACTAAGCTCTCTGCTTTGTATGATAATGTCTATCTATACAGGACACAAAATGATTTCTGGCAGTAAAAAAACAAGAAAGAAAGCGGAAGCTACAGAAACGGAGGATTAAAAAATGTTGGAAACAGGAACAAAAGCCCCTGATTTTGAACTGCCGGATCAGAACGGAAACATGCATAAATTAAGTGATTATGCCGGAAAGAAAGTAATTTTATATTTTTACCCGAAAGATAATACAGCTGGCTGTACGAAACAGGCATGTGGATTTTCAGAAAGGTATCCTTTGTTTACAGAAAAAGGAGCTGTTATCCTTGGTGTTAGTAAGGATTCTGTAGCTTCCCATAAGAGATTTGAAGAAAAATACGGACTGGCATTTACTTTATTGGCAGATCCGGAGCGTAAAGTGATTGAAGCATATGACGTCTGGAAAGAAAAGAAGAATTATGGAAAAGTTTCTATGGGAGTAGTCCGGACAACATATCTGATTGATGAGAATGAAATTATCATAAAGGCAAATGATAAAGTGAAAGCGGCAGATGATCCTGAAAATATGCTGAAGGAATTGACGTGATGAAGATTATATTATCACCAGCAAAAAAGATGGTTACAGATACGGACAGCATAGCACCAGTGGGAATGCCGAATTTTCTTGATAAGACAACTGAGATACTAAGTTGGATGAAGGGTCTGGAAAAAGATAAACTGAAGGCAATCTGGAAATGCAATGACAAGATTGCCAGGCAGAACTTTGAAAGATTAGAAAATATGGATCTTTATCACATGCTTACTCCTGCTATTTTGTCCTATGAGGGAATTGCATTCCAGTATATGGCACCAGCAGTGTTTGAATACGGACAATTTGAGTATATCCAAAAGCATCTTAGAATCTTATCCGCATTTTATGGAAGCCTAAAGCCACTGGACGGTGTGAGACCATATCGTCTGGAAATGCAGGCAAAGGTTACAATAGGAAATACCCGGAATTTGTATGACTATTGGGGAGACATGCTGTATAAGTCCATCATTGATGACAGCCAGATCATTATTAATCTGGCATCAAAGGAATATTCGAAATGCATAGAAAAATATCTGTCACCGAAAGATACGTATATAACGATTACATTTTGTGAATTATCCGGAGAAAAGCTAGTAACAAAAGGTACTTATGCAAAAATGGCCCGTGGTGAAATGGTCAGATTTATGGCAGAAAGAGGGATTGAAAATCCAGCTGATATACAAAAATTTAACAGACTGGGCTATAGGTTTAGAGAAGATTTGTCGTCAGAGAAGGAATATATTTTTGAACGGTTGTCTGCACTGTAGTGTGGTATTGCTAAATTGTAATTATTCTTGTTGAGAATGATATTCACTTACGTAAAATTCATTGACATCACCAGAAAGAAATGATATATTGCAGACAAGGTTAGTTTTGCCTAACTTGCATTAATCCCTGCATTCCAGGGAATGCTTATTACAAAAAAAGGAGGAATTTTAAAATGTCAATGATCAATAAAGAAGTAAGTGATTTTTCTGTTCAGGCTTATCAGAATGGGGAGTTTAAAACCGTGACCAAGGCCGATATTCTGGGAAAATGGAGCGTATTTTTCTTCTATCCGGCCGACTTTACCTTTGTATGCCCTACCGAGCTGGAGGATCTGCAGAATAAATATTCTGATTTCCAGGCTGCTGGCTGCGAAATCTACTCTGTTTCTACAGACTCCCATTTTGTCCACAAAGCATGGCATGATTCCTCTGAAAGAATCGGTAAGATCACTTATCCAATGCTGGCAGATCCTACCCACGCACTCTGCAAGGATTTTGAAGTGCTGATCGAATCTGACGGAATGGCAGAAAGAGGAAGCTTCATTGTAAACCCGGAAGGCAAGATCGTGGTTTATGAAGTAAATGCCGGCAATGTAGGACGCAATGCAGATGAACTTTTCCGCCGTCTCCAGGCAAGCCAGTTTGTAGCAGAACACGGAGACCAGGTGTGCCCGGCAAAATGGCAGCCAGGAGCCGAAACTCTGAAGCCAAGTCTTGATCTGGTAGGTATGCTTTAATGTCGAACGAAAATTTCTATGATGTAGTTGTGATCGGAGGAGGTCCTGCCGGTCTGACAGCTGCCTTATATCTGGCTCGCGCCTGCTACCGTGTTCTGGTAATTGAGAAGGAAAAATTCGGCGGCCAGATTACCATTACCGATGAAGTGGTAAACTATCCAGGCGTCATGAAAACCAGTGGGAAAGAACTGACCCAGGCCATGCAGAAACAGGCGGAACATTTCGGAGCAGAGTTTTTGCTTGGGGATGTTGTCAGCCTAAAAAAAGCAGAAGAAGCATCCGGCGCAGAAATCTGGGAAACAACCACCGATAAAGGTTCCTACAAAAGCTTTGGAATCCTGCTCGCAACAGGAGCCCATCCAAGAATGATCGGTTTTCCAGGTGAGGCCAAGTTTCGCGGTCACGGAGTAGCCTATTGTGCCACCTGTGACGGAGAATTTTTCCGTGGAAAAGAAATTTTCGTAGTTGGCGGCGGGTTTGCTGCAGCAGAAGAAAGCGTATTTTTGACAAAATATGCAAGCCATGTAACTATTTTAATCCGTGGAAATGATTTTTCCTGCGCAGAAGCGGTAGCGGAAGCCGCCAAAAATCACCCTAAGATCACAGTTTTAACCAATACAGAGGTTGTCTATGTGGAGGGTGACCACACGCTGCGAAAGATCTGCTACAAAAATAAAAACACTGGAGAAGAAACCATTTTCGATTCTGCAGATGACACCTTTGGCATATTTGTATTTGCAGGCTACGCGCCAAATACGGATCTGGTAAAAGACCTGATTGCTCTGGATTCCCATGGATATGTGGAAACGGACCGAACCCAGAAGACCAGCTGTCCGGGAATTTACGCAGCCGGAGATGTATGCCAGAAGAATCTCCGCCAGGTGGTAACTGCAGTGGGAGATGGTGCCACAGCTGCCACAGAGCTGGAAAAATATGCCGCAGCCATGCAGGGGAAAACCGGAATCCACCCGGAAAAGCCAATCAAAAAAGAGGCCGAAGTTCACAAGGAATCACCCGCAGGAAAAGAAACAGAAGGGAAATCCTCAGCCGGTATTTTTTCACAGGATATCATAAACCAGCTGAATGTTGTATTTTCCAGAATGGAGGGAAACCTGCAACTTGACCTGCATCTGGATTCCCGTCCCGTCAGCCAGGAATTGAAAGGCTATATGACAGAACTGGAGAAATATACAGACAAACTGACCGTACAGGAAGCGGACTCTGCTTCGGATTCTGCTGCCTTGCTGCCTTTTGTAGAAGTGCTGACTGCCTCCGGGGAAAAGACTGGATTAGCTTTCCACGGCGTGCCAGGGGGACACGAGTTTACCTCTTTTATCCTGGGATTATACAACGCCGCAGGACCAGGGCAGCCCCTTGACCCTGCCATCAGAGAACGTATCCTCGCTATCGACCATAAGGTGCACATGCAGATCCTGGTATCCCTTTCCTGTACCATGTGCCCGGATCTGGTAGTGGCAGCCCAGAGGATTGCCTCCTTAAATCTCCTTGTAACAGCAGAAGTATACGACATCGCCCATTTCCCGGATTTAAAGGAAAAATACAACGTTATGAGCGTCCCCTGCCTGATAATCAACCAGGATCAGGTAACATTTGGGAAAAAGAATATCCCGCAGCTGTTGGAATTGCTCTAATAAGATAATAAAAACTGTAATGATAAACTCCTATGGTTTATTGTTACAGTTTTTTAATTCAAGAAAATTTTTATTCCCCGACCACAATTGTGGTAAAATAGCGGTAAGTAATAACTAATACCGTATTTCCGCAAAAGAATCTGTCTAAGCAGAGTGGTTATCGTCCAAATGGAGTTGTGTGACCCTGTAAGAAATGGTATGGTTATTGTTAGAAGCAACTAACTATTATATAACTCAGGAGGCACACAATGAAAAAGAAGTTCGTTTCTGTTTTATTAGCACTTACCATGTCAACTACCTTATCTGCCGGATTAACCAGTACCGTATTTGCAGAAGAAGCAGTAAGCACCGCATCTGAATGCTCTTATGACGGCGGCAGTGGCACCCAGGAAGATCCGTACCAGATTTCCTCGACAGATTCTTTCCTGACATTTGCCGCTAATGTAAATGACGGCTCAAACGCAGGTTATGCGGATACTTATTTTCTTCTGACAAATGATCTTGATCTTACAGGCATTGACTGGGAACCCATCGGCAATATGAATGACATGGAAAACCATTCCACCTTGTTTCTGGGCTCCTTTGACGGCGGAGATCACACAATTTCAAATTTAAAATATGAATCTGACAAATACAACTGCGGGGCTGGTCTTTTCGGCGTAAACTGCGGCGAAGTCAAAAATCTGACAGTGGAAAATGCAGAAGTAACCGTAACAGATGGCACCTCTCTGGCTATTGGCGGCGTTGTAGGATACAACATGGGATCAGTGGATCACGTAACCTTAAAAGGAAACTCCGTAATTACAGGCAACAACTGCACTGGCGGAATTGTAGGAGGCAACAACAATTCCGTAACCAACTGCTCCGCAGAAAATGTAACCGTCATCGTAATTGGAGATAATGAATTTGAAGAAAACCATATTGTGCAGGCAGATGTAGCAGAATGTGGTGGCCTGGTCATCGGCGGCGGTTTTGGCGGAACCATTGACAACTGCAGCGCAAGCGGAACTGTAAAGGCAGAAGGAAACGAACCGGTTGGTCTTGGCGGAATCGGCGGCTGTCTGGAAATGATGGATTCCATTACCAACTGCACCGCTGATGTCACAATTGAAAGCGCAAATGGCGGCCATGCGATCGGCGGTCTTTGTGGTTACGCAGGCACTCACTCCAATCCAGACGTATGCCTGGAAACAGAAGGATTTTCCACGAAAAATTATCCGTCCGTAATTGATAACTGCAAGATAACTGTTTCCATAAAAGCGGATGGAGCAACCCATGTAGGAGGTCTTATTGGCACCGGACTTTACTATTATGGAGAAGAAACCGTATTTAAAGTTACCAACTGTTCTGTAACAGGATCCATTGACGGTGCTGTAACACCAGGTACCGTTGCCGGCAGGGCAGTGGGCAGTGTAATAGAAAGCTGCGACGCAGACATTTTAATTGATGGTGTGCATGCAGACAATCAGATTGGCACCACTTCCTGCATGTACGAGAGTGCGGACCAGTAAGAGAGGAAAAAATGGAACAGCATCCGTTAACGGATTTTTTTGACCAGAAAGTTCAAAAAACAACGGGCAAAAACAACCGTACTATTTATAAAATGAACAATGAAACCGGAGAAGGAATCATCACGCAATATATTATTTTGCCTGGCATCCAGTTCTTTTATAACGATTTTCACATGAGCAATGGACAGAACCAGAATAAACTGCCTCACGCAGATGTTCTGGAACTGAACCATTGCAGGGAAGGGCGTTTTGAATGCAGATTTGCCAACGGCACTTATCAGTATATTGGAAGCGGTGATCTTGCCATCAACCTTCTTTCCAACCAGACCGTTTCAACCAGCTTTCCGCTGTCTCATTATCACGGCATCTCCATCACCATAGATTTACAAAAAGCAGACTCTGTCATCCGAAAAATCGGCGAGATGACAGGCGGTCTGGACATTGATCTGTTTTCCATTGCCAACGGCTTTTGCAAAAATGGTACCTGTGCTGTAATTAGAAATCAAAATAAAATCAACCACATTTTTTCTGAACTGTACTGCACCAAGCCGTATATGCACGCTTCCTATCTGAAGGTCAAGGTCCTGGAACTGCTCCTTTATCTTGGAACTGAGAAAATACAGAATACCCAGGTAAAAGTTCCGTATTTCGCACATACTCAGGTAAAAAAAGTAAAAGAAATTCAAAAGTATATGGTTTCCAATTTGCGCCAGCATTACACTCTTGAACAATTGTCCGAGCAATTTGACATTCCTCTTACTTCCATGAAAGCATGTTTTAAGGGAGTTTTCGGCTGTTCCATTTATGCCTACATAAAATCCTACCGTATGCAGGCTGCAACCGTACTGCTTCAGAATTCTGACTGCAGCATTACAGAAATCGCCATGAAAATGGGCTACGACAACCCCAGCAAGTTTTCGGAAGTCTTCAAAAAAGAGTATGAGATGACTCCATCTGAATTTCGAAAGAAATACATAAAAGCATAATTGCACACTCCTTTACAAAAACATACCTTGACAAATCTCGTCTCAGCTTTACATTTTATAATAAAATACCTCAGGAAACGGAACGTTTATAGTCAAAGTCTCTCCCTGGATATCCGCGATCTGCTGGCAGAGGCCCAGCATCCGGTAAGGATTTGCATATCCGAAAAGTTTCATGATCTTATCAAACTGTTTTTCCCTTTTGATAAGATCTGCGAGATACATATATCTGAGGTCTCCAAGGGAGATGCGGGGCAGGCCATAGGACTGTGTGATCTTTTTCAGTCTGGTATTCAGTGTGGGAAGCGTCTTGACTTTTCCATATGGACCAAGGCACAGGGCGCCTTCTTCGGCCAGTCCGGGATATCTCAGAAGAATGCCCTCATTCAGATATCTCCGTTCCCTGATCTCATCAAATAAAAATTCCGGAACAGGCACAGTACGGTAATTACTGTCTGAACGGAGCTTTCTGCCACTGTATTTGAGACTCTGACTATTATCACCCCCATTCCTGTCAGCAGACACATAATTCCGTGCATGCAGCCCGCAGATCGTTACCGTGCCTGCCTCCAGATCGAAGCTGTCATATTTAAGTCCAAGGATTTCCCCGGGTTTCAGCCCGCAGTAAAGCGCCAGGGCATATTCCAGATAGTGGGAGGTGTTGTCTTTCTTTGCAGCTGATAATAAGCAGGTAAGCTGTTCCGGTGTATAAAGGACAGGATCTTTTTCCAAAACAGAATATTTTTTTATTTGAAAGAAAAGTTCATAATCACCGGTATCTGGTTCAAAACGATCCTTTATAAAGACACGCAGAAAGCGGTATGCCGAAGCAGCCGTATTTTCATTTTTTTGATTGATGCATGCCAAAAGAGCATTCAGGTATTCTGCATCGATATCGTCAACCGCCCGCTCCTTATCCGGAAGGCTGGGTTCAATGACATTGAAGATCATCCAGTAGTAGTAAGCAGCCGTACTGCTGCTGGTTGAATTCGAAAGACATTTGTTCTGGTACCAGCTCTCCAGGTAATTAACAAAAGTAGTTGCAGCAGGTTCGTTCCTTTTCTCTTTTTTCATTGTTGCGGCTGTAACAGCCATTTCTTTTGATTCTTTTCTCATTCTTTTTTCCTTTCTGCCATCATTGGCTGAGCGTTTAATTGTCTTTCAATTATATATTGTCCGATTTTCGCTCAGAATCTGATCTTTTATGAAAAATTTTTGACAAAATTCTAAAAAAATGACATATTAATCCTGTAAGGTGGATGTCCATACAAAGAAATATATTTATAGAATACTTACACATTTAGTATGTAATATTTTTAAGAATGGTTATTTAAGAAAGGGTTTTCCAGGAAAGCAGATAACCACAAAGAAACAAGTACCCCGACATTTTTTGACAGAAACAAAAAATATGACATATTAGTATTGAAAAAAAGAATCTTGTAAAAAAGGAGTGACAGCAGACAATTTTCACCATTTCCACAAAAGCACACGATTTCTCTTGAATTTCTGAAATGACCTGTATTATAATAGGATAATTAACGGCATATACCACAGCCGGTACCGCAGTGACCAAATGCCGTTTTCGGGGTAAAAATAGGTTCAAAAATGAGCATTATTTTTCCCACTTATTCAGAAAAAAAGGCACTATCCAAATCCAAACAGAATAAGTTTTGTATTTGGTGAATAGTGACAAATTGTGAAAGGAAAAGAATGAGAAAATTAGCACTTAGTGACGAAATATTACTCGGTGTTGACAAAGCAGCCCGCTACATCGGCGGGGAGGTCAACTCTGTGATGAAAAATTTAGACGGGATAGATGTCCGTGTGGCGTTTTGTTTTCCGGATGTCTGCGAAATGCTGTTTCCATCTAAACGCATTTACATCATATAGTGCTATGTAGTATCATCCAGTACATGATATTGTGTGTCATTTGATACCATTTAACACTAGATAACACTCAATAACACACGGAACCAACAATTTTTTTGAACACCAAATGTGACAGTTTCAAGGTTGATTTTTGTCCCCTTCATTGATCTTTTGGTACTACTTAGTGATATTTGGTGTCATATAATAGCTTTCTCTGTCAGGCGCTGCTATCTAATGCCATTTAGTTCCATTTGATATTATTTCATAAATCAGCTTTCAAACACCATCCCCTTCAAATCACCGCTAAGTTATAATCTGCCAAAGAAAAAATGGTTACACCTTTATTGATGCGGTTACATATTAGTTATGTAATTATTTTTAAAAGAAAGGAGGGAGTTGTAAAAAAAGGAATCCCTTACACATCCGTGAATCGTCTGGAATGGGAGGTATTGTAGAAGGAACTTGACGGTAGCAATGAGGGAGAGCGATCAGTATCAGGCCGACCAGTCAGATTTCGTAATATACCGTAATATACCGAATGTGAGTTAAAAACTGAATAAAATTATTTTGGATAAAGAAAATATTTTGTTGAAATTTATTGACAAAATTGTGAACAAATGCTATATTGATAGTGGCAATTACATAACCAGACGCGGTCGGATTCAAATATGAATCTGTTTAAGGAAATTCAGTGTGACTCTGGAACTAAACCAATGAGTGTTTACCTGTGTGAAGCAAAGATGCTTTGAGTCAGCATATCCAACACGTTGTATAGGCGGAGCTTCCTGCGGTCAGGAGGACTCCGCTTTTATTGTCTAAAAACTATTTTCTATGATCAAATCACTTGCCCGATGATTAAGCGTTTTTGAACATGGAAAATAGTTAGAAAAAGGAAGGAGGGGCCTAAGGCTAAGGCAAACGTAACTCTATTTCTGAAAAAACACGTAGAAGACAATGGATGTCTCAAGAAGGGAGAAATCAAGTATGATGAACAAAATGATTAAAAAACTCAGTGCAGTAGCAATCGCAGCAGCAATGACTCTTAGCACAGGTGTGGCAGCACAGGCGGCAACTTTAAAGGTATATTTTAGAGAGTGGCATCAGGGTACTACTAGCAATACGTATCTTGGAACTGAAGACCTCACTACATTTGGAACTGAACCTGTTCTGGAAGTATCAGGCGTCGAAAGTACGATAACTTATAAACAGGCATTAGAAAAAGCTGCAGCTCAGACAAAGTATAATGGTAAATATTCTTTTGTATGGGATAAGGATCATGCAGAATATTTAAGTGCTATTAAAATTGGAAACGAAACTTGGGGAATTAAGGGCGGAAACACTGAAGAGGAGTACGATGATAACGACAAAATGATCGGTGCTATCTGGGTTGGAAGTGCCTGGAGCTGGTATCCAGGAGATAAACTTACGTTGAAAGATACATCTTCATATCCAAAGACTACCCTTGGTGAAACTTATTTGCCAGTTAAATCTGTAGGAAATGATAAAGAAGTTGTCTCAATGGTGTTAAGCTATGATGAAACAAGATTTGGATGGGGTACAAAAGCAGATAAAACGGGTACAAACTAATGAGAATAAGATATTGTATAATTTCTGCGTTAACAATATCTTTAATTGCTTTTGCGCCGCTTAATGCGAGCGCAGAAGCTTTAAATGATTCATTCTGTAGCGCAGAAGAGATTGATGAAGATATAGATAATGTAAATACATATGATGAAGATCTTAATGATGATTTTATATCTAATGGAAGCGTAGAAGACACAGAAGTGTTTTCGTCTCAAATGGAAGCATATTCTACGGAAGAAGATGATTCTACCACCGACGGATGGACTCCTTTAAAAAAAGAACCTAAAATTTCTTTTAAATATGACAGTGAAACCCAAACACTTTCATTTAAAGCTTCGGAACCATGTGCTTTACCAGATACTGTGTCAAATGGAACTAGAAGTGATTGGTATAAGCTTAATAAGGAAGTTGGAAATGCGTCAACAGTTATAATAGGAGACAACATTACTAAAATTGGAAATTTGAATTTTGATAATAGAAAATCTTCATATCCAAATTTAAAGAATGTTGTTTTAGCTCCATCTGTAAAAATGATTGGGCGTTCTGCCTTTTATGAATTGTCAGCTTTGGAAACAATTAATCTTGAATCAGTTACAAGCATAGATCAAGCATCTTTTGCTGAAAGTGGTTTAAAAGCACTTAATTTTAATCAAAGTGATGTTTCAATTGGTGTAAATGCGTTTGCTGATTGCGAGTCTTTGGAAACTGTTAATGTGAAAGGGCTTACTTATATAGGCGAATCTGCGTTTGAAAGTTGCTCAAAACTAACTTCTTTTACGTGTGATTCTACTATTCCTCAATTAAGTTCAGCTGTTTTTAAAGGCTGTAGTTCATTGAACCAAATTAATCTTAAAGCAGTAAAAATTGAAGACTATGCATTTATAAACTGTGCAGCCTTATCTCATTTTGATTTTTCTGAAACAGAAAATATAGGTGCTTATGCGTTTGCCTATACACCTATAAAAAAAGCTAACTTTACATTGTTAAAAACAATTGGAGAAGATGCGTTCCTTGAATGTTCTAATTTTACGTCCATTTGTTATCATGGTAGTAAAACAGAATGGGATGCAATTGCAAGCGGTTCCAGCTATCCAGAAGAAGCTACAATTCATTATAAAGAAGATTCCGTAGATGCAACGCCAGCAACTTGTACAGAGCCTGGATGGAAGGAAATTGGAGTATGTGACATATGTGGTCAGCATTATTCTTATCAAAATGATACTGAAAATGTTATTCCGGCATTAGGTCACAGCTTTTCTGAGGAATATACCGTGGATAAACCAGCAACTTGTACAGAGAAAGGCGAGAAGAGCAAGCATTGTATAAATCCTGGCTGTGAAGAAAGAGAAGATGTTCAGAAAATTGATGCTCTTGGACATGATTATGTTGAAACAACAGTAGCACCTACCTGTACTGAAAAAGGAACTCTTACCAAAACCTGTAGTAGATGCAACGATGTTGTTACAGAAGAGATTCTAGCACTTGGACATGATTTCGCCAAAGACTACACTGTAGATCTGAAAGCTACCTGCACAACTGACGGTAAGCAGAGCAAGCATTGCTCCAGATGCGATGAGAAAACAGATGAGCAGAAAATTCCAGCATTTGGACATGATTTTACATCTAAAGTTACCAAAGAAGCTACTTGTACAGCTGATGGCGTGATTACCAAAACCTGCAGCAGATGTGATGTAACTGAAACAGAAGCAATCAAAGCAACTGGACATAAGTTTGGTGACTGGAAAATAGCCGCAGAAGCAACTGTTTTCGCACCAGAGCAGCAGGAGAGAATCTGTGAGACTTGTGGAGAAAAGGAGACAAAGACAGTAGGTACTGCTTTAAAAGCGACTGCTACTGTAAACGCTTCCAGCGTAAAGCTAAAAGTAAAACAGTCCACCTCTGGCTTGAAGATAACAGGTTTTGCAAAAGGTGATTCTGTAAAAACATGGAAATCCACCAATACCAAGATCTTTACCGTAAAAGGAAAAGAAAACGGAACCTGCAAGATTAAAGCAAAAAAGGCTGGTACTGCAAAACTCCAGATCACTCTTGCAAGTGGCCTGAAAAAGACTGTAACTGTGAAGGTACAGAAAACTGCTGTAAAAACCACAAAGGTTACCGTAGCTAATACAAAAGTAACAGTTAAGAAGGGCAAAAAAGTCACCCTGAAACCAGTGGTAACTCCATTTACCTCTAAACAGAAAGTTACTTACACCACTTCCAACAAGAAAATCGTTACTGTTTCTAAGAACGGTGTCGTAACCGGAAAGAAAAAAGGAACAGCAAAGGTCACTGTAAAATCCGGAAATAAATCCGTAAAGGTAACTGTAAAAGTAAAATAAGCACCAATAATGGAGGCTCTTCTTCCGTAAGGAAGAGGGGCCTTTTTTAAAGGGAAGGAGTCTGAAATAAATGAAAAAAATAGGACTATGGAAAAAATTAGCCAGTTGGCTGCTTGTTTTTTTGTTAGTTCTGCAAATTCCGGTAAACGTGTTTGCGGAAGGATGGATCAGCGAAACTGATATTTCTGCAGACAACGATTTTTTAGAAACGGAAAATGCTGCTAATGTTGAAGAGGAAGAAAACACCGATTTTGTTGATGATGAGAAAATAGAAGAAACTGAAAATGATGGTTTTACCGATTCGGAAAACCTGTCAGAAGAGGAGAATACTCTTTTTAATAACGGAACCGATCCGGAAGAATCTAACGAAGAAGCCCAAGAAGTACAGGTTACGGTAAGTGTCAGCAAAGATGGAAAGTTCTTGAATGATAAAGACGGTAATCCGATGGCTGGGCGATCCATTACGCTTACTGGCAAAAGTACATATAATATGGATGATGCCTTGAAATTAGCTCATGATCTCTATTATCCAGGTGGTTCAGAAGCTGGATATGATTATCACGAAGACGAAAATGGAATATATGATGGCATAATATATAAATTGTGGGGATATGACAAGAGCGATGTTCCAAATATTAAGTCTGTATTGAATTATGATACCCGAAACCTGGGTTCTGCTCTCAGTCGTACCGTACAAAACGGTGATGAACTGCATTTTTTTATACAGGCACGCAACGGCAAGGATAAGTTTGCGTTTTTCACGGAAAAAGGAGCAACTTATACCCAGGGACAGAAAATAACACTAAAGCTGAGACAGCGTAATGACTTTGGTGGAAGTTTTTCAAATTGTGCTGGTGCCGGTATATATATTAATGGTGTCAAACAAGAAGGGTTACTCACGGACTCAGAGGGAAATGTAACACTGCCAGAGCTAGAAGCTGGTCAAAGCTATTTTGTTACTGCTGAAAAATTAATTACTACCGCTGAAGGAACGGAAGTAACAGATATTTCTGCCGCATATACAAATATTACAGTCGTTTCTGCCAATGAACAGTCAGGAGACTATATCTACAAAATTCATTTGCGTGTAGAATCAGGAGAAAAAGCAAAAGAATTTGAAACGTCTGCTATAGCTGGAGAAAACGATTTATGGATTCCCGCAGAATATTGTAGTGGAAGTTTTTTTCCCAAAGCTGATCTTGCTGATAATACTCCAGAGGGTTCTGTTGTATACGCTGTTTATCCAAATCCTCAAGATGGAAGCATCTGTAGAATTAAATTATTAGATGGAAAGGATACTTTTCTAAAAAACACAACTATTTTTCAATGTTCTAATGTTACTTCGGCTATAAAGTTTGAGATTCGAAAAAGTGGAGCTGTTTTGCAGTCTGTAAATGTTCCTATATATTATAGAGCACATCTAACAGATATAGAATTAAAAGACTTTTGGGGACATGAAGTATCAACTGGTTTAAAGGATACAATAGATGACCAGAGTCTTGAAATAAAAGTACCATGTAACTCAGAATATTTTGACTTGGATGCAAGCACTAATTATGGCAGTATAGAAGAATTATTCTATAATACAAACAAACTCAATATTACCGGAGCAGAAACGGTTTCTATCCCTACAGGTATTCGTTTTTTTCCAGATTGGGAGACTTATAATGAGTGCAAAATATCATTTACATTGGAAAAAAACGAAGAATATCATACATCAAAAGATACAAACTATACGATTATCATAACTCCTGGAGATATAGATTATACTCCAGAAGTAACTTTAGATATTTCTGGAAAATACGGAGATGTTTATAAGAATTCCGAATCTCCTGTTCTGACGGCAAATGCAGATGTACTGAAACCGGAAAAAGGAGTATTAAGTTATCAATGGTATTATGTCGTTTTACCAGATAGGGTTTATGTTCCTGATTATATTAGTTTTGATAAATACGTTAAAATTGATTGTGAGGAAAAAAGCTATAAAGTTCCCACGGATTCCGCTTTCTCTACAAGATATTACTGTTGCATTGTCAATTATGAGATTGATGGAAAAACATATTCTTCAAAAAGTAAATTTACAGAAATTGCAGTAGTATCAAATGAACTTGAAATTCCAAAGATAGAAACTCAGCCGCAGCCTATTTCCTGGATTAAGGGGAAACCTTTAACAGAAACGCTGGAAGTTGGCTTAAAAACAGTAGTAGATCAAGGAAATGCACAGTATCAATGGTATAAAAATACTGAAAGCAATAATGAAAGCGGATTCGCTATTGCTGGAGCAACCCAAAGTTCCTATAAACCGCCAGTTTCTGAAATTGGAACTACATACTATTATTGTCAGATTTGGTATAAGCGTAACGATTTGTTTTATGAACAAGGGAAAAATGCAGAATCGAATACTTTAACCAGTGAAAAAATAGTTTCTGATCCAGTTGCTGTTACTGTTACGGAAGAACCGCTGCCATGGGAAGGAAACGGATCAGAAGAATCCCCATACATTATTAAATCAGCTTCTGATCTGGAAGCATTGCGTGAAAAAGTAAATAAAGACGGATTTGCTTTTTCAGATGCTTATTTCAAAATGGATGCGGATATTACTCTTCCAGATGGATGGAAACCAATCGGAGCCACTAAGGATGGTAGGGTAAACCTGCAGAAAGGTGCAAACTTAAATGCTTTTAGCGGTATTTTTGATGGAGCCGGTCACACAATTACAGTTCCAGAGGGCGGACTTCCGCTGTTTGGATATGTCAGAAATACCAGGATCCGAAACCTGAACATCTATGGAAAGAAGATTGCCGGTTATGGTCTTGTCAACAACTTTGAAGGTGTCGGCCTTTCTGGTAGTGCAGTTGAGATTGATAATGTAACTTTAAAGAGCGGATCCAGTACCTTAAAAGCAGGTTTTCTGGGGGCGAATAAGACCGTAAATGGTTATGCCGGTTGTTCTGCTGCATTTGTAGCAACCATTACAAACTGTACTATTGAAAAGGGAGTTGTCGTTGGATATGACAAAAAACAGAGCCAGATTGGTGCCATCGCAGGGCGTATGCAGGGAAATATCAAGAACTGTGTTAGTTATGCAGATGTTTATGGAACAGATTATGTAGGTGGTATCATTGGAACCCGTGATAATGCTATGGGTACCTGTGAAGTCATCGGATCTGAATTCTATGGTACAGTAACTGCTTCTGGGCAGCATGCCGGAGGTATTGTTGGTGGCGGATATGATAGCTCTTCAGCTCCAAATGGAACAAAGGTTACTATTAATAACTGTGTATCTGAAGGAACTGTTACAGGTGCAGATAAGGTTGGCGGCATTTTAGGTGGAGATACCTATGTGGCACAGACTTGGGATAACTGTCAGTATTCCCTTAGAAATAATTCCTTCACAGGAAAAGTCCAGGCTACTGGTGAAAATGCTTCCTATATAGGTGGAATCATTGGTTTCTATGACAGTCTGAACCGGATAGATGCGATTTCGAATAATTATTATTCAAAGGATTGCGGAGCTACAAGTGGTATTGGATTCGTAAAATATATTGATACCAGCTGTGCGTCCCATGAGACATCAAGCGGATCTACCTATTTTAATACAGAAAATGGTACTACAGACTGCCCGGAGATAACCGGCTGTGGCTGGAAAACAGGCTTTAACCGTACTGACGATCCTCTCGGGGCAGATATGGATAAACTGTTTTCTACAGAAGGTCTGCGGATTACAGTAGATTCCCTGGAGATTAGCGGCGATTACCGTACTGCATTTGATATTGGGGAAGACCTTGATTTTACAGGAATGCAGGTAAAAGCCCTTATCAGTGATGGTACCGAACAGGAGGTCCCGTGGACAGATCTTACCATTGAGGGATATAACAAAAATCAGCGTGGAGAGCAGACCTTAAAGCTTTCTTATAAAGAAGCTTTTACCCAGCTGACCGTAACTGTACTGAAGAAGGATGCCGGAACGATCACCGTCAGCCTTACCCTTCTTGGAGACAGCGTACATAACAGTGATACAGACGGAACCTGCCATACCTTATATAATGATAACCTGGAAACCTGGATCAAAAAGACAGATTACAAGATGGATGGAAATGCAAATGTGCTTGCAGTATTAAAGACTGCTTTTGCAGAAAATAACATGACCTATCGTTCTGCAAAAGAAGAGAATTATATTGCCGGAATTACACGGGCAGGAGAACCGGAACTTGCTGAATTTACAAACGGGGATTATAGCGGCTGGATGTACACTTTAAATGGTTTCCATTCTGATCTTGGCGTAAAAGAGCAGTATCTGGAAGATGGAGACGAGATCGTTTTCCATTATACAGATGACTACCGGAAGGAACACGAACATGAGTGGTCGGAAAGCTGGTCTTATGACTCAGAATCCCATTGGCATGAATGTGTGTCCAGATATGGAACCTGTGATATTACCGATAATACCAAAAAAGGCGGCTATCAGAAGCATATCTTCGGAGATGGTAAGGTAATAACTGCAGCTACCTGTAAAGCAGAGGGAAAGAATGAATTTACCTGTCTGGTGTGCGGCTATACAAAAACAGAAGTTATTCCACAAACCAGCCAGCATTCCTATGATACTGGAACCGTCACCAAGCAGGCCACCTATACTTCAGCCGGGGAAAAGGTTTATACCTGTACTGTATGCGGAGCAACTAAGACGGAAGTGATCCCGATGCTTACACACGATCATAACTTTACCTGGACAGTCATTTCCCAGGCTACCGTATTTGCCCCAGAGAAACAGGAAGGTATCTGCACTATCTGCGGTGCTAAAAAGACACGGGATAACGGAAACAAGCTGACCGCAACCATGAAGTTAAATGTAACGTCCATTAAACTTCAGAAAAAACAAAGCACTACGAAAGTAAAGGTTACTGGTCTGGCAAATGGTGATTCCGTGAAATCCTGGACTTCCAGCAATAAAAAGATCGTGACCGTTGATAAGAACGGAAAGATCAAGGCTGGTAAGAAAACTGGAAATGCGAAGATCACTGTAACATTAAAGAGTGGCAAGAAAGCCATCTTAAAGGTGAAAGTACAAAGTGCGAAAGTAAAGACTACGAAGATAACTGGATTAAAAACCAATGTCACCTTGAAGAAGGGCAAGAGTCTTACTTTAAAACCAGTTGTTGCTCCAATCACTTCCCAGGAGAAGGTTACCTACACCACTTCTAATAAGAAGATCGCAACCATTACGAAAAATGGGGTGGTAAAAGCAAAGAAAAAAGGTAAAGTAACAATTACGGTAAAATCTGGAAAAGTTACAAAAAAAGTAAAAATAACTGTCAAATAAAAACAAGCAGCAGTAGAAGATTCGTATGTCTTCTACTGCTGCAATATAAAGGTAAAGGAAATGGGCAGGATAAATTAAAAAGGAAATTATGAATTACGATATAAAAATGAGGAAAAGAATTGCCATAATCCTTTGTATTTTTCTCCTTTTCTGCAGCAATTTTGCTATTGGCTGTGGAACTGATAAAAATTCCGGGGAACCGGCTGCATGTACCATATCTATTGATTGTCGAACTGTGCTTGACAACATGGACGAACTGAAGGAAACCAAAAAAGAATTTATTCCAAATGACGGCTGGATTCTTTCATCAACAAGCGTGGAATTTACAACAGGTGAAACTGTGTTTGATATTTTAAAGGACATTTGCGAAAAGAATGGAATACAGATTTCTTCCAGATATACGCCCTTATATAATAGCTATTACGTTGAAGGAATCAATCAGCTCTATGAATTCGACTGTGGCAAAAAGTCAGGGTGGATGTATAGTGTAAATGGAGTGTTTCCAAACTATGGAGCGTCTTCATATAAGCCTAAGGATGGAGACAAGATTGAATGGGTGTATACCTGCAATCTCGGAGACGATGTAGGAAATCATTACGAAGAAAAATGATTTAGGTTACTAAGCGGGAAGCCCCGGTAATTCAATTACCGGGATGAAAGCGTTACTGGGGTCATTTCTTATAAAAACCAGCCATTTCCTTATAAAAATGACATATTAACTATAGAAACCAGAAAGGAGGATCCCTTATGCCAAAAGCCAGACACCGGAAAGAAACATCTTTCCAGAACACGGTTACCAGGAGCGTATTCCTGTACGGAAAACCGAATACAGGGAAACGTTCCGTCCTGGAGCACATGGTCTCCGCTTTTACAGAACTGGTGAACAGGGACATCCGCCTCCTGGACAGCACCCCGGGGATCTTCCTGCAGCTGGTAAAGAATGACAAAAAGGATCCGGAGATGCGGAAACTGGAAAAGACCCTTCGTGTCCCCGGGTACAATTCTGCTTTCTGCCAGAATGCCTTCGACCAGGCAGTGACCCATCTCTCTAACCGGCTGGATTCCATCCGCATGGAGATGAACCCCATGTTCGGGATCTTTGCCAGGTCAAAGGTCCTGTTCGCCATGTCTGTATCCGGAAGCAGCAGGGAACAGATGGTCTCTGTCCTTGCTTCCATCGGACAGAAGTTCCATAAGGACTGTATCCGGGAGATACAGGGACTGACAGACATGGAGTTTTCTTTCCTCATGAAGGAATCCAGGGACCAGTATGCCATGCTGTCCCTGGAATACCGGGTACCGCAGTTAAAGAGTACTTCCGTTCCCCTGGATTCCAGGCTCATGAAGATCGAGACTTCTGTCAATACGTCCTTCCCTTATGTCATAAGCATCACAGACCCGTTCACCAAAAGGAAACGGATTGCAGTCCCGTTGGACACCAGCCGGCATTCCCTGCATAAGATCCACAGCCGCCGGATGGCAGGGACCGTCCTGCTCCGTATGGAAGGGCAGAAAGCCCGGGTCGGCTGGTCTTACGATACCCGGATGGAAACACCGGAAGAGATATCCTTTACCGGGGTGGACACCGGGATCCTGGATGCCTTTTCTGTCTCTGACGGGAGAGCCATCGGCTCCATGACGGAAGTCCTGGCGTATTACCATGATGAGGTGGAACCGGCTTTTGCCGTCTTCTCTGACCTGCGGAACAAAAAAGCTTCCATCAAACATTACCTGCACAGCCACGACCTCCCTGCGGATGTGGGACGTTCCCTCATCCGGAAGCTGGACCGGCTGGACCAGATGATGCAGTCCATGGAGGCCCCTTACCGTAAAAAACGCCGTTACTATGGGCTGCTGGAGGAAGAGATCTCAAAAGATGTCCGGGAATACATTTCCGGTCTGGAAAAGGGTACCGTTACCGTCCTTGAAAAGCTGGACATCAGGGAGTTCAAAAAGAGCCGGAAGCTGAACGGAAAACTCTCCACCTTTGCGAGGGGGAAGCTCCAGCAGAAGCTCATGGAAGAACTGAATGAGAAAGGGTATGCCTTCCAGGAAGTGGAGCCGGACTATACCAGCCAGCTCTGCCCGGACTGCTCCAATCTGGAACCGGATAACCTGGACGGAAAGACTTTCCTGTGTACCTGCTGCGGCCACCGGGATGACGCGGACCATAATGCGTCCGTCAACATCCGGAACCGTGCATCGGACCGGGAAATCCACAAAGTCTGCAGTGACTACAGGTATGACCATAAGTCCATGCAGGAACACCTGAAGATTGTGTACGCGTCCAGGCACGAAAAATACAGGACGCACACCGCATCCGCTTAAAAATGCACCTGCATAAGTAAAGCGGAACATATGGACTGCCGCTGTCCTGGTACGGCATGACCGTATCCGGGCTGTCCGGAGGGGATGTTTCTGTAGTACGCGCTTGCACGTACAGGATGGTCTCATTTCCAAAGGATTGGTTACAGGAATACTACGCATCATGAAAAAGATGCTCGGTTACTTGTAGCCGAGTGGTTCACCAAATACACTTTTCTCGTAAAATAAGATCCAGCTGTTTGTTCTCTTATAAGAGTTGACGGCTGGATTTTTTTCGTATGTCACAAAAAGGCAGCAATGTATATGCTCTATATTGCACGATGGAAAGGCCTGTTGTTGACAGTTATTGGCAAAACTGTTATAATTTTCTAATTGATAGTGGTAGAATAATATCAATTTGGCATAAATTCTAAAAAGCATCTTATTAAACGCGGACATATACATTTATAAATGTATTAAAAGATTGTTTTTTGGGAAAGAAAGGTAAAAACAGAATAACCAGGCGTGGTTCGGTTTATAAAACCGATTTAAGGAAATCCGGTGCGATTCCGGAACTTCTTTTCCCTGTATAAAACGTTAGTCTTTTGTGAAAGACTGTGCGGAAACGTTTTGAGTCAGCATATCCAACACGTTGTATAGAGGTCGGAGGCTCATGTGTACAATGAGGCTCTGTTTTTGTTGCCTAAAAGCAAAAGGAGAAAGACATAAATGATTTTATACCCAGGAGAAAACAGTTGGAATACCGTGCGTTTAGATAAAAGAAATTATACCGCACAAAAAGCTAAGGAGCAACAAAAGGAATTGATCAAAAGAATCCCTGAACAATATATTTATATTGATGATAGATGCTTTAGAAATGCCGGCAGAATGAAGGAAGTAATACTTTCGCCTCAATGCAAAATAATTGGAAAACAGGCTTTTGAAAGCTGTCAGTTTCGAAAAGGAATTGATTTTCCCGCTACTCTTATAGAAATTAAGAAAAGAGCATTTGCAGAAAATCATAGTTTAAGGCAGGTAATATTTCCTCCTTCTGTTAAATATATAGGTACACAAT
>ENA-OURU01001821-OURU01001821.1-human-gut-metagenome-genome-assembly--contig:-NODE-1821-length-23890-cov-2.871198_pt1 | contig 23890 bp, 20 predicted proteins | sample MGYA00242137_ERZ509064 | MGnify/ENA primary metagenome ERZ509064 (study PRJEB26280, sample SAMEA2338777) | human gut metagenome | biome: human gut; feature: human-associated habitat; material: faeces...
GAGAAAAATGGAAACTGCCGTTTGCAGATGTTAGCTGCCCGCTTCCGTCTGACGGATGTGAGATTTCCGAATACGCATCCGGAGCGGATGATTGACGATTCTTCGCTTTCAATTGTGCGCGACCCAAGCAAATGTATTTTATGTGGTGACTGTGTGCGTATGTGTAACGAAGTGCAGCATGTGGGAGCAATTGATTTTGCAAACCGTGGTGCCAATATGGTTGTCACACCGGCATTTAACCGAAAAATTGCTGAGACAGATTGTGTCAACTGCGGACAGTGTGCAGCCGTTTGTCCGACGGCGGCAATTACCATAAAGAAAGATTTAAAACAAGTTTGGCAGGCTTTGTATGCTCCGAATAAGCGTGTTGTTGCACAGGTTGCACCAGCGGTTCGTGTTGCGATTGGCGAAGAGTTTGGCTTAAAACCAGGCAAAAACTCAATTGGTAAAATTTATACCGCACTTCGTATGTGTGGATTTGATACTGTGTTCGACACAAGTGTAGCAGCTGATTTAACAATTGTGGAAGAGGCAGCAGAGCTTGTACGCAAATTGGAAAATGGCGAAAATACATATCCAAACGGAAATAAATATCCATTATTTACTTCCTGCTGTCCGGGCTGGGTCCGCTTTGTGGAGACAAAACACCGTGACATGCTTCCTTACGTTTCTACATGCAAGTCGCCAATGGAAATGTTTGGTGCGGTAATTAAAGAATACTATAAACCGGCAGATAAAGAATCCGGTCTAGAAACAGTATCGGTTGCGGTTATGCCATGTGTGGCAAAGAAATATGAGGCGGCCAGAGACGAATTTAAGCGAAATGATGTGCCGGATGTGGATTATGTAATCACAACCAAAGAACTAATTCTTATGATTAAAGAGTTGGGAATCCAGTTTGATGAAATCGAGCCGAGTGCGCCGGATATGCCGTTTAGCATTTACTCCGGAGCAGGCGTTATTTTCGGCGTAACCGGTGGTGTAACAGAAGCAGCACTCCGTCATGTGGCAGCACAGGACAATGAGACGATGCGCCAGTTAGAGTATACCGGTATCCGTGGCCTCGAAGGCGTCAAAGTGGCAGAGGTTGAAATCGGCGAAAAAACACTGCGAATCGGCGTTGTAAACGGTCTTGGAAATGCGGATAACCTGATTGAAAAGATTCGTTCCGGTGAAGAACATTTTGATTTTGTCGAGGTTATGGCGTGTCCATATGGATGTATCGGCGGTGCCGGTCAGCCATTTGGCTATCAGTCCGTCAAACAGGAACGCTCTACCGGAATGTATAAAGCAGACAAATCTGCGATTATTAAACGCTCCGGCGAAAATCCGGTCGTGAGCCAGCTCTACGAAAATGGAGTCTTGAAAGGAAGAAGCCACGAACTTCTGCATGTAAATTATTTGAAAGCGGAAGAGTAACGAAATAGTAAGGGGATAGAAAAAGCCCATTCGTGTTGAGATAGATAATGTTTGTCTCTTGCGGATGGGCTTTTGTCGTTGATTCACATTTTGTTATGTGGTAGTATAATATCATATTGTAAATTTATTATTTGAATTACTAAGATGGTTTTATGAGCGGATTTATTGGTAAAGATATAAGGGGATAGTAGTTGATTGGAGGCGGACACTGTGAAACAGGAGATATTAAATCAGTTGGAACTGAAGGAAAACCATGAGTATGAGTGCAAACTTGCTGCAAATGGTCTTCCGGTAAGTATATGGGAGACATATTCCTCTTTTGCAAATACAGATGGTGGAACGATGTTCCTTGGAATCAAAGAGCACCGCGATTCTTTTACAGTGGAAGGTTTATCTGAAAAGCAAGTAATCAAGTATCAAAAAGATTTTTGGAGTATAGTGAATGATCGACACAAAGTATCAAAAAACATTTTATTGAATCATCATGTGTATCCTGTGGTTGTTGAAGGGAAAACGATTCTTAGAATTGATGTTCCGGCAGCAGACCGGCATGATAAGCCGGTGTATATTGGTGTTGATCCGATGAAAGGAACTTATCGCAGGGATTATGAGGGGGATTTTCTGTGTTCAGAGGAAGCAGTCCGAGCTATGTTTGCAGATCAGCGAGATGGTGGAACAGATACGGAAGTATTAGATAATATGGGATTGGATGCGTTGAATACAGATACCATTAAGGGGTATCGGATTGTATTTGAACAATTGCATCAAGGACATCCGTGGAATTTACTTGAAAACGATGAATTTTTAATGAAACTGCGGGCTGTTGCTAAGAATAATAAAGGGGAACTGTCTCCGACTATTGCAGGTTTGTTATTTTTTGGGGAAGCCTACCGGATAACAGAAGTATTTCCAAATTATTTTTTAGACTATCGAGAAGAAAGTGAGGATAAATCTGTTAGATGGTTGTTCCGGACACATTCTGATGAAGGAGATTGGAGCGGTAATCTTTATGATTTTTACTATAAAGTAATTAATCGGATCGATGATGATATTGCAGTACCTTTTGTAAACCGCAAGGATGGATACCGGGTGGATCGTGTGGATGTGCATGCGGCATTAGGAGAGGCTGTGGCAAATGCTTTGGCACATTCCAATTATTACGAAAGACGAGGTGTGGTTGTCGTTAAGAAGGGAAAAGAGATAACGATTTCAAATCCGGGAACCATACGAATTACAAAAGAGGAGTTTTATGCGGGAGGGAATAGCGATCCTAGAAACCCGAATATTTTGAAGATGTTTGGGTTTGTCAATGTTGGTGAGCGTGCCGGCAGTGGAGTTGATAAGATTATGACCGCATGGAAAGAGCAAAACTGGAAAAAACCTGAATTTGATTTTTCGGTTCGCGCAGACCGTGTCACCTTAAAGTTAGAAGTTGGACAGGTTGTATATATTCCAGGCGCAGCGGATTTGCGCGTGGAAGAACAAACGTTAGAACAAAAAACGTCATTGTTGAGTGAAAAAGAAGAAGCCATTCTGCACTATATTTTTGAACGTGGCAGCATAAGTACAGGAAAGGCGGCAGAAGTGTGTGGATATAAGTCAAGAACTTCTGCTAGAAAGGTGATTGATGAGATGGCGGAGAAGGGCTATATCGTGAAAACCGGAAAAGGAGCAAGTGTTCGATATAGTATTTGCGGTGAAAAAGTGGTCAAAAAGTGACCATTTACTGGTCATTTTATAAAAAAGTGGTCAAAAAGTGGTCATTTACTGGTTAATATCGAACATTTTTGTCAGGTGTGGTGGGATGAGGACAGTTGCTAATCTTTTAGGATTCCAGTAAATCAGTAGAAAGACTTTGTGACTCGTGGGTTTTGAGTACGTCGGTATGTGGCACTGGTAGTTTCAGTGCCCATACCGCTACGCACTCAATGAACGGGAGTGCCCACGAGACGCAAAGCCGTTCTACTGATTTACGGAACCAAAAAATTATCTTTCCCTCATCACAATCCACTCTCCCTTCCCCTTTACTTTTCCAGGCAAACATAGTAAAATATTTTGCATAAAAGCACTCTAGGAGAGAAGGAGATTTAAGATGCAGTTTGACCATCTGTCGTATGGAGATTTTAATCCCCATCTTTTATATATTGGGAAAAAGGTGCCGGAAGTCAGTGGGGAGGACCATAGCCATGACTATTTGGAACTGACTTATATATTGTCAGGGCAGGCAAGATACTACATAGAAGGAAAAGAATATTTATTGCAGCCGGGAGATTTGTTAGTGGGAAATCCGGGGCTTGTGCATCGTTTTGAACTGCGAGAAGGGGAAAAAACGCCCATTGAAGTGTATATCGGATTAAGCAATTTTCATTTCCAGGATATGCCGCCACAGTCGTTAATTTTGCCGGATGGAGCACCGGTGCTGCGGTGCAAGGCAGAGTTGAAGCAGGACTTAAACCAGTTGGTGCAGACAATGATTTCCGAAACCAAAATCCAGCAGAGTGGGCAGTATTTCATGATTAAAGCTTATATGGTGCAGATGTTAGTATTGCTTCTCAGGCAGATATATGGTGAAGAAAAGCAGGAAAATCATGGATTTGTTTTTGAATCCCGCAGTAAGGGCTATGTGGTAAAACGAATTATTGCGTACATGAATGAGAACTATGCTTCTCATATTTCACTTGACCAGATTGCGGCGAATATGTATCTGAGTCCGGTATATATTTCAAAGATTTTCAAAGAAGAGACGGGAGAGTCGCCGATTCGATATTTGATAAAAATCCGGCTGGAAAAGGCAAAGGAAATATTAGAAAAAGAAAATTGCGGAAGTGTGCGCAATGTATCGCTGGCTGTGGGATATGAAGATGTGTATTATTTTAGTAAATTATTTAAGAAATATTATGGAATTGCCCCTGTTTACTACAAAAGACAGGCGCAAAAAGAGAGTGGAAAGGAGATAAAATAACGTGAAACATTATAGTTTTCTGCTTATTTTGTTTATGGCACTTTGTTTAAGTTTGGGAAACGGAAACAAAGCGCAGGCGGGTTCTTTGCAGACTAAAGGTGTCTGGGTGTCCTGCTTTGAGTTCGAGGAACTTGGTTTGAAAGATAAAACAGAGGCGCAGTTTCGTGCCAATGCCAATAAAATATTTGCAACAATTCGGGCGAACGGATGCAATACCGTTTATTTTCATGTAAGGGCTTATGATGATGCAATTTATCCATCTTCTGTGGCAGGATTTAGCAAGTACATTTCTTCGGATGGAAAAGCACCGGGGTATGACCCTTTGAAAATATTGGTTTCTCTTGCACATTCACACAAATTAAAAATTCATGCCTGGATGAATCCGTACCGGGTTTCATCGACGAAAATTCTTGATCCGGCAAGTGAAACGACAACAGTACGAATTGTTAACCAGGTAAAGGAAATTATTAACCGATATGCAGTGGATGGTATTCACTTTGATGATTATTTTTATCCGACCAATATAAAAAAGTACAAGAAGGTGCCAGCTGCAACACGGCGTCAAAATGTAAATGTGATGGTTCGTAAAGTTTATCAGACGGTAAAGCAGAAAAAGAAATCGCTGAAGTTTGGTATCAGCCCTGCCGGTGATATTACATATTGTGAAAAAATCGGGGCGGATGTCAGGACATGGTTGTCTCAAAGTGGGTATGTGGATTATATAATTCCGCAGATTTATTGGTCGAACAACTATATTATGAGCGGTAAAAAAACAGCATTGTTTAATGAGCGTCTGGCAAAGTGGCGTGAAATTAACAAACGTGACGTACCAATGTATGTAGGGCTTGCCCTTTATAAGACCGGCTATTCATTAAAAGAAGATCCGGGCTGGAAGAAATCATCCGGCAACATTGCCTCACAGATTCGCCTGATTCGAAGTGGTAATACAGAAGGGTATGTATTTTTTGCTTACAAGGACTTGATTCGTTCGGGGGCAGCGAAAGAACTGAAAAAATATTATAAAGCAATCGGTAAAATAACGCTGAATAAGAAAAAGAAAACCCTTCGCACCGGTAAAAAATATCGGTTGAAGGCATCGTTCTGGCCGGCAAACCTACATGGTAAAATTAAGTGGAAATCATCCAATAAAAAGATTGCCAGTGTATCGAAAAAGGGGATTGTAAAGGCAAAGAAAAAAGGAACAGTCCGCATTTATGCGACTTATGGCACGATGAAAAAATCGTGTAAAATTATTGTGAAGAAGAAAAGAAAGTAAAGGAGAGCATTTTGGTAACTTGGTTTGACAGCGTAATTCTTAATTGGTTTCAGTCAATACAGAATGAGTTTTTAACTGTTTTGTTCAAGGCAATCACATTCCTTGGAGAGGGCGGTTTAATCTGGATTGCTTTGGGGCTTTGTCTCGTTGCTTATAAAAAGACGCGATGGGTTGGTATATCGGTTTTACTTGCGTTGTTATTTTCCCTTCTTGTTGGAAATGTGACTTTAAAACCATTGGTGGCAAGACCGAGACCGTGCTGGCGGAATTCATTGGTTAATCTGCTGATTCAAAATCCAAAAGATTATTCGTTTCCATCCGGACATGCCCTTTCCTCCTTTGCGGCGGCAATGGCAATCTTTATGAATCATCGAAAAATGGGTGTGGCAGCACTTTTGTTTGCTTTTATTATGGGCTGTACAAGATTGTATTTTTATGTGCATTATCCAACAGATGTACTGGCGGGGATGCTCTTTGGTCTGATTCTTGGTTTTTTTGCTTATTGGATTGCCACAAAAGGCAGAAAAAAATGGGAGGAAAGAAGCCGTGCTTGAACTGGAAAAATTACAAAAATCTTATCGAAAAAATGAAGTTTTACGAGATGTTTCAATTACTGTAAAAGACGGGGAGAGTGTATGCTTTGTGGGTGCCAATGGAGCCGGAAAATCGACGCTTTTAAAAATTATAGTTGGTGCACTGAAGCCGGATGCAGGGACTATTTTGTGGAATGGAAAAGCGGTGGATGGAACATTTCTTTCGGAGCATGTCGGCTATGTGCCACAGGAAAATCCGTTATTTGAAGATTTAACAGTAAAAGACAATTTGGAATTATGGTATGCAAATGATAAAGCAAGTTTGCAGAAAGATTTGGAAGATGGGTGGTTATTTTATTTTGGTATGCATAAAATCTATAAAAAACCGGTTAAAAAGTTATCCGGAGGCATGAAAAAAAGACTCAGTATCTGCTGTGCACTGGCTGGTGATCCAGATGTTTTAGTAATGGATGAACCGGGAGCAGCATTGGATTTAATGGCGAAGAACGAAATCCTTCGATTGATAAAGAATTTTACAAGGAAAGGAAAAAGTGTTATAATAACATCTCATGAGATGTCCGAAATCATGTTTTGCCATTCTTTATATGGAATCCGTGATGGGAGTACTGTCACATTGGATAAAGAGATAAACGGTTTTGAACTCACGGAATGGATTCAAGGCTGATTATCATAGAAACAATTCAAAAAAGGAGCCTACCTATGTAGGGAAATGGAGGAAAAAATGGAAAAGAAGAAGAGTAAGGGTAAACTGATTGCGTTAATTATTGCAATCGTTGTTGTTGTCGGAGTCGTGACAACCGGAATTGTGCTGGCAGCTACCGGTACACTATTTGGTTCGACAAAGGAGAAGGCATTTGACCTTTTGAAACAGGCGCCGGAAAAGATGACACAGTCAGCAGTGAGCAAGCAGCTTGGTCTTGATGAATTGTCAAAGGCTATGTTAGAAAAAGGAATGGATATCAACTACAAAATAAAAGATATCCAGTCATCAGATTCTTCCGTTGATTTGTCCGGTATGGAAATGGGTGCCGGTTTATCACTGGATGTAAATAACAAAAAAGCATCCGCAAAGATTGCCCTTTCCAAAGACGGAAGCCAGTTATCAGCAGAAGCCTATGGTTCATTAGAGGAAAAGAAAGCAGCATTTTCTCTGCCGGAGCTGATTCCAAACAAAACATTCAGCATTACAGCATCCGATAATGAGAGCCAGGAAGCCCTGAATAGTATTTCAGCTGTTTTAGCAGTGCTTCCGGATTTGCAGGAAACATTTTCTGATTTCTTAGAGGAGCAGGGAGATGCCTTGTATGACAGCACAGAATGTGAAAAGGTAGATAATGGTTATCAGATTAAGATTACAAAAGTTTCACTGGATGAGTTTGTAAATAAATTCCGTGATTATGTAAGCAGCCAGTCAGAGACACTCGGTAAGATTGAAGAAAAACTTGGTATGTCCAAAGGAACGATTGCCAGCGGCGTTGGTATGATTGTTCCACAGATTACATCTTACACACAGGATATTATTGTGACGGTAGAGGGCACGGACGGTAACTTGACAGGATTCAAAACTTCTGTGACGGTTGCCGGAGTTAAATTAGATATTCATGGTGCATTTGTAGATAACGATGCCCAGAATACAGCAAATGTTGAGTTGTCCTTGGCACAGAATGGTTCTTCTATTGGAACAGTTACGTATAACCTTCAGGGTAAAAAAGGTGATGTATGCGAAGATACAATTAAAATGGTTGTTTCGAGCATGGGTACGGAAATTGCTTCAACAGAAGTAAAAGAATCCCTTGACACGAAGAATAATAATGCACTTACAATGTCTGCTTCCGTAAAATCGTATAATTCCGATGAGGTGAAAATGTCATGCAGCGGAAGTGTGAAAAACTTAGAAAAAGGTAAGAGTATTACCCTTGATTTTAAAGATGTATCGGTTGACCAGAGCGAAACAGGCACGAATACCTTTGGAATGGAATACTCATTTGCTGCTCTTGACGGTGAAGTAAAAATGCCTGCCGGTGAAGAACAGGTTGTGACAGCCGACACCTTACAGTCAACTTTGACTCAGTATCAGAGTGATGTGATGACTAATTTACAGAACATTTTAGGTAAATGGGGAATTAGTGATATTAGTTCCTTATTCAGTCCATCTTCATCAGATCCATTAGGATTGAGTGATGCGGATACTTCTTTAACTACCGACAGTTATGATGGTAGCGATGATGACGGCTATACCGATAGCTATGATGACAGTTATACAGACAGTTATGAGGATGAAAATGACACTTTGTAATTCATACAAAATATGTTATCTTAAGAAAATGGCAAAGAGGACCGTTATGGTCCTCCCTGTCATTTTCTTGTCTATGGCGGTTCTTTTGACTGTATTTTTTGTTTGTTTGTCTGCAATTTCGGAAAACAGTAAAATACATATTGGAGTTGTTGTGCCGGAAAAAGGGTTTATGGAGCGAGGGTTACTTGAGTATGTCAGCAATATGGCAGACACGAAAGCTTTATGTGTGTTCCGGGAGCTGAGTGAGACAGAGGCAAAAGAGCAGTTGGATGAAGGAAAGGTGGCGGCTTATGTTACGCTGCCGGAAAATTTATTGGAGAAAATATATCGGAACGAAAAAACCTCCGTCCATATAACAACGGCTAAAACACCCACAATTGAAAGTGCATTGATGGAGGAACTGGTGGATTCGGCAGTTTCTTTTGTGTTGACAGCAAAAGCCGGTGACTATGCAGCATATCAGTTATACGCAAAGTATGGCAGACAGGGAAGTATGAAGACTGTGGCGATGGATATGAACCGCAATTATATTCGTTTTGTGCTGCGGCAGGAAACTTTGTTTCACGAGAAAACAATAAAATCAGCTTCCGGAATGAACGATACTACGCGTATTTTTCTTGGAATTATGGTGACACTTTTTGTCCTTTTGGGGGCGATTTTGATTTCTCTGCGGGAGCGTCCGACAGCGTTATTGCTTGGCTTATTGAAAGGAAAGAAAATAAACCCGGTGGATACGCTTTTTTTTGATGTTTTGTTAAATGGCGGTGTTTTGTTTCTCTGTATGACTGCTGGATTTTACGGATTTGCAGCCCTTTTAGGGGTAAAGGTTAATACGTGCGGGATTGTCTTTGGTAGTTTTTGCGCGGCTTGTCTGCTTGCCTGTGTCGTTCCGTGCGGCAGGGCAAATGCCGGACAGATACTGTTTCTCTTTGTATTTGCTGTGGTGCAGTTTGTGCTGCTTGGCGGTGCATTTCCGGACTACATGATGCCCAAAATTCTTGTAAGCATTGGGAAAATACTGCCGGGAGGAGTTTTTGTTGATTTGCTGCATGCAGAAATGAAAGGACAGATTTTTTCATCATCGCTTATTTATGTACTTATGTATGGAGTCTGCTTCTTTTGTCTTGCCTTGTGGCGCATGAAGAGAAAGAGGGGTGGCATCACATGAGAATATGGATGAAAAAATATACCAAACGCTTTTTGTACCAGAAATTCTTTTTGTTTCTGCTGATTGCCCTGCCTTTTTTTACTTATTTATATTCCTATGCGGTACATCAAAAGTCTACAAAAGTTAAAGTGGGAATTGTGGCAGACAAAGACAATGTGTTTGTTCGGGAAATTCAGGAGGAACTTCTTAGTAAAACCGGTATGATTACGTTTTGTGAAATATCTTCCGAGAAGGACATGATTCAAAAAATCCGAAAGGGAGATTTAACATGTGGTTATGTGTTTCCGGATACACTTAAAAAGCAATATGAAAATGGGCAGTATGAAAAATGCATTAAGCAATACCACAGTGAGGGAAATGCCTTTTTTCTGATTGCGAGAGAGGCGGTGATAAGCAGTGTGTTCCGCGTGTACGGAAGACAGATGCTTGAGGATTACATTGCACAATCCGGCCTTTTTGAATCACATGAAATTGAAAAAGGGGAGATTTCGCAAAAATATAAGGATAATTTGGAAAAGCAGCAAACATTTACGATGGAAATAAACAAGCATAATTTTGCAAAAAAACAGATGGGAGACTATCTTTTGGCACCGTTACATGGTGGTGTGGCTTTTTTGATTCTGCTTGCCGGATTCTGTGGGCTTGCTCTTTATCGAAAAGATTGTGGGAGACAGATTCCTTTTGCGGTTACTGGAAAATGGCGCAGAGAGATGTCGTTTTTTTCGATTGCGGTGCCGGTGGTTCTGATGACAATATCAGGAATTTTGTCCGAGCTTTTATGCGGAGTTTCGTTTTTAACAATAAAAGAAATTGCTTCTCTACTGATTTATGATATAATAGTGGTACTGTTTTGTGATTTACTATCTGCAATTCGGGTAAAAGAAGGTGTCATTTGGCTCTTTGCGTTGTTTTACTTGTGTATCAGCGTATTGTTTACGCCGGTATTTTTGAATTTGTCGGTGCTGATTCCGTGGGCGCATGTATTGTCATATTTTTGTCTGCCGTATTACTTTTTGAATGCAGCGTATGGCGGCGTGTGGCAGATTTTTGAATTGATTTTTGCCGGCACCTTGCTTTTTTTAGTTAATATATGGAGAAGAAGGAGAGATTGTTATGGTTACTAATTGTGAGTTTTGTGCCTTTTACGTTTATGACGATGATGGCTATGCAGAATGTGATGTCAATTTGGACGAAGATGAAATGGCAAGATTTCTAGGTTCATCGTATCAATCCTGTCCATATTATCAGACGGATGATGAATACAAAATAGTGAGAAAGCAGAATTAATTGGTAAATGAATTGTTAGGAGGCGTAACTATGGCAATCGTATTAATCGCAATTGGATTGTTGTTTACCGGCGTTGATTTTATGGTGGGCAGCGGTATTTCATATCCGGATTTTATACAGCCGACAGGGCTTTATCATGGAATTGATATCCACCCAAGAATACAGCAGTATGTAACGCAGAATATTTTAGGACATAATTTACAGGTGGACATACTGCCTGACGTTATTGGTTGTTTACTTGTGCTGATTGGTGCATTTATGTTCGTGAAGCATAACAAAAAATTCTGGTTTGGTGTACTGTTAGCCATTCTGGCAGGAGGGTGTTCCATTGCCCTTCGCGTCATTCCGTTTTATGTGAATGGTGGAGCCTTGATTTTATCTGCCCTCAGTTTATATTTCTTAGCATTTGTATTTGAAATCTGGATGGAATATATCATGATTTACGTGACGGTAAATGTTTCGGATGACATGGCAAATGTAAGTACCAACCGGAGAATGCAGTTTGGCTGGTGGGTTACCGTATTTGCAAGAATTTTTATTTTCCTTTTGACTTTTGTCGGAATTGGCTCGGTTCGCCATGTTTACGAGGCTGCTGTTTTATTGTTTACGGTATTTTATCTGTATCAATTAGTGCAGACCCGTAAATATGTGGGAACTTACAAAGTCTACAAAGAGGGCTTTAACAGTGCCGTTTTGCCGGAATATGTAAAGGAAAAAATGATAGGAGTTTCGTACCGTGAAAATCCCGATATTTCGCTGGATGAGCTTCGTTATGTGCGAATTATCCATTATGATTTCAAGGGACAGATTCAGGAAGGTGAACTGGTGGTAAATCAGAAAATTGCATATCCTGTCATGCGGGCATTTTACCAGCTTTACAAATGGGAATATCCGATTGAGCGGGTGCGCCTTGTGGATGATTTTGACGGAGACGATGAAGCGTCCATGGAGGCGAATAACACATCGGCATTCAATTACCGCACGGTTGAGGGGCGCGACGAACTGTCAAAACACGCCCTTGGTATGGCAATTGATATCAATCCGCTGATGAATCCCTATGTCAGAGAGGATGGCTATTTCCCGAAAAATGCAACCGAGTATCTCGAACGTGATATAACCTTGTGTAAGGGAGAGCATAAAGATAAAATGATTCACAAAAAAGACATGGCATATAAAATCTTTAAGAGAAATGGCTTTTTGTGGGGCGGTGACTGGGAGGACTGCAAAGATTACCAGCACTTTTATATGAAGTAGATGAAATGTTTGTTAGTATTTTAGTTTCTGTAATTTAACAAAGTTCTTTTGTTGAATTACTGGAATCTTAAATAGAAAACTAACAAACATTTCATGTTACGCAATTGCACAAAGTTTTGGTGTCCTTTAATATTCATATCAATCGAAAATATTGAGATTATTAAGTTGTGGGGAGCTGGTGGTGGTGCGGGTTAAGTAATTTGAGTGAAACAGAGAATAAAATTTTTAGATACAAATAAAACAACAGAAACATTTGCGGTGAGTGGGTTTGAGCGCGTCAGCAGGCGGTACTGGTAGTTTCAGTACCCCTGCTGCTACGCAGCTCAACAAACGAAAGTGCCCACGAAACGCAAATGTTTCTGTTGTTTTATGGCAACTAAAAAACTTAATGTTGTTTCATTCAAACTACTTAATAATCGTCCCGATTCTCTCCTTAATCCCCTGATAAGCGTTCTCAAGCTTTGTAATAATAGCGGTTCGTCCCTCACCGGAGGAAACGAAAGATACGCTGGCATCAACTTTTGGCAGGGTAGTGATGGCATCAAAGTGATTTTCATCAATTAAGGAAATAGCATCGCTTACGCTGATTTTACCAATTGCCTGGCCGTCAGCGGTTTCCATCTGTTCTTTGGAGGTCAGAATCATAAGATGGGAAGCATCTACCATATCAGCAAGTTTTGCGGCAGTATAGTCTTTTTCAATGACGGCACTGGCACCTTTTAATGTGGTTCCCTGCTCCATAACCGGGATTCCACCGCCGCCGGCTGCAATAACAATCTGTCCGGCATCTAAAAGTGCTTCGATTGCATCAATTTCATAAATATCAACCGGTTTTGGAGAAGCGATGATACGGCGGAAACCGTCTCCTTCCGGTACGACATGATTTCCCTTTTCTTCTTCGGCATCAGCTTCCTCACGCGTCATAACACGTCCAATTACTTTGGTCGGGTGGTTAAATGCTTTGTCAAACGGATCCACACGAACCTGTGTAATAATCGTAGAAACCGGTTTGAAAATACCGCGGTCTAACAATTAGGTCGGTACGAATGGCGTTCTGCAAATCGTATCCGATATAACCCTCGCTCATAGCACCGCAGAGAGACATTGGCGCAACGGTATAATTTTTATCGTTATCCAAACGGGCAAATTCAGTCATAGCGGTCTGAATCATGCCGACCTGAGGCCCGTTACTGTGGGTAATTACAATCTGATATTTCTGCTCTACTAAATCGGCAATTGCCTGAGCTGCCTTTTTTACGTTTTTTTTCTGCTCCGGAAATGTCTCACCAAAGGCATTTCGTCCGAGAGCAACAACAATTCTTTTTTCTTTCATGAATCGTAACCTCCATCCGGTATTTTTTTATCACAATTAAAGATGTAACTAGTATACCATTTTTTTCAGGGTTCGTAAATATTCTTTCTGCTCCTTTGTAATGCGGTAGCTTTCTACAGCCTTCTGAATCGTTTTTTTGTGAACCCAGTCAGAAAGCTTTTTCTTTTCCAAATAAGGAATGGCAGCATCCCACTGCTTAGCAAGTGCAGTGGCAAAATACCACGCAATCATCATATTGACGTAATATTCTTCCGAGCGGATTTTCGTAACAAGTGCCAAATGCTTCTCTGAGAAATCGGCGTCCAGATATAGCCGCAGCAAAATTCCGATGCCGTATCGAATGGTGTATGTGTCATTGGAAGAAATCCATTTTAGAACTTCCCCATACAGTTCCGATTTATGTTTTTTGAATACGCCGGGTGCCGGTAAATCACACGTTGCCCAGTTGTTGATATAGGGAAGAAAACGGTTGATTTCCCGCACACAGGTTTCATAATCTTTTTCCGCTGAAATTAACATCATATGAAGATTGTTTTCTTCATAATAATGGTGGGGCAGTTCCTTTAGAAAGGCTTTCGCCTCTTTAGTACCCTTAAAATCTTTGGCAAACGAGCGCAGTGCAGGGGTGCGGATACCGATGATTCTGTTTTTTTCAATCGTTGGAATTAGTTTGCTGTGAAACTCTAAGTAAGAAGGGTCCTGCAGGGTAAACAATTGTTTCTGTAATTCGTTCATTTTTCTACCTCCATAAGCAGTATTTTAACGCATAAATAAGGGTTCGTAAAGCATTAACGATTCGTTCATGGATTGTTGACGGAAAGGGCAAAATGATTTATAATAAATACATTATTAAAATGGTCGGAAAGGACGGGGTGATATTATGAAATTAGTATTTATTGGGGCTGACCATGAAGTTACGGGAAGCTGTCATTACATGGAAGTTGGAGATAAAAAATTCTGCGTGGACATTGGTATGGAGCAGGGGCAGGATTTGTTTGAAAATCAGGAGATTCCGGTAAATCCATCAGAAATTGATTTTATTTTGCTGACGCACGCACACATAGACCACACGGGGCTTCTTCCGATGCTGTTTGCCAGAGGATTCCGCGGTCAGGTATACGCAACAAAAGCGACAGTGGATTTGAGCCAGATTATGCTTCGTGACAGTGCACATATCCAGCAGTTTGAGGCAGAGTGGCGGAACCGGAAAGCAAGACGTTCCGGCGGTGAAATTTATGAACCTTTGTATACGATGGAAGATGCCTTAGGTGCGATTCGACTGCTGGTTCCGTGTGAGTATGATAAAAAAGTTACGATTTGCGATGAGGTTACCATTCGATTTACTGATGTGGGACATTTACTTGGTTCCTCTTCCATTGAAGTATTTGCAAAAGAGGGTGAAGAGGAACGAACGGTTGTCTTTTCCGGTGACCTTGGAAATACACACAAACCGATTCTCAGAGACCCGATTTATACAAAAGCGGCAGATTATGTTGTTATGGAATCTACATACGGTGACAGACTGCATGGGGAAGAAGCACCGGATTATGTTGGAGAGCTGGCAGCAATTATTGAAAGCACTTTCCGCCGTGGTGGTAATGTGGTAGTGCCGTCCTTTGCAGTCGGCAGAACACAGGAGATATTATATTTCTTACGTCAGATTAAGGAGCAGCAGTTAGTGAAGACGCATCCGGATTTTGAAGTGTATGTGGATAGTCCGCTCGCTGTGGAAGCAACGAATATTTTCGGTAAAAATGTTCAGCAGTGTTTTGATGAAGAAGCAAAAGCACTTGTAGAAAAGGGAATTAACCCAATTGGATTTCCGGGGTTGAAATTGTCTATAACAAGCGATGATAGTAAGGCAATTAATTTTGACCAACAGCCAAAAGTTATTTTGTCGGCATCCGGTATGTGTGAGGCAGGTCGAATCCGCCATCATTTGAAACATAACTTATGGCGTCCGGAGAGTACGATTGTGTTTGTTGGTTATCAGACCAGAGGTACATTAGGACGTGCACTGCTTGAGGGGGCAAAAGAAGTAAAACTGTTTGGTGAAGTGATTGAGGTCAAAGCAGAGATTACGAAAATTGCCGGCATCAGCGGGCATGCAGATAAAAATGGATTATTAAAATGGATTAACAGTTTTACGGAGAAACCGCCAAAACGTGTATTTGTCGTTCATGGAGAGGATAAGGTATGCGATGAATTTGCGAGAACACTTACCGATTCCGGTTATAACGCTGTGGCACCGTACAGTGGTACAGTTTTCGACTTGATACAGGGCGAGTTTGTAAAAGAAGCACTTCCGGTTGCTGTGAAGAAGAAAGCGGCAGCGAAGAAACGTTCCGGCGATATGTTCCAGCGTCTATTGACGGCAGGACAGCGTCTGATTTCGGTAATTCGTAAGAATGAGGGATTGAGCAATAAGGATACGGCGAAGTTCACAGACCAGATTCAGGCACTTTGTGATAAGTGGGACCGTCCGTAATTAAAAAAAGAAGAAGAGGAGGTGAGGTTGTGACCACACAGGAAAGTCGTGAACAAGAGATTAAACGGCTCAATGCAGAAAAGGTAAAGCAGATTGCTTTATGTCATTTTTATTCTTATTATGTCAGACATAATATGTCAGACATGCTGGCGTATGTTGGTGAGGATGTAACGTGGCTTGGCTCGCAATCTAATTTTGTGGCACACAACCGTCAGGAGTTTGAAAACCTTCTGGAGAGAGAAATAAAAAAAGTACCAAAGCAATGTGTTATGAAAGTGATATCGGCAGATGTCAGTCAGGTTTCCGGAAATTGTTATCAGGTGACCGGAGAATTGGAACTGCGTCTGCCGGTGCAGGATAATGTTTATTATACGAATTTGCGTTTTTCTATGATGATTTGTAAAGAGGATGGAAAGTTTTCCATTGTATCAATACATACATCCACGATTGGAAAATCTGCTTTGTGGGATGACACACAGGTACTAAAAGAGAGGCAGAAACAATTTTCAGAAGAAGGCGGAGAAAATATACAGGATCCGGTAACAGGTGTGTTTCAATTAGGAGCATTTAAAGAGCGGGCTGCCAGACAGTTAGAAGATATTTCAAAAGAAAAAAAATATGCGCTTATTTGTACGGATATCTGTAATTTTGAACGGGTAAACAATTTGTATGGTATGCAGAAGGCAGATAAACTTTTGGCGGATACAGCGAAGATGATTATGGCATCGGGCAAATGTATTTTGCTTTGCTGCCGCAGTGTGGCAGACCATTTTGTAGCACTTGCCCGTTATCAGGATTTTTCTACATTCCGCAATATGCTCAATGAGTTATGCAACTGTTTTGCAGTGGAAATCGGAAACGAATATTCCGATGCCTATCCTCGGCTTGGTATCGGTGTTTACCGCATTGACAAGGAACATCCGCCGATTCAGAAGATGGTTGAGTATGCCAATCTTGCCAGAAAAAGTCTGCGGACAAACACGACTACCCATATTGCTGTGTATGACGAGAGAGTGTACACGCAATTGATTCGTGCAGGAAAAATTGAGCAGAGCATGAAAAATGCGATGGCTCAACATGAGTTTAAGGCATTTATACAGCCAAAATACAACTTGGAAAATGGGCAAATTGTAGGTGCCGAGGCGTTAGTTCGCTGGATTCGGGAAGACGGTTCAATGATTTACCCGGATGATTTTATTCCGATTTTTGAAAAAAATGGTTTTATTGTTGAATTGGACTTTTTTATCCTTAGCGAAGTGTGTCGCATGATTCAGAGACGGCTTCAGGAAAAAAGACATTGTGTGCCGATTTCGATTAACCAGTCTCGTGTCTTATTGCAAGAAAAAGATTATGTGAAGCGAGTGGCGGACATTTTGAAAAAATACGATACGCCGCCTCGTTATATTGAGTTAGAGTTGACCGAACGGATTTTTAGAGACGATTTGACCGATTTGGCGAAGATGATGGGAGAACTTCGGAATCTTGGCGTCCGCTGGTCAATTGATGATTTTGGAACGGGGTATTCGTCCCTTAATTTGTTGAAAGAACTGCCGGTTGACATTATTAAAATTGACAAATCATTTTTGGATGAGACAGAGAGTTCCGAGACGAGTAAAATTATTATTAGAAAAACGGTGGAATTGACACAGGAACTGGATAAAACCGTTGTCTGTGAAGGGGTTGAAACAGAAAATCAGGCAGATTATCTTCGAGGCATCCGCTGTGACATGGCGCAGGGATATTTGTATGCAAAACCGATGCCGATGGAAGAGTTTGAAAAATTGCTGGATAAGGAGATATACGGATGAAAAAGGCAGGAAAATTAATTATTGTGACGTTGCTTATCTTGTCCGGATTGACAGCCGGAGCGTATTTTTTGCTCAAAGGACGCGAAGGCGGTCCGTCGAACGAATTTAAAAACCGTATGGCAAAAGAGCAAAGTGATAATCAGGAGGACCGTGCCTATCAGTATGATATGCCGGATAAAGCTACGGTTTTAGCAACGGACGGCGAAGATAAAAATGTTCTTAATTTTGAGTCAAATTCCGTGTATCAGGTTTCAAACTCCAATGAAGCAAGAGCACGTTTAGACCGGTTGATTAAGCGTACCGATGCGGATTTTGATAATCCGATTATAGCGAAAAATCCATTTGGTACGATGGAAAATAGTTTTTATTTTTATTTTCACACTTCATTCCGCTGTATGGTACGGTATACCATCACGGTTGATGATGAAACGATTTCAGACCATATCCGTTATGTCAATAACGGACAGGAAAACAATTTAGCCAAAGAACATGAATTTCTGGTGGAAGGTCTGCTTCCGGGGAAAACGAATTTTATTGTGATGGAATTAGTTGATTCAACCGGAAATACGAGAGAGACAAAAAACTATCAGTACACAACAGCAGGCAGTCCGTCCGGTATACCACAAAAGATTACGGTAAGTGATGGCTATTCCAAATCTACGTTAGCAAACGGTATGTATTATGTTTTTCCATCCGGGACACCGTGGATTGCAGCTTATGATAATAAAGGAATTCTGCGTGATTTGATTCCGACAGAGTCATTTCATGGTCACCGCATAACGGCTTCGGATGATTGCATTCTTTATCAGATTTCAGAAGATAAGGTGGCGAAAGTATCTGCTCTTGGCAGGGTGACGGGCGTCGTTCAGATGAAAGGCTATGGGAAAATCCGTGATTTTTCTTACGACGGATATGATGAAGTATACTGGCTTGGAAAGAAGAAAAAAAATGAGTATTTACTGGCAACATCTTTCCAGACAGGGAAAACACGGGTTGTGTACCGGTTTAAGAAAGATATTCAGACCGGTTCATTGACTGTGCCGCAAAGTGGTTCGATTGGCGTGGTGGCAAAGAATCCTTCCGGGGTAATTTATTTGGATGCCATTACGGCGGCAAAACCTAAGATTTCTTTTGTTGTCGGGAAAAAGGCGGCATGGAAAAAGGTAACAGCAAAGAAAAAGATAAATGATAATAAGAAATTTACCGGCTGGAATACAAAAGAATCTATGCTTTTATCGCAGGAAAACGAAACAATACCTGCGATGTTAGTGCAGGAGGAAAATCAGTATCTTGCTGTTGAGTGGCAGGCGGATGTGGCAAAGAAGACGGTGCAGAAAAAAGCGTCGGCCACGGCAGTTGAGGCAAAAAGCGGAAGCTTGTTACAAAAGTGTGGAAATAATTATGTGATTGTTTGCGGCACGGCAGGAACCTATTTGGAAATGGGGTCCGACGGTAAAGCGATTCGCCGGTATAACTATGGAAGCGGACTGGATTCGGTGCAGAAACTGACGCTTTCCGGTATGTATTTCTATGGAATCTAAAAAAGTTGTCCATAGGAATAAAAAATGGTTGAGATTATATGCGCAAAAGATGTATAATGGGCATATAATATAAAATTACTTTTAGGAGGGTATACGCAATGAAATTTTTTGTTGACACAGCGAAAATTGAGGACATCAAAAAAGCAAATGAGATGGGGGTTATTTGTGGTGTTACTACAAATCCATCCCTGATTGCCAAAGAGGGCGGAAGAAGTCAGGAAGATGTATTGAAAGAAATCGCATCCATCGTTGATGGTCCAATCAGTGGTGAGGTAAAAGCAACAACTGTAGATGCAGAGGGTATGATTGCAGAAGGTAGAGAAATTGCAAAACTTCACGAGAACATGGTAGTTAAAATTCCAATGACAGTAGAAGGTTTGAAAGCAACAAAGGTACTTGCTTCAGAGGGGATTAAATGTAATGTGACATTGATTTTCAGTGCCAATCAGGCACTTTTGGCAGCAAGAGCAGGAGCTGCTTATGTATCTCCATTCTTAGGACGTCTGGATGATATTTCCCAGCCTGGTATTGATTTGATTCGCGACATCGCTGAAATCTTTTCCGTACATGGAATCGAGACAGAAATCATCGCAGCAAGCGTAAGAAATCCAATTCATGTTACGGATTGTGCATTGGCAGGTGCTGATATCGCTACGGTACCATATGGTGTTATTGAGCAGATGACAAAACATCCGTTGACAGATATCGGTATTGAGAAATTCCAGAAAGATTATATTGCTGTTTTTGGTGAATAATTTGGTGAGTAATAAAAAGGAGATTGATTATGAATAAGTTAGAACTTCAGAAAATGGCTGTTGAAGTTCGTAAGGGGATTGTAACTGGGGTTCATAGTGCAAAATCAGGCCACCCGGGCGGCTCCTTGTCAGCAGCAGACATTTTTACTTATCTTTTCTTTGAAGAATTGAATATTGACCCTAAAAATCCGGACAAAGCAGACCGCGACCGTTTCGTGCTTAGTAAAGGACATACGGCTCCCGGTTACTATGCAGCACTGGCAAACCGTGGATTTTTCCCGGTTGAGGATTTGACTACACTTCGCCATGTTGGTTCCTATTTGCAGGGACATCCGGATAAAAAGCATATTCCTGGTGTGGATATGTCGAGCGGTTCTTTGGGACAGGGAATTTCGGCAGCAGTCGGAATGGCGTTGTCCGCTAAATTAAGTAATGATGATTATCGTGTTTACACACTTCTCGGTGACGGTGAAATTCAGGAAGGACAGGTTTGGGAAGCAGCGATGTTTGCCAGCCACAGAAAACTGGATAATTTTGTTGCCATCGTGGATAATAACGGCTTACAGATTGACGGTGCAGTTGATGATGTATGTTCACCATATCCGATTGATGAGAAATTCAAAGCATTTGGTTTCCATGTAATCGAAGTGGATGGTCATGATTTTGATGCCTTAAAGGCAGCTTTTGATGAAGCAAAACAGACCAAAGGACAGCCTACGGCTATTATTGCAAAAACCGTTAAAGGAAAAGGCGTTTCCTTCATGGAAAATCAGTGTAGCTGGCATGGTACTGCACCAAATGATGAGCAGTATGCACAGGCTATGGAAGAATTAGAGAAAGCAGGTGAGTCTTTATGTCAGAAGTAAAAAAGATTGCTACTCGTGAGAGTTATGGTAATGCATTAGCAGAACTTGGCGCAGAATTTGATAACCTCGTTGTACTGGATGCAGACCTTGCGGCTGCCACAAAGACCGGTATTTTCAAAAAGGCTTTCCCGGAACGCCATATTGACTGTGGTATCGCTGAGTGTAACATGATGGGAATTGCGGCAGGACTGGCAACGACAGGCAAAGTTCCATTTGCAAGTTCTTTTGCGATGTTTGCTGCAGGACGTGCATTTGAGCAGGTTCGTAACTCTATTGGTTATCCGCATCTGAATGTGAAAATCGGCGCAACACATGCCGGTATTTCCGTAGGTGAAGATGGTGCGACACACCAGTGTAATGAAGATATTGCACTGATGCGTACGATTCCCGGTATGACAGTAATTGTTCCATCGGATGATGTAGAAGCAAAAGCAGCCGTTCGTGCTGCCTATGAGCATGACGGTCCATGTTATCTTCGTTTTGGACGTCTGGCTGTGCCGGTAATTAACGATAAGCCGGATTATAAATTTGAACTTGGCAAAGGTGTTGTACTTCGTGAAGGTAAGGATGTAACAATTGTTGCAACCGGACTTCCGGTATCCAATTGTCTGGAGGCAGCAGAGAAACTGACCGCAGACGGCATTGATGCCAAAGTGATTAACATTCATACAATTAAACCTTTGGATGAGGAGTTAATCGTGGCAGCAGCCAAAGAAACCGGCAAAGTGGTAACGGTAGAAGAACATTCTGTTATCGGTGGTCTGGGAAGTGCTGTATGCGATGCATTAGCTGAAAAATGTCCGACAAAGGTGTGCAAAATCGGTATTAATGATGTATTTGGTGAATCTGGTCCGGCAGTAGAGCTTGTTAAGAAATATGGTTTGGATGCAGACAGCATTTATGAAAAAGTAAAAGCATTTTGTAAATAAGAAAGTGTGCTATATGTGAGATGATAGAAAGGCAATAAATCAGCGGATGCGCCGGTTTGTTGCCTTTTTTCAAAGGAATGGGTAGAGATATGTTATGTATACTTCTAGCCTCGGTGGACTCACCGCAGGACAAAAGAAAACTGGAGTTATTGTATGAAAAATACAACCGGCTTATGTACGTCGTAGCAATGCGTGTTTTGCATCATCCGCAGGATGCAGAAGACGCCTGTTTGACGTCGTGGGAAAAGGTTATAAAAAATTTAGATAAAATTGATAAAATAGATTGTCAGAAAACGAAGAGTTTCCTCGTTATTATAGTTGAGAGGACGGCAATTGACCTTTATCGTAAGAATCAAAAGAAAAATCAAAAGGTGCAGGAGATGGATGAGTTTGAAACCAGCCCGTTTTTTTGTAAGCACGAAAGTGGTTACGGCGAAAGCGAGATGATGGAAGTGTTTCATAAGATTCCAAAACTGTATGCGGAGGTTCTGATTCTTCGTTATGTCAACGAATTAGGGGTAAGTGAGATTGCTGAACTTCTTAATATCAAGCAGAATGCGGTGTCTAAGAGAATTGCAAGAGGCATTGCAATCATTCGAAAGGAGTGGCTCGGTAATGAATGAGGAGAGTATCAAGAGATTTTTGACGACCTGTGTATATCAGGAGATGAATTCATTTCATCCATCGCAAGACGAAGATTATAATCATGAATTTTCAAAAAAATTCAAGAAACGATGGAAACGTTTAAATTGGAGCGAAAAATATTTTGGCAGCCATCTGCGTCTGGCGTATACCGTCCGTAAAGCGGCAGCCGTAGTGATTGTGATTCTTTCCTTAGCTGTTGCTAATCAAGTCAGTGCCAAGGTATTTGGTTTTAATGCATGGAAATACCTCCTTTCTTATGATTCGAAGAGTAAAGTGGAAATAAGGGAGTATGTTGGTCAGAATCAGGATGAAAAAACGAAGGAGAGCCTGCCGGACGTCATTCATGAGAAACCTACATTTGTGCCGAAGGGATTTCGGTATTATTCCCATGATGAACTTTCGTCGGGAAATGCACTTTATGATGAATGGAGAGATGGAAAAAAGAATACATTACAGTATAGCCGTGGTAAAGTCAGGGAAGGAGACCAAATTTATACGGATTCTGAATATGAACAAAAACTCAAAACAAGTGTTATGGGCTATGAGGCATATTATTATATAAAAGGAAATGAAGAATGGATTATGTGGGATGATAAGGAATATAACTATATGATTCTACTTATTAAGAAAGGAAATTATAAGGCAGAATTATTGAAAATGGCAAATAGTTTGTACCAAAAATAAAAAAATAAATTTTTTTGTCAGATTTCCTCCTTTTGTATCGTTATTATTAGTATAACGATATATAAGGAGGATTTTTTTATGATTACAAAAATCAAAAGAGACACAAAAAGAATGGTATGTTTGCTGGGAATGAGTGCATTATTTGCAGTAAATATGCAAGCAAAAGCTGCTGAGATTAGTGAACCGGCATTGGAGATTGGACCAATTTTGCAAAGTGAAAATGCTGCCATTTTGCAACCTTCGTTTTCAATTTCTTCAAGTGGCACGGCAAATGTTGAAGTGAGGGCAATGGCTAAAGGTGCGACATCAAAAATAGATGTAGAACTTAATTTGCAAAAATATACTTCAAGCACCAAAAAGTGGAAAACAGTAAAAACATGGAAAAAGACAAAAAATGCATCAAATTTGTTGTTTGCAGATAGTTATAAGTTATCAGCAAAAGGTACTTATCGATGCAAATGCACTGCTGTATTCACTAAGAGTGGGAAAAAGGAAACTATTACGAAAACAACTGGTAAAAAACAGTATAAGTAATATCATGTGTTGTGAAAATATGGGTTAAAATGACTGTTCATACCCCAAAAACGACCGTTCATGACTTTTATGTTTTATACGGTGTATTTTG
>ENA-OURU01001822-OURU01001822.1-human-gut-metagenome-genome-assembly--contig:-NODE-1822-length-23882-cov-5.099047_pt1 | contig 23882 bp, 19 predicted proteins | sample MGYA00242137_ERZ509064 | MGnify/ENA primary metagenome ERZ509064 (study PRJEB26280, sample SAMEA2338777) | human gut metagenome | biome: human gut; feature: human-associated habitat; material: faeces...
AAATATTATCAAAACAATATAAAAAATTAACTATTGTTACAAACCATATAGAAAAATTAAGAAAAATAGAAAAAGAAATCAAAGAAAAAGAAGGCATATTAATAATTTTATCAAATAATAAAAATAAAAGCCTTTTGAAATCGCAAATTATAATAAATATGGATTTTAATCAAGAATTAATTAATCAATATAAAATATATGAAGAAGCAATTATAATAAATGCAGAAGAAAACATAAGAATTGATGCAATTCGTTTTAATGGTATTGTTATAAATGACTATGAGATTGAAATTGGAAGAAAAGAATTTATATGGAGAGATGGAATCGAAAAATATAGACAAAGAGATTTGATAGAAGCAGAGTTATATGTTAGGGATACATATAAAAATATAAGAAAAAAAATACAAAAAAATAATATTAAGATAAAAGAATTATATGGTATAAATGGAATTGTAAAAATATAGATTGACATAATTTCGATTGAGAGATATAATACTAATATTGAAATTTTTTAACTATAGGAGGTATTGGTTATGGTAACAATTGGTGCAAATCAAAATCTGGAAAAAATTAAAGAGGAAGTTCTGGCATTTGCAGAAAGGATGAAAGATCGGGAACTGGTAATATTAGGACATGATAATATTGATGTTGATGCAGTATTATCAGGAATACTTCTTTCTAAACTTTTTAACTATCTTAAAATCAAAAATCATTTTTATATTTTGGAATCTGTAAAAGAAGGTGAAACATACAATATTGTAAAAGGATTATTTGGAATTGATATGAAACAGTTCGAAAAAATCGGAGAGAATGAAAAGAGACTTTTGTTTTTGGAAGATCACTTCGAAACTGTACATGCAGGTAAAATTATTGGGTGTATTGATCATCATCCGACTAGTAGAGAAGTTAAATATGACTTTATGTATAAAAGAAATTCTTGTGCAGCAGCATATTTGATTTATGAAATTATGCAATTAGTTGGATATAAACCTAGTGCTGAAGAAGCAAAGATGATTATTGTTTCTATGATGGTTGATACGACATCTTTTAAGAGCTCTAAAACTATCATGGAAGAAGTTGATGTGGCCAAAAAATTGGCAAACGAGTATGAATTGGATTATGATTATCTGATTAAATATTGTTTGTGTTTGACTCCAATTGACAAAATGACTGTTGAGGAGATTATTACAAATGGTCAAAAATATTATGATTATTATGGTCATAAAGTAAGTTCTGCATATTTGCAACTTTATGAAAAGCCCAGTGATAGTATTGTGAACGATGTTTGGATTAAGGCATTAAGAGAAAAAATTAAGGAATGCCATTTAGAAATGTATGTATTTATTATTTTTGAGATGGAGAAAGATAAAACATATGAAATTCGTGTTACAGAAAATGGTGTAAAAAAATTTGAGTATCCTAAAATCTTGTCGAGAGGAAAAGATATTATGCCTGTTGTAGAAAAAGTTTTTGCAAACTAAAAAGAACAGAAAGTAGAAAGTCCTCTAGTACAAAATCTAATTAATGAGAGTTTGTACTAGGGGCACTTTTTGTCTAGTAAATCTTTATTAGCTAATATTGTTGCTAGAGAATCACCTAATTGAGTAAAAACAGCTGCTAAAACAGCCAATTCTTCATTATCATAACTATTAGAAATTAAACAAGATAAAAAAGATACTAAAGTAACTAGTTCACATGAATTCATAATATTCTCCTGAAATAGTGTATGTGAAATATGTAAAAATGTTATTATGTAGTAAAAAATTTCGCAAAACTCTTGCATTATTTGGAAAAATAGGGTATAATAATAAAGTACTAAAAAGAACGGAGAAGAGTAGGAACAAATCCTACTCTTTACTTGTACCAAAAGTTCATAAATAAAAAAAGGAGGAGCTTATGGCAAAAATAGAAGAAAAAGTCGAGCAACTAGTAAAGGATCCAATCGAAAAATTAGGATATAGCTTATATGATGTAGAATATGTAAAAGAAGGACCAGAATATTATTTAAGAATATATATAGATAAAGAATCAGGAATAGACTTAAATGATTGTGAAAAAGTAAGTAATGAGATAAATGAAATATTAGATAAAGCAGATTACATAAAAGAACAATACTATTTAGAAGTATCATCACCAGGAATAGAAAGAAAATTAAGAAATGATAAACACTTAGAACAAAACATTTCAAAAAATGTAGAAATAAAATTATTTAAGAAAGATAACAATGGAAAAAAAGAATATACAGGAAAACTAAAAGCATTTAATCAAGAAGAAATAATAATAGAAACAGATAAAGAAATTGCAATAGAAAGAAAAAATATAGCACAAATAAAAACAATATATGAATGGTAAATAAAAAGGAAAGGATGATAAAGAAAAATGAAAGCAATAGATAATAAAGAATTAATAATAGCTTTAGAAGAATTAGAAAAGGAAAAAGGAATCAAAAAGGAGGAACTTTTAGAATCAATAAGAACAGCATTAATCACAGCATATAAAAGAAATTTTGATGCATTAGAAAATGTCGATGTAAAAATGGATGAACAAACAGGAGCAACACATGTATATGCAATAAAAGAAGTAATGGAAAGAGCAAATGATGATGCATTAGAAATAAGTTTAGAAGATGCAAGAAAAATTAATAAAGAATTAAATTTAGGAGATAGTGTAGAAGTTGAAATTGTTCCAAGAGACTTTGGAAGAATTGCAGCACAAACAGCAAAACAGGTAATAATCCAAAAATTAAGAGAAACAGAAAGAAACATGATATTTAACGAATATAATGAAAGAAAAGGTGAAATAGTAACAGGATTAGTACAAAAAGCTGATAATCATATTGTAGTATTAGACTTAGGAAAACTAGAAGGAATAATGTTATCAAAAGATCAAATACCAACAGAACACTATAAAGTAAATGACAAAATAAAAGCATATGTTGTAGATGTAGAAAGAGGAGAAAAAGGAGCACCACAAGCAATAGTATCAAGAACACATCCGGACTTTGTAAGAAAACTATTAGAATTTGAAATACCAGAAATATATGAAGGATTAATTGAAATAAAAAGTGTTGCAAGAGATCCAGGACAAAGATGTAAAGTTGCAGTATATTCACAAAATGAAAATATAGATCCAGTAGGATCATGTGTTGGTCAAAAAGGAATACGTATACAAAATGTAATAAATGAATTAAATGGTGAAAAAATAGATGTTATAGAATGGAATCCAGATCCAAGTACATTTTTAGCATCAGCATTATTACCTGCTCAAATAATGGCAGTAGATATAAAAGAAGAAGAAAAGTTTGCACAAGTAATAGTTCAAGATGATCAATTATCATTAGCAATAGGAAAATCTGGTCAAAATGTAAGACTTGCAGCAAAATTAACTGGTTGGAAAATAGACATAAAAACAGAAACACAATTCAGAGAATTACTTGCTCAAAAAACAGAAGAACCAGAAAAAGAGGAAAGTGAATCAAAAGAAGTTCAAGAAAATGTAGAAGAATAAAATCTTAGGAGGATTAAATTGACAAATTTACCACAAAGAAGTTGTGTTATATGTAGAGCACAGAAAAATAAAAATGAGTTATTAAGAATAGTTAAAAATAAAGATAATATAGTAAAAGTAGATGAAAGAGGAAAAGAATCTGGAAGAGGAGCTTATATTTGCTATAATTTAGAGTGTTTAGAAAAAGCAAAGAAGAGTAAAAAGATTGAAAAAAGTTTAGAAACACCAATAAGTGAAGAAATATATTCTCAAATCGAAAATATTATAAAAAAACAAAGTGGGGGTGATGTTATTGGGTAAAATAAAACTTTATGACATAGCTAAAGAATTTGATATGTCTAGTAAAGATATATTAGCAATAGCTGTAAAATTAAATATAGATGCAAAAAGTCATTTAAGCTCAGTAAGTGATGAAGATGCAGAAAGAATAAGAAAAGAAGCAAAAAATACAAATAAAACAAAACCAAATAATGTAAAAAAAGATAGTAAGAAAGTAGCAGATAACAAAGGAGCTACACCAGTAATAATAAGAAGAGAAGTAATTGTTGAAGATACAACAAAGAAATCAGCTATACCAGAGAAAAAAGAAGAGAAAAAATCAAATAATGTTGGATTTGTAGAAAGAAAAAATAAAGATTTTAATATTGTTTATAGAAACAAACCATCTAAACCAATGACATTTGATGAACTATTTGGAAAGAAAAAAGAAGAAAAAGTAGAAGAGAAAAAGGTAGAAGAACAACCAAAAGTTCAAGAACAGGTTAAAGAAAATTTGAAAATCGAAGAAAAAAAGGATGCTGAAATGAAAGTAGAAACAGAAATAAAAAATACAAAACAAGAACAGGCTAAAAAGCCAGAAACTATTGAAGAAAAAGTAGAAAGAAAAGTTGAGAATAAAGAAGAAGTAAAAAGAGATAATAGAAACTTTGGAAATAATTCTTATAATAATAGAGAACAAGGCAATAGAAACTTTGGAAATAGAGATTTCAATAATAGAAATCAATATAATAATGATAATAGAAATAATGATAGATTTGCCAATAAAAACAAATTTTATAATAATGATAGAAATCAAGACAGAAATAATAGAAATTTTGATAGAAATGGAAACAAACCATTTGATAGAAATAATAATGGTCAAAGACCACAATATGATAAAAATAATAATGGTCAAAGATTTGGAAACAGAAATAATAATCAAAATAATGGAAATAGATTTGATAATAGAAATCATCAAGGAAATAACAAATTTGATAATAATAACAAATTTGGAAATAATGGTAATAGAAGACCAATGGATGAAAAAAGTATAGAAAAAAACATTAAAGATATTATGGCTGTTGAAACAATTGAAAAAGAGCCAGCTAGAGAATACAATAAAGCAATAGACAAACAAAAAGAAAATAATAGATTTAATGAAGTAAAAACAAATAAAAAATCAGGTAAATCTAGAAAAAATGGTCAAGATGGCGAAATTAATGAACATAAATTAAAAGGTTTAAAAAGAGCTGATAGCTTATCAAATATGTTTGAAGAATCTGATGGTGGAATGTTAGACTATTATGATTTAACAACACAAAGAGGCAAAAAAGGAAAGAAAAAACAAACAAAAGAATTAGAAGGAAGAAATAAACAAAAAATATTTAAACTAGAAGAAATCACTATTCCAGAAAACATAACAGTAAAAGATTTTGCAGCAGAATTAAAGAAAACAACAGCAGAAGTTATAAAAAAATTGCTTGGATATGGAGTAATGGCTACAATAAACAATGAAATAGATTTTGATACAGCATCATTAATAGCAGATGAATTTGGTGTAAAAGTAAATAAGAAGGAAACTATAACAGAAGAAGATATCTTATTTGATGAGTCTGAGGATAAAGAAGAAGATTTAGTAACACGTCCACCAGTAGTTGTTGTAATGGGACACGTAGACCATGGAAAAACATCATTATTAGATGCAGTTAAGAAGACAAATGTTATAGAAGGAGAAGCTGGAGGAATTACACAACATATAGGTGCATATAAAGTAAAAGTAAATGATAGAGAAATAACATTTTTAGATACACCAGGTCATGAAGCATTTACAGCAATGAGAGCAAGAGGTGCACAAATAACAGATATAGCAATATTAGTGGTGGCTGCAAATGATGGTGTAATGCCACAAACAGTAGAAGCTATAAATCATGCTAAATCAGCAGGAATTCCAATAATTGTAGCAATAAACAAAATAGATTTACCAGATGCTAATATTGATAGAGTAAAACAAGAATTAATGGCATATGAATTAGTGCCAGAAGAATGGGGTGGAGATACAATATATGTTCCAATCTCAGCAAAAAATCATACAAACATTGATCAATTATTAGAAATGGTATTATTAGAAGCAGATGTATTAGACTTAAAAGCAAATCCAAACAAACAAGCAAAAGGTGTTGTAATAGAAGCAAGACTTGATAAGAATAAAGGTGCAATTGCTTCAATGCTTGTACAAAGAGGAACACTTGATGTCGGAGATACAATTGTTGTAGGATCTTCAATTGGTAGAATAAGAAGTATGACAGATGAAAAAGGCAAAAAAGTAAAAAAAGCCGGACCATCTACACCAGTTGAAATAATGGGATTAACAGAAGTTCCACAAGCAGGAGATACATTCTATGAAGTAAAAGACGAGAAAACAGCAAAACATTTAATTGAAAAGAGAAAACGTCAAGAAAGAGAAAATGCAATAAATGCTGGAACAAAAGTAACATTAGATAATTTATTTAGCCAAATGGAAGAAGGAAATTTAAAAGTATTAAACTTAATTGTTAAAGCAGATGTTCAAGGATCTGTTGAAGCAATAAAACAATCTATGGAAAAATTATCAAATGAAGAAGTAAGAGTAAAAGTTATCCATGCAGCAGCAGGAGCTGTTACTGAAACAGATGTTACACTTGCAAAAGTATCTAATGCAATAATAATAGCATTTAATGTAAGACCAATGCCAACAGCAAAAGATATGGCAGAGAAAGAAGAAGTTGAAATAAAACAATATTCTATAATATATCAAGCAATAGATGATGTTCAAGCAGCAATGAAAGGAATGTTAGCACCAAAATATCAAGAAAAAGTTATAGGAAATGCTGAAATAAGACAAACATTTAAAATTTCAAATGTTGGTACAATTGGTGGAGCATATGTATTAGATGGAAAACTTGAAAGAAATGCAGGAGTAAGAGTATTAAGAGATAATGTTGTTATACATGAAGGAAAGCTTGCTTCACTTAAGAGATTTAAAGATGATGCAAAAGAAGTTTCTAAAGGATTTGAATGTGGTATTCAAATTGAGAAATTTAATGATATTAAAGAGGGAGACATTCTTGAAGCATACATTTTAGAAGAGATAAAAAGATAGGATTTAAAAGTTAATATAACTTTTGAAAGGAGAGCAAAATGCCAAAGAATAATAATAGACAAGGAAGAATTGACGAAGAATTTAGAAAAGAATTAAGTCAATTAATAAGCTTTGAACTAAAAGAACCTAGTGTTACTGGAATGGTTAGTGTAACAAAAGTTAAAGTAACACCAGATTTAAAATATGCTAAAGTTTCTGTAAGTATTTTAAATTCAAAAAATATAAAAGAAACACTTGCAGGATTAAAAAAATCATCAGGATTTTTAAGATCAGAACTTGCAAAAAGAATTAATTTAAGAAATACTCCAGAATTAGTGTTTGAATTAGATGAATCACTAGAATATGGAGCAAGAATTGATAAGATTATAAATGATTTGAAAAAAGATAATAAATAAAAGTTGGAAAAAATTGTAATTATTTTCTAACAAAAGGAGAAAAGAAAATGACTCTAGACAACATATTAGAAGAAATAAAAAAAGCAGAAACAATAGTAGTATTATGTCATGAATCACCAGATGGAGATGCTGTAGCCAGCTCTCTATCTGTAATGCATGCAGTAGCAAAATTAGGAAAAGAAGCAGATGTTATAATACCAGAATATTCAAAAGTATTTGATTTTTTACCAGGAGCAGATAAAATATTACAAAAAGGAAGAACAAATAAATATGATTTGGCAATATCTGTGGATTGTTCAGATTTAAAAAGACTTGTTGGAGGAAAAGAATATTTTGAAACAGCAAAAAGAACAATAGAAATAGACCATCATTCTGTAAATTCAATGTTTGCAGACTTTAACTATGTAGATCCTGTAGCACCAGCTTGTTGTCAAGTATTAATAGGAATGTTTGAATATTTTGGAATAGATATAGACAAAGAATTAGGAACATGTTTATTAACAGGAATTATTACAGATACAGGTGGATTTCAATATTCATCAGTTACATCAGATACATTTGAATTTGCAGCACAACTTTTAAGAAAAGGTGTAAATATTTCAAAAATCTGTCAAGAAGTATTAAGAACTAAAACAAAAGCCCATTGTCAACTTGAAAAATTAATATATGAAAGATTAGAATTTATTGAAAATGGAAAAATTGCAATTACATATTTAACTTTAAAGGATTATGCAGAATATAGTAACGATATGGGTGATGATGAAGGTTTAGTAGAATCAATTAGAGATATTGAAGGTGTAGAAGTAGCTGTTTTATTAAAAGAAAAAGAAAATGGTGGATTTAAAATATCTATGCGTTCAAAAGATAATGTAAATGTATCAGATATTTGTTTATTACTTGGAGGTGGAGGACACCCAAGAGCAGCTGGATGTTTTATAACAGGAGATGTATCACAAGCAAAAACAAAAGTAATAAATACAATAAAACAACAAATAAATAAATAATGAGGAAAAAATAGTGGATGGAATAGTAATAATAAATAAGCCAAAACAACAAACATCTCATGATATAGTAAGAAAAGCAAAAAAAATATTGAATGAAAAGGTAGGACATACAGGAACGTTAGACCCTAATGCAACTGGTGTTTTACCACTTTTAATAGGTAAAGGAACAGAACTTTCAAAATATTTAATAAATCATGATAAAACATATGAGGCTATTTTGCAATTAGGAGAAAAAAGAGACACTGGAGATGTAGAAGGAAAAATTATAGAACAAAAAAATGTAACAGAAAAATCTTTAAATACAGAGAATATAAATTCTGTATTTAAAACATTAATTGGGAAGCAAGAACAAATTCCTCCAATTTATTCTGCATTAAAAGTAAATGGAAAAAAACTATATGAATATGCTAGAAATGGTGAAAATGTAAAAATAGAGCCTAGACAAATAGAAATATATTCATTAGAATTATTAAATGTAGATAATATAAATAAAACAATACACTTTAAAGTAGAATGTTCAAAAGGAACATATATACGAACATTATGTGAAGAAGTAGCTGAGAGATTAGGAACAGTAGGATATATGAAAGAACTTAATAGGACTCGTGTTGGAGATTTTTATATAGAAAATTCTATAACAATAGAACAACTAGAACAATCACAATATCAAATAATCACAATAGAGCAATTTTTTAAAGATGAAGAATTTATAAATTTAACAGAAAAAGGATTGAAATTATTTTTAAATGGTGTACAATTAACATATCATTTAGTAGATGGAATATATAGAATTTATCAAGATGATAAATTTATTGGAATCGGAACAATAAAAAATGAATTATTAAAAAGAGACATAATTATTTAAGAATGGGGGATACAATAATGAAAGAAAAATTTTATTTAACAACACCAATATATTACCCAAGTGGAAAGTTTCATATAGGAACAGCATATACAGAAGTATTAGCAGATACAATAAAAAGATATAAACAATTAAGAGGTTATGATGTATTTATGCTAACAGGAACAGATGAACATGGTCAAAAGATTCAAACTGTTGCTGAAAAAGCCGGAAAAACACCACAAGAACATGTTGATGAAATGGCAAAAATGGCAAAAGATTTGTGGAAAAAAATGGATATAAAATATGATTATTTTATAAGAACAACAGAAGAACGCCATGTAAAAGCAGTACAAAAAATATTTGAATATTTTTTAGAAAAAGGTGATATTTATAAAGGTGAATATGAAGGTTGGTATTGTATGCCTTGTGAAACATATTTTACAAAAACACAATTAGTTGATGGAAAATGTCCAGATTGTGGTAGAGAAGTAAAATTATTAAAAGAAGAAGCATATTTCTTTAATATGAAAAAATATGCAGACAAACTTTTAAAATTCTATGATGAAAATCCAGATTTTGTTGAACCAGCATATAGAAAAACAGAAATGATAAACAATTTCATAAAACCAGGATTAGAAGATTTATGTGTAACAAGAACATCATTTAATTGGGGAATACAAGTTCCAAATGATCCAAAACATGTAATATATGTATGGCTAGATGCATTAACAAACTATTTAACAGCCTTAGGATATATGCAAGATGATGACACATTATTTAAAAAATATTGGCCAGCAGATGTTCAAATTGTTGGAAAAGATATTGCAAGATTCCATTTAATATATTGGCCAATTTTCTTAATGGCATTAGATTTACCAATTCCAAAGAAATTTGTTGTTCACAATTGGATTATGATGAAAGATGGTAAAATGTCAAAATCAAAAGGAAATACAGTATATCCAGAAAAATTAATAGACAGATATGGATTAGATGCAACAAGATATTACTTATTAAGAGTAATGCCTGTTTCACAAGATGGTGTATATACTCCAGAAGATTTTGTAGAAAGATATAATTCAGATTTATGTAATGACTTGGGAAATTTAGTAAATAGAACAGTATCAATGGTAAATAAATATTTTGAAGGTAATGTACCAGAATATGTAGGAACATTAAATGAAGTTGATAAAGAATTTGAAGAATTTACAACTAATAAGTTAAATGATGTAGAAGAATTGATTGAAAAATATCAAATGTCAAATGCTTTGCAAGAATTATGGACAATAATATCAAGAACAAATAAATATATTGATGAAACTCGTCCATGGGAATTAGCAAAAAATGAAGAAACAGATAAATTAAAATCAAGTATGTATCATTTAATAGAAAATATAAGAAAAATTGCAATATGTTTATTACCATTTATGGAAAACACATCAAAAGATATATTAAGACAAATAGGTATGCCAGAAGATTTAAGAACATGGAATAGTTTATATGAATATGATAAATTACATGGAATAAAAGTTATTGAAAAAGGTGAACCTATATTCATGAGAAAAAATGTTGAAGAAGAACTAGAATATTTAAGAAATTAGAAGCTGAATGGAGGTTTAGCACATAATTAAGACCTCTAAATTCAATAAAAGGTGGAGTAATGGATTTGATATCAATAAGAAGAACATATAATAATAGGAGAAACTTAATTTTTGTAGTTTGTATTTTACTAATATGTGTTACATTAATAATTACAACAATAGAAGTTGTAAATAATAGACATGCTAAAAAACTATATTTATCTTATTTGGAACAAGTTCAAAATGCTGAAAATGAAGCAAAAGAACAGGAAAGAATAGCAGAAGAACAAAAAGTAAAGGAAGAGGAAGAAAGAAGAAAAAAATCACCTCAACTTACAGAAGAAGGAAAAACTAATATGGCAAATATATATAAATCAGATACAAAAAGAGTTTTTTTGACATTTGATGATGGTCCATCTTCAAATGTAACACCAATGGTATTAGATACTTTAAAAGCTGAAAATATAAAAGCCACATTCTTTCTGCTTGGAAGTAGAGTAGAACTTAATCCTGAAATAGTAAAAAGAGAGTTTGATGAAGGACATTATTTAGCAAGTCATGGATATTCACATGTTTATTCACAAATATATGCCTCTCCTCAAAGTGTTTTAGATGAATATAATAATTGTATAACAGCAATTAGAAATGCAATTGGAATGCCTAATTATAATCCTCATTTATTTAGATTTCCTGGTGGATATTGGGGAGGAAAATATGCAAGTATAAAAACAGATGCATTAACATTGCTTAATGAAAATAATATAGCACATATTGATTGGAATGCTTTAACTTCTGATGCGGCAGGTGCCAAAACTACAGAAGAATTCATAGCAGAATTAGATAAAACAGTTCCAAAACATAATAGTGTTGTTGTTCTTATGCATGATGCTGGTGGAAAAAAAGCAACAGCAGAAGCATTACCTACTATAATTTCTTATTTTAGAAATCAAGGATTTGAATTTGATAATTTTTATAGTATTATAAAATAAAGAATAAAGAGACATAGGCATCCTTTGTTATTGCTAAATTATATAAAAAGCAGTGAAGATGAAGATTTTTACTGCTTTTTATTGACATTAACATAAAATGATAGTATAATTGTGAAGAATTTATTTTTTATGTCAATAGCATATTGCAATTGACATAAGAGTAAATACACTATTAAGAAAGGAGAAGGATTATTTTTTAGTAGGAAGCTAATATAACAACATAATATGCAAAAGGCAATTTATTAACAACGGAGGAATTTATAATGAAAGGCGAATTATTGGAATTGATCCCCCAAAAGTATTTGTGCCCTAAATGTGGAAAATGGCATAAATATACTTGGGATCAAAATCTGGGTTATTATGATTCATCGGATTATGCAATTGAAATGCGTTGTCCTAACCTTTGTGGTATTCTTGAGGTTTATTTTGCTAATGATAGATGCTATTGGAATGAAGGTGATCAGCGTTATTGGTGTGAGATTAGTGAATTTTCCGAAATTGGTGAATCTCGTGTGCAAATGATTGATTCTAAAAATAATTTTAGATTGGGATTTGAGTTTAAGCCTGAAGAATATGCACAGGCTTATGCTGCTGAAATTCTTGAAGAAGCAAATCGTAAAGAAGAGGCATTGCATGAACGTGAAAAAGAATTGACTTTAAGAGAAAAAAAGCTCGAAGAGAGCGAAACAGCTTTGCAGGCAAAAGAAGTTGCTCTGCAGACTAAAGTTGCAAAAAAAGAGGAGGCAAATGTTATGGCCAAGGTTGCTAGTTTTAAGAAGCAGATTTATGAGCATTCTCCGAAAGAAAATGTTGAACTTATTAAGGAATTCCTTGAAAAGTATAAGGGGACTTTGAAATGGCTAGTACCTGTGGTAAGCATTTATGGTGCATATCGGGTTCTGAATGCCAAAGACGCTAAACTGAATGTGAGCAATCTGAATAAGAATTGCAAAAAGGAACTTGGATTTGAGTTTGATATTCTGAAGGATAAAAAAGCTCTGAAAGAATTGGTTGCATTTGGTGGTGTTGTATCTGGTGCATATGCACTGACAAGGGTTTTTGATTCCACCGATAAGCCTGAAGAACTTTCTGTTGAAGAAATCGAAGGAAAGATGGATTCTGTGGAAGAGGCACATCAGAAATTTGCATGGATTCAGCCTAAGGCCGAAAAACTTATGCCTGTTGCAACATCTGTGTTGGTAGTGTATGTGCTTACCCAGAAACCTCAGTGGTATGAAAAAGTAAAGGATAAAGTAGTTGCTATTACTGGTGATGCATCTGCTAAGGCAGGTGTCTATATCGAAATGGCAAAATTGTTTATTGCAAGTAAGCTTAACATCGATTTGGATGATGAAGCCCAGGCTAAAAAGTTTAAGACTTTTGCACTTCTTGCAGCAATTATTGGTCTTTGTGCATTCCTTTATGGAAAGGGTGTCTTTAATACGGAGGAAGACCAATCCTTTATGGAAAAGAATCCTCAGCTGAAGGCATTTATTGAGCAGGCGAAGGAAATTATGGAGAAAATTCTGCCCACTGCTTTCTCTGCAGTTACCACCTACATGGTGACCAAGCATATTATTGATGCCAATGATGAAGAAAGTAATCTGGAAGCAGAAAAGAAAAATGCAGTTGAGACTGATTTCACTGAAGTGAAGGAAGAAACTGCAGAGTAAAACAAAAAATAATAAAATAACTTAATAGTGTATTTTGCCCTCCAAGAGAATATCTTGGAGGGCTTTTTCTAATATAATAATGTAATTTTAGAACCATTTTTCTCAACAAAACCTTCATCAATTAAAAGTTTAAGTTCTCTCATCATAGCACTTCTATCAACACTAAGAAAATCTGCTAAATCAGTATAATTATATGGTAGAGTAAAAGTTTTTCTCATAGAACTTTTTGACAATATATCAAAATAAGAAAGCAATTTATCACGAGTATTTCTTTTGGTCAAAAGCTCAACACGTAAATTTAATCTAATAATTTCATCTAAAAATAGTTCACTCAAATTATTAATTAATTCTTTATGAAAAGAACAAGTGCATTCACATTTTGCAAATAAAGTATCATAAGTAAAATATAATATTTCAGAATTTTTTTTTGCAACAGCAAAAAGTTCATTATTAGTATTTGCTGGATAAAAAACTTCACCAAAAACATCATTTTCATTAAAACGTCCAATTATAGTTTTATTTCCATTAACATCATATCTGATTAAATCAACTTCTCCATTAATGATTATACATATTTGATTACGTTTTTCAATATATGAAGTAACAGTTTCACCTTTACTTATTTTTTTTATTTGAATCTTATTACAATTTTCTCGAAAATTTTTTATAAAAATTTTTTTATCGAAATTAGTATCCATAATATTACTCCTAAAATTAGCTTTCGCCGAAATATCAAATCTTTCAAAATTCGACATAAAAATTATACATCAAATTATGAAAAAACTAAAAAAATTATATTATATTTTTGTTGCTTTTGCAACAGATTTTTATAAAATTAAATGTATAATTAGTTTGTACTTGAAGAAAAAACAAGTATAAAAATACTTACAAATAAAAACAAAAATTAATTAAAAATCTAGGATTTTGTAGTGTTTGCATATTTATGGGGAAGGAAGTAAACAAAGATGAAAGTTATTAAAAGAGACGGAAGAACAATAGACTTTGATCGTGCAAAAATTCAAACAGCTATTGAAAAAGCAAATAAAGAAGTAAGAGGAAAAGAAAAAGCAACAAAAGAGGAAATTGATGAAATAATATCATATATCGAAGACCTTGGAAAGAAAAGAATGTTAGTTGAAGACATTCAAGATGTAATTGAAGAAAAATTAATGGAATTAGATAAATATGAATTAGCAAAAAAATATATAGTATATAGATATACAAGAGCATTAGTAAGAAAATCAAACACAACAGATGAATCAATATTAGGATTAATCCGTAATGAAAATAAAGAATTAGCAGAAGAAAATTCAAATAAAAATACAATGTTAGCATCAACACAAAGAGATTATATAGCAGGAGAAGTTTCAAGAGATTTAACAAAAAGAATCTTATTACCAGAGAAAATTTCAAAAGCACACGAAGATGGAATATTACATTTTCATGATGCAGATTACTTTGTACAACCAATATTCAACTGTTGTTTAATAAATATAGGAGATATGTTAGATAATGGTACTGTAATGAATGGAAAAATGATTGAAACACCAAAGAGTTTCCAAGTAGCATGTACAGTAACAACACAAATAATTGCAGCAGTTGCAAGTAACCAATATGGAGGACAATCTGTTGATATTAAACATTTAGGAAAATATTTAAGAAGAAGCCATGACAAAATAAAGAAAAGATTAACAGAAAAATATGGTGGAAAATTACATAAAAATATAATTGAAGATATGGTAAATGATAGAGTAAAAGAAGAATTATCAGCAGGAATTCAAACAATACAATATCAAATAAATACTTTAATGACAACTAATGGACAATCTCCATTTGTAACATTATTTTTACATCTAGAACCAGAAGATGAATACATTAATGAAAATGCAATGATAATAGAAGAAATATTAAAACAAAGAATACAAGGCATAAAAAACGAAGTTGGAGTTTATGTAACACCAGCATTTCCAAAACTAGTATATGTTTTAGATGAACATAACTGCTTAAAAGGTGGAAAATATGATTATTTAACAAAACTAGCAGTAAAATGTTCTGCAAAGAGAATGTATCCAGATTATATTTCAGCTAAAAAAATGAAAGAAAACTATGAAGGAAATGTATTTAGTCCAATGGGATGTAGAAGTTTCTTGATTCCATGGAAAGATGAAAATGGACAATATAAATTTGAAGGAAGATTTAATCAAGGTGTTGTAAGTATTAATTTACCACAAATAGGAATACTTGCACAAGGTGATGAAGAAAAGTTCTGGAAATTATTAGATGAAAGACTTGAATTGTGTAAAGAAGCATTAATGTGTAGACATTATTCATTATTAGGAACATCATCAGATATATCACCAATACATTGGCAAAATGGTGCAATAGCACGTTTAAAGAAGGGTGAAAAAATTGATAAATACCTAAAAGATGGATATTCAACATTATCATTAGGATATATAGGAATATATGAAACAACAAAATTAATGAAAGGTGTATCACAAACAACTCCTGAAGGACATGAATTTGCTATAAGAGTAATGAATTACTTAAAAGATAGAACAACAAAATGGAGAAATGAATCTGGGTTAGGATTTTCATTATATGGAACACCAGCAGAAAGCTTATGCTATAGATTTGCACGTATTGATAAAGAAAAATTTGGAAGTATTCCAGATGTTACAGATAAAGGATATTATACAAATTCATATCATGTTGATGTTAGAGAAAAAATAGATGCATTTAGCAAATTGAAATTTGAAAGTGAATTCCAACCATTATCATCAGGTGGAGCAATATCTTATATTGAAGTTCCAAACATGAAAAACAATCTTGAAGCATTAGAAGAAGTTGTTAAATTTATATATGATAATATTCAATATGCTGAATTTAACACAAAATCAGATTATTGCCAAGTTTGTGGATATGATGGAGAAATGATTATAAATGATCAAAATGAATGGGAATGTCCACAATGTGGAAATAAAGACCATAATAAAATGAATGTTGTTCGTCGTACATGTGGATATTTGGGAGAGAATTTCTGGAATGTAGGAAAAACAAAAGAAATAAAATCAAGAGTTTTACATTTGTAAAATTAATAAATAAAATATAAAAGAGCCCAATTTCAATCGAAATTGGGCTTTAATAATGGTTAATTAGTTACTGTATTTTCAACTTTTATATTCTCAAGAAATTCTTCATAATTTCCTTGACTGGAGAAACTAAAAGTGAAAGTAATTACTTGACCATCTTTGCTGGTTTCTGTGATTCGTCCGTTATACAGGGCAACAGAAGCTAATAGGCGAGAAACTCGCTGATAGTCTTTTTTTGTGTATAAGGAAAAATCAGAATCAGCTAAATCCTTGTAAAATTTTGCTGCAGTGTAAGGATTATCAGTTTCTATGAATTGAGGTTTGCGTTCCAAAAAGGCAACAGAAATTTTTTTGATAAATTCATTAGACTCCATAATACTTATCCTCCAATATTTTTTTAGAATTGAATAAAAGCCATATTGGGCATACGAACTATAAAATTATAGCATGACTGTAAAAAAATGTCAAGAAAAAGAGATATTATAAATAAACATGTAAAATAAAAACTCACTCTTTGTTGAAGAGTGAGAAAAGTAATACTTTTTTTATAATGGGTTACTTGTTAGAATTTGGTTTACAACTTTCAATGCACTCCACAATTTCTGCCTGAGACATGTGGCTAAAATTGCCAGTGGCAATCGCAACATTCAGACATGCAGAATTATACATGTCATCGTCAGATTTTTTTGTAGAAACATCTGTTGTTGCAATTTTCGAATTTTTCTTGAAGATACCCATAGCTTTTCCTCCTTTGGGTAATTACCCCGGATAGGGGTTATAAAAAGCGAACTTTATAATTATATCACTATTACAGTAGAATGTAAATAGTTTTAAAAGAAAATTGACTTTAAAGCCAATTTATGCTAAAATTGGTGTGAAATTTGTTTAACAGAAGATGAGAAAAATAATTATAAGAAGGCAATGAAAAGTGAAAAATAAAAAAAGTAAATATGTGCAGTTGATTGAATTATATAATTCTGGAAAAACAAATGTAGATGAATTAAAAATTGAATTAAATTCAACTAAAAAAACGATTTATACATATATATATCAAGCCAACAAAGAAGGAAAAATTATAAAATTAAAAAAACATAAAGAGAAAAAAAGAAAAATAAGCAAATATGTGCAATTTATTGAATTATACAATTTGGGAGTAACTGATTTAGATGAACTTGAAGAAAAATTAGAATCACCAAAAAGTTCAATATATTCATATATTCATAGAGCTCACAAAGAAGGAAAAATTGTAAAAGTTCCAAGAAAGAAAAAAGAAAAGAAAAAGAGAATAAATAAATATGAGTTATTTGTAAAATTATATAACTCAGGAATAAAAGAAACAAAGCATCTTATGGCAGAATTGCAAATTTCAAAGAATACAGTATATGTATATACTAGAAGAGCACAAAAAGAGAAAAAAATTTTTAAAATAGATAGAAATACCGAAAAAAATATAACAAAGCAATTGATTACTCAATATCCATTTGAAGTTGCATTGAATTTGAATTTGCAACCAGAAATAATATACAAATATTTAGAAAATTTAGGAGAAAAAGATCAGAAAACACTTCAAAGAAAAATATTATCACAAAATGCTATTTGGAAAAAAATAAAATCTTTAAAAGTAAAATATTTAAAAAATAATCAAGAGATTAGTGTAGAAGAATCTTTAAAAAAAATAATTCCAAAATTAAAAGAAACAGAAGTATTTGAATTAATTAAGTTTTATTATTGGTGTGGTAAGGAAAGTATGGCTTTACAAGTAACAAATCAAATTATATATTTTGCAGAAAATTCAAAAGAAATAAAACAACAGGCACAATTAGAAAAAGACAAACTATTAAGAGAGATAATGGTCAAAAAAATAATAAGTAGGAAAGGCACAACATATTCTAGTTTGTGCAAAGAACTTAATGTAAGAGAATCATTTCTCATACAAATATTAGGGAGAGAAGATGAAGATAGATAAGAGATAAAAATCTTATAAATATAATTAGGAAAAAGCATTAAGAAAGGAAGAAAAAAACATGAAAACAGAACAAGAAATAGAAAAACAAAAACAATACATAGAAAAAGTAAAAGAAATAAATCAAGGAAAAAATTTAAAATATTATATATTAACAATGGGATGTCAATTAAATGAAAATGATTCTGAAAAATTATGTGGAATGGTAGAAGAAATGGGATACAAACCAACAGATGATTATAAAGAAGCAGATCTTGTTATGTTTAATACATGTTGTGTAAGAGAAAATGCTGAAGACAAATTATTTGGAAAATTAGGTGAATTAAAAAGAATAAAAGAACAAAGAGGAACAATAATTGCAATTGGTGGATGTATGATGCAAGAAAAACATATAACAGATAAAATACATGAAAGTTATTCATATACTGATATAATTTTTGGAACGCATACATTACAAAACTTCCCAGAAGATTTATATAATACAATGCAAAGTAAAAAGAAAATGTTAGATATAATGGATATAGATGGAGAAGTTTATGAAGGACTACCAATAAAAAGAACAAGTAATATAAAAGCATCTGTAACAATAATGTATGGATGTAACAATTTTTGTACATATTGTATAGTTCCATATGTAAGAGGAAGAGAAAGAAGTAGACATCCAAAAGATATATTACAAGAAGTAGAGCAATTAGCAAAAGAAGGATATAAAGAAATTACATTATTAGGACAAAATGTAAATTCATATTTAGTATCAGAAGATTGGAAAGGAAAAGGACTTGAATATAAAGGAATAAATTCTTTTGCAACATTATTAAGAGAAATAAATAAAATAGATGGAATTGAAAGAATACGTTTTGTATCACCACATCCAAAGGATTTTACAGATGATGTAATAGAAGCAATTGCAGATTGTGAAAAAGTATGTAAATTAATACATTTACCACTTCAATCAGGAAGTTCAAAAGTATTAAAAACAATGAACAGAAAATATACGAAAGAACAATATTTAGCATTAGTTGAAAAAATGAAAGCTAAGATTCCAAATTTAACATTATCAACAGATATTATAGTAGGTTTTGCTGGTGAAACAGAAGAAGATTTTGAAGATACACTAGATGTTGTAAGAAAAGTCTGTTTTGAACAAGTATATATGTTTATATATTCAAGAAGAATAGGAACACCTGGAGATAAAATGCAAAATCAAGTTCCAGAAGATATTAAACATAAAAGATTTGACAGATTAAAAGAATTAGTTGAAAGTCAAATTGCAAAGAATAATAGTAAATATGTAGGAACAATTCAAAAAGTATTAGTTGAAGGACCAAGCAAAAATAATCCAGAATTATTAACAGGAAGAACTGATAGTAATAAAGTTGTTATATTTGAAGGAAGTAAAGAACTAATAGATACAATAATAGATTTAAAGATTATTTCAGAACATATGTGGTATTTGAAGGGACAAATAATTTAATTTAGTTGAAAAATAATTACAATTTTGGCTGTGTCGAATTTCATTTAAAACGCGGTTACATACACCACGTATGCGCCCTTGCCTTTTAAATAAAATTCTTAGTTACACATACTGAGGCTGTAACAAGCAAAGCTTTAACAGCCTCAGTGCTCGCCAAAATTTAATTCTTTTCCAACTAATCTATGTTTCAAGAAAGGAATGATAAAAATGGCAGGAAATACACTAGAAAATATGGATAAATCAAGTTTTTCACCAATGATGCAAAAATATTTAGAAACAAAAGAAAAATATAAAGATTGCATATTATTTTATAGATTAGGAGACTTTTATGAAATGTTCTTTGATGATGCAATAACAGCATCAAGAGAACTTGAAATAACATTAACAGGAAAAGATTGTGGACAAGCAGAAAGAGCACCAATGGCAGGAATTCCACATCATGCAGCAGAAGTATATGCAGCAAAATTAATAGAAAAAGGATATAAAGTTGCAATATGTGAGCAATTAGAAGATCCAAAAACAGCAAAAGGAATAGTTGAAAGAGGTGTAATAAGAATACTTACACCAGGAACAATTGTTGAAAGTAATTTACTAGAAGAAAAGAAAAATAATTATATAATGTGTATATGTAAAACAGGACTTTATTTTGGAATAAGTGTATGTGACATTTCAACAGGAGAATTTTATAGTTCAGAAATAAAAGGTGAAAACAATTTTGAAACATTATTAGATGAAATTGCAAGATTTTCACCATCTGAAATTATTGCAAATTCAATGATGTTTGAATGTCAAGAAGAAATGGAAAAAATTAGAGAAAGATTTTCAATTTATATGAGTAGATTTAGTGATAAATTCTTCTCTGATGAAGTAGGAAATTTACAATTAGATTATAATATATTAGAAAATAAAAAAGAAATAGGAAATTTAAAAGAAAAAACACTTGTAGTAAAATCAATAAATGCTTTACTTGAATATTTGAATGAAACTCAAATGACAAGTTTGGAACATATAAACACTATAAATATATATAATTTATCAAAATATATGGCATTAGATATAAATGCAAGGAGAAACTTAGAAATTACTGAGAAAATGAGAGACAAAAGTAAAAAAGGAACACTACTTTGGGTATTAGACCAAACATCTACATCAATGGGAGGAAGATTACTTAGAAGATGGCTAAATGATCCATTATTAGATGTAAAAGAAATAAATGAAAGATTAGATGCAGTAAGTGAATTAAAAGACAATATGATGTTAAGAGGAGATGTAGTAGATACATTAAAAAAAGTATATGATATTGAACGTCTTTCTGCAAAAATGACATATGGTAATGCAAATGCAAGAGATATGATAACACTTAGAAATTCATTAGAAAAATTGCCAGAAGTAAAAAATATTCTTTCAACATGTATGTCACCAAAATTAAAACAATTATATGAAGATTTAGATGAATTACAAGATGTTTATGAATTAATAAATAAATCAATTATTGATGACCCTCCAATGACAATAAAAGATGGTGGAATAATCAAATTAGGATATAATGCTGAAATTGATAAATTAAAAACTGCAACAACAGAAGGCAAAAATTGGATTGTAAAACTAGAGGCAGAAGAAAAAGAGAAAACAGGAATTAAAAATTTAAAAGTAGGATATAACAAAGTATTTGGATATTATATAGAAGTATCAAAATCATTTGTATCACAAGTTCCAGATAGATTTATAAGAAAACAAACATTAACAACTGGTGAAAGATATATAACAGAAGAGTTAAAGAATTTAGAAGGGCAGATTTTAGGCGCAGAAGAAAAGGTTGTTAATTTGGAATATGAAGAGTTTGTAAAAATTAGAGAGCAAATTGCCAAAAATGTAAAAAGACTTCAAAAAACTGCAAATGTAGTATCAACACTAGATGTATTATCAGCATTTGCACAAGTTGCAGAAGATATGAATTATTGCAAACCAGTAGTAACTGATAATGGAAAAATCAAAATAAAAGATGGAAGACATCCTGTAATAGAAAAAATGGTTGGAATAGGAAATTTCGTACCAAATGATACATATTTGGATAAAGATGGAGATAGATTAGCAATTATAACAGGACCTAATATGGCAGGTAAATCTACATATATGAGACAAGTTGCATTAATAACATTAATGGCACAAGTTGGATGTTTTGTTCCAGCAACAGAAGCGGAACTAGGTGTTGTAGATAAAATATTTACAAGAGTTGGAGCATCTGATGATTTAAGTATGGGACAAAGTACATTTATGGTTGAAATGATGGAAGTTGCAACAATTCTAAAAGAAGCAACAGAAAATAGTTTAGTAATATTAGACGAAATAGGAAGAGGAACATCAACATATGATGGACTTTCAATTGCTTGGGCTGTTGCTGAATATATTGCAGACAAAGAAAAATGTGGTGCTAAGACATTATTTGCAACACATTATCATGAATTAATTGAACTTGCAGATAAACAAGAAGGTATAAAAAATTATTCAATAGCAGTAAAGGAAAAAGGTGAAGATATAATATTTTTAAGAAAAATTGTTGAAGGTGGAACAGATGAAAGTTATGGTATTCATGTTGCACGCTTAGCAGGAGTTCCTAAAGTTGTAACAAAGAGGGCTAATGAAATTTTAACAAGTTTAGAGAGAAAGAGTATGCTTTCTGGAAAGAAACAGGAAAAGGAAAATAAGAAAGTTGTTGAAGGACAATTTGATATGTTTAATTATAAACTTGGAGAGATTGCTCATGAGATTGATAAGATTAATTTGAATGAGTTAACTCCAATTGATGCTTTGAATACTTTATTAAAAATAAAAGAAAAGATGAAATAGAAATATTTCGTCTTTTCTTTTTGACTTTTGATAAAAAACATGATAATATATAGTAAAAATTACATTAGATTAAAATAATGGAGAAAATATATGAAGTTGTTTAAATTGTCAATTAAAGATTTAAAAGAATTTATAATCCAGAAGAAGATGATATTTATTATACTTTTTTTTAGTATAATAGTTTCTTCTTATGGATTTTTTTTCTTTTCATCATTAAATATGAATTCAGCACAACTTATGAATACATATACAGGAGAGTCAAGTTGTTTTTTTGTATCAGGAGAAGATATAACATACCAAAAGATTAATGAATTGTTAAAAAAGATTCAAAATATAAAAAGTAATATTTCATATAGAGTGTATAGTAATGTAGAATATGGGAAAAAAATAAAAAATATAAAAAGTGGTGAAGAAAAACAATTGTATAATTTGATAATAGGAACGAATAAGATTATTATTGACTCTAATGATTTTATAGGAAGAGAAATTACAGAAGAGGATAGAAAAAATTGTACTAATTATATTATGATTGATAGTTTAAGTGAAATAGCAACTAGTGATATGCTTATATATAATAAAACAATAAATATTAATGGAAAAGAATATAAAGTTATGGCAATTGATTTACTCAATATAAGAATAAATAAATACATTAATTATATTTCTGATAATAAGAAAATAGATAACATAAATGATATAGAAATAGGGATAATTCCAGATACAACATTTTTTAAAAATGAATATCCAATAAAAGGGATAGAAATTATTACAGACTATAATACTACAGTTGACGAAAACAATAGAATCAAAGCATTAATTCAACAAGAGTTTTATGACAATAATATGATATTACCAACAAAGATTAAAAATAGTTTAGAAAATATAAATTATTATACTATATTATATACAGTATTAATGATGATTGCTTTAGTAAATATATTAGCTTTATTTAGATATTGGGTAGATCAAAATTGGAGAAAATATATGATATATAGATTAAATGGAGCTACAAATAGAACAATATACAATCTAATAATGTTAGAATGTTTTATTATAAGTAGCGTTGCTTTTATAATAAGCTTGATTATATATTTTAGTACAATATTATTGTTAAGAGCTT
>ENA-OURU01001861-OURU01001861.1-human-gut-metagenome-genome-assembly--contig:-NODE-1861-length-23358-cov-11.383084_pt1 | contig 23358 bp, 17 predicted proteins | sample MGYA00242137_ERZ509064 | MGnify/ENA primary metagenome ERZ509064 (study PRJEB26280, sample SAMEA2338777) | human gut metagenome | biome: human gut; feature: human-associated habitat; material: faeces...
CCCACGTATCTAGCTTGGAAGGCTAGTGTTCTACCATTGAACTACACCCGCATTTCGCTGAAACGGTAATGTTGTTGTTACAGCAGTCGGGGTGACAGGATTCGAACCTGCGGCCTCCTGGTCCCAAACCAGGCGCTCTAGCCAAGCTGAGCCACACCCCGCTGTTTTTCTTTATTTATTTGTGCTTCGTTGTCCGACGCAAGACATATTATATGTTAAGCAACCCCAAATGTCAACACCTTTTTTCAATTTTTTTTGATTTTTTTTAAAAAAGTGATTTTTTATCCCTCAAAAAGTCCCTGAAACCCGCTAAACACAAGGCTTTGCGGGCTTTTCACTTTTTTTAAAAAAATCGTTTTTTTTGTTCGCAAAAAGGGATTTTTTACTGGTTTTTGAGATTTTTTTTAAAAAGATATTTTTTTCATACAATAAAAAAATCTTAACTTTTTTTATTTTTTCTTCTGTTTTTTTACTGTCACATATCTGCAAAAAGAGGTATTGCCGTTATCCGATCAACAATACCTCAAAAATATACTGTCAGATGAGTCAGGCGGATATTCGCAACCTCCGCAAGTAACTTACCTGATTCAGTTAAATAATTTTTCAGAGGTATCTGATCTCGACCTGAGGATCTTTTCCCTCTTCTATCTGCATAACTGCATAGCTTGGCCTGCGGCCTCTCTGACGCGGGTAGGTAAGACTGCCGGGATTAATTACCAGAATCCCATTCTCATTCTCGATCACAGGCATGTGAGTATGACCATACATTGCAATCTTACATCCCTTAGCCTGCGCATTCTCAACAAGTTTATCATAATCCCGGGACACAAAATAGTGATGTCCATGTGTAACCAGTATCTTATGTCCCTCCAGGGTAACTTCTTCATCATAGGGAAGATCTGTAAAAAAGTCATTATTTCCTGCGACAATCGTACATGGACACTCTGCCAGTGCCTCAATGAAAATCTCTCTGCCTTCCACATCACCACAGTGGATCAGATAATCAAAGGGAGCTTCTCTGAGCACTGTCTCTTCCAGATTCTCATCCTGTCCATGAGTATCGCTGACGATCAGTACCTTCATTTCAGTTCATCCTTTATGGCACGTAATGCTTTTCCTCTGTGGCTGATCTTATTTTTCTCTTCACCGGAAAGCTCTGCAGAAGTACATCCATATTCCGGCAGGTAGAAGATCGGATCATAGCCGAAGCCGTTCTCTCCCTTCTCCTCATAGCCTATACGGCCTTCCATTGTTCCACGCACTGTTTTTACACTTCCATTCGGAAAAGCCGCTGCAATGGCGCATACGAACCTTGCAGTACGCTTCTCGTCCGGAACTCCGTTCAGTCTCTCTATCAGACTTGCATTTTTGATATGATATGAGGTATCTTCTCCCATATAACGGGCAGAATAAATGCCCGGCTCTTTATTCAGATAGTCAATCTCCAGACCGGAATCATCTGCCAGAGTGATCTCCCCTGTCAGTTCACAGATTGTCTTCGCCTTGATCACAGCATTTTCCTCAAAAGTAGAACCATTCTCTACAATATCTGCATGGATTCCTGCTTCTTTCATAGAAACAACCTCTACATCCATATCTGCCAGGATCTCGCGGATTTCTCTCATTTTATCCTGATTTCCAGTAGCAAAAATTATTTTTTTCATAATCCTTTGTATCCTCTTTTTATTTTGATTTTTCACAATTACAGAAGCACTCAGCTACGGTTTTTCTTCGGTGGGCGCGGCCCAAGGAACTGATAGTAATAGGTCTTAAGCATACCATTATAGATCTTACGGTTTTTATCTGCTTTTCGCCCGATATCGTTCTCCGCTTTCTCATAAGATGTGATCAGATACATGGACCACTTGTCAAGCCTTTCATAGCTTTCCCCGATTTCACGATAAAGCTGAGTTAAATTCTCTTTTTCTTCCAGTCGTTCCCCATAAGGAGGGTTTGTGATGATGAATCCATATGGTTTGGGATGGCGGAGATCTTTTACCGCTCTCTGCTGGAAATGGATCAGCTTGTCCACACCTGCCATTTTTGCATTAGCTCTGGCAGCCTTCAACGCCTCAGGATCAATGTCAAAGCCCTGGATATCTGTTTCAATATTAAGATTTATCCTGTCCTGTGCCTCTTCATTTGCATCATACCAGCATTTTCTCGGAACCAGATGCTTCCATTCCTCAGCAAGGAAGGAACGGTTCATGCCAGGTGCAATATCTGCTGCCATCATTGCTGCTTCAATAGGAAAGGTACCGCTTCCGCAGAAAGGATCTACCAGAATCCTGTCTTTATTCCATGGCGTAAGCATGATCAGAGCAGATGCCAGTGTTTCTGTGATCGGAGCTTTCACTGTCATTTTACGATATCCTCTTTTATGCAGAGATACCCCTGAAGTATCAATACCGATCGTGGCCACATCTTTCATAAATGCCACGCGGATAGGAAAGCTTGCCCCATCCTCTTCAAACCAGGACACCCCGTATACGCCCTTCAGACGCTCTACAATGGCTTTTTTCATAATGGACTGGATATCTGACGGGCTAAAGAGCTTACTCTTCACAGAATTGGCCTTGGCAACCCAGAATTTCCCATCCTTGGGAATATAATTTTCCCATGGCAGGGCTTTTGTCTTTTCAAAAAGCTCGTCAAAGGTTTCTGCCTTTACTTCTGCTACTTTCAGCAGGATTCTTTCTGTGGAGCGCAGAAAGATATTGGCATCTGCGATTCCCTGTGCATCTGCCTCGAATGTTACTTTTCCATCCTCTACTTTGGTAATCTCATAGCCCAGATCAAGGATCTCACGTTTCAGCACAGCTTCCATACCGAAATGACATGGAGCGATCAGTTCAAATTTTTCCATTCTTTATCCTTTCTATATGTAGATGGGACTTCCCTATAATTCTATGCTCTTAACAATATTTCCCTCAAAATCCTTAATTGTAAACACACCGTCCTCAAAGATCGCATATGTAGGCGGGTTTCCTTCTTTTGGAATGGAAACAGAACCCGGGTTGAGAAGTACATAGCCTTCTTTCTGCTCTGCTTTCAGTACATGGGTATGTCCATGGATCAGAATATCTCCTTCCTGGATCGGAGGCAGATTATTTTCATTGTAAATATGCCCATGTGTGGCATAAAAGGTTCTTCCATCCAGGTTCAGAATACAGTAGTCTGCCATAACCGGAAACTGCAGGACCATCTGATCGACCTCAGCTTCACAATTCCCACGTACAGCATAAATTTCTTTCTTCATGTCATTAAGCATGGAAATGACCTGTTTGGGAGCATATTCTCTGGGAAGATCATTTCTCGGGCCATGATAGAGCAGATCGCCCAGCAGTACCAGGCGTTCTGCCTTTTCTTCTTTATAGACATCCAGCATTTTTCTGCAGTAGTATGCAGAACCATGGACATCTGATGCAAACATATATTTCATAGTTTTGTGTCTCCTCTTTTATTGGTATGCCGACAGATTGATTTCTGAAATAACCTGAAGATATACCGGTTCGTATTTTTTCTCTTACACCTTATCATGCTTATGGCGAAATTACAAGATTTCTTCCCCGATATGCTCCAAAACCGCCTATAACAGACCTGGTACAGTACCCAAGCTTTGCAAGCTGCCTTGCAAGCAGAAAGCTTGCCCCGCCCCTGTCGCAGTACAGAACCAGTATTTTCCCTTTTGGAAAGGCTGTATATCCGTCTATTTCTCCATATGGCATGTTTACGGCTCCTTTTACATGACTGTGCATATAGGACTCTTTTTCTCTCAGATCTATGATCAACGTGTCCCTTCGGCCCACATAATAATCCAGCATTTTTGCAGAAATCGTTTCCACCGGAAACATGGCAGACTCCTTTTTGTTATATCATATGATATCAGGGACAGATGTGCCACTGCCTGACAAAAAACAGCCGACACATAAATTGGCTCACAGCAGATCAGGAGGGGCATTTCCCCCTCCTGATCCAATCAATATCTGTCTTCTTCTGAGCTGTAAGACTGGGAAGTTTTATTTTTTGCTTTACTTCTACAATCTGTCTCGTTTTTGCTTTTCACACTGTTTTTTACATTACCAGCATGGTTCATTTCATTACCATAGCTGTTCTTATCTGAAGTTCCTGTGTAATTTCTGCTGTTTTTACTCTCAGATTCATAGTTTTTTGCCATTATTATTTTCCTCCTGATGAGATTTATCTGCCCGGATCTCCTGATACTCTGCAAAATCCGGTTTTTTTCTTCCACACTTCATCGCTGAAAGTGCTTCACATTGACTATTATCCCAAAAACCGGGGGGAATATTCATCAAAATATGTTGCTTTTTTCACCAAGCTATATTATAATCATAGCTGTAAAAAGAATTTACCCTTCAAAAATTTTTTTTACATAAACCCCTTATTTAATTATTTATACTCCCCTTGAAAGTCCCGGCAGCTCCCCTGCCGGGGCTTTCTCTTTGTATTTATCCGGCTGCGAATCACTTGATAACAATTTCAGAAAAACTGCAAAAAACAGCATCGCCGGTCTCATAATCTGCGATGCTGCTCTGTTTTTTTATATTCTTCTTTTCCTATTCATTTTCATATGCGCCGGCAAACAGTTTGTTTCTCAACATTTACCAGATTTCAGACTCTACTGCTGCTCTTTCAATAGAAAGACCTTTCATATAGCTGTCCATAAATGCATTGAATCCAGCCACACCTTCCGGTTTTGGATCCAGTGTGCTGCTTTCCTGATCTGCAAATACTTTGTTATCAAGGAAGCTTTCCAGAGTCTCACCTTCTTCTTTATTTACCAGATAAGAAGCAAGAAGTGCGATTCCCCAGGCTCCGCCTTCACCTGCAGTAGCCATTACAGATACCGGTGCATTGACAGCATCTGCCAGAATCTGCTGTCCTACGCCTTTTGTCTTGAATAATCCTCCATGGCCAAGAAGACGGTCTACTTTTACATTTTCTTTCTCAAACAGAAGGTTCAGACCTACCCTCATGGCTCCAAGGCATGTATACAGATTGGTTCTCATAAAGTTTGCAAGATTGAATTTGCTCTCAGGAGAACGTACAAATAACGGGCGTCCTTCTTCAAAGCCTGTCATATGCTCGCCTGAGAAATAGCAGTAAGACAGAAGTCCGCCACAGTCCGGATCACCTTCAAGTGCTTTATTATAAAGAGTTCCAAACAGTTTATTCATATCCACTTCCATACCCATAGCCTCTGCAAACTCTTTAAATACATTTACCCAGGCATTCAGGTCAGAGGTACAGTTGTTGGAATGAGCCATAGCTACCAGATGTCCGGACGGAGTGGTAACCATGTCGATTTCTTTATACGGTCTGGAGAGTTCTTTTTCCAGAACGATCATGGCAAATACAGAAGTTCCTGCGGAAACGTTACCTGTACGAACTGCAACACTGTTTGTGGCAACCATACCTGTTCCTGCATCACCTTCCGGAGGGCACATCGGGATTCCTGCTTTCAGTTTACCTGTCACATCCAGAAGTTTCGCACCTTCTTCTGTAAGAACACCGGCATCTTCACCTGCAACAAGGGCTTTCGGCATAATATCGCGAAGTTTCCATGAGAATCCATAAGGAGCAACCAGTTCATCGAATTTATCAACCATTTCCTGATTATAATCTGCTTTTGTTGTGTCGATCGGGAACATACCCGCCGCATCACCGATTCCAAGAACTCTCTTACCTGTCAGTTTCCAGTGTACATAAGCCTCCAGAGTTGTGATATAGTCAATATCTTTTACATGTTCTTCACCGTTAAGGATCGCCTGATACAGATGAGCAATGCTCCATCTCTGCGGAATGTTGTAGTTGAACAGTTCCATCAGTTTCTCGCTGGCTTCTCCTGTAATGTTGTTTCTCCATGTACGGAATGGTACAAGAAGTTCTCCTTCTTTGTTAAATGGCATATATCCATGCATCATGGCGCTGACGCCAAATGCACCTACGGATTCCAGTTCTATGTCATATTTTGCTTTTACATCCTTTGCCATATCCTGATAGCAGTCCTGGATACCTGTCCAGATATCATCCAGACTGTATGTCCAGACACCGTTTTCATAACGGTTTTCCCATTCATGTGCACCGGATGCGATTGGCTGATTTTTGTCATCTACAAGTACTGCTTTGATTCTGGTAGAACCAAACTCAATACCAAGTGCTGTTTTATTTGCAATTATCGCTGCTTTTGCTTCTGCTGTTCCCATTTTTATGTACCTCCCTGTTTCTCTGTTATTTATGATTACAGATCATTCGACAATCTATAATCATATATTGTTTGTACACCAATATTATTGCATTTCTTTTATTGTTTTACCATGGAAATTTTACGGTTTTAACATACTTTTTATTACTTTAAACTTCTCAGGGCTGCCATTCCAGGCAGTTAATTTCAGCCTGATATGACAGCCTCTGTATTAATTACAAAAATTATTGTTTTCTGAATGCAAGTTCATTCCATCTCAGTTCATTTTTGAAGTCACGGATGTTTGTATCTTTGTCAATGTAAACAGCTTCAATACCCATAGCAGCTGCCCAGTCACCCATCTGCTCTGCTGTCAGGTCATAGGAGAATGCTGTATGGTGGGCTCCGCCTGCAAGGATCCATGCTTCTGCACCTGTCTTAAGATTTGGCTGTGGTGTCCAGAATGCACTTCCTACAGGAAGCTTCGGCATCGGTTTCTCAACCTTCTTGCATTCCACATCGTTGATGATCAGACGGAAACGATCTCCAAGATCGATCAGAGATGTTGCGATAGCCGGACCTGTCTTGCTTGTGAATACAAGTCTTGCAGGATCTTCTCTGTCACCCATGGAAAGCGGGCATACTTTAATGCCAATCTTACCATCTGCGACAGACGGGCATACCTCAAGCATATGAGACTGAAGGATTCCTTCTTTTCCAGGTACAAAGTTATATGTATAGTCTTCCATCATGGAAGTTCCTTTTGCATCTTTTACACCAGCTGTCATGATCTTCATCAGACGAACCATTGCAGCTGTCTTCCAGTCGCCTTCTGCACCGAATCCATAGCCTTTTTCCATAAGTCTCTGGATTGCAAGTCCGGGAAGCTGTTTAAGAGCACCCAGATCTCCAAAGTGTGTAACGATTGCCTGATAATTTTTCTCTTCCAGGAATTTCTCAAATCCGATCTCAATCTGAGCCTGAACTGCTACATGACGTTTAAATTCTTCCGGATCTCTTCCCTCAAGAAGAATATCATATTTGCTGTAGTATTCATCTACCAGCGCATCTACATCACCTTTAGCTACATCTTTTACATAATCAGCAATCTCATTTACAGGATAAGCATCAACTTCCCATCCGAATTTGATCTGTGCTTCTACTTTATCACCTTCTGTAACAGCTACGTTTCTCATGTTATCTGCTACACGACATACGCGGATATGGCTACTCTCCATGATACCAACTGCTGTACGCATCCAGGAAGCAAGTCTTTCCTGAACATCTTTATCTGCCCAGTGTCCGACAATAACTTTTCTTTCGATTCCCATTCTTGTAACAATATGACCATATTCACGACCGCCATGAGCAGACTGGTTTTCATTCATAAAATCCATATCAATGGTATCATAAGGAATCTCCTCATTAAACTGTGTATGAAGATGGCAAAGCGGTTTTCTGTATTCTTTCAGACCAAGGATCCATGATTTTGCCGGTGAGAAAGTATGCATCCATGTGATAACACCTGCACAGTCCTCATCTGCATTTGCCTCATTAAATGTTTTACGGATCAGTTCGTTTGTGATCAGTGTTGGTTTCCATACTAATTCAAATGGAAGAACACCGCTCTTGTTTAATTCCTCAACAATGATTCTGGAATGCTCAGCAACTTTTCTTAAGCACTCATCTCCGTAAAGATCCTGTGAACCTGTACAAAACCAGAACTTATAGTTTCTTCCTGTTTTCATGATAAAATTCCTCCTAGATTTATTTTTATTTTTTATTTATTTCATTTGTTTACAATATTTTTCTGCATGATCCCCGTATGATCAGTTCCGGATAAATCAGTCTTTCAACCTTACTTTCTTCTTCAGGAACTCCGTTGATCTTCTCAAGTATAAGCTCTGCTGCCATTTCTCCCAGCTTTTCCTGCGGATGAGCTATCGTTGTGATTCCGCTTCCTCGCTGAGCATACAGTGAATTGTCATAACCGGTAATGGAAATATCATCCGGTATCCTGACTCCCATTTTCTCCAGTTCTTCCATAACCTGAACAGCAATCTGATCATTGTAACAGACGATTCCATCCGGAAGCTGTCCGCTCTGTACCATTTCTTTTGCCATCAGTGCAGGTTTTACTTTCCTGTCCTCTGTATGAAACCAGACAACATCATCAGGATCATAGGCAATCCCTGACTCCTGTAAAGCCTTCACATATCCCTTGTGGCGCTCCAGTCCCTGCATATCGTCTGCCTTAAAGAAACCCTTGATCTTTTTATGTCCCAGTTCCAGCAGATATTTTGTTACAAGATAGCCTCCCTGTGCATCATCCATAAGAATATGAGGTTTATCCCTCATTTCTGAATAGATTCCCTGAATAAACACATACGGAATTTCAAATTTATCCAGATTCTGATAAAGATTTCTGTGTTTACAGATCATCTCACTTTTGCTTGGTTCAATGATCAGTCCATCAATATCTTTCTTCAGAAGTTCCTCCAGACATCTGGCCTCTTTCTGTCTGCTGTTTGCTGTGTTTTTCAGGATAATACTGTAACCGCTTTCTGAAAGGACATTATCCATTCCCTGTATCAGTCTCGGAAAAATATAATCAGAAATATATGTGGTCACTACCGCAATATTCTTTGAATTCTTTATGTGGCGCATATTCTCAGAGCAATAAGTACCTCTTCCGTGAAATGCCTCTACATATCCGTCCTGCTCCAGGATTCCCAGTGCTTTACGAACTGTATGTCTACTCAGGGAATATTTCTGCGAAAGCTCGTTTTCTGAAGGAAGCTTCTCTCCCGGTCGGATAGCTCCTGACATAATATCACTTCTGAGCTGTTCCATCAGTGAGAAATATTTCGGCTTTCCATTATCTGTCATGTCTTCTTCCCTCCTGTATTTAGGATACAACTTGTACGCACGTACGAACAAGTTGTTTTTTATGCATAAATTATACAAAATATCGAGAGATTTTTCATTAGTTTTTTCCAAAACACCTCGAGGGATAGTGATATGTGAACAGTAACAGTTCATCCTTTACGAAAGTTACCAATATCCGATTGATTTCAACATCACTTCGGCCCAGCTTTTTCTATACCATAACATTCATGGCAAATCCCATGTACCGCCATACGTATTTCTTTATCCAGACGTGAATTACAGGTGATCAGAGTCACCATTCTCTCCCTTTCATCAGGCTCTACTCCTGTGTCATACATGGAATTATTTTTCAATATAGATAATTGTCTCCTGTATGCAGGACTGGATAACTTGTATCCATATTCAAATGCCGGGCTTTGGGAAGATGCCTGTTCCACAGAAAAAATTTTGTACAGAAACTTTCTTTTTGGTGTTGTGATCTCAATTTCAGGACATTTTTTTAGAAATTCAGGCTGTTCATAACGGTTCAGATTTGCAAACATCATATTACCTTCTATATTATGCCCGTAAAGAATACTGTGGGAATCTGTAAAATTCTTTTTTATGTCATGTTCCAGAAAAATACATCCAAACAGATCTTCCTCTCCTCTGAAATTATGTTTCAGGTAATATTCATCATCTGCCGCCTGAACTACAGGATAAGAAATATCGGCTCCCGGGACAGTAATCCAGGCAACTGTCTGAGAGTTGATCTTTCTTAAATTTTCCCAGGAAATCCCGAAGGATTCCCTGATTTCATCTGTACAGTTTTTGTTTTTTGATTCAGAAGATCTTCTCTGTTTTTTCCTGCGTTTTTTTTCACTGTTTTTTGTACTGCTGTCTTCATCAGTTTTTTTGCCATCTGCCAATAATCCGGCACCTTCTCTGTTCTTCACCCCTGCCATTTGGGAAAGCTCTGCATATTCCTGCCTTGCTGCAAGATTCTGTTCATAACTTTTTATATAGAAGCCGGCACAATATATAAGAAGCCCAATTGCTGCTATGATCATACTTACTGCAAATGTTCTGAGTTTTTTCATTTCCGCGGCATACCCTTTATATTTCTTTTCCCGGAAACAGTTCTTCTGTAGATCACCACACCTCCTGTCAGCAGTCCCATTCCGATAAGTCCAAGAACAGCCATCATTTTAAACGGTCTGACATCTCCTGTTTTAGAACTTCCTGCCATGGAACCACCCTGATAGCTTCCGTATCCACCCGAATTTCCGTAACTGCTGCCTCCGTTTCCGGAAGTTGTGCCTCCATTATTTCCACCATTGTAAGATGCCAACGGTGCTTTCGTCGGTACAGGAGTCATTTTCGGGCAGGTTCCCGGTACAGATGGTGTTGGTGTGGCTTTTGGCTGCTCCGTCGGTTTCGGTACTTCTGTAGGTTTTGGTGTCTCTGTCGGCTTTGGTGTTTCTGTTGGTTTCGGTGTTGCAGACGGTGTTGGTGTGGCAGTCGGTTCTGCTTTTGCTTTCACATATGCCTCCTGCTGCGCAGTAATTTCCGGTGAAATATCACCTCTTGCTTTCGCTGTGTTTACAATTTTTTCAGGCTCTGTGCTTTCTGTTTTAAATACCATTTCATAGCAGACTTCAATTTTATCCATATCTGACAACGATGCTCCTGTCTGAATTACAAATCCTGTATCATCTGCCTCTATTTTGGCATCTTTCAGTTCTATACCGTTTTTCTTCACAAAAATGCTGTCTTTTACAATGGAAGCCCCTTGGGTTTCCAGTTTATCTTCGATAACAATATTCTGATCTGTGACATCCTCACGCAGTTGTCTTACTGTCAGCTTATAGTATCCTTTCTCACCGGACGCATACTCTTTCTTATCTGATTCCTTCACAATTTCCAGAATCGGACTGTGTACCTCTGTCTCTGCTTCCCCGGTTGCAGGTATCTTTTCACTGCTGTCTGCAACTGCAGTATTGTGCACTTTCTGTCCTGCCAGGGCTGCATCAATCACTGCTGCCTGATATTCCACGATCATACTTTTCTGTTCCTGACAGTCCAGAGGATTATACATTACCTGCTCAAAAAGACCGCCTTTATCATTATCGCAGATACTATATCTACTATCCCTGACCAGTGTCCTGCCTGTTGACATCAGGAAAGTATTATCATCATTGATCTGTACATCAGCATCTGCCACATTTCCTTTCTCATCCATCAGAATCACCGAATCCTTCAGAAGACGTACTCCCTGAGTATCGATCACATCCTGCAAAGTAACATTACGCGCCACACATCCGGTCTGCTCCTGTGTCAGGACAATGCGGTATGTAATAATATCACCATATTTGTAAAATGGTTTGTCCGTCGTCTTCTCTACTTTAAGAACAGGCGAGTTCACCCAGATTTTTGAGGAGTCCTTTACTTTCTGTGCATTATCTGCATACGCCTGTGCTGTATTTACAATCTCCATCCCATTTACGCTTTCCTGCGCAGTACAGCGGAAATTAACAGTCACAGGTGTCTGATACGGAAGATCTGAAATCGTCACGATCCATCCGGTTCCCTGACGTGTAACCTGACAGCTGACCGGTTTTTCCACTGTTTCTTTATAATTTTCCGGATTCAGCTGATTTCCTGCATCATCAGTTCCTGCCACCGGATTCTGAATAACAGCCGGAACACCGCTTACAGTAACAGCATCTTCAGCTCCGTCCAGAGCCAGCCCTTCAGGAAGGGAAAGATCACTGATCACAAGATTTCTTGCGATAGATCCCTTCTGAAGATTATTAACCGTAACCTGATAATTCACCTGTTCTCCTACCCGAAATTCATTTTCCGCACGTCCGTCCCCGGCTGCCAGATATGGATTCTGAAAACTTTTCTCAATAGAAAGAACTGCTGTATTTACATACACTTCTGCGTCATCCTGTGAAACAGGGGCATTCTGCGCCTGCACATTGGCAACATTAATGCTTTCCATTCCATTTGCCGCTTCCGTAACTGTGCAAAGGAAAGAAATCATAACCGGAGTATTTGCCGGAAGATCTGAAATGTTCAGTCTCCATCCGCTTCCCTCCTGAAGAAATTCATAATTCACTGGTTTCTCTGATGTCTCATTATAAAATTCCGGATTGAGCTGGTTCAAAACATCTTTGGTCCCTGCTGTCAGCTGCGTAATATTCTGTGGGATTCCGCTTACCGATACATCCTCTGCCGATGAAAGCGCAAGTCCTGCCGGCATACCGGTATCCCAGACAGTTACGTTCCGGGCCACTGTACCTGCTTTTTTATTCTCCACCACCACATTGTACTGTACCTGTTCTCCGACCTGCCATTCATAATGATCTGCAGATTTCTCAATCCAGAATTCTCCTGAATTTACATATACTTCTGCATCATCAGATCTCTCATCTGTATTAGCAGCTTTTACAGTTGCTGCATTTACGCTTTCGTGTCCATTTGCCTCTTCCTGTGCGATACAATGGAAAATAATCGTTACAGGCTGACTGTATGGTACATAAGAACAATAAAAAGAAAATCCGTTCTCATCTGCATTCAACTGAGAATCCACAGGTCTCGCTTCATATGCCTGTCCTGTTTTCTTATCCGGTACGGGATAGTTTACCTGTCGCTGAACTCCCAGTACTTCCATGCTCTGTGCACCACCTGCCAGAACCAGTCCCTGCGGCAGACCAATATCAGTAATAGTTACATCTTTTGCGATTGTTCCTGCCGTTACATTATTCACTACGATCCGGTAAGCTACCTGCTCTCCTGCCTGCCATTCATATTTGTCTGCTGTTTTATCAATTTCAAGCTGTGGACTGTTCGGCCATACTTCTGCCATATCCTTTCTGGATTCCTGTTCTCCTGTCTCAGGATTGATCAGATTATCCGCTGTTGCAGTCACAATATTTTCCCATTCCTGTCCATTGGAATCCGCAGATGCCTGACATTTAAAACGGATTGTGATCGTCTCCCCATACTTCAGGGACGGACACTCTGCTTTCCATCCATTTTCTCCCTGTCCGGTAAGCGTACAGTTCTCACCTCCCTGACTTGTCTCTACAGCATACTGCCCTTCCAGAAGCTGCAGACATGATGGAAGCTCGTCTGTAATAACAACATTTACTGCTTTTACATCCTGTTTTGTCTGAGAAACCAGAATCTCATAATCTATGATATCTCCCGTTTTCCATTCATACTGAGAAGTATTTTTCTTTACTTCCAGTTCCGGTGGAATCACACCCTTTACCCACACTGTTTCCGTATCCATTGTATCTCCGCTTCCGTTTGTACGTTCATAACTCATGGATGCATGGTTTGATACAAGAATACTGTATCCATCCTCTGCAAGGTATTTTGAAATGTTAATTTCTGATTCCGGTCTCTGGCGTACTTTTAAAGTAAATGTGTAAGTCTGATTATCTGTAAATGCTTCATCCTGAAGGCTCTCTGCTTTGGCCCTGCAGGTCACTTTCTGTCCTTCAACAGCAACATCAAACCAGTCTGTCACTGTCTGCCCTGTATCATTCACAATACTGACTTTTGATGCATCCTCTATAGTAAGACAATCCTCAAGTATATCCTGCACTACAAAGGATTTCAGTCTATTGGGTGTCACCTCTGCCCGGATCATATACTGAAATTCCTGTCCCTGACGAATGCCAAAAGGTTTTTCTTTTGATGCGGCAGCTGCCTGTTCCCATGTACAGTTTGCCTCTCCCACACGTTTTTCAGGTGCTTTTTTCATCTCAACATCGCCGAAACAATAGGATGTAAAATCAAAATATGCATATGCTTTGCAGTATTTCTGTCCTTTAAAGTTCGGACAATAACTGTTGCCTGATGGATCCAGATATTTATTTCTTGTAATCTCTGCCCATCTTTCCTGAGAACCGGCTTTTGCAATGGCATCTTCACGACTTTTATCCCATTTATCCAGTCTGAACTGATGACAGAATTCTACCGTAAAATTATCTGTATTATAAAAAAGATTCAGCCATCCTCTCGGATCATCCGGCTCAACGGAACCAAGGGGTGAGCTTACAGAATTTCCATCTACCGTCAGATAATCATTGTTTTTCAGAACATATGCATTATCCAGACTGCTGTCTGACGGAATACGGACTCCCTGTCCCGCATCAATATCACGTATGGTTCCATGGCCACTGATCGGCAGTGTTTCTTCTGTTCCATGCTTCAGAAACTGAAACTTAACCTTTGCGTATCCTACAGAATAAATAAATACACCGATACTGTTTTTGGAAAAGCCAACCATTGGATAAGCTTCATTATCTTTCCAGGCAAACGTAGCTCCGCCTTTATTCTGAACAATTGATTCTGCAGTGCGCAGATCATAGCGGGGTTCTGCATTCTCTACTCCCACAAGGATGAGTCTGACATCAACAATATTTCCATTTCCATCTTTTCCTACATTGTTATAACGCATCCCTGCGCTTCCGGCTTTATAGTCCGCTCCTACACGAACGCACTCTGTGTCACGTTCGCTTTTTCCATTGTCTGAAAAAGCTTCCCTGTCCAGATTATCACACCCAAAAGATTCATATGTGGTAATTCCGGGCTGAAACTTCATGTTAAAGCGATAACCATAATCTACCACCTTGTCACTGTCCCATGTTTCTACAGTTAACGGTGCCGCCTGAGTTACGCAGACAGGCACAAGCCCCAGAATTGCCTGCAGAATAAAAAGCATTGCAAGCAGCAAAGCTCCAAGGCGTTCTTTCAGTTTGAAATTGTGTTTCATTTTCCGTCTCCTTTCCGAACAAAAAATATAAAAATGAATGTGGGATTTTTCCCTGCACCAGGCAGGATTAAAGAATAGAAATAAGTTGAAATGTATGATTATAAATATTCAAGGGGAATTAATATCGTGAAACAAGAACGTTTACACTTAAGATTTTAAGATTCTGCGCAGGGTTTCTTTTCTGAAACCCTGCATAGATTTTCATTGATCATTTCTTTTCTTCAGCCATGAAAGAAAATAAAGAATAATTGCAAGAATTATAAAAAACGGAATCGCAACTCCGATTATCAGTATCAGTAAAACAATTATAACAGCCGCCGCTGCAATAACAACAGCCCTGCCATGCCAGGTAGAAAGATCGATTACTTTTTTCCATCTTTTCTCCTGCTGATGAGGAAGCTCTGTCTCATTGCCATAACTGCTTCCGTAAGAAGAATACTCTCCGTAATCTTCCTGTGTACTTCCATCATCTGTATCGATCAGAGTTTTTGCTATCAGATGTGGATCTCCCAGTTCCTGCAGTACCTCCTGCTCTGAACGTCCGCCACGTACCTGAGACTGTATATAATCTTCATAATACCTGATATGTGCCGCTGCTTTGCCTTCCTGCATCTGCCCGGCAAGCTGGCTTCTCAGGATTTCCAAAAATTCTTTTCTGTTCATCTTCTACACTCCATTTTGCCAGAAATACATATCAAAACTCTACTGCTCTCTCCGTTATCAGTAACGTTCGTACTCTTATTTTACCATATATACCGCAGGTAGCAACTAATATAATCATAAACTTTTTATGAAATTCTTATAAACTCAGTTACTGTTCACTCCGTTCTCAGTAACTGAGCCAAAATTCATTCCAGATTGCCTGCGGCAATGGAATTTTGGCTTGTATGTCTCGGGATTTTGGCATATTCATGCCAAAACACCTCGCGGGATAGTGGTGTGTGAACAATAACTAAACTCATACATCATTTCCCGACAATTTTTGCATACATCTCCGGTCTGCGGTCTCTGAAAAGTCCCCAGTTCAGTCTGTCTGCCTTTAATGCATCCAGGTCAAAAGTGCTTACAAGCACCCCCTCTTCCCCTCCGGGCAGTTCTGCACAGAGAGCACCTGTGTTGTCTGTGATAAAAGAAGAGCCGTAAAAATTAAGAGCAGATTTCTGCATTCCGTTTTCCGGACATGGCTCTACTGTTTCCTCACCGATTCTGTTGGCAGCGATCACAGGGATCAGGTTGGAGGCAGCGTGTCCCTGCATACATCTTCTCCAGTGTTCCATGCTGTCACATTCCAGGATGGGTTCACTGCCGATGGCAGTGGGATAAAAGAGAAGCTCTGCTCCCTGCAGTGCCATACATCTTGCCGTTTCCGGGAACCACTGATCCCAGCAGATTCCAACTCCAATGGTTCCAAATCTGGTATCAAAAACCTTAAAGCCGGTATCTCCCGGTGTGAAATAGAATTTTTCCTGATAATAATGGTCATCCGGAATATGTGTTTTCCGGTAAACGCCGAGATTCTTCCCATCTGCATCCAGAACCGCAACGCTGTTATAGGTATTATTGACCTCTTTTTCATAAAAACTGACCGGGATCACAATCCCCAGCTCTGCCGCTACCCTGCTGAAATGACGCACTGCAGGGTTTTCCTCTGCAGTCTGCGCATATTCATAATACTCATATCTGCGCTCCTGGCAGAAATAGGGCCGTTCAAAAAGCTCCGGAAGAAGAACAATCTCAGCTCCCTTTGCTGCTGCCTGACGCACCAGTTCCTCTGCATGGGCAATATTTTTCTCCACACTTTTACTGCATCTCATCTGAACTGCTGCCACTGTTACATTTCTCATCCTGTCTGTTCCTCCTGCTCCTGTTTACATAAGTAAGTTTTTTCATAACTTTCAGGTAATAACCCTCAAACACATGACTCTCAAAGTTTTTCTGCATCAAGGTCAGATATTTTTTCCGGGAATCTGCTGGGTAATACAGTGAATATTTCCACCGCCGACAATGATGGCTCTGGCATCAATGGGATAAATCCTTCTTTCAGGAAAACACTTCTGCAGAATCTCCACTGCCCTTTTGTCATTTTCATCCCCAAATTGTGGAAGGATGATCCCTCCATTGGAAATATAGAAATTCACGTAACTGGCAGCCATCCGTTCTCCTGCTTCCCGTTCGTCTTCTCCCTCTTCAAACACAAAGCCATCCACATCTTCCTGGGTAAGGCAGACCGGTTTCTGAGGAATCGGAAGCTTATGAATCTTAAATTTTCTGCCTTTTGCATCTGTTTCCTGTTCCAGCACCTTCAGATCAGCCAGAGACATGGCATACTGCGGATCTGTCTCATCCTCTGTCCATGCAAGCACAACCTCTCCGGGCCTTACAAAAGCGCACACGTTATCCACATGCTCATTGGTTTCATCCTGATATATTCCACATGGAAGCCAGATAATCTTGTGGACACCGAGCCAGTACTTCAACTGTTCCTCTATCTGTTCCCTGCTCATCTGAGGATTGCGTCCCTGACTCAGAAGACAGGCCTCTGTAACAATCAGAGTCCCCTCTCCGTCAGAATGGATGGAACCGCCCTCCAGCACAAAAGGTCTGGCATCCAGACATGGGCAACCGAGAGTCCTGCAGATAAAGGCAGCCACCCTGTCGTCCTTCTCCCAGTTCCGGTAAAGTCCATCAAAGTCTCCTCCCCAGGCATTAAACTGCCAGTCAACTCCACAGACCGCCCCTTTCTCATCCAGAACCATGGTTGCTCCCACATCTCTGGCCCAGGCGTCATCTGTCTCGCATTCCAGCAAAGTCACACCGGAAACATTCCCAAGCTGATTCTTTGCATTCTCCATCTGAGCTTTGGAAACCAGCATATACACCTTTTCGCTCTCTCCAATAGCCTCTGCAACTTTCACAAATGCTTTCTGTGCTTCCCTTGCCCCATAATTCCAGGAACCGGGACGTTCCGGCCAGATCATCACACATCCCTCATGAGGCTCAAATTCTCCGGGCATACGATATTTTGTTCTGTTCTTCTCTGTAACTTCCATGTCTGTCTCCTTTTCTTTGATAGCCCGGCAGATATCAGGAAAGCCGGCTCTTAAAGTCTTCGTATCCGAAATGTCTGATAACCTCACACTCTCCGTCCTCATGCATAACCGCAATATCCGGCAGCGGCATACCGTTAAATGTATTATTCTTCACCATAGAATAAATCGCCATATCCATAAAATACAGCTTGTCCCCGATCCGGATCTCTCTGTCAAAGGAATAATCTCCGATTACATCTCCTGCCAGGCAGGTGCAGGAAGATAAGCGGTAGGTATATGCCTTCTCCCCTGCTTCCCCGCTGTCCTTAAGAGGCGGACGATAGGGCATCTCCAGCACATCCGGCATATGGCAGGCTGCAGAAGCATCCAAAATCAGCGTTCTGATCTCATTTTCCACAATGTCCATAACCTCTGTCACCAGATATCCAGCATTCAGGGCAACAGCCTCCCCGGGCTCCAGATAAATATCCAGATCATAGGTTTCCTTCATATGCTGAATACATTTTTCCAGGAGCTTTACATCATAATCCTCTCTGGTAATATGATGTCCGCCGCCCATATTCAGCCAGGAAACCTCAGATAGAAATTCTCCAAACTTCTCCTCTACCGCCTGCAATGTTTTCTCCAGGTCATCCGCATTCTGTTCGCAGAGCGTATGAAAATGCAGTCCGTCGATCCATTTCAGACATTCCACGTCAAAGTTCTCTCTGGTAACCCCCAGCCTGGAACCCGGCGCACAGGGATCATAGATCGCATGATCCCCCTGAGTGGAGCATTCCGGATTAATACGGAGTCCCAGACTGGCTCCGGTACACACTTCTTTAAATTTCTTCAGCTGTTCTGTGGAATTAAAGATAATATGGTCACAGATCCGATCCAGTTCCTCTATATCTTCTGTACGGTAAGCAGGGGAAAAAACATGATTCTCTTTCCCCATCTCTTCATATCCAAGCCTTGCCTCAAACAGACCGCTGGCAGTGGTACCTGCCAGATATTTTCCGATCATGGGATACAGAGCAAAGCCGGAAAACGCTTTCTGCGCCAGAAGGATCTTACACCCGGTATCCTCCTGGACTTTTTTCAAAATCTCCAGATTCTCCCGCATCTTCTTCTCATCGATCACATAGCAGGGAGTTTGCAGTTGATCAATCTTCATTGGCTTTCCAGACCTTTACCAGTTCAGGATCTTCGCAGACTTTCCATGGAAGTCCCCATTTGTTCAGTGCTTCCATATATGGATCCGGATCAAATTCTTCCACATTAAATACACCCGGCTTCTTCCACTGTCCGGTCACTACCATCATGGAACCGATCATAGCCGGAACACCTGTTGTATAGGAGATTGCCTGGGATTCCACCTCTTTATAGCATTCCTGATGATCACATACATTATAAATATAAATACTTTTCTCTTTTCCGTCCTTAACACCTGTGAAAATACAGCCGATATTTGTTTTACCCACTGTTCTCGGACCCAGAGATGCAGGATCCGGCAGAAGAGCTTTCAAAAACTGGATCGGCACAATCTCCTGTCCATTAAATTCCACAGGTGCGGTGGAAAGCATTCCTACATTTTCCAGACATTTCATATGTGTCAGATAGCTCTGTCCGAATGTCATAAAGAAACGGATCCTCTGTACTCCCGGAATATTTTTTGCCAGTGATTCAATCTCTTCATGATGAAGAAGATACATATCCTTCTTTCCTACCTCAGGGAAATCGTAGACAGATTTAAATTCCATAGGCTCTGTTTCTACCCAATGTCCGTCTTCCCAGTAGGAACCATTTGCGGAAACCTCTCGAAGATTGATCTCCGGATTAAAGTTTGTGGCAAAAGGATATCCATGATCACCGCCATTACAGTCCAGAATATCAATGGTATGGATTTCATCAAAATAATGCTTCAGGGCATAGGCACTAAATACACTGGTAACACCCGGATCAAAACCGGTTCCCAGAAGAGCAGTCAGTCCTGCTTCCTTAAATTTCTCATCATAAGCCCACTGCCAGGAATAATCGAAATATGCAGTAAAGCCTTTTTCTTTACATCTCTTTTCGTAGATTGCACGCCATGTGGAATCTTCTGTATCCTCTGCTTCATAATTGGCAGTATCAATATAATCCGCACCGGCTTCCAGACATGCATCCATGATGGTAAGATCCTGATATGGAAGTGCCACATTCAGGACAGCATCCGGCTTATAGGCTCTGATCAATTCTGCGACCTCTGCTGCATTATCCGCATCTATCTTTGCTGTCTCAATTTTTGTCTTCGTTGTACTTTCAATCTTCTCTTTGAGTGCATCGCATTTTTCCTTTGTCCTGCTTGCGATCATAATCTCTGTAAAAACATCGCTGTTCTGACAGCATTTGCGAATTGCCACTGAAGCTACCCCACCACATCCGATTACCAATAATCTGCTCATAAACTGTTTTCCTCCTCTTCCAGTAAATCTTCTACATATTTTGGAAGCATAAATGCTCCTCTGTGAAGGTTTGTTGTATAATACCATGTTTCTATATTAAGATTATCAAACCTCTCCGGCCTGAAATCTTCCAGTGGATGATATTTCTTTGATGCAAATCCAAAAAGCCAGTATCCCGAGGGACAGGTAGGGATATGTGCCTGATAAACCCTGCTCACCGGAAATGACCGGAATACCTTTCTGTGCATCTTTCTGCATTCCACCTCATCCTCATCATAAAAAGGACTTCCATGCTGATAAACCATGATTCCGTCATCTCTGAGAGCCTTATAACAGCTTCCGTAGAATTCCTTTGTAAAAAGTCCCTCTGTATGTCCCAGCGGATCTGTGGAATCATTGATGATCAGGTCATATCTGGCCTTTTTATTCCGCAGGAACCGAAGGCCGTCTTCATAATAAATGTTGACTCTCTCATCCTTCAGTCCCTGGGCAATATCCGGAAACATCTCCGCACATACATCCACAAACATTTTATCGGATTCCACCACATCAATGCTCTCAATCTGTGGATAATGGATCAGTTCTCTGGCAACTCCACCGTCACCGCCGCCGATGATCAGAACATTTTTTACATTGGGATGTACTGTCATTGGCACATGCGTAACCATCTCATCATAAATAAATTCATCTTTATCAGAGAATACAATCTCACCGTCCAGAGCCACAAATCTCCCAAATTCTTCAGACTCAAACACATCGATTCTCTGAAATTCACTTTCCCCTGAAAATAACTGTCGGTTAATCCGGACAGAAAGCTTTACATTTCCTGTATGGAACTCGGAATACCATAATTCCATGATCAGATACCCCCTTTCAGGACCTGAAGACGTTCTACCTTCGGATCCTCCATTCCCTGCATGGAACAGCCTTTGTCTCTTGCATAAAGAATGTATTCTACAATTTCCTGTGTCACCATTTCTCCAGGAGCAAGAATCGGGATTCCCGGAGGATAACACATAACAAATTCACCGCTGATCCTGCCTGCCGCCTGTTCCATGGGCAGAGATTCTTTCTCCGCATAAAATGCCTGCTGTGGAGACGCCACCACTGCAGGTGCGATATATTCCCCGGAAAGCATACCTGTACTGTCCTTCTTATACAGACGTTCAATATCAGCCAATGCCCCTACCAGTCTCTCAATATCCTGAAGCCTGTCTCCGATGGAAATGTAAGCCAGAATATTACAGATATCTCCAAACTCGATCTGAATATCATATTCATCTCTGAGAAGATCATAAACTTCAATACCTGCCAGCCCATTTCCCAGTGTATAAATAGAGAGTTTTGTAACATCAAAATCAAAAACACTGGTTCCATTGATCAGATCCATGCCATATGCATAATAACCGCCGATCTCATTGATCTCCTCTCTGGCATACTGCGCCATCCCTGCAACCTTTTCAAAGGATTCCTCTCCCCTAAGTGCCAGATTTCTTCTGGAGATATCCAGACTGGACAACAGAAGATAAGAAGCGCTTGTGGTCTGAGTCAGATTGATGATCTGGCGCACTTTCTCTGCATTCATACTCTTATTCAAAAGCAGCAACGAACTCTGTGTCAGACTTCCGCCGGATTTGTGCATGGAAACTGCCGCCATGTCAGCACCTGCCGCCATTCCGGACACAGGAAGGTTTCTGCCGAAATAAAGATGGGTTCCATGAGCCTCATCTGCCAGCACCTTCATTCCTCTTGCATGAGCCTTCTTTACGATAGTCCGCAGATCCGAACAGATTCCATAATAGGTAGGGTTATTTACAAGAACCGCCACCGCATCCGGATTCTCATCCATAGCCTTCTCCACCTGGCTGACTTCCATGCCAAGGGAAATGCCCAGCTGCGCATTCACCTCCGGATTTACATAAACCGGAATTGCACCGCACAGTACCAGGGCATTGATGGCACTTTTATGTACATTTCGCGGCAGAATGATCTTATCCCCTGCCTTGCAGACAGACAGGATCATGCTCTGCACTGCAGATGTGGTTCCTCCTACCATAAGGAATGCATGCGCTGCGCCAAAAGCATCTGCTGCAAGCTCCTCCGCTTCTCTGATCACCGAAACCGGGTGGCAGAGATTGTCCAGCGGCTTCATAGAATTAACATCCAGCCCCACACATTTCTCTCCCAGCAACTGTGCAAGCTCCGGATTTCCTCTTCCTCTTTTATGTCCCGGCACATCAAAGGGAACGACTCTCTTCTTTCGGAAACGTTCCAGTGCTTCATATATGGGCGCATGCTGTTGTCTTTCATAATCCATTTGACATGTTCCTCTTTTCCTGTCGTCATGTACCGGCAAATACAGTTCTATCATTCAGCAATTGTATACTGCCTCAAACCGGCACAATGATTCAATTATTTCTCTATATATTCAAGTCGAACGCATGTGAGACACATCCTCGCAAAGCGTTTATCTCCAACCATATCCTTTATATTTGCTATATCTGCACAAAAAAGAAGCAGATAAGTTCATTCACCATCTGCTTCTCTCATGATCTATAGAATTTCTCAGGCTCTGTCTCTTTATATACTGACCGGATTTCCCGTATAAATCCGTCTGTATCCTGTGCCTGTTCCCGTATTCTGAAATATTCATGACTGCTGTCGTCTTCAATCGCTGGCAAATATATGCTATGCTCTTATTGACCGTTTCACAAGATGATGTGTGCTTACGCACTGATTATTATAAAGTAATCAACTTATAAAATTTGAGCTTCTAACTCAATCAATAATGTGGTGTCTCCCACCCGGCAACTGCCCCGCCTGTCCGTATGGCTTAACATTCAGAAACTGTCTCTGAATGTGAGCAAATATTTGCATGAAAACGATAGTGTCTTTTCATACTAAAGATGAGAATAACATATCTTCTGAACTGTTGTCAATTCCATTTTCCATATTTTGCACTAGAGCGTGTCTGAAAAAGGCTTTCTGCAAGATGTGCGTCACAATTTGTGGGAT
>ENA-OURU01001874-OURU01001874.1-human-gut-metagenome-genome-assembly--contig:-NODE-1874-length-23240-cov-2.495752_pt1 | contig 23240 bp, 18 predicted proteins | sample MGYA00242137_ERZ509064 | MGnify/ENA primary metagenome ERZ509064 (study PRJEB26280, sample SAMEA2338777) | human gut metagenome | biome: human gut; feature: human-associated habitat; material: faeces...
GCTAGTCAAGCATTTTGCCCGCAAGAGCATTCCCATCAAATGCGTCTAGACCGAGCCAGGTTTTGTGTGTACTAACCGCTTCCCGCACAGCCAGCATGACCTAAAAATCCTCTTTGAAGCCTAGGCCGAGAAGTAGGCATTCACCACAAGCTCATTTGTCCCTATATGCCGTGGTATAATGCAAAGGCAGAAGGCTGTCATCGTGAGGATCAAAACGCTTCAACGATACGTAGCGTTTCTATTTCTCGTCTAAAGCATCCATTTCATTGGACTTTTCTCTGTGATTTCTTTGCATCCCTGCCTAATATATTTGACAAACCTACAATAGCCGTATCGTAAACAATACACCGAATCTTGCAAAAGGCATCTCTTTTCGATAAAATGTAAAATGTGTAAATGGGCACACAAGACGATGCACATTGAGGTTTGCTCACAGGCCAAACGATGGGGATGCAAAATGAAAATACTGGATAATGTAAACGCGATTGTTCGCGACGATCTCCAACAGACGATTCACAAAGGGAGCAGGCTGTCCATTGCTGCCGCTTGCTTTTCGATTTATGCTTATCAGGAGCTGAAAAAGCAGCTTGAATCGGTGGAGGAGATTCGTTTTATCTTCACATCGCCAACCTTCATTAAAGAAAAAGCTCCCAAGGAAAAACGGGAATTCTATATTCCTCGCTTAACTCGCGAACGCAGCCTCTATGGCACTGAATTTGAGGTCCGCCTTCGCAATGCAATGACGCAGAAGGCCATTGCCAAAGAGTGCGCCGATTGGATACGCCGGAAGGTTTCGTTTCGTTCAAACGTATCCCAGGAACAAATGGTGGGCTTTATGAATGTGGATGAGAGCACGTACATGCCCATCAATGAATTTACCACCGTGGACCTGGGCTGTGAGCGTGGAAATAATGCATATTATGCTGTAACTCGTACAGAAGCAGCTGAAAATGGCCGTTACTTCCTCTGGCTGTTTGATACCATATGGTCAGATGCGACAAAGCTCCAGGATGTAACGGATTACGTTATCGAGAGCATCTCAACGGCTTACCGCGAGAATTCCCCGGATTTCATTTATTTCTACACCCTCTATCACATTTTCAATGAATTCCTTGACGATATTTCCGATGACGTCTTGCCCAACGAAGCTACTGGTTTCAAGCAATCCAAAATATGGGGCATGCTCTATCATTTCCAGAAAGACGCCGTGCTGGCCATCATCAGCAAGCTGGAAAAATTCAATGGCTGTATCCTGGCGGATAGCGTAGGTTTGGGCAAGACCTTCACGGCTTTGGCTGTGATCAAGTACTATGAAAACCGCAACAAATCTGTCTTGGTGCTGTGCCCCAAAAAGCTGGCGGAAAACTGGACAACTTACAAAAGTAACTACATCAACAATCCCATTGCAGCGGATCGCCTGCGCTATGATGTGCTCTATCACACCGACCTTTCCCGCGAGCAGGGCATGTCCGGCCAGATAGACCTTGCCCGGTTGAATTGGGGCAACTATGACCTGGTTGTCATTGATGAGTCGCACAATTTCAGAAACGGCGGCGAAATCTCCGGTGAAGACGAGCATGAAAACCGCTACCTTCGCCTGCTTAACAAAGTCATCCGTGCGGGAGTTCGCACCAAAGTAGCGTTCCTGCCAGCAAATCGCTTGGCGTTGCCTCAAGAGGCACAGCCCATTGCCCGAGATAGGCAAAGGGAAAGGGGACGCCAGCCGGTTTGGGCAGTCTGCGCCCCCAAAGCGCTTCTTTGTACGAGGCGTTATCAAATAATGGTTTTTATGACTTCGTTGCGCAAGGACGAGGCAAACGCCAAATCCACCACCTTCATATCGCGCCGCATATCCTCCCAAGACACCTGCGGCTCAGCCTTGCCCTGCAGGGCGGCGACGAGGTTTTGATGGTAGGCCAGGGGCTGCGCCTCCACCTTTGGCAAAGGCAGGGTTTCAATGTATTCCGGCTTCAGCGGCGCCATGGTGCGGCTGGGCCCCAGCTTCTTTCCAAAAACGCTGTCAAAGCCTTGCACACGGCCCTTGATTCGCGCCATGCCGCCCGTCTCGCCGCTGAAATCGTCGATTTTCATCGTGCCGCGATCACCGTAGGCCACCCAGCGGGGAAGCGTTTGCAGGCAGAACGTTCCCACCTCAATCTTGGCGTACACGCCGTTTTCAAACGTCAGTTGCAGCTCAAAGCTATCGTCGACCGCCGGGGTAAGAATGCTCTGCAAGCGAGCGTAAACGCTGGTCACCCGCTGGCCCTTGAACATGCATAGGTATTGGTCAATCAGGTGGATTCCCCAGTCGTAAAGCATGCCTCCGCCAGCGGCAGGATCGGCCCGCCAGCCAAAGCATACGCCCCGCTGTCCATAGACGCGGGAAAGGATTTTGGTCATTCTCCCGATTTCTCCCGAGTCTACCACCTGTTTTACCATGCGATAGTCAACGTCCCACCGCCGGTTCTGATGCGCCGTAAAAAGGCGGCCGTTCTTTTGCGCCGCCAAGAGAACCTCTTGCAGCTCTTGGCTGTTCATAGTCACCGGCTTTTCGCACATGACATGCTTTCCGGCGTTGAGGCACGCGATGGAAAGTTGCGCGTGCACGTCGTTGGGCGTGCAAACCAGCACGAGATCCACGCCGGGATCGGCCAGGAACGCCTCGAGCCGCTCGTACGCTATCAGCCCGGCTTCCTTTGCCTGCGCCAGCTTTTGCGGCTCAACGTCGTAGGCGGCCACCACCTTCAGGCCGTCCACGCACCGCGCCTTGTCCAGATGATAATGCCCCATATATCCAAAACCGATAATGCCTGCCCTGACCTCCATTGCCGTTTCCCTCCATTACTTGTCGGCTAAGCGCGCTTCTTAGGCTGCCGCTGCCAGCGGTGTTGCATCGCCGGCCAAAGCGCGCAAGGTTGACGCCTTGCGCGGGTTTCGCCGCGGCACTTCCATCGACGGTGTCAGGCTTGTCCCTTTTTCAGCAGGTTTTCTACGGCGCCAACCCAGGCATGGGCCGGATCGTTGGAACGATATGCTGCGCGTAGCCATGAATGCCTACAGCGATGTACAGCTTCGGACGCACGGCTACGCCCGTTTGACCGATTTGATGTTCGTATCCCACCCATCCGGCATCCACGGCGCCTCGACTCGCTCCCAATGCGCCGCCCAAAAGCTGCGCAAACTGACGGAGTAGGGAAAAGCCTTGCTGACTCCCGATTCCTTTTCCGCCTGCCACAATCACCTGCGCTTGCCCAAGGGAAGCCCCGTATTCCACGGGCGACAGGGCAAGACGTTCCATTCGTCTGACAATGCCTTGAGGGCAAAAGGAGCGGATGGGTATTTTTCTGGGAGGCGCATCCGTCTTGGGCGGCTCGAAGATTCCCGGGCGAACGCTGGCCATCTGCGGACGGTGGGTTTTGCAAAGGATTTCCGCCTTCAGGCTGCTCCCATAGGCAGGTCGAACCTGTCTGAGCAATCCATCCGGCGTTAGGAACAAATCCGTGCAATCCGCCGTCAGTCCTGTCTCCAGGCTTGCCGCCGCCCATGCTGACAAAAACCGTCCGCGAACGGTCGCCGAAAACAGCGCAATATCAGGCGAAAGGTTTTGGAGCGCTTGGGCGACAGCTTGCGCCTGCGCGCAGTCATCCAGCTCTAAAGGCAGCGTCACAGCTTCATCCGCTCCGCAAGCGCCGTAACGCGCAAAGGCCGCGCCGCGTTCCTCCAAAAGAGCTATTACATGTGCCTGCGGCGCCATGCGCTTTGCCTGAGCAATAAGCGCAAGCGCTGTTTCATCCTGAAGTTCGCAAAAAACCACGATGGTCATGGCAGGACTCCTTTGGCATAAAGGGTCTCCAATACGCCTTGCGGCGGCATCTTTTGGCAAGACCGCTGTTCAACCGGGCGTGCGCTAATGGCGCATACCCGGGTGGGAGAAGCCGTCAAACCGTTTGCCGGCGCCCCGATGTCTTTGGCGTTTAGGCGCACAATCGCCGACGCTTGGGCGGTTCGCAAGCCCATAAGAGAAGGAAGGCGCAAACGATAGCTCCCTTCACACAGGGTGATCAGCACAGGCAGCGAAACGCGCCAGGAAACAATGCCTCTCTCCGTGAGCTGTCGCGCAATCATAGCGCCCTGCTCCATCCTTGCTTCAAGGACGTTGGGAAGGCAGGGGAGACCGAGCATCGCGGCCAGCATCGGCCCCACCTGTCCGGTTTCGCCGTCTATGGCACGCCGTCCGCACAAAAGAAGGTCAAACCCTTCCAGATGTTTGACGGCAAGGGCTAAATTGCGTGCGGTCGCCAACGTGTCAGAACCCGCAAAAGCGCTATCCGTAAGGTGGACGGCCCGGTTTGCGCCGCGGGAAAGGGCATCGCGCAGCATCGCTTCTGCGCTGGGTAAGCCCATGGTGAGCACCGTTACCGTCGCGCCATGTGTATTTTTCAGGCGTAATCCAAACTCCAGGGCGCTTTCGTCCGCTGGGTTCATTCTCTGCGCCACGCCGTCCCTTCGCAGCGTAAAGTCTGCGCTGAGGCGGATTTGCGCCACATCGGGCACCTGTTTTACGCAAACCAGAACTCGCATGAGGCTCTTCCCCCTTACATTGCGTGATAGATGGGAGCGAGCGCTTTTTGAATGGCCAAGTAGGTTTGAAAACGTTCCTCGTAGAAAGCGACACCTTGCGGATCGGGAAAGGTTTCGCCGGTGACGCATGTACAGCGGTTCACCGCGTCCTGGTGGCTCTCAAACACGCCGCACGCCACCCCAGCAAGCATGGCGCTTCCCAAAGAGCTATCCGCGTTTGCCACGGTTTTCAGCGGAATGTTGAGCATATCCGCAAGCATTTGCCGCCACAACGGATTTTTCGCGCCCCCGCCAAGGGCGGTGGCAGAGGCTGGCGCAATGCCCAGTTGGACGAGGGTGGCGAAACCGTCTTTCATTGAATAGGCAACGCCTTCCATTACGGCCCGGCTGAAATGGGCCTTGGTGTGAAAGGCCGCGGCGCCCACGAAGCTCGCACGAAGCTTGTCATCCAAGTAGGGCGTCATTTCCCCTTGAAGATAGGGGTGAAAATACAGCCCTTCGCAGCCTCGCGCCACCTGACCGGCTTCCCGCGCAAGACTTTCAAAGCTGCCGCCAAAGGTATCTCGATACCAACGATTGCTTGCCGCGCAGGACTTGGTGGCTGTTCCCGGGTACCACAGTCCATCAACCACATGACGGTAGGTAACCAAGCGCGGATCAACCACCGCGTGGTCGGTTACGGCGCAAATGCGTCCCGCCGTCGCCAGCTTTACCGTGGCCTGACCCGGACGCACAGCGCCCGCCGCATACACTTCCATGGCGGTATCGGTGGCGCCCGCGATCACGGTCGTTTCAGCGCAAAGCCCGGTATCCTCCAATGCCTGCGCCGTGAGCGGCGACAGCTTTTGCAGGGGATCCACAACCGGAGGAAGAACGCTCAACGAAAGCCCCGCGAGCGAACACAGGCGTTGGGACCACCGGTTGCGACGCGCGTCGAACAGCAAAAAACCCATGGCTTCAATGCGATCCGTTACAAAGTCGCCCGTGAGCCGAAAGCGGAGGTAGTCCTTGACGGCCATCACCTTTCGGGTTTTGGCCAGAACGTCTGGCTCGTTTTCGCTCAGCCAGATAAGCTGAGGCAGAGTCCAAAGGCTGCCGGGCGTATTGTAGCATTCCTGGACGATCTCGGGATCCTCTTTTAAGCGGTTGGCTTGCGGCTCCGAGCGCAAATCCGTCCAATAAATGCTGCGGCGTACCGGGCGGTCGTCGGCGCCCACCAAAACCGCCGTATGCGTAGCCGCGTCCAGCGCCAGAGCCACAACCTGCTCTGGCTTAACGTGAGATACACGCAGGATTTTACGGATGTTCTTTACCAGCGCGTCGTAGCTGTCCTCCGCGTCCTGCTCGGCCCATCCGTTGCAAGGATAGTAAGTGGGGTACTCTTGGCTGGAAACAGCATATACCTTCCCGTCTTCTCCCAAAAGCGTCGCCTTGGACGAACCGCCGCCAAAATCCACCCCCAGCAAATAGCGCATGACTGTTCCTCCCACGCATTGGCGCAAGCATGAACCCGTCTTACAGGCGGTCATTCAGCGCCGCGAATAGATCCAAGTATTCGTATCCTTCCGGCGCCACCGCGCTCAGCGCCTCCGTGCTTTGAGGACAGGCGGCCACCAACACTTTAGCGCGCGTGCGCTTGGCGTCCTCCCACCGGTTGGCCGCGACCTTCTTGTGAAGTTCCGGCAACGTCTGCCCCACGACCGCGCTTCCGCAGCATTTCGTCAGCCTCTTGTTTTGCCACATTTCATGGACTTCGCATCCCATCGCCGCCAGAATGTCTCGCGCGGGCTGGGTTTCATCCAGATCGCGCGCCAGGCGGCTTGCGTCATGGTAGCAAACGGACAGGGCCTTCTTTTGGGGCCTGAGTCTTCCCTCTTTGATAAGCCCGGCAACAAAGGAAGGGGCGGTGACGACTTGCGGGCACTCGAGCCCCCAGTCCGAATATTCATGGCGCATCAAGGCGGCGTCATAGCTATCCAATACCACCAGCGTTTTCGCGCCTGCCGCACGGATGGCATCGCAGGCTTTTGCCGCCTGCTGACGTACTTCCTCCACATAACCTATCAGGTCGCCCAGGCTGCCTCCGCTGCTGGGCTCGTTGCGCAAAACGGCAAAGGGAATGCGCGCCTTTTTCAAGATAGACAGCAGCGCATTGGCGGTCTCAGGCACAGAATACCGGGCGGTTTCACCCAGCCATACCATGAGATCGGCCTTTTCAGGGATTCCGTCAAAGTCCACCCGGCATTGTGAAGCGCCGTAAAGATTGCCCGTTTGGGCAATGCGGTTCAAGACCTGCTCCACATAATCAGGGGCTACGCCCTGAACCAACGCCTGGGTGCGGCTTTCCCGAATGAAAACCAGCGGATCAAACCCCGTCGCACAATCATGGGTGCAAGCGCCGCAGAGCAGGCATTCGTACATGGTTTTGGCGATATCTGGATCAAAAGGCATGCCCCTGTGCATCATGCTTACCAGCAATCCTTTGGCGCGCGGCGTATTGGTTTCCTTGCCGGTCACATGCTGCACCGGACAAAGATGGCGGCACATCCAGCAAAACCGGCAGGCCTGTGCGTTTTTTAACGCTTTTTCACTAAACATCGGTTTCTCCCCCTACAGCCCCAGTTTATAGGGATTCATGAGGCCCTGTGGATCAAGGCTTTTCTTTAGGCCTTCTAAAACCTGCATGGCAGATCCATATTGCTCCTTCATCAAGCGTGAGAGCTTGAGGCCAATGCCGTGATGATCGTTGATTACGCCGCCGTTTTCCATGGCCGCTCGCACGCCCACATTCCAAATTTGATTATGCAGCCGCAAGGCTTCCATGGGGTCTTGGGGAACATCCTCAGGCTCGACGATGAAGCGCGTGTAGTTCATGCAGCCCCACTCATACCAATGGCTGGAATGGGAAATATACTTGACAAAGGGAAAGCGGTCGTTGATGGACTTTTTCATGGCCCAATAAATGCGCTCGATGTTGGCATAGGTTGCCGCCGTATCCATGGTGCCGAACATCTGCGGAATGTCCATGATATGACCCGGATAAAAAAACGTGATTCTGTTTTGATACCATTTATCCCCATACTCGCTGCCAAGATCCTCAGCGCCGTACCGGGCGGTGATTTCCTGTACGATTTCCATTTCGATGTCAACGATGCGTTTGAGCCCCTCCAGGGTTACATTCATAAAGCAGCCTTTTTTCTCAAAGCCAAGGATCTTACGAAGGATGGACGCGGTTTCAGCCTCGTCAAAAAACCGAAGAATGGAGGGCTTGAGCTTTTGCATGATATCGCGGCCAGCCATGTAGCCGCTATGCATGTCCGGAAACAGGAACGCCCGGTGTTGCCGGCTTTCGGGTTGTTCAAAAAGCTTGAACGTCGCCTTGGTGATCACGCCCAGCGAGCCTTCGCTGCCGATAAAAATCTGATTCAGATCAGGGCCGGCGGCATGCTTTGGCACAGGCAGGGTTTGGAGGATATCGCCGTTGGGCAAGACGACCTCCATGCAAATGCATTGGTCGTCAATTTTGCCATATTTGGTGGACATAATGCCGATACCCCGATGGCCCAGCGCGCCGCCAATGGTTCCGCAAGTCAGGCAGGAGGGGATGTGCTGGCAGGAATACCCCCGCTCGTTTGCATACCATTCCAGCTGCTGAAAAATCATCCCCGCCTCCGCGGTAATGGTGCGGCTGATCTCGTCTATTTCGAGAAGGCGGTTCATGCGTTTCATGTCCAGCATAAGCCCCCCCGCCATGGGCAGGGCGCCCCCTTGCGAACCGGATCCGCCTCCCCAAACGTTTACCGGAAGCTTGTAATAATTCGCAATCTTGAGTATTTTTGATACTTCCTGCGCGCTCCCCGGGCGCACAATCCAATCCGGCATAGGAGGCGTTTGCCCCCGATCCTCCCACATGCGGCCGACCCAATAGTAATCCACACCATAAGTGGCGCGGTCGCTCACGCTGCAGGAAAGATTGTCGCGGCCCACGACGTCCTCCAGTTCCGTTTGGATCATACCGTTCATAAACGCTTTTCGTTCCATTCCTCATTTCTCCTCTTCGTAACGAATTTGAACGTTTTCTCCGCGGATACCGGCATACGCTCCTTTGCTGAGCGCCGATTGATTGAGAGGATGAACCACCAGCCATTTATCCTGTGCCCACAGCAGTCGGCCCTCGCCATGGTTCATCCGCGGGGCTTCCAGCGGCTGATTGGTTCCTCGAGGCAGAATGACAATGCAGCGAAAGCCGTCATCCCGCACCTGGCAGGGACAAAAATGCAATGTCGTCGCATACAGCTCCACAACGCTTCCCTGCGGCACATAGAACGCCGTGACAGAGCCCTGCGGCAGATCGTTGCCCACCAGATCGCGCTGATCCGCCAGCAAAAGCGCCAGGTCGCTCACGGCGATATTGTGCTCGCTGGAGCGATGATACTCCAAGCCGTTGAGAAAACGGTTATAGCCCCAGCAGCACCCAACTTGGCAGGAGCCTTCGCCGCGAAGCGCGTGCTTGGCCGCGCAAAACTCCTCTGTCATTTCTTCCAGCTCCGGCATGGACGGCACATAGCGCGTGCCAGACGGGGGCATCACCGCCGCTTCTTGACATACGGCAAGCCATTTTGGAGCCAGAAAATCCACCACTCGCCCAAAGCGGCGAAATGCCGGATCTTGCACGGAATAAAACGGCAAATTGGGATTTAGGGCGCGAAGCTTCGTAAGCATGTAAGTACCTCCTTGAGCGCTTTTACAGCGCAACGCCTCTTTGCGCCAAAAAAGAGAGGCATTCTTCGTGGCTTGGCATCGCGCTGCGCGCGCCCAGCCTGGTGCATTTTAACGCGGCGGCTGCGCTGGCATAGCGGCAGGCGGCGTCGTTGTCCATGTTTTTGAGCTTTGCTGCAATAAAGGCCCCGTGGAAGATGTCCCCGCATCCATTGGTGTCCTTCACCTCCACCGGGTAGCTTTCATAGCGGCGCAAACCCTTTTCGTCCAGGAGGACGCCTCCTTTGGCGCCTTGGGTAACCACCACCAGCTGCGGATGATAGAGCGCGTAGAGCTTCCGGGCTGCGGCTTGGGCGGTTGGCTCGCGTGTAACTTTGATGGCAAATTCCTCGGAGGGAATGAGCCAATCCGTATAGGGCATGAGGTTTTCGACTCCACAATAGGCGCCGCCGGCATCGTAGCTGACCAATATGCCGTTGCTGCGGCAAAATTTCGCGGCATGGAGAGCCGCCTCAAGCATGTGCCCGTCCAGATGCAGCACCTTGGCGTGCCCAAGGGCTTGCAGGTCGACTTCCCGAGGCGCAAGCGCGGCGACGGTGCCACGGTTCCATAGGCATGTTCGGCTGCCGGTCGCCTGATTGAGCAGGACAACAGAATGAAAACTCACCTCGTTCATCGCCGTGCGGACAAAACGTGTCTGCATGCCCAAGGCGGAGAATTCTTCCAATATGGAGCGCCCGAAGGCATCCGCGCCGATCCGTCCCATATACGCCGCTGGCACGCCCAGTTTGTGCGCCGCTACGAGCGCCGTTGCGCAGGGGCCGCCTCCCTGGATTTTGGTTTCAAGCGTCTCCAGCTTTGTATCCTCAAGCGGGTATTCCGCCACGACGATCAGGGTGTCATGGACGGCGGCGCCTATGCCCATGAGTTCCGGCCATGAATTACTCATTGCTCCCCTCCGCGCCCAACAGCCGTATTTTTTCCAGGGCGAAGCGCTTGACGGCTTGAATGGGCTCCTTCATAAAAGTGTCTACTCCAACGACGGACGCGTCCGCTTTTTGAACCGCTTCCAGGAAGGAGACGCACACATCCGTGCCAAAGTTGACCTTGCGAATGCCGTTTTTGACTGCGGCCACTATCTGCTCATCCGGCACGCCGCTGCCGCCATGCAGCACCAGCGCGGCGGGTAGCGCTTGATGCAGTTGGCGAATGCGTTCCAGCGCCAGCACAGGAGCCTGCGCATAATGCCCATGGGCGGTTCCCACAGCCACCGCCAGCGCGTCCACCTGGGTTTCCCGGCAGAAGCGAACGGCTTCTTCCACATTCGTAAATTCTGCGGGCACTTTATCCCGGGCCGAGCCGATATGCCCCAGCTCTCCTTCTACGTCGATACCCAGGTCATGCGCCAAATGCGTGATGTTTTTGAGCGCCGCGATATTCTCCTCCAAGGGTAGCGCGCTTGCGTCCCGCATCACGGAGGTGCATCCGTAGCGAACGGCTCGAAACACGGCTTCGTCGCTGCCGCCATGGTCTAGGTGAAAGCAGATTTTGACCGGCGACCGATGAGCGGCGGCCAAGATAGCAGGAGATAGAAATTCCGCTTCTTCGCTCATAAACAGGCGGCTATACATCTGTACAATGACGCAGGCATTGGCTTCCTCGGCGGCGCGCAGGACACCCATGGCGGTTTCGCCGTTGTAGACATTGAAAGCGGGAATGGCGCAGTCGCGCCTGCCGGCAATCGCCAGCAAGGATCTCATATTGACAAGCATGGCATTTCTCCTATAACAAGCAGAAGATGGAAGAACCGGTGGAATTATGCCTCAACCCTGTCTGGCGAAAGCCCGGGCACATACTTGCAAAATTCTCGCAGCTCCGCGGTGTAGTCCCCCTCCACCTCCGCCATATGGTGGATGTAAGGGCCCTCCACCAATTTGCGTTCCCACGCGGAAAGGTTGTCAAACTGCGCCCACAGATAAGTGCCAAAAGTGTAAGGGCCTTCGGTGGATCGAAACGTGCCGGCCAAAAGGCTGTAGTTTCCTCCGTCCTGGTCAAAGCGAGCGATGGTATATTGGCCATCCTTGACCTCAAACCATTGGCGCATGTTGACGTTCTTGCATGGGCTGCCCTCTTTTTTGAGACTGTAAGCAAAAGGCCCGCAATGCCACAAGAGCTCGGCGTTGGGATTGTGCGGATGGCGCACCGTGAATTCGCCGAAGAAGGGAATTTTCTGCCCCAGCGTCGCGCAGGAGAGTAGGGCCATGCTTAAAGCGCCATGCACATCGCTTTCGCAGGAGAGAATATAGCCTTGATCTGCCAGCACGCTATATGCCGTGCAAGGCATGGCCCCTACCCCAAGCTGCATGGCCGTCCAGCACTCCGCGCTGACCGCCTGCACGTTGTAGGTTTCAAACAGCCATTGATACAGGAGCACAAAAGCATAAACCTTTTTGAGCAGCGGCGGCGTGATATCGTCCATTTCATAGCGCGAAAGCAGCCATTGCGCGCCGGCTTGAAGCTCCGGATCTCTCTGAGCGAGAATTTTTTGAAATTGGTCTATGACCACGGCCAAATTGACGGGAATGATTTGCAAACCGAATTTTTCCATCAGCTCGCCTTCGTTATAAATGACGGAGCAAAACGGCTTGGGCCTTGTCCCTACCTGCGCGATGCGCATGCCTCGGAAATTTTTTACCATGCAGCTGACGGAAAGAAAACGCTTAAAACCTTTGGCAAAGGTATCGCTTTGGATGGCGCAGGTCTCAATATAGCTAAAGGGAATATGAAACCGTTGCAATTGGCGGCTAACGCCGAAGATACCACATTGGCTGTCAGTCATGCGCATTCCGTCGGGCAAGAAGGAATCGTCCATGGGCGCCCAAATGCACACCGGCTTGCCCAAAGCCCGCGCAACCTGTGCTGCAATTTCTTCGTTGCCGAAGTTTCCATTAATGATGAGCACCGCGTCTACGTTTTCCGCCTGAAAGCGTCGAACAACGTTTTCCGCGTCCGCATCGCAATACATTACGCCCGCCGCATTGATGCCGCAAAGATCCACAAAGGACACATTCTCCGAAGCAAAATGCTCTTTGATGTAGGCCACGCAACGCAAACCGCGCTCTTCGGCAACCTCCCAATTGAAGATGCCCGGCCGCGGGGACACGTCACGGCGCATGGGCGCCAGCCCGATTTTGACATGATAGTTGAGCACAAGTCATTCCTCTTTTCCGATTAGGTGGGCGGGCGCGTCCTGACGCGCCCGCGATTCAGAAAACGCCGCAAAGCGCGCAAGCTTTCATAGCGTAATCCAGCGCCGCTGTTGAGCGGAACGTTCCACGGCGTCCAGGATCATCTGGCAACGGATTCCGTCTTTGACGGAGGGAAACCAATGGCACTTCTTGCCCAGCACAAAATCCACAAAGGCGCCTTCCTGCGTAATAAGGCCATATTCTTGGGGCACCTCAACGTCATGAAGCTGCGGATGATCCGGGAATCGTCCCGGGCAGGCCACGCCCAATACCGTTGGGTTGTCCAGGTTAAAGGAAATCATGCCGTTTTCCCCATAAATGTCGTACAGTATGGTGTTGTGATGCCCATAGGCGGCGCGGGTGATGTGAAACGTAGCAGGAACGCCGTCGCCCATTTCGGCCAAAAAGCTACACTCGTCATCCGTTTCAACGGGGCCCATGCCGCTTCCGTCAAGGCGCTGGCGCTCTTTGACGATGATTTGGGTGCTGCCGCATACGGCTTTGAATTCGCCAATCAACAGGCGCGCCATATCAATCAGATGCGCCCCCAGATCGCCCAAAACGCCCGTGCCCCCAAAGCGTTTGATAAAACGCCATTCCAGCTTGCGCCCCGGGATCAATGCGCTATCCTTGAGATACTGTACTTGAACGTCCAGGATTTTGCCCAGTATGCCTTCCTCCAGCAGCGCTTTGGCGTAACGCACCGCCGGCTTAAAGCGATAGGAGTAGCACATCATGGCCTCAGCATTGCATTTTTCCATGGCCTGTCCCAGCTGCAGCACTTCCTGGGCGGAAATGCCCAGCGGCTTTTCAATGTTGAGCTTTTTGCCGGCGGCCAGTACGTCCAGCGCCATGGGCACATGCAGGTAGTTGGGCGTACAGATTTCCACCGCATCGACGTCCTGACAGGCTATCAACTCCTGATAGGAGAAGAATCGATGCGCCTCGTCCAGCCCTAACCGGTCGCCGGTGGCGCGAAGGTTGCCTTCATCCACGTCGCAAATGGCGGTAATTTCCGCCTGCTCACATTGTAGCAGCATGGGGATGTGGGCGTTGTTGGCAATATTGCCAACGCCGATAATGCCGATGCGAACCGGTTTCATTTTTCTGCCTCCTTTGTCGTTTCAAACGGTTTATGCTGGCCGTAGGTGGGCAACGTCGCGCAAGGCGCGGCCCAAGCAGCGGCGTTGCGCAGCACCTGGCGAATGTTGGGATCGTAATACACGGGATAGGTTTCGTGGCCCGGCTGGAAATAAAAGATCTTTCCGGCCCCGTAGTGATAGCAACATCCGCTGCGCAGCACCGCGCCGCCGGAGAACCAGCTGAGGAACACCAGCTCATCAGGCACGGGGATATTAAAGAACTCGCAATAGGTTTCCTCGTTGGGCAGCTCAAAGCTTTCCGGCAGGCCTGCGGCGATGGGATGGCCCGGCATCGCAACAAAAATACGCTCCCGGTCGCCTTCCTCCCACCATTTGAAGCGGCATTCCGTTCCCATCAGGCGGCGAAAAACCTTGGAGTAATGCCCGGAGTGCAGCACAATGATGCCCATACCGTCCCTGACCCGTTGCGCAATGCGCTCTACCAAATCGTCCTTTACCTCGTTATGGAACATGTGTCCCCACCAAAACAGCACGTCGGTTTGGTTCAGCTTTTCTTCTGGCAACCCCTGGTCGGCGTCGTCCAGCGCCGCAAGGCTGACCTCGAAACGCCCGTCCTCCTTAAGCGCGTCTGCAATGGCGGCATGAAGGCCGTTGGGATAAATCTTTTTCACGTCCTCCTTGGTCTTCTCGTGACGAAACTCGTTCCAAACCGTTACCCGAATCCTCATGTTGTTTTCCTCCTTGTGTTTTGGAATCAAACGAGATACAATGTTTGCGTAAGCTGCCGCTTTCCCGCAGGCAGGCATTCAGCCTTTGAGCGAGCCAATCAAGGCGCCCTTAACAAAGTACTTTTGAACAAAGGGATAAGCGATGAGCAATGGGGCGGACGCAATAAAGATCAGCGCATATTTCATAGTGGAAGCCAAATAGGTGCGCCGTGTCAGGGCAATCACCATGGCCTCGTCCATGCTGTTGGGATCCAGCGCGCCCAACGCCGTTTCGTTGAGCAGCAAAATGCTGCGTAGCACAATCTGCAATGGTTGGTAGTCAGGATTGCTCACGTAAATGAGGGCATTGAAATACCCGTTCCAATGACCCACGCTGTAGTACAGCGCAATGACGGCGATGATGGGCTTGGCCAGCGGCAAGGCGATGCTGAAAAACGTCCGAAAGTCGCCTGCGCCGTCGATATGCGCAGCTTCGTACAACTCGCCGGGGAGGGCGGTCTGAAAATAAACGCGGGTGATGATCATGTTGTAGACCGATAGGCCGCCGATAAAGATCAACGAATACCATTGGTCAATCATATGGATCTGTTTCATAATCAGGTAGGTGGGAATCAAGCCGCCGCTGAAGTACATGGTAATAAGAAAGTAAACGTTGATGATTTGCCGCCCCGGAAGCTCTTTTTTGCTTACAAAATAGGCTGCGGGAATGGTGAGACAGAGGTTAAATAGGGTGCCAAACGCCGTGTAAAACAGGGAGTTGGCGTATCCCCTCCAGATGCGGGATTCGTTAAAGGCCATTTGGTAGGACTCCAGCGTAAAGCCCTTGACCCAGAAGACGACATTGCCCTTGACCACTTCCGAAGGTTCTGAAAGGGAGGCAACGACCGTAAAAAACAGCGGATAGAGCAGCAGCACCAGCAGGATCATCAATAGCGTCAGATTCACGATGTCAAATGTCTTTCCCTCTCTGCGAACGGTTGATGCAGCCATAGACGCCTCCTCCTTACCAGAGGCTGATTTCGGTCAACCTGTTGGCAATAAAGTTGACCAGAATCAGCAAAATCACATTGACAATCGTGTTAAACAACCCCACAGCCGAAGAGAGGCTGTACTGCCCGCCGATGAGACCCAGCTCGTAAGTGTAAGTAGAAATGATGCGCGAAGCCTCCAGATTGAGCGGGTTTTGCAGCAAAAACACTTTTTCAAAGCCAAGGCTCAAAAGGCTTCCACAGCGCATGATGAGCAGAATGACCACGGTGGGCAAAATGCAGGGCAGGTTGACGTGACGGATGATTTGCAGGCGGGACGCTCCGTCAATCCGTGCGGCTTCCACCAGCTCAGGGGACACTCCGGCCAGCGCCGCCAAAAAGATAATCGAATTCCAGCCCAGCTCCTGCCATACGCCCGACCATACCACCACGCCTGGGAAATAGGCGGGAACGGTCAAAAAGCTGATTCTCGACAGGCCCAGCATCGATAGGATGGAATTGATCACCCCCGTGTTTTCATTAAGAAACAGCGTGAGCATGGAGCACAGCACCACAGTAGAGATGAAGTGCGGCGCGTAGGAAACAATCTGAATGGTTTTTTTCAGATGCGTGCTGCGCACCTCGTTGAGCATCAAGGCAAAAATCACCGGGAGCGGAAAGGTGGCCAGCGAGTAGAGGGTAATGGTTAGGGTGTTTTGGATGAGCGTCCAAAAGATGGGCAGATTAATAAATTTTTGAAAGTGTTTTAGCCCCACCCAAGGGCTGTCCCAGATTCCCAGGCTGGTTCGGAAATCCTTGAAGGCAATTTGAACGCCGTACATGGGAAGATAGTGATAAATAAACACGTAGACCATCGCGGGCAGTACCAGAACGTACATCTGCCAACGGTTTCGCAAAATGCTGAGCACTCGCCTTTTATGGGGAATGAGGGGAGAAGATTGAATCGCCATGGCTTTCCTCCTTTTAGCGGACGCATTATACCGTGCCTTTTCTTTATTTTCAGTATAAGCAGCCGCCGCCTGGCGCGCTACGGGAGAAACGGGACATGCGCCGGTACATTCGGGTCAAGCGCGTCTCTTGTCCGAAAAGTACAAATCCAGGTCCGTACATTTCTATTGAAACCGCCGCAAGCCGCCCCTACAATCAAATTATCATTAATTAAAGGAGCGTGCCCCATCATGAAAAAGTTGTTCTCTCTTCTCCTGGCCATGGCGTTGCTGGCTGGCTGCGCCCCCGCATTGGCCCAAGACGCGCTCGACACCTATACCTACTGGGAACCCAATTGGCCCATCGTCAAAGAAGGCGAAACGCTCAATGTTTCGGTGGCGACATCCGTGAACTCCAGTTACTACAAGTCTCCCGATGAGACCTGGTTTTGGCGCTGGAGCGAGGAAGCCACCGGCATTGACTTTGATGTGCGCCAGATCACGGCTGAAGCGATGGACGAACAGCGCAACCTTATGTTTGCCTCCGACAACCTGCCGGACGTGTTGATTGGTTTGGAGCTGACTCCCGGCGATCTCATGCGTTACGGCGCGACCGAAAAGCAACTGTTGGACCTGACCCCCTACATCAATGAAGAAACCATGCCCTACCTGAGCCTGTGGTTTGAAAAGTATCCTATGATGCGCACGCTGGCTACCTCGCCCGACGGCGCCATTTATTCTCTTCCTTTTACGAGGCTCAAAACCGACTATGAAGGATCCCACGAAACGGCCTTCTACAACATGGAATGGCTCAAGGAAGTGGTGGACGGCCTGCCCGAGATTCCTTCAACCCGCGAGGAATACGACGCATGGGTAGAGGCCACCCAAGACGTGCTGCCCCGCACGCTAGACGAGTTTACGGAGCTTCTCTATGCGTTCAAAGAAAACCATCCGGATTCCACGCCCCTGGCCGGCGTTGCCAGCGACAGCGACAAGCGTAAGAACCCCATGTCCTTTTTGCTGAACGCCTTTGGCTATCTCACCACCAGCGACAATGTGTATGGCCATGACGTTGCCCTCAAGGACGGCCAGGTGGTTATCCCCGCCACAGACGACGATTTCTTTGAATTCCTCAAATTGGCCAACCAATACTACACAGACGGCATTATTTGCAAGGACTTCTTTGTGGCCGACGATTTGGTGTATAACGCTCAAATCACGGACAATCAGTCCGGCGTTGAAGTCAAGAATTTTGTGTACGCCTTCCTCCCCGAGGCAGAAGACTATCACAAGTGGGATGCCATGTATCCGTTGACCAGCGATTTTAACCCCGAGGCCGCGGTTCTTGAGGCGGATTTGTACAAAGTGGGCGGCTGCGCGCTTTCCGCCGATGCTCAAAACGTGGAAGAAATCCTGAACTGGCTGGACTTCTTCTATTCCGACCTAGGCATCTTCTACCTGTGGAGCGGCCCCATCAATGGTTCTCCTGACACGCTTGGCATGGTGGAGGGTTTCTACTACGACGTGGAAAAGGGCTCTAAGGTCTTCCCCGATGTTCTCAACGGCGACTACGAGAACAACCTGGCCTATGTGTATACCATTGGTTTCGGCCAAAACGCCTCCTTTGGCAATCGTTCGCATTCCATCACCGACGAAAGCTACGCCACCATGTGGCAGGCCCTTCAACATCTGCAAGGCGTTGCAGACGATCAAATCAACCGCGTAACCCTGTCCTATGACCACGGCGACAACTACAGCCGCATTTGCTCCGCCACACGGGTCATTCCCTATGTGAAGTCCGGTTTCCCCAGCATCGTTTATTATGACGATGCGACGCAATCAACCATCGACGAAATCTCCCTGCTGCTTGATGATTACATCGAGTCCGAGGTGGCCAAGTTCATCACCGGCGCCACACCTTTGACGGAGGAAAACTTCCAGGCCTTTGTCGATGAATGCAACGCTTACGGCGCAGCCGACCTGCAGGCTATCTATGCCGAAGCCTACGAGGACTATCTGAGCAACCTGCAAGACTGATCAGCCCATGCGCTGAACCCCGCAGCCTGCGTTCCCAATGCGGGCTGCGGGGTCTGGGCGTCTTTGGGCGCGCTGTTGGGCTTGAAAAGGAAGGGAGGGCGGCATGAGAAGGCCGGGCAAGGAAAGACGCAAACAAAAAAGCGTGTTTAAAAGCTATCTGATCACCTATATGGGGTTGGCCATCACGGTTTGCGCCGTGTTGGGCTTGGCGTTGACCGTGGTATCCGCCAAGCGTCTTGAAACGCAGGAGCGAAATGCGCTGGAAAGCAGGCTTGCCGGCGCCGGCGACGATTTTTGCCGTCAGTTGGAGCTCATGCAGGAAATCGCTTTGCGCATTTGCACCACAAATGTCTATCAGCCCGTTTATCTTCAAAAGGGCACGTTAAACGAAAAACAGATGTTAGAACATTTTTCGCTGTTGTCCAACGCAAGCATACTGTCGGATGCCTGTTTTTTGTTTTATCCCGACCGTCAGACAGTTTATACCATGTCGACCAAGATGCCGTTGTCTGTGTTCCTTAAACGGTATGCCCCGCAAATGTCCGACGAAGAATTCATGGAGCTGATGACACAAGAGCATTCCTTCTTTTTCTTAGACGGCGATTCCTACCTGTTTCGAAAGCTGAAAATTCCCTTCAACCGCTATTCCCATGGCAGCAACGCTTACCTGCTTTTGCGTATGGATCAGCAGGCGCTGTCTGAATACTATCAGGGTTTGTTTCGTCTCAACAGCTCATTGAGCATGCAAATGGACGGCGTAGCGCTGCTGCCAGGCGTCAGCACCCAGGAAAATCTGCAATACACAACCCTCTATGAAGGCGAGCAGCTGATTTTGTCCGTCGGGGAAGGCAGCGACGGATACGCTTCCTCGCTATGGGCAACGATGCTTGGAATTTTGGCCGCCCTTTCGCTGACATTCTCCGCAATATCGGCTTACCTGGCTTGGAAGAGCTATACGCCCATCAAGGGCTTGGCGCAAAAGGTCAGCGGCAGCGAAGAGACGACGGGGAACGAAATTCAATTGATTTCCGCCGCCGTAGATCATGTGATTCGGCAAAACAGCGCCTCATTAGCGCTATTAACCTCCAGCCTGGAAAGTATCTCCCGGCTGCGCGAATCCCTCAAGCAGCAAATTCTTCAACTAGTCCTCAGCGGCGTGTATGACCTTTCCCTGAGCCAGCGCATGGCGGAAGCCGGGCTGGATTTTTCCGGCCATCAGTTCTGCGCCGCCCACATCCGCTACGATGCCGCCATTTCGACCGAGGAGCTAAATCATTTGGTTTCCGGTCAATCCACGGAGGACACCCGCTTGTATTTAGCCGTGCTCAGCACTCACAACGGATGGGCTCTCCTGATGATTTCCCAAAATGAGTACGACCTGCTGGCTGCTTTTGACACCGTATGCGAGGATCTTGTCCGCCGCTACCCCGATATCAGCATCAAGCTTGGCACGATATTCGGACAGGTGCAAAAGTTGGCCTATTCTTTGGCCGTCGCGCAATCCGAACAAGAAAGCGCGCCGGACATGTTTGAGCAAAACGCGCAAGCCGCGGAAATGATGGAAGAAATGAAAAAGCGGATTTACAACGGCGCGGAGGAGGAAGCGCTTTCCCATTTGAACCTGCTGCTTCAGGAGGCAAGCCGCGAGCCTTCACTGCTTTTCCGGCGCTATCGCATTGTCGAACTCGTCCATCAAATCCTGACCTTTGCCCGTGAGCTCAACTGCCAGATGAACGCGCAAGAGGTCGTGGGCTCGCTGAACCATTTGGACGAGGAGGCTCTTCACGAAAGCTTGGCCGGCATCGTACGTAAGCTCTGCGCCTTGTCCTCCCGCGGCGAAATGACCCTCTCGCCTTCTGCGAAGCTCATTATCGATTATGTGGAACAGCACGCCATGGATTATGAAATCTGCCTGGATTCCGTGGCGTCCGCCTGCGACGTGTCATCCAAACAAATCAGCCGCGTTATGCGAAGTGTGGTGGGGATGAGCTTTCGGGAATACGTATCGCTGTTGCGCATTCGGCAGGCCCAGGAGCTTCTGAAGGCGGGCGTCTCTGCTACCGAAACCGCCCATCAGGTAGGCTATGCTGATATTTCGTATTTCACGAAAGTATTTCGCTCTCATGTGGGATGCACACCCGGCCAGTACCGGGATTCCGTGTTGCCTTGCCGTGGCATATAAAAGAGAAGCTCGAACCAAATCTCGCGCAAACATCCCTGGTTTTATGAGGCAGAGGGCCTCAGGCCCCGAATCAGTATTCCGCGCTGCCCGTGGTGCGGGGGAAAGGCAGCACGTCGCGGATGTTCTGCATGCCGGTAACGTACATGATCAGCCGCTCAAAGCCCAGCCCAAAGCCTGCGTGCGGGTTGGTGCCATAGCGCCGCAAATCCAGATAGAACTGATAATCCTCTTCGCGCATGCCAGTTTCGGCAATGCGCTGCCGCAGCACTTCCAGGCGTTCCTCCCTCTGACTGCCGCCGATGAGCTCGCCCACGCCGGGCACCAGCAAATCCACGGCGGCCACGGTTTCCCCGTCGTCGTTGAGGCGCATGTAGAAGGCTTTGATGCCCTTGGGATAGTTGTACACGAACACCGGCTTGCCAAAATGTTTCTCGCTGAGGTAGCGCTCGTGCTCGGTTTGCAAGTCCATGCCCCAGGACACGGGATATTCAAACGCCTGGCCGGAGGCTTTGAGGATGTCGATGGCGTCGGTGTAGGTGCAGCGGGCGAATTGGCTGTCGGTGATGTTGCGCAGCTTGTCGATGAGCCCCTTTTCCACAAAGCTGTTCAGGAAGTTCATTTCGTCCGGCGCTTCGGCCATTAGGCGGCCGATGACGTATTTGAGCATATCCTCGGCCAGAGCCATAGTTTATATAGTGAACGCGTTTATTTAACAGTATGAAATAGAACATGGTGAGGACCATTAAAATCGCAAATAAAACAACTCCGCCAGCGGCTGCCCGTCCTATTTGCATATAGCTGAAACCTTGCTGATAAATATAATACACTAGCGTGTTGGTCGCATTAACAGGACCACCTTGGGTCATAATTGAAATTGTATCGAAGGCTTTGGCGGCATTGATTAAATTCATGATGAGTACGAAAAACAACGTGGGGGAAAGCATAGGTAGAGTTATTGTCATAAAAATTTTCAACTTTCCTTTTGATTCAAGGCTGGCAGCTTCGTACAGTTGGGAAGGAATACTCTGCAAACCACCGATCAGCATTAACGTATCATAGCCTACTTGCTTCCATACCGCTACTAAAATAATGGATGGCATAGCCAATTGCTTGCTACTTAACCAACGCTGTGGAGAAATATTGAAAAACGAAAGGAGATAATTCAGCAAACCATAGTTTTCATTGAAAAGCCACATCCAGATAAAGGATACTGACACCAGGGAAATAATATGGGGTGTAAAAACAAAGCTTTGTGCCGCCATACGAAGCTTTGTAGGTTTATTCAACCAAACTGACATAAAAAGCGCAATGGCTACTGTAATGCTTACAGAACCAAACATATAAAGGAGTGTATTGAAAAAAATGGTTGCAAACGTCTTATTCTGAAACAAAGTCATAAAGTTGTCGATTCCGACGAACTTTTTGGGGTTAATTAAGTCCCACTTAAAAAAACTAAGATAGAAGTTATTTAAGATCGGATAGATATAAAATATAGCTAAGAGAATTAAGGAAGGAAGAATATACAAATAAGGACGGCATAAATCCCAGAGGTGGTTTCGAGAGAATGGAACGCCATGCATATCGCTTAAGTGCGTCTGCTGAATTCGTTTTTGCTTGCTTTTTGTTTGCATGGGATATCTCCTTTCATTGCTATTTATTCTTAAGTGAAAAGATATATAAATTGATTTACTAAAAATACTCACATTATAATAAATCGATTGATTTTTTGGGGATAAAAATCAAAGCTTGCACTCCATTGATCCGCCTACAACCAATGGGGACGTGACGCGAATTACACGAGGAATATGTGAATCGTCATTCATCGCGGATAAGAGCATATCTACCGCACAATGAGCAATTTTCTGACCGGGGACGCTTACAAAAGCTAAACTAGGAGTAAAAACATCGCTTAAATCGGCACAATCATACCCAATAACCGCTATATCCTGCCCTGGCTTACGGCCCAGTGCGTTTAATGCATATAATCCCGCCAAAGTCAGTTGATATCCGGGAAGCAGCAGGGCTGTCATGTCTGAATTTTCTTCGATAAAGAGCTTTGCTTCGTTTCTGAGTTCATCTCTTGAAAGATCATGATCCCAGCGAATCCTCAGTAATCTGTCTTCTACTTCCATCTGATGATCGCCGAACACACGACGGTATCCCTGCTCGCGCTCTTGCGAATTCCATTCGTTCGGAGAAAGTGCGAACATTCCGATTTTTTTATGTCCTCTTTCAATCAGCATCCGTATAGAATAATAAATCGCATTTATAGTATCCACAAGAATAGTATCTGCATGGATTCCCTCAATTTTTCCATTGACAAAAACCACGGGGACGCCATCTGACTGTATTTGTTCCAATTTTTCGCTTATCTGCTGTGTTCCGGCGCAACCGGCAAGAAATATGATTCCATCCACCTTTTTTTGATACATAAAAGAAAGCTTTTGAAATAATTTTTCCGAGTCGTTATCATAATCACAGTATACTACGCTATAATTGTGTTTAACAAGAATTTGCTCCACCTCTTTAATCAAGGAAATAGCAAAAATATTGTTAATACTTGGAACCAACAGCCCGATAGTCATGGAATTGGATGTGCGAAGCCCACGTGCAAAATCATTAATATGATAGTTTAACTCTTCAATCGCCTTAGCAACCAACTGCGAATTACGCGGAGAAATTGATTTATGATTAAGGTATTTAGACACGGTAGCCGTAGAAAGGCCA
>ENA-OURU01001883-OURU01001883.1-human-gut-metagenome-genome-assembly--contig:-NODE-1883-length-23121-cov-5.791251_pt1 | contig 23121 bp, 18 predicted proteins | sample MGYA00242137_ERZ509064 | MGnify/ENA primary metagenome ERZ509064 (study PRJEB26280, sample SAMEA2338777) | human gut metagenome | biome: human gut; feature: human-associated habitat; material: faeces...
ATTTATGCAACCCGATACATGAAATCCCTATTTCTCTTTGGACGGAGGGGGATAGGATATTTTCGATTGTACCTGACAGGTGTCAGATACTTTTGTATGAGAAGCATGGTCTCTGTTTCGTTACAACCGTGTTTGAGATATGCCCTGCATATGTTTACTGTGATGGCGAAATTAATTTTATAGACGTGTTTGGTATTTTTAGATGTTTTTACCACAGCGTGAGAAGTCATTAATTCACAGAAATTATTCAGAATCATACGGGCATTGATTTCCTGAAGGATTCCATCATACTTGCTGCGCCCCAGATCAATCAGGATGCCGTCCGTCTCATGAAGGAGCTTTACGGCATCGACACGGAGAAAAAGCAGTATTCTAAGCTGATATCAAGCATCCCGGAGCCAGACATCTCCATCTCCATGTAGGTTGTCCGTTTATCGGCAGAGCGTTTGATGACAACTGGAAACTTGAAGATCCGACAGGAAAAACGGATGATGATTTCAGGGGGGTTATACAGCAGATCGAGAAGAATATTCTAGAATTAAAGAAAAAATGATTGCAATATAAATTCCAGTTTATCAAGCCCTTTGAGAAATTTTTTCTCAAAGGGCTTTTTAAATATTATTTGTATCAGGTATAATAAAACTGTCGAAGGCACAGTAATTCTGATAAGCCTGTTGCTTTTGAAAAAACAAAATAAAAATGTAACTTTGGGAGAATGAAAATGAATAACGAAATTATTATATCGCATATCAGTATGCCGTACGGAGTGTTGCATGATCAAAAATTGAATTCTGTTAAATGCGAAAATAAGCAAATGATTTTTACATTTGATATTAAAATATTTCCGCAGAATTATATCGGCGATTGTTATAAACAGTACGAATGTTATAAGCATTGTGATATGATTGTGGAAATGAAAGAGGAGTCTTTTAACGATTTTAATTTTGTTTCGGCAACTGATAAAAACGGAAAATTTGAAGGTATCTCCTTGTCACAGGCTGAGTTTATTAATGCAATCAATAATGCTTATACAGCTGAATTTATAGATTGTTTTGCAAATAACAGCGAATTAAAAATTGAATTGAGTGTTAATTATTACGACGCTGAAAAGCAATATAAAAAATACCGCAAATTCAGCATTTGCAATATCACACTCTCCGCTGAAAAAGTGACTTGGAATTGGTATTGAATTAAAGAAAAGAAGTGAAAATATGCGACTGGCAATGGTGCAGATGTCAAATTCGGGCAGCGTTAAATTGAATTTTGAAAAGAGTATTGCGGCAATTAGAGAAGCGGCTGAAAACGGTGCCGAACTCGTATTGTTCCCCGAAGTTCAGCTGACGGAGTTTTTTCCGCAATACAGAAACAGAGATGTCAGTGACTACGCAGTTACGCTTGATTCTGAAATTGTAAAAGGCTTTTGCAATGCCTGCAAGGACAATAAAATTATGGCTGTGCCGAATGTCTATCTTTCGGAAACCGGCAAAAATTACGATGCAAGTATCTTGATTGGCAAGAACGGTAGTATTATAGACGTTCAGAAAATGGTTCACATTGCTCAGGCGGACAAGTTCTTTGAACAGGATTACTACACTCCGTCCGATGATGGCTTTAAGGTGTTTGATACGGAGTACGGCAAAATCGGAATTGTTGTGTGCTTTGACAGGCATTATCCCGAAAGCATAAGAACCGAAGTGCTGAAAGGTGCAGATTTGATATTGATTCCGACCGTGAATACAAAAGCAGAACCGTTCGAAATGTTTGAGTGGGGGTTGAGAGTTCAGGCTTTCCAAAACAGCGTTGCGGTAGCTATGTGCAACCGTGTCGGCAAAGAAGACGAAATGACCTTTTCGGGTGAGTCCGTTGCAGTAGATGCAAACGGAAATGTTATCACAAAAGCAGATGATTCAGAGCAAATTGTCTATGTCGATATAGATGTATCCCAACCGCAAAAAATAAGAACTTCCAAACCATACACTCAGTTGAGAAGAACCGAATTTTATGAGTGATGCGGATAAATAAGCTTATAATCTTATTTTGAAAATTAAAATCATTACAAAATTTATAGACATATTTGTAAATGTGGCTGTTGAAAATGAAAGGTACTCCATATTATTCAAAAACTAATATGGGGTGCCTTTTATCTTTTATTGTGATTTGGTAAAATAATCATTATTAGCGATAATCATGCTGAATAATGGCATGAAGTCTCATTATTAAAAGGTATAAATTATAGAAAACTAAAAAATGTGTAAAAGTTATCTAAAAGATTTGCAATGGCATTGACTATAAATGATAATTATTGTACAATTATTTTGTATAGATTTAAAACTTGTGTATTTGTTTTGTATAAATTGAGCGTAAATGATGAGGGGGTTTGTATATGAGTATTGAGAAAACGGTGTATTATACTCCTGCGGAAGCAAAGGGTGCAACTCTTGTTGTGATAGATAAAGCAAAGATGCCAAAACAGGTTGAACTCAGGGGTGATATGACCTTTGGCAGAGAATATCCACAGTCGACAAGTGACATTAGGGTTAATTCAAGTATAGTAGGCAGAAATCATGGAGAATTCATTTACGATGATTCCAGTGATACATATTATTATATTGATAAAAATAGCATAAACGGTACATTTATAAATGGGAACAAATTAGCGCCGTATAATCAGAGAGGCTCAAAAGCAGTTGAATTATTTGATGGTGATATTATAAGGGTTGATAGATCCAATCTTTATGATCCGCATCCCGAATCAGTGATTATGATGTTTAACCGCAGCTTGTCGCCTGATGAAAAGTGGGAATCAGCAAGTACAAAAGGAAAATCCAAGATGACGATAGGCAGAGGTGAAAGTAACTATATCAGACTTGACGATATTATGGCATCAAGGGAACATGCTGTAATTGAATATGGTGAACGAGGAACAGCCATTTTTGACAGAAACAGCCAAAATGGCATTTATGTAAACGGCAGAAAAGTAAATGGTTCGATGCCCCTGTTCTGTAATGATGTTATAAGAATTGCAAATACTTTTTTAATATTTACAGACAATGCAATTTTTTATAATCATGCAGGTGAAAAGGCTGGCCTTTTGTCAGTTAAGATAGAAAAAAAGGCAGTTAATCATGGTAAGAAAATATTGATTAAAGATATTAACTTTCAGGCCGACTCTGGAGAATTTATTCTTATACTGGGTGGGTCAGGTGCCGGAAAAACTACACTAGTAAATGCTATTCTTGGTGACGGAAAAGCAGACGGTAAGGTTATGCTTGACGGACTTAATCTTTATGAGAATTTTAATACTATGAAATCGCAAATTGGTATTGTACCTCAGTTTATCAATTTGAGACTGAATGATAAAGTAAACAGTACACTTATGGACATCGCGGACATAAAATTGGACAAAAAATATTATTCAAAGCAAGATAAACGCAAGAGAATTGATGATATTATGAATCGTCTTGGTATAAAAAATCTTGAAAACCATCTTATAAGTCAACTTAGTGGAGGCCAAAAGAAGAAAGTTTCGGTTGCAGCTCAATTGGTTGGTTTTCAAAAGGTATTTATTTGCGATGAACCTGATTCAGGTCTTGATGCCGCTTCAAGAATGCAGCAAATGGAAATATTAAAAGAAATTTCATTAAGTGAAAAAATAGTTATGGTTATATCTCATGAGCCTGATGACGCAATTGACAGAAATACAGGAGAATATTTATTTACAAAAGTACTTGTTCTTGCAAAAAGCAGTAAAGATAATTGTGGACATCTTGCTTTTTTTGGAAGCCCGCAGGATGCACTGAAACATTTTGAAGTGAATAAACTTCAGAATATTATGGTGAAGATAAACCCTGACTATGAAGGAGGACAAGGATTGGCTGATTATTACATAGACAGGTTTAATTCTAAAGGTAGAGGGTGAACATAATGAATAGTGTTTCATTTGGTAAACAGACAATAGTATATTTTAAAAAAATTGCCCGCATTGCGGTTCGTGAAAAGGTATGGATTTTTCTTGCGTTTGCATTGATTATTTCCCTTATAGTATCACTTGTTGTGAGTGGTGATATGTTTGAAGATTATGAAAGTACAAAATCAGGTTTTTTCACACTTGCCTCAGCTTGCATTTGGATAGGAATTTTCAATTCAATACAAAGCATATGTAAAGAACATGATATTATCCGTTCAGATTATAGACAGGGTATGAAACTTTCTTCATATGTTTGTGCTCATGTACTGTGGCAAGCAGTTTTGTGCCTTGCACAGACGGCAATAATATTTATTGTATGTTGTTCCTTTGGATTTTTCGGAGAAGCTGACAGTAAAGGCGTTTTCTTTCCTGCTTATGCCGAGTATTTTATTACCATATTTATGCTGACATTTGGATCAGCAGTAATGGGTCTTATGGTATCATCATTTTCCGGAACGCCTACAACTGCTATGAAAATAATGCCGTTTGTACTTATATTGCAATTGATTATGAGTGGTGTTCTTTTTGAACTCTCCGGTTTTGCAGAAAATTGTGCGTATATTACATATAGCAAATGGGGTATGTCGGCTTTTGGCAGCACAGCAGACCTTAATAGTCTTGACCATTCTCTTATAAAAGAACTTCCGGAACTAGCGGACCAGCTTAAAGATCAGTTTGAAGCTGAAAGTTGTTTTAATCATGACTCGGCAACTCTTTTGACTTCATGGTTGTGGTGTTTTTGTATTACAGTTGTAAGTTCAGCTGTAAGTATATTTAGTTTAAAGATTAAAAACAGAGATTCATAATTTGTTGGCGGTGGCATCATGAAAAATGATAATTTGATAAAATATAATGTATATGTTTCTACTAATGTAGGTAAGGTAAGACATGAAAATGAAGATAACTTTGCAGTAAATACAACAATAAAATCAATTAACAGTAAAAATCAAAATATCCGTGGAAAGGCTATGTCAGAACCGTTAATGTGTTCTGTATTTGACGGAATGGGTGGCGAATCAAACGGAGAAGAGGCTTCTGAAATAGCTGCTCTTGTTTCTGTTGAGTTTTTTAAGTATATAAAAAAAAGCGGAAAATCTGTTGAGAAATGCATAGACAGCTTTGTCGGTGAAAGCAGCAACGAAATAATTAAGGCTGGTAATGAAAAGAAAGTTAAACGAAGTGGAAGCACTTTTGCAATGGCATATTGTTGCGATGGAATAATAAAAACTTTTTCACTTGGCGATTCGAGAATTTATCTTTATTCAAATAATTTTTTAAGACAGATTTCAAATGACCACACACTGGCTGTAAAAAAATATCTTGCAAATATATATACAATGGAGGAAGCAAAAGCTAGTCCTGATAAACATAAATTGACGGCTTTTCTTGGTCTCGATGAGGAACATAGAAATAAAAAAGCGGAACATTATCCTGATATCAAGCTTGAGCAGGACGAAAAATTGGTTATTTGTACAGATGGATTGTATGATATGTGTAGTGATGATGAGATTCTTGAAGTGTTAAAAAATAATGATGAAAATCTTACTGCAAAGCTTGTTAATAAAGCACTTGAAAAAGGTGGAGAGGATAATGTGACCTGTATGATTATAGAAAGGGTATATAAATAACAGTTATTAGGAGAGGTATGAGAATGTATTGTTATAGTTGTATGAATGAAATAAAAGACGGTAATTACTGCTATAAGTGTATGAAAGAGAATGTTCCTGAATCATCTTCTCATCAATTAAAAGCGGGTACTGTTCTACATGGAAAGTATTTTGTAGGAAATCCTATAGGTGAGGGTGGCTTTGGAATAACTTATATTGGAAAGGATACTGTTCTTGGTAAAAGAGTTGCGATAAAAGAATTTTTCCCTTCTGGAAGTGCAAACCGTAATAATGATGTTTCAAATAATGTTGAACCGAATTCCTCCTCAAAAGAAGCGTTTTTTGAAAAAGGAAAACAGAATTTTCTTGTAGAGGCCAGAAGTCTTGCTCATTATGACAATGAACCGGGTATTGTAGATGTTATAGATTTTTTTGAAGAAAATAATACTGTTTACATAATAATGGAATATCTTGATGGAATTAACCTAAATGAATTTTTAAATAAAAACGGCGTCTTTAGTGCTGAAACTTTATTTGGCCTTATGTTGCCGATTATGAAATCACTTGAAAAAATTCATGCTGATGGGGTAGTACATCGTGATATTACTCCGGACAATATCATGTACCTGTATGATGGAACATTGAAACTTATGGATTTTGGCTCAGCAAGGTTTATCACAAATGAGTCAAGTGATGTGTCGGTAATATTAAAAGAAGGGTATGCACCCGAAGAACAATACCATAAAAATGGCAAACAAGGTCCATGGACAGATGTTTATGGTATGTGTGCTACTATGTATAAATGTATTACAGGAGAAATTCCCGAAGGCGGTTTGGACAGAATCCGTGAGGATAAATTAAAAAAACCGTCGGAACTTGGTATAAATATAAGCCAGCCGCTTGAAAAAGTTCTAATGTATGGAATGGCAGTTTTTCATGAGAATCGTTGCCAAAATATGACAGAACTTATGGATATGACTAAAAGAGCTCTCAATAGTGAACAAATTACCATAAATAAAAAAGATACTGTTTCAGATGAAATAAATAAAACCAAAATGGCCGATGAGGTATACAGAACGCAAGCAGCAGATGAAATCTATAACAATCGTTCTCAAGACAGATATGTATCAGAAGAACCTATTCATCAAAGTCATAATGGTGTTATGTATGAAAAATCTTCTAATCAAAAGCCAAAAAAGAAAAATACAGGACTGATTATAGGAATAATAGTTGTTGTTATTGCAATCGTTGGTGCAGCAGTTGCTTTTGGTGTGTTAGGAAACAATTCTAATAATAAAAGTACCGATGATGATAATCCATCAACTGTTGTTGAAACGACAGAAGAACAGACGACTGTCGAAGAAACAACGGAACCTCAAACCGAGGAAACTACACAGGAACCGGAAACTATAGTTCTTGTCCAGGTTCCTGATGTTGAAGGAATGAAGTTGGACGATGCAATTGATGAAATTGAAAGAAGGAATTTAAAATATAACATAAAACTTGAAGAAAGTGACAGAATTGACCTTGATTATGTAATAAGTCAGTCGCCTGTTGGGGGAAGGGAAGTTGAAGAAGGTGAAACTGTTACAATTTATATTTCAAAGACTTCACTGCAACCTGAAACAGAAGAACCAACCACTGTAAGCTTGATTGATAACGGAAGTACAATGTTGTACTGCCGTGCAAGCGATTTTGCTACATTGCGTGAATCACCATCAAGAAGCAGTAAGTCAATTATCAAAATACTTACAGGCGAAACAGTTGATAAACTTGGAGAATCCGGAGATTTCTATTATGTGCGTTTTGGAAACGATACAGGTTATGTGCTTAAAGACTTTTTCTCACGTGATCCCAATGCCCCTTTAAATTATGATGACGGCAATCCGGATTGATTTTATTGTTTTGAGGTGGTAGTATGAAAAAAATATTAGTGCTTTTAACAGCAACTCTTTTTATATTTGTTTGTTGCAGTTGCGGTGAAAAAAGTGTGAAGTCGTCGGATTCAACAAGCAAAAGTACACAAATGAGCACAACAAAGGAAACTGACACTGTGCAGTCATACACAAGAATTGTAAATAAAAATTCAACACAGCAGGATTCAACAAGTTCTGCCGGTTATTCTTCGCCAGTTGTTATCTCGTCCGATAATTCCGAAATTCCTGTTAGCACAAAACCGGTATCTTCACCTACTAAAATTTTGCAAAATTTTGTTGCTGTTAGTCAGTATCCTGAACTCCCTACAGGTTGTGAGATGACTTCTCTTGCAATGGCATTGACTTATAGCGGTGTGTTAGCTGATAAATGTGATATAGCTGATAATTACCTTGAAAAAGGTGATGTGGGTTCGACGAATTTTTATAAGGCGTTTGTTGGTAATCCTCGTGATGAATCATCATATGGTTGTTATGCACCTGTTGTTGTTAATACGGCAAATAGTTATCTTACAACAAAACACTCTGCACTCAGAGCGTATGATCTTACAGGCACAGAATTGGAAACACTGTTTACTTATATAAACTCAAACAAACCTGTTGTTGTATGGGGGACTCAAAATTGTGCCCAAGGCCATTACAGCGTCACATGGAATGTTGATGGTCAGGATCTTACTTGGTTTACACCGGAACATTGTATGGTTCTTGTTGGTTATAGTGAAGATGCTGTTTGGGTAGCAGATCCGATTTATGGTGATGTACGCAGTTATGATTTATCAATTTTTAAAAGTGCATATAATTCTTTGCAAAAACAAGCAGTAGTAATAAAATAAATGATTTGCAGACATATTTTTGTTAATGGCTGTTGAAAATGAAAGGTACTCCGTGTATAATTTCCGTAAAGGTAAGGTACGGGGTACTTTTTATTATTTTCAATTTTATGATTGAGTGCCGAGAAATTTGGAATAATAATCTAAAGGTAAGGCAGAGTTTAGAACGAGGGTTATTTCAATTAAAATTCTGCTTAATGAGGAGAATGACATATGAAAAATGTTAAAATAAAATCGCCGTTTGACGGACTTGTGCTTGATGTTGCCATAATTGAGCCGAAAGGTGAACAAAAGGCGATAGTTTAGTTTTCGCACGGAATGTCGGAACACAAGGAGAGATATTTCGATTTTATGAATTATCTTGCCCAAAACGGCTATGTGTGTATCATCTATGACCACAGGGGTCACGGTGCGAGTATCCGTCAGAAAGGCGATCACGGATATTTTTACACGGAGGATATTTCTGCGATTGTCGATGATTTGCACGAAGTTTCAAAACTTGCGAAGAATGAATACCCGAATCTTCCACTATATATTTTCAGTCACAGTATGGGAACGCTTGTTGCGAGAAATTACCTTAAAAAGTATGACAGTGAAGTTGCTAAAGTTGTGCTTTGCGGCCCGCCGACTGAGAATAATGCGGTGGGAATTGCTCTGGCACTTTCTAAAATTTCAAAGCCTTTTCACGGTGCAAAAAAGCCGAATCACTTTCTGAACAATTCGACTTTCAAGGGTTACAACGGCAACAGTTCCGTTCCGAATTCATGGCTTTCGGAAAATGCCGAAAATGTTACTGCGTATAATGATGATGAGTTGTGCGGATTTGTTTTTACGACGAACGGATTTATCAATCTCTTTAAACTGCAAAAGGGTGCGTTCAATGCAAAAGATTGGAATGTCAGCAATGAAAATCTGCCGATATTCGTTATTGCAGGCAGTGACGACCCCGTTATCGGCTCAAAGGAAAAGTTCGGCAAACTTGTGCTGTTCCTGAAAAAGCTCGGCTATAACAATGTTGATGCGATCCTTTACAAAAATAACCGTCACGAAATTTTGAATGAAAAGAATAAACTTGAAATTTATGCCGATGTCCTGAACTTTTTTGAATTGAAGTAAAAACCGTGCCGAAATGGGAACACCTTACAATCACATATTAAACCATAATCTAACCGTTATGACGCTCATAATTGCGGCGGTTAGGTCGGCGGTTATGGCGGCAAAGAGGGTGTGACGAATTTTTTTGACACGGATACAGCCAAAGTACATTGCGATTGCGTAGAAGGTTGTTTCGCTTGAACCTGCGAGTACGGAGGCTGTTCTTCCTGCAAAGCTGTCGGGACCGCAGGTTTTGTAAAGGGCTGTGAGGAGTGCGGTTGAACCGCTTCCCGAAACGGGGCGGAGGAGTACGAGCGGAACTATTTCTTTCGGAAATCCTAAAAATTCTGCTGTCGGCTGAATCAGTGCGCATATTGCGTCAATTGCTCCGCTTGACTGCAAAAGGTCAACGGCAAACACAAGTCCCATAATTGTCGGGGCAATGTTGTACAGAAGTTTTACTCCCTCTTTTGCCCCCGAAATGAACACATCGAATACGGGGACTTTTTTTATCAGTCCGAATACCACAACAATACACGCAAATGCCGGCATTACAAATTCCATTTGTTCACCACATTTCTCAAATTTTACCTTGCCTGATATTCAGCGTACAGGCAATCAGCAATGCCACCGTCAACGCACACGCAGAGCTTATCCAGACGGGAACGATAATTTCAAAAGGCGCAGAGCTTCCGTAGGATTGGCGGAGTGCGGCAAGCGTTGTTGGTAACAGCTGGAGTGACGCTGTGTTCATAACTACAAAAACAACCATTTCGTTGCTCGCAATGTCACGGCGGTCATTGAGCGTGTGCAGCTGTTCCATTGCCTTTAGTCCGAAAGGTGTTGCGGCATTGCCGAGTCCGAGCAGATTTGCACTGATATTCATAGTGATGCTTTGAAAGGCGTCGCTTTTTTTATCAAGTCTCGGAAAAAGCGGACGGAGCAACGGTGCAAAGATTTTTGCAAAAATGTTTGTCAAACCGCTTTCAACTGCGATTTTCATAATTCCCGACCAAAGGCAGATTATGCCTGCCATTGTGAGAATAAGCTGTATTGATGACGCTCCGCTTTCGATGAGTGCGTTTGAAATGTCGGCGGTGTTGCCCATAAACAACGCACACAATACGCTCACGGCAATGAGTCCGCTCCAGATATAATTCAGCATTTTTACTCCTTTTGCTGCAATTAACGACAAAATGTACAATATTGTCATTTTTGTAATCAAATTATTTAATAAAATCGTTGACAAAAATCCCGAAAAATGGTAGTATAGGTAAAAATAGGGATTATGGTGAATTAAAAAATAGGGATTATGGTGAATTAAAATGATTTATACAAACTTTAGGGAAATTGATAAAGCAGGCAGAATTGTAATATCAAAGGATATCCGCAACCACCTCAACATTAAGCCGGGTGACATTCTTCACATTGAGGCTGACGATGAGTGCGTTACGATTAAAAAGGCAGAGAGCAAGTGCGTTTTTTGCAATACTCTTGATAATCTGATTGCATTCGGCGGAAAATATGTATGCAGAGATTGTGTTGAAAAGCTCAAAGGCTGATACTGCTTTTGGCTACTCTAAAATATACTTGACCGAATTTGAAATTATGATAACGGACGGTGTTTTTATATGGACAGAATTGACAAAATTAATTATTATCTTGACATTGCCGAAACTGTGCTTGAAAGGGGAACTTGCCTGCGCAGAAATTTTGGCGCAATTATCGTGAACAACGACCAGATTGTTTCAACAGGCTATACAGGCGCTCCGAGAGGCAGAAAAAATTGCTGTGATTTGGGATTTTGTATCCGTCAGGAACGCAACATTCCCCGTGGCGAGCGTTACGAACTTTGCAGAAGCGTTCATGCCGAGGCAAACGCTATTATCCACGCTTCAAGAGAACAGATGATTGGCGCAACGCTTTATCTTGTCGGCAAGGAGATGTCAAACGGCGAGTATGTTCAGAACACATCTTCGTGTGCAATGTGCAAGCGCATGGTTATCAACGCAGGCATTGACAAGGTTATTGTCAGAAACGATAAAACCGAATTTACCGAAATTGATGTGAACGATTGGATTATGTCCGATGATTCGCTTGACGCACTTCGTGGCTATTGATATGAAAACACGGCTTTTTATAACCGATATCCGCAAAATCTCTTTTGACAGAGTCGGTGAGCTTTCTCCCGAAAGGGCGGAGCGTGTTCAAAGATGCCGCAGAGCTGACGATAAACTGCGTTGCATTGCAGGCGGCTTGTTTATGAACAAATTTCTTGGCGGTGCAAAAATCACCGTGAATGAATTCGGCAAACCCGAATGTGATAACGGACTTTGTTTCAATATTTCGCACAGCGGAAATTATGTGCTTTTTGCGTTGTCGGATTCCGAAGTCGGTTGTGATATTGAAGAAATTCGATTTCTCAAGGGCATAAGGCTCGGCAAAATTGTTTTCTGCGACAACGAGATGAAATTGCTCGGCAACGCTTTTGACAGGCTCGGCACATTTTTTGAATTGTGGACAAAAAAAGAGGCACTCCTAAAATGTATGGGTGACGGATTTCACCGTGGCGCAAAAAGTGTTGATGTCAGCAACGGAAAATTCTCTGAAAATCAAACCGAATATTATATGAAACAATACAAATTTTCGGACTACGAAATCAGCCTTTGCAGTGTGCAAAATGATTTCCCGAAACATATTGAATTTATCACTTTATAACTATAAAGCCACGATTTTGAATCAACCTCAAAAATCATTAGATTTTTGGTCTGACTTTTTTGGGGGTAATATCAATTTCGGGGCTTTTTTACATAGGAAATACAAAACAAACCCCTGATTTTGTTAATATGCTTGTTATTGCTATTTTTAAATAATTGTGATACAATTTACTTTGATTAGTGCAGCAATCGGCTGCATATATTGTGTATGAAAAAATTCGGAACGGAAATATCCGTCAGCACACGGATGTTTTGCAATTTTCAGGGGGGACACTATGCCGACATTTACCAAGGCGGCTATCAAGGCGACCTTTATTTCGCTCTTGAATAAAAAGCCGTTGAATAAAATTACAGTCAAGGAAATTGTTGAAGAATGCGGAATTAACCGTAATTCTTTCTACTACCATTTTGACGACATTCCGTCGCTTCTGGAGGAAATTCTCGTTGAAGAGGCTGACAGATTTGTTGCAACCGAAACCGACAACAATACTTCTGTTTATGAAAGCCTGATTTCTGTAATTGACTATGCTTTTTCTAACAAGTCGGTGATTCAGCACATTTATAATTCTGCGAACAGAACTACATTTGATGTGTATCTCAACAGGATTTGTACTCACGCTATAAAAAGCTATTTTGACAAGCTTGAAATTACAAAAAATATCGCCGAAGATGACCTTGATGCAATGATTATGTATTACAAGTGTCAGCTTGTCGGTTTTATTATCGACTGGCTCGGTGGAGGTATGAAATATGACCTCAAATTTAAGATGAAACGCATTTGTGAGCTGTTTGAGGGTTCAATGGAGTCTGCATTGGACAGATGTGCCAAAATCAATGTCTGATTGCTGTTTTATTGGTTAAAAATGAATATTTGCGCTTGCTTGCGTGTTTGAAATGCAGACGAATTAAACAAAATGTCTGATTTTCGTACAAATTTATTGCCGTGTCTAAATTCCTGACACGGCATTTTTTGTGTCTGTTTAAATTTTAACAAAGCCGTAATAGAATATATTACGGACAAAGGAAATACGGTTCCCCTCTCGGACTGTTCCTTTGAATGCAGAGTGCAGTCTGCAAATCATATATGAAGGAGTATGAAATATGAAGTTAGGGAAAGCGGTTGTTAAAAGCCGTTTCGTAATCCTTATACTTGCCGTTGTGCTGATGATTCCGTCAGCCTTGGGAATGGCATTTACAAGGGTTAATTACGACATTCTTAGTTATCTTCCCGATAACCTCGACACAATCAAGGGTCAGGATTATCTGCTTGATGACTTTGGAAAGGGTGCTTTTTCATTCCTCATCTTTGAGAATATGGATGATAAGGATGTTGCGGCAACAGAGGAAAAAATCAAAGAAATCGACCATGTTGATACGGTTCTTTGGTATGACGATTTTGCCGACATCTCAATCCCAAAGGAAATGTTGCCCGACAAAATTTATGATGCGTTCAATTCGGGAAATGCAACAATGATGGCGGTATTCTTCGATACCTCAACATCAGCTGATGAAACAATGAACGCTATCGAAGAAATCCGTTCGGTTGCCGGTAAGCAATGCTTTGTTTCGGGTATGTCGGCAATGATTACGGATATGAAGGATATGTTTGAGGAACAGGAAATGACTTATGTTGCAATCGCTGTTGTCCTTGCGGTAATTGCAATGATGATCTTTATGGATAACTGGATTATCCCGTTTGTGTTCCTTGCAAGTATAGCGGTTGCTATCCTCGTAAATATGGGCAGTAACTACTTTATGGGTGAGGTTTCATTCATTACCAAAGCGTTGGCGGCAGTTCTTCAGCTTGCGGTAACAATGGACTACTCAATCTTCCTGTGGCACAGTTATGAAGAACAAAAGGGCATTTGTGAAAACCACAAGCAGGCAATGGCTGTTGCAATTCACGAAACTGTCCGTTCCGTAATCGGAAGTTCAATTACAACGGTTGCAGGCTTTATCGCACTTTGCTTTATGACATTCACACTCGGTCTTGACCTCGGTATTGTAATGGCAAAGGGTGTTATCCTCGGTGTTATCTCCTGTGTAACGGTTCTTCCGTCACTCATTCTTGTTCTTGACAAGCCTCTTGAAAAGACAATGCATAAGTCGCTTATTCCGTCAACAAAGAAGCTTGCAACAGGACTTGTTAAAATTTTCCCCGTATTTCTCGTAATGTTTGCGGCTCTTATTTATCCGTTCTATTCGGCATACAGCCAGACAAACAATGAGATTTACTACGATTTGTCGGAAAGTCTTCCCGAAGATATGGCAAATGTAATTGCCAACACAAAGCTTAAAGATAAATTCGGTGTCGGTACAACACATATGGTTCTTGTTGATTCTTCGCTTTCTGCAAAGGACGCAAGAAATATGACAAACGAGCTTGAAAAGGTTGACGGCGTAAAATATGTTCTCGGTCTTGAAAGCGTTGTAGGTTCGCTTGTTCCGGAAGATGTTCTTCCCGATTCAATCACAAGCGTTCTCAAAAATGATAAATGGGAGCTTATGATTATCAACTCTGAGTACAAAACAGCCACAGATCCTATGGCAAAGCAGATTGACGAGTTGAATAAAATCATTACAAAGTATGATAAGGACGGACTTCTCATCGGTGAAGCCGCTTGTACAAACGACCTTGTAAACATCACGACAGTTGACTTTCAGGTTGTAAATGCAATTTCTATTGTTGCAATCTTTATTATCATTGCGATTGTTGAAAAGAGTATCACACTTCCGATTATTCTTGTTGCGGTTATTGAGCTTGCAATCTTTATCAACCTCGGTATTCCGCATCTTATGGGCGAGTCGCTCCCGTTCATCACACCTATCTGTATAAGTACAATTCAGCTTGGCGCAACGGTTGACTACGCAATTTTGATGACGACACGATATAAGAAGGAAAGGTATCTCGGAAACGATAAACGCACTTCGGTTATTACGGCTCTTGAAACTTCAATTCCGTCAATTATCGTTAGTGCAATGGGACTCTTTGCCGCTACAATCGGCGTCGCATTCTACTCGGATGTTGACCTTATTTCATCAATCTGTAAGCTCCTTGCAAGAGGTGCTGTCATCAGTATGTTCTGCGTAACGCTTATTTTGCCGGCAATGTTTATGCTGTTCGACAAGGTAATTGCAAAGACAACTCTCGGTTTTAAGCCGAAAAAAACATCAATTTCGGAGGCTGCTGTATAATGAAAAAGAATAACAAGAATAATAATCACAAAATTTTAAATAAAAACTACATTAAGGGCGCTATTTCAGGCGCGCTTGCACTCACAATTCTTTGCAGCGGAGTAGGCGTTGCTGCTTATTCTGCCGGTGCAGACAATACTGCACAGGCTCTCGGTGTTCAGACAGAAAGTACGGTTGAGGCTGTTAAGAAGGCAAGCACAACTAAAGAGGCTCTCAAAAAACTCAGCAAAAATGAAACCGTTTATGTCATTGCCGACGCAAGCGGTGCGGCTAAGAAAATCATTGTAAGCGACTGGCTCAAGGGCGTAGATACAAAAGGCAAGGTAAAGGATGTTTCAAAGCTCAAGGATGTTAAAAATGTTAAGGGCGACGAAACATACACGGTAAACGAAGACAATGCTTATGAGTGGGCTGCAAAGGGCGATGATATCTACTATCAGGGAACAGGCACAACCGAACTTCCCGTAAAGCTCAAATTAAGCTATAAGCTCAACGGCAAAACTGTTTCTGCCGATGAAATCGCAGGCAAGAGCGGTAAGGTTACAATCCGCATTGACTATGAAAACACACAGAAGGAAAAGGTTAAGATTAACGGCAAGACAGAAGAAGTTAATGTTCCGTTCCTTATGCTTTCGGGTATGATTCTTGACGATGACAAATTCAAAAATGTTGAGGTTTCAAACGGCAAGGCTATCAATGACGGTACAAGAACAATCGTTGCCGGTTTTGCTCTTCCGGGTATGCAGGACAGCCTTGACATTGACAAGGATGAAATGGAAATCCCTGATTATGTTGAAATCACAGCAGATACAACCGATTTTGAGCTTTCAACAACAATGACAGTTGCAATGAACGATATTTTCAACGATGTTGATTTTTCAAAGGTTGACGATAAGGTTGACGAGCTTAAGGATTCTCTTGATGAACTCGAAGACGCCGCAGAACAGCTTGTTGACGGTTCTTCGCAGCTTTATGACGGTATCGGCACACTTCTTGACAAGTCAGGCACACTCATTGAAGGTATTGACAAGCTTTATGACGGTGCAGAACAGGTAAACAGCGGTGCAAAAAAACTTGACAGCGGTGCAGACGGTCTTTCGAGCGGTGCAAAAACGCTTGATGACGGTGCGGCAAAGCTCAAAAACGGTGCGTCACAGCTTGATGGCGGTGCATCACAGCTTGACAGCGGTCTTGCAACACTTGCAGGCGGTGCGTCACAGGTTGACAACGGTGCGGCAAGTCTTAGCAGTTATGTTGCAACACTTGCGGGCGGTCTCGGCAAGCTTTCATCCAACAGTGCAACTCTAAACGGCGGTGCAGAACAGGTGTTTAACACACTTCTTTCAACTGCCGACACTCTGATTGCCACCTCAGGTCTTACAGCCGACAAGCTTACAATTAAAAACTATGACAGCGTTCTTGAAGGACTTATTTCATCACTCAGCGACGAAAATTCTCAGAAGCTCGCTTACAATACAGCACTCGAAACAGTAACGGCAACTGTAAACAGTCAAAAAGATGTTATCAGAACTGCCGTTGAGGCAACAGTAAGAAAGTCTGTTACGGAACAGGTTCTCGCAGCCGCAGGTCTTGGTATGACGGCAGATCAGTATGATGCCGCTGTTGCCGCAGGTCAGGTCAGCGAAGAAGTTCAGGCTCAGGTTTCTACTGCAGTTTCTACACAGATGAGTACATCTGCGGTTCAGGCTACAATTGACAGCAACACAGCGTCACAGATTCAGAGCCTTATCGAAACAAATATGAACAGTGAAGAGGTTCAGAGTCAGATTCAGGCAGGTATTGCAAAAGCTCAGGCAGGCAGAAAGTTACTCCAGGCTCTCAAAACTCAGCTTGACAGCTACAACACATTCTATAAGGGTGTGCTTTCATACACAGCAGGTGTTGATCAGGCTAACGAGGGCGCTCAGCAGATTCTTGCCGGCACATATACACTCAAGGACGGCACAGGTTCACTTGTAAGCGGTGCCGGTCAGCTCAAGAACGGTTCTTCAAGTCTTAAGAGCGGTACAAGCGAACTCAAGAGCGGTACTTCAACCCTCAAGGACGGTACATCAAGCCTTAAGAGCGGTGTAAAGACTCTCAAAAACGGCACAGGCTCACTTTCAAACGGTACAACAACACTTCTTGATGGCATTGCAACGCTTAAGAACGGCGGCAAAACACTTGTTGACGGTGTACAACAGCTCAATGACGGTGCAATGACATTGTCCAAGGGTATGAAGAAGTTCAAGGAAGAGGGCATTGACAGCATTGTTGATGCCGCAAACGGTGATGTCCGGGATATCATCGACCGCTTCAAGGCTGTTCAGAAAGCATCAAAGAAGTACAACAACTACAGCGGTATTTCCGATGATATGGACGGTAAGGTTGACTTTATCTACAAGACCGATTCAATCGAGAAAAAGTAACTCAATATATTTAACAGCAAGACGAAAGGCTTATTTCCCTAACCCTTTCATACACAATATAAAAAGCAGTTATGTCGTTTGGCATAGCTGCTTTTTGCTTTGTATGATGTTTTTTGTGAATTTCAAAACTTGAAAAAATTACAAATAATAAAACGAATTTCATCGCTAACAATACTATTGCGGCGATGAAAACGGGATGCCGAAACGCCGCTTTATTAATAAATTTAACGAGATTTAAAAGTTTTGAAAAGGAGAAAACAAATTATGTCAAGCAATAACAATCAGATTAATGTACCTCAGGCAAAGGAAGCCATGGAACGCTTTAAGATGGAATGTGCCAACGAAGTAGGCGTAAACCTCAAACAGGGATATAACGGCGACATTTCCGCAAGAGAAGCAGGTTCTGTAGGCGGTCAGATGGTTAAAAAGATGATTGAGTCTTACGAAAACAGTATGAAATAAGCTTTAAAACCGATTTTCAGGGGCATATAGCTATGGTTAGCTGTATGTCCCTGTTTTTCGCCCACAGGCTTATTATGGGCAATTCAGGTCAAATAACAGGCGGTGTAACATTATTCTTGAAAATATTCAATCATTTGTAACGAAATTCTTGATTTTTAAAGGTGATTTGTAACATTTTTCTGAAAGCGGTATTTGAATTTTACATTAAACAAAAAATTGCACCCGACTTTACGCAAAAAATCGGTCGGACAATTTTAATAAATTATCCGACCGATAAAAGTTTTATAACAGGTTGTTAAAAATAGAAATAAAATAAAAAATATTAATTTAAAATTAAATTATAAAATTACATACCAAATTCTTTTCTTGCGTCATTGTAATTCCAAGTGTTGCCATTATCATCCCAGGCATTGCCATTATTGTCAAAATAGCTATAGCCATTTTCGTCATCGCCATATTTGTGAGTCCAATTTCCATGGGAAGAACCGGAACTTGATGATGAACCACTGTTTGAGTCATAGCTATAACTATTTCCGCTGCTGTAATTACCATCGTTAGAACTGTAATTATTGTCACCGTTGTCGTAGCTGTTTCCGCTGTCGCTGTAACTGTTTGTATTATCACTGTAGGAGTTATCGGTGTTGTTTGTGTTACTGCTCTCGGTTTGCTTCTTCTTTTCCTGTTTAGCTTTTTCTTCGGCTTTCTTTTTTGCCTCGGCTTCTTTCTTAGCCTTTGCTTCAGCTTCGGCTTTTTCAATAGCAGTTATTCTGTCGTTATACGAACTAATCAATTCGTCAGGCTTTTTATCGTAGTTGCCAATATCCTTTTTATAGAATACATTGCTTTTTTCGGAATCAATTGTTTTCTTTAAAGCCTCAAGATTATCAATACAAGACTGCAACATCTTTTTATCGTTAGTTTTTTCAAGAGTTTTGCTGTCAATAGTGTTATCTTTTATTGTCTTATCATAATCATCTGTGAAAAACTTTTGCATTTTTGCAAGTGTTTCATTGTACTTTGGCTCAACAGAGTTTAACACTTCAACCTTGATTTCATCACTTGTTGATGGCTTGTTCTTAATGAAATCGGATAATATAACTAACTTTTTGGCTCTGTCGGTTTCCTTTGTAAATTTTGAGTATGTATCGTCAATGCTTTTGACTTGCTGTTCTGTCTGTTGCTGTATGGTGTAATTGTTGTAAGCATTTATGCCGAAGATTGTACCGACAACGGCAATAATCGCTACACAAACCACTGCAATAATTATAATTACTTTCTTTTTCATTTTAACCCCTACAATTTCTATTTGCGATTATATGTTTACATTATATATGTCTGCGTTTCAAAAGTCAATTATTAACATCTTGTTTCATAAAAAACAGGACTGCACATTCGCACAGCCCTGAAAATTGAATTGTTAAATTGATTAAGCCTCGGCTCTGTTGATTGCGTTGAGAACACCGAGTACCGATGCAACATTGACATTTGAATCAATGCCGATGCCGAAGATATTCTTTCCGTCAAGCTTTTTGAGTTCAATATATGAAACAGCCTTTGAGTCTGAACCCTGAGAAATTGCGTGCTGACTGTATGAGATGAACTCGTACTTGTCAAGACCGACTTTTTTGATTGCATTGAAGAATGCGTCAATAGGACCGTTGCCGACACCGTTGAGAGAAACCTCTTCGTTGCCGTTAATCTTCATCTTGCCCTTGAAGTGAACATAATCATTGCCGTTTTCGCTCTCTTCGTAAATCTTTCTGCTTGAGAGAACATATTTCTGCTTATGCTCAAGATAATTCTTCTCGAACACCTCAAACAACTCTTTCGGAATAAGCTCTCTGCCAAGCTCCTCACATTTTGCCTGAACAAGCTTTGAAAATTCGGGATGCATTCTCTTCGGAAGGTCATAACCGAAGTTATTGTTCATAACAAAAGCCGCACCGCCCTTGCCGGACTGTGAGTTGATTCTGATAATCGGCTCATACTCTCTGCCGACATCGGCAGGGTCAATCGGAAGATACGGAATTTCCCAGTACTCAGTTCCGCTTTCCTTCATATACTTCATACCCTTGTTTATAGCGTCCTGATGTGAGCCTGAGAATGCAGTAAATACGAGCTCGCCGATATATGGTTGACGAGGGTCAATCTTCATGTTTGTGCAACGCTCGTAGATTTCACGGAGCTTTGGAAGATTTGAAAAGTCAAGCTTAGGATCAACGCCCTGTGTGAACATATTAAGTCCCATTGTAACGATATCCATATTACCTGTACGCTCACCGTTGCCGAAGAGTGTACCCTCAACTCTTTCAGCACCTGCAAGCAACGCAAGTTCGCCTGCGGCAACACCGCATCCACGGTCATTGTGCGGGTGGATACTGATAATAGCGGCGTCACGGTGTTTAAGATTTCTTGCAAAGTATTCAATCTGGTCTGCATATGTGTTCGGTGTACACATCTCAACAGTATTAGGAAGATTGACAATCAACTTGTTTTCGGCAGTCGAACCGAGTGCCTCGATAACCCTGTCGCAGATTTCAACAGCGTTTTCAGGCTCAGTACCGCTGAAGCTTTCGGGAGAATATTCAAATCTGAAGTTTGTATCTCCGTCATATTCATCCGTAAGCTGTTTAATGAGCTTTGCACCGTCAACTGCAATTTTGATTACGCCGTCCATATCTGTTTTGAAAACAACTTTTCTTTGGAGAGTTGAAGTTGAGTTGTAGAAATGAACGATAACATTCTTAGCACCCTTAACAGCCTCAAAAGTTTTTCTGATAAGATGCTCTCTTGCCTGAACAAGAACCTGAATTGTTACATCATCGGGAATGTGGTTGTTTTCGATAAGCTCACGGCAGATTTCATATTCTGTTTCTGACGCACTCGGAAAACCGATTTCGATTTCCTTAAAGCCCATATCGCAAAGTGCGTGGAAAAATTCGAGCTTTTCTTCAAGGTTCATAGGATCGACAAGCGCCTGATTACCGTCACGAAGGTCAACACTGCACCAGATCGGTGCTTTTGTTATAGTATTGTTTGGCCACTGTCTGTCCGGCAGATTGATCTGCTTAAAGGGAATGTACTTTTCAAATGATGGTTTCATATAATAACCTCCTGTTAAATAGCACAAAAAAATCGCCCCCCTAAACAAAGGGACGAATAAAATCCGTGGTACCACCCGTATTCAAGAACACATCACTGTGTTCTCCTTAAAGACTTCTGACAAAGTCCCGACCGATAACGCAGTCTTGCGTTTCGCATTACATATATAGTATATATACTTCACACGAAAAACTCGGGGATGAGCTATCCATACAATGTCCCATGCTGACTCACACCAACCGTCAGCTCTCTTTGCCGGTTCATTTGCATCTTGTTCCCGTCAATGTTTTTAAGGGGATTCATTTGTTAATACTATTATATATATATACCCATTCTTTGTCAAGAAAATTGTTTTGAAAATCTGTCGAATAAAGTTTATTTTTTAAAAAAGGGTGTATATAGTGAATTTTGGGATAAAATAAACAACAAGTGAGTTTAAAATGTAGAATTTGCCGATAATGTAAAAAAGATAAAAAAATTGTCAAAAAGGGGTTTACAAAAGAGGGAAGTGCTGATATAATATCAACTGTTGCGCTGAGAGGCGAGGCAGACAAGAGAAAACACGGACGGTGAAAGAGTGTGGAACGCACGGAAGTGGAGAGTCAACATTCAGGAAGTAATCAAAAGTGTTGCTCGGTTTTGATTTTAAAAGCTGAAAAAACTTTTTAAAAAACTTTTAAAAAGTGCTTGACAAAATCAAAACAGCGTAGTATAATAGCTCTTGCACTGCTGAGGTTAGCAACTTCAAATGAAGAAAGCAAACAAGCCTTGAAAGTGCGTAGGACCTTGAAAATTGAACAACGAGATAATAGTAAAGAAACCCGTAATGACTTTGAGGAAAGCTCAAAGAATTACAGTGAGATGTACACTAAAATACATCAGGAAATTACGGATATAGTCAGTGACATATTCGTCAATGAGCGATTAAAGCTCTGAAATTGATTTGAACAGTCGAAAGGCTGTTGAGATACAAATTTTAGAGAGTTTGATCCTGGCTCAGGACGAACGCTGGCGGCGTGCCTAACACATGCAAGTCGAACGGAACTGTTTTGAAAGATTTCTTCGGAATGAATTTGATTTAGTTTAGTGGCGGACGGGTGAGTAACGCGTGAGTAACCTGCCTTCAAGAGGGGGATAACATTCTGAAAAGAATGCTAATACCGCATGATATATCGGAACCACATGGTTTTGATATCAAAGATTTTATCGCTTGAAGATGGACTCGCGTCCGATTAGTTAGTTGGTGAGGTAACGGCTCACCAAGACCGCGATCGGTAGCCGGACTGAGAGGTTGAACGGCCACATTGGGACTGAGACACGGCCCAGACTCCTACGGGAGGCAGCAGTGGGGGATATTGCGCAATGGGGGCAACCCTGACGCAGCAACGCCGCGTGAAGGATGAAGGTTTTCGGATTGTAAACTTCTTTTATTAAGGACGAAAATTGACGGTACTTAATGAATAAGCTCCGGCTAACTACGTGCCAGCAGCCGCGGTAATACGTAGGGAGCAAGCGTTGTCCGGATTTACTGGGTGTAAAGGGTGCGTAGGCGGCTTTGCAAGTCAGATGTGAAATCTATGGGCTCAACCCATAAACTGCATTTGAAACTGTAGAGCTTGAGTGAAGTAGAGGCAGGCGGAATTCCCCGTGTAGCGGTGAAATGCGTAGAGATGGGGAGGAACACCAGTGGCGAAGGCGGCCTGCTGGGCTTTAACTGACGCTGAGGCACGAAAGCGTGGGTAGCAAACAGGATTAGATACCCTGGTAGTCCACGCTGTAAACG
>ENA-OURU01001913-OURU01001913.1-human-gut-metagenome-genome-assembly--contig:-NODE-1913-length-22752-cov-4.903732_pt1 | contig 22752 bp, 21 predicted proteins | sample MGYA00242137_ERZ509064 | MGnify/ENA primary metagenome ERZ509064 (study PRJEB26280, sample SAMEA2338777) | human gut metagenome | biome: human gut; feature: human-associated habitat; material: faeces...
GGTGATTTCCTGCGGCCCGGGGGCCTTTTTTCTGTTTCTTTATGCCAGCTCGTGGCTCGTCAGTTCCAAAACCGCCGCGCCCTCGCTGTGCAGCGAGATGCCCTGTGCATCCGCCGGGGTATCCAGCAGCGCACTGATGGTTCGCTCGCCGTCGTTCACAAACAGCTCGGCACAATCTCCATCCAGCACAAGGCGCAGGGTCAGCGCCCCGTTCTGTGGAGCAGCCTTGATGCGGCGCTGATGGGGAATATCTCTCCGGCTGCCGCAGCAGCTGCGGTCAAACACCAGCTCATTGTACGCGCTGCTCCACTCCACACTGGTAAAATGGCGATCATCCTGTGCGAAACGCAAGGTAAAGCGGCGGCACTCCGGGCTTGCGGCGGCATCCAGCCGGATGGTCAGATCCAGTCTGCGTCCGGCCACACCCGCATACGAGGTGCTGCCATCCAGCGTTTCCTTGCGGTGAACCGTGTTTTTCCACATGGCCTCGATCTCCCGCACCGGGCGCTGACACAGCCGGCCATCCCGGATAAACAGTTCCCGGGCCATGGTCATGCAGTTAAACCACCGGTGGTTGCGGGGCGCTTCGTTCACGGTGGCCCAGTTTTGCATCCAGGCCACCATCACCCGCCGGCCGTCCGGCGTGAGGGTGGTCTGCGGCGCGTAAAAGTCGGTGCCGTAATCGATGGGCTGCACGCTCTCGCGGGTAAACTCCGCCCGCTCTTTGTCGTAACGGCCCAGCAGTGCCACGGTGCCGAAGCCCGCGTGGAACTCGCCATCGGGGGTGCCCTCCATCTCCTGCGGGCTGACCAGCAGCAGCTGCCGGTCATCCAGCGCAAAGAAGTCCGGGCATTCCCACATTTTGCCGTATTCGTTGCGGCAGACATCCAGCGTGGTGCGGTACGTCCAGCGGCGGGCGTCCGGGCTTTCATACAGCAGGATACGGCCCTGCTCCCTGTCGTCGCGGGTGGAGACCACACAGTGGTAGACTCCGTCCTCATACCAGATCTTCGGGTCGCGGAAATCCACACAGCTGGCCCCCTCGGGCAGCAGGCTTTCACCGATGACCGGATTGGCGGCATCCTTCACAAAGTCGGTGCCGTCCCCCTCGGCCAGGCATTGCAGCTGCTTTGTGCCGCCCTTTCCGTCGTCCTGCACGCCGGTGTACAGCAGCAGCAGACGGCCGTCCGGTGTGGGGGTGGCAGTGCCGGAAAAGCAGCCCTTTGCGTCAGCGTCGGTGTCCGGCGCCATGGCGCAGGGCCGGTGTTCCCAGTGCAGCAGGTCGGTGCTAACGGCGTGGCCCCAGTGCATGGGCCCCCAAACCGTGTCGTAGGGGTAATATTGATAAAACATGTGATACGCGCCCTGATAATAGCAGAACCCGTTGGGGTCATTCATCCAGCCAACCCAGGGGGTCAGATGGAATGCCGGGCGATCCTGGGCGGGAATCGCCGATCCCTCCCGGCGTTCATAGGCGCGGGCTTCTTCCAGTTTGGTCGCAGAACACGGCATGGGGGAAGAACCTCTCTTTCCGGAAATAGTCGTTGGTTACGCAGCGTTTTCGCTCATGGTCTCAGTATAGCGATCATACGCCGCCTGGTAGGTCTCCAGCAGATCCTGCATACCGTAGCGGTTCAGGTTCTCCTTGTAGGCATTCCAGGTCTCATCGGTGATGCCGCCGTCGCGCAGCCAGGTTGCCTCCTGCTCTGCCACGAAGTTTTCAAAGTCCACCCGCCACTTGTCGATGGTGTCCAGCTCGTCCTGGGTGTAAACGCAGTCGATGGGGTAAGCGGTGGTGTCCTTCACAAAGGGCATCCAGTAATCGTACAGATCGGTCAGGCGCTCCACGGCGCGGGGCTCCATCTCAAAGGTGGTGGCGTAGTAGTCGGACAAAATCAGCTTGGGGCCGTAGGCCTCGTACTCGCCCTTCACCTCGCCGGCACTCTTGCCGAATTTGGCCTTGGCTTCCTCGTCGGTGATTCTCTTCCACAGGCCGTTCTCGTCCTGCTCGGTGAAGTAGGTGCCGATGGGGCCATACTGCAGCTGCATCACATTCTCGGGGGCATACCACTGGTCGTAGAATTTCAGCAGATTAATGGGGCTCTCGCAGGCGGAGGTGATGCTCAGGTTGCCGGAGTTGATGCCGCCGCCGTCACGCACGGTCACGTTGCTGGTTCCATCCGGGCCGGCCAGCACAGGCAGGAACACATAGTCGGAGGCATGGTCGCCCATCAGCTCCTCAATGTACCACCAGGTGGCAACGCCAACCTGACCCTGGGAGCATTTGGCCATGTACTGGGTATCGGTCTGGCTGAAGGCCTCCTGATCGATCAGGCCCTCGCTGAACCAGTTGTGGAAGTATTCCAGCGCGGCGCGATAGTTGTCGTCGTCGCTCACAAAGTTCACGGTACCGTCCGGCTGCAGCAGCAGGTCGGCGCAGATGTCGTTGGTCCAGTTGGTGAAGCCGAAGCCGGCATAGAAGATGTTCTGACCCCAGCACCACTGGTCGATGCCGAAGGACATGGGAATGGTGGAGCCCGCATCGTTGCCGTAATAGGTGGCACTCATGTCGTTCTCCTTGAAGGCCACCAGCACATCGTGCAGCTCATCCAGCGTGGTGGGAACCTCCAGGCCCAGCTGATCCAGCCACGCTTTGTTGATCATGGAATACTGGGGAATGGTGTAGATGTTGTAATCCTCTTCCTTGCCGATGCCCGCGGTACCCATCTGCTCGCCGGCAGGCAGGCCGTAGATGCAGCCATCGTCCATGGTGATGGCCGCCCGGATGTCCGGGTGCTCCTCCAGGATTTTGGTCAGGTTGGGCATGTATTCCTCGGTGATGTAGGGGGTCAGGTCGATCAGTGTGCCGTCCTGACCGTAGTTGGTCAGCTCGTAGTTGGAAAAGCCCACCGCGTTGAAGGCGTCGGGCAGATCGCCGCCGGCGATGCGGATGTTCACCTGCTCGGTCAGCGAATCGCTCATGGTGTCCCAGGTGATGCTGATGCCGGCGTTCTCGGCCATGGTGTTCAGCACCTCGTTGGAATCATATCCGCCGGACAGTGCGGAAATACCGCTGATAATGTTGAAGGAGGTCTGCTCGGTGTTGGGATTGACGGTGCCGGGCTCCACAGTGGGCGCCTTGCTGCCGCCGCAGCCCACCAGGCTGGCGGTGATGCCCAGCACTGCAATGGCAGCGCCGATGCGTTTGACGGTCGTATTCATAAGTGCGTCTCCTTTTCATTGTATTGTTTCAAAGCCACGGGCCCAATGCCAGGCCGCAGTGAGGGAATCAGCCCTTCACTGCGCCGGCCAGAAAGCCCTGCTCAAAGTACTTCTGAACAAAGGGATAGATAATCAGCATGGGAGCGGCCGCCACGATAATGGAGACGAATTTGATCATCTCGGTGAGCTTGTTCAGTTCCGCATAGCCGCCGGAGATCATGCTGGCCTGGCTGGCGGAGGTCTCGCTGGCAATCAGGATATTGCGCAGCACCAGGGGCAGCGGGGCCCGGCCCTCGCCGGTCATGTAAATCAGGGCGGTGAACCAGTCGTTCCAGTAGGCCACCATGCTGAATACCACCATCACCGCCATGATCGGGCGGGACAGCGGGATGATCACATTGATGAACAGCCGCAGCTTGGAGGCGCCGTCGATCTCGGCGGCTTCCTTCAGTTCCCGGGGAATGCTGGTTTCAAAATAGTTGCGGGCAATGATCATATTGGACACCGCCACGCCACCGGGCAGGAACATGGCCCAGATGGTATTCAGAAGGCCGGTGTCCTTTACGATCAGGTAGGTGGGGATCAGGCCGCCACCGAAATACATGGTGATCACGAAGAAGATATTAAAGAACTTGCGCCCGGGCAGATCCGGGTTGGACAGCGGGTAAGCGGTGATGTAGATCATCACCACCGAGAAGATGGTGCCCGCCACGGTGTATTTGATGCTGTTCCAGTAGCCCACCAGAATGCTGTCGTCGGAAAAGACCGCGGCATAGCCGTCCAGCGTGAACTGGCTGGGCAGCAGGAAGGTCTTGCCGGCGTAAACGTCGTAGGGATCGGACACTGAGGCCACCAGAATGTAATACAGCGGGTAGGCAACCACCAGCAGAATGGCGACGCACAGCACCACCAGAACCACGTCGCTGGCACGATCGGAAAGGCCGCCCGGCTTTTTGCCCGGATGCTTGGTTTTTGCGAACATGGCGTTCTCCCTCCTTTATACAAACTGCACGTCGCTTGCCTTTTTGGCGATGCGGCTCACGATGATCAGCAAAACGATGTTCACCGCCGTGTTGAACAGTCCGATGGCGGTGGAATAGCTGTATTCCGCATGCTGAATACCCTGTTCGTACACATACACGGCAATGATGTCGCTGGTGGCCTTGTTCAGATCGGTTTGCAGCAGGAACACCTTTTCAAAGCCGATGTTCATCAGATTGGATGCGCTGAGGATCAGCTGCAGCACCGCCATGGGCACCAGCGCCGGCAGGTCGATGTGCAGAATCCGCTGGAACACCGAGGCACCGTCCACCTTGGCCGCCTCATACAGCGCCGGATCCACACTGGACAGGGTGGCCAGATAGATGATGGTTCCCCAGCCGGCCTCCTGCCAGATGCCGCTGGCAACGTAAATGGTGCGGAACATGGTGCTCTGGTTCAGAAAGTCGATGCTGGTGCCCAGCAGCAGGTTGATCAGACCGCCGGTGGGGCTCAGGAAGATGCGGAGCATGCCGCAGATAATCATGGTGGAGATGAAGTGGGGCGCATACAGCACCGTCTGCACCACCCGTTTGAGCTTGTGAAACCGCAGCTGGTTGAGTGCCAGAGCCAGAAGGATGGGCACCGGGAAGCTCCACAGCAGACTGTAAAGGCTGAGCAGAACGGTATTCTTGATCATCCGCCAGCAGTTGGGCGAGGTGAAGAATTCCACAAACCATTCCAGGCCCACCCATTCGCTGCCGGTGATGCCCCGGCTTGCCTTGAAATCACGGAACGCGATCTGGATGCCGTACATGGGGCCGTATTTATAAACAATGGTAACGACCACCGGAATGAGCAGCAGCAGATACAACTGCCAGTTTTCTGTGATGCGCTGCTTGAGCGGCTTGCGGTGTACGACCGCATCGCCGTAAACTGCGGCAGCCCTGGGCTCAGCGGCCTTGGGCGCGGCGCGCAACTTGTTCATAGCTGATTCCTCCTTAACGCCAATCGTCGTGAACTCCTTTTTCGTGAATCGTTTCACGCTCCTCGTGAAATCAAAATACCACCCGTGAGCAGGATTGTCAATGGAATTTCCACCGCTTTTTTGCAATTTAGCGGATTGCACAAGATAAAATCCGCTGAATTGGTTGTTTTTACCGTGAACAAATCGGTGAAGCCCGTGAAATTATGCTAATAATTTCATGAAATCTATTTACATCCCCTTGCAACAGGAGTATAATAACGGTAACAAGAAATACGAGGTGAACCATTTATGAAAGGAGCAAACCAAACCGCCACCATGAGCGATGTGGCCCGGGAAGCGGGCGTGGCGCTGGGCACTGTGTCCAAAGTCATCAATGGTCTTCCGGTGGGCGAAAGCTATCGCCTGAAGGTGGAGGCCGCGGTGAAAAAGCTCAACTATCAGGTGAACCCCAGCGCAAAGGCACTCAAAAGCAATCGCACCAGTACCATCGCACTGATCATTCCCAACACCATCACGCCGTTTTTCGCCCTGCTGACCCATCATGTAAATGTGGCGCTGGAAAAGCGCGGCTATAAAATGATGCTCTGCTTCACCGAATACGATCGGGACCGGGAACAGGAATTTGTGAGCATGGTGGTACACAACCGGGTGGACGGCATCATCGCCCTGACCTACAACCCCACCCTGAAAATCCCCGAGGGGATCCCCTTTGTGACCATCGACCGCTTTTTCAGTGTTTCGGTGCCCTGCGTGGCCTCCGATAACTTCGGCGGCGGTCAGCTGGCCGCCCAAAAGCTGGCCGAACTGGGCTGCCGCCGGGTGGCCTGCCTGCGCACCGGCTCTTCCCTGACCAACGAGCCCAGCAAGCGCAAGGACGGCTTCGTCAGCGGCTGCATGGAGGCCGGTATCCCCTTCGAGATGTGCAATCTGCCGGACGGCTCGCCCCTTTCCGCCTTTGAGGTATTCCTGCGCCACAACCTGCTGGAAACCGACACCCCGCTGGACGGGCTGTTCTGCGGCACCGATCTGATAGCCTGGCAGGCCGCACGCATGGTCCGCTCGCTGGGTCTTCGGGTGCCCGAGGACGTGCAGATCATCGGCTTCGACGGCGTGCGCATGTTCGGCGACAAGGACTATATCTGTTCCACCATCGTGCAACCGGTTCCGGATCTGGCGGAAACCGCAGTGAGCATGGTGCTTTCCACCGACTTTACCGGGCTTCCGCCCCTGGTCTGCCTGCCGGTGCGCTATCAGCCCGGCGGCACCACCCGGGACTCGATACCCGAAACCTGAGCAAAGGAGGGGCACATGAATCTGTTTCGTCCGTTTCAGATGGGTGAACCCCAGCGGGATGAACGGGGTCGCCTGGTGGGCATTGACCGGTATCAGGACGTATTGGGCCGCTGCTGGAAGCGGTTCGCCCTCACCGGTTTCGCCACCATTCTGGGCTGCCTGCCCCTGACCGCCGGGATAGCCTGGGCCATCCTCAGCAGCAGTGTGCTGGTGCTGGTTCCCGCCGCGCTGGTGGGCGGCGCCATCGCCGGGCCCTTCCTGGCCTGCCTGTACGACACTGTACTCCGCGCTTTGCGGGATGCACCCGGCTCCTGGGCCAAAAATTACCGGCGCAGTTTTGCCCAGAACGCCCGGGCATCGCTGCTTCCGGGGGCCTTGACCGGCCTGTTTCTGGGCAGCTCCGCCTTCACTGGCATGCTTTTCTTCGGCTGGGGGCTCGCTGCTCCCTCGACAGGCACCGTCGCTCTGTTCCTGTTCAGCTGGCTGGTATTTCTGGTGCTGTCCACCCTGTACTGGCCCCAGCTGGTGCTGTTCGATCAGCGGGCTTCGGTGCGGTTGCGCAATGCGCTGCTGTTCACCATCCGGCACTTCTGGCTCACACTGGGCGTGGCCCTGCTGCAGCTGGTCTGGTGGCTGCTGATGGTGCTGTTCGCCCCCTGGACACTTTTGCTGCTGCCCTTTGTGGGCGTCTGGTTCGATCTGTTTGCCGCTCTGTTCCTGCTGTACCGGCCGCTGGACGAGGCATTCTCCATTGAGGATTCCATCGCCCGGGCGTTTCCGGAGCAGGCGCCGCGGTATGAGGAATAAGGGAGGTTTCTATGAAAGATGTTGTTGCTTTGGGGGAACTGCTGATTGACTTTGCCCCCGTCTCCACCGACGATGCCGGTTATCCCACCCTGAAGGCACAGCCCGGCGGTGCGCCGGGCAATTTCCTGGCGGCGCTGCAGCAGTATGGCTGCTCCACTGCCCTGATCGGCAAGGTGGGCGACGATGCCTTCGGCCGGCTGCTCATCGGCACACTGGATTCTCTGGGCATCGGCACCCGGGGCATCATCGCGGACGCCTGTGCCTTCACCACCATGGCCTTCGTGACGCTGGACGGCACCGGCAACCGGTCCTTCAGCTTTGCCCGCAAGCCCGGCGCGGATACCTGCCTGCGCACCGACGAGATTAACCGATCTCTGATCGAGGAATGCCGGGTGTTCCATTTCGGTACCCTGAGCCTCACCGACGAACCCGCCCGCTCTGCCACCCAGGCCGCTGTGGCCTTTGCGAAAGAGCAGGGCAAACTGGTCAGCTTCGACCCCAACCTGCGCAAACCCCTGTGGCCCAGTGAGGATGCAGCCAAAGAGCAGATCGAATGGGGCCTGCACCAGGCGGACATCGTGAAAATCAGCGACGAGGAAATTGAGTTTCTGTGGGGCCTGAGCCCCGAGGAGGGTGCTCAGAAACTTCTGCGGGAATACGGCGTCAAGCTGGTTTACGCCACCCTGGGCCCCAAGGGCTGCCATTTCGCCAACCGGCAGGGCTGCGGTCAGGTGGATTCCCCCAAGGGCCTGCATGTGGTGGATACCACCGGCGCCGGCGACATCTTCGGCGGCAGCGCCATGAGCCAGTTTTTGCGGCTGAACAAGGCCCCCGAAGAGCTGACCGTGGAGGAAATGCGCGCCGTGACCCGCTTTGCCTGCTGTGCAGCCTCTCTCTCCACCCAGACCCACGGCGGCATCACCAGCGTGGTGCCGGAAGAGCAGGTGCGTGCAATCCTGTAACGGTTTTCCTTTTTCCCTGTATACTGAAAAACCCGGCCCCGCATCATCGGTATAAGATGATGCGGGGCCGGGTTTCACTTTTTCGTATTTTGGTCAGAGCGCTCTTACACTCTCTGATAAAGATTCACGCCATACGTGTCCTTGCCATAGTACACAACGCCGGGAATGGCGCCCCGGTCAACCATCTCGCGGAACCATCGCCCCCACAGCGCCTGCGGGCAGGAGATGCAGTCCCGCAGATAAAACACGTTTCCGGCCTTGAAACCGCGAATGGTCGTCTGAATCTGTGCAAGGCGACTGAGCCATATCTTACTCATTGCATCTTTCCCCTTTTCTGATTCTCCAGAATTTTACACAACATCTCGTAGATTCGATCCAGTTTTTCCCCGTTATCCAGGCAGGCGAACTCCATTTCCTCAGCCGTTTTCGTCCGGGAATCTGTTTGAGCAGGAGTTTCATCCCTCCGACTGGACTGCATTTTGAACAACCGCTTGTTTGTAACAAATGCACTCAGGTTCCCGGGGGTCGTTTCCGCCGCCAGATACTGACTGAACAGCCGGAGCGCTTTGGACGCCGTGGCCTCCTGAAGCTCGTTTTTGCTGTTCAGTACCACCTCCAGCGTCCGGCTGTCCTTCAGGCGGTACGAAACAATTTCCTTTGGATTCAACGCCATTCTGGAATGAGCGTTGTAGTAGTCCACAGCTCGCCCGATTACTTCCATGTGCTGATCCATGGCAGGGGCATCGCCTTTCATGAATTGAATCAGAATCGAATAATGAAACATTTTATTCCCTCCATCCGCTTTCCATTTTGTTCCCTGCTGCCTCCCATAATATCACCTTGAATTCATCTTGTCAATGTCGTGACGATTGCGTAAATAGTTATCATTTTGCCTGTATCAACGCAAAAAGAGCCCTTTCCAATGTTGGAAAAGGCTCTTTTGCAGGTTTATTCAATCGGTTTGTCCGTTCTTATTTTCACCCTGTTTTTCGCAGGACCAGATGCGCACCATCAGCTCCTCGCTTTTCGGGATCGGTTCCACCAGCCCCTGCAGCTTTCCCGCAAAGAGCGGGGCAAGCGTCGGACTGTCGGTGATCACCGTGGGCGTGGTATGAATCGGCTCCGGTCCCGGTGCCATCAACAGGGCGGAATTTTCCACAAAAATTCTGCAGGGTGCTCCGGTACCGTCAACTCCCTCCAGCATATAGCGTGCGGAAAGCGTCAGCCTTCCGCCGGATTCCGTCTGTGTATCCACTCCGCCGGGCAGAACCCGCCCTTTGAAAAAGCGGGAATCCGCATCGCCGTCGAACAGGATCATCCGGGCGGTTGAATTTCCGTTACACACCTCCTGCATCTGAAGAATGCGAATCCGGATCTTCAGCAATCCAGTCAATGCGCTCCTCCCCTTCCATCTTTTCCGGCGAATGCATCTGCTTGCGATACTCATTGGGCGTCAGGCCCGTCTGCTTTTTGAACATGGTTGAAAAATAGGTAAAATTGTCAAACCCCACCGCCAGTGCAGCGTCACTGATCCGGATCCCGGGCTTTTTCAAAAGTTCCCGGGCCTTCTGCAGTCGATACTCTGTCAGGTAATCTTTAATACTCGTTCCCGTCTCTTTTTTATACATCTTTCCCAGATGCTCCGGAGACAGATACATGGCCGCCGCAATGCTGTTCCGGTCGATGGGCTCGGAAAAATGTGCCCTGATATACCGCTGCACCTTTTGCGACAGAGTCTGCTGCTGTTCCAGCTCCTGCTTTTTGCCGAAGGCCGTGGTGAGCAGGAAGCTGGCCCAGCGTACGAAATCCAGCATGGATTGGGACGCTTTCTGCTCCAGATCTGCCAGCGAACCACCCTGCTGCAGAATGGAAATCTGAATATCATCCAGCGCCAGATAGGCATGCACCGCCTGCGTCAGCTCCGTCTGCATCTGATGCAGCGAGGTCTCGGTCAGAGTTCCGGTGTGCAGGCGCTCCTCCATACGAGCCTTCAGATACTCCAGAATCTGCTTTTTGTCCTGCTCGGCCAGCATGGTTTTGAGGCGTTTCAGATCCAGATGCACCTGCATCGTGGATGCCTGTTCGGCCTTCGTAGCAGCGTGAAACCAGCTGCCATATTTGGCCACATTGTTTCCGATCTGATCAAACGCTTCCCGCCAGGCCCGGCAGAACTGATCCGGCGTACACGGCTGGCTGATGCAGCAGGTCATCACGCCCTGCATCACCCGTTGATAGCTCAGAATCAGCCTTTGGCACTGCTCTTCGATTCGCCTGGCTTCCTGTTCGGGGCAGATGGTGATCAGCACCAGACAGTCCCGTTGCATCCGGCTGAATACATAGTCCGGCTCCAGCTGGCCGGACAGGATCTCTGCATGAATGTTTTCCAGCGCAAACAGCAGCAGCTCCCGGCCAAACCGTTCCAGATCCCGATCCAGATCCGTGATGCGGCTGACCACCAGCTGATACTTTCGTGAGACAGCATCCTCAATAAAATGCTCCTGCATGGCCTTCTGCATACGGCCCGGATTCCCCTCATAATGGCCTTCCAACAGATCATTCCAGAACACGGCCTGCATTTTCCGGCGGTTTTCCCGGCGCAACTGATCCTGCTCGCTTTTACGCAGAACGATCCGTCGCAGCGCAACTTCCATTACCTCCACTGAAAACGGCTTGAGCAGATATTCTGTGGCCCGGTCATGCAGTGCCTTGGATGCATAGGAAAAATTCTCGTGGCAGGTCAGCAGAATAAACTCGTTCTCCCCGCCGGACTGTCGATACCAGTGAAGCAGATCCAAACCACTGCCTTTGGGCATTTCGATGTCACTGATGATCAGATCCACCGTGCGGGTTGTAATAATCTGTTTTGCCTGGTCGATGTTGTATGCCCGAAGTACCGTTCCGATCCCCATCTCTGCCCAGTGTACCGCGGAAGCAATGGCATCTACGGTGGGCTGATCATCATCCACAATCAGCACACACAGCGTTGTACCGCCTTTTTCCGGTTTATTCCACTGCATCGGTTGCCACCTCATCCTTTATTATTGCCACCTGCGGGATCCAGAAACGGCTATGGGCACCGTGCGGCTCCAGATTTTCCAGCTCCATAAGATCTGTTCGGCCATACATCAGCTCCAGCATCTTGGCAAGACTTTGCAGGCCAATGTGCTTGCCCTCCCGAAGAAGATCGCTGTTTTCCTGCTTCCGGATCCGTTCCAGAAACTCTTCTGGATAGCCCGGGCCATCATCTTCAATCTCGATGCACAGCATTGTTTCCTGCCCGCCGTGCTGCTCCAGCCGTGCGCTGATCAGCACCGTACAGATGTCACCACCCACCGTCACCGCATATTTATAAACATTCTCCACCACAGTATGGATCAGCATGTGGGGGATGGGCCACTGTTGTGTCTGCGGCTGCGCCTGAATACAGTAGAACACCGTACCGGGATATTTCAGCTCCTGCATTTCGAAATAGGCCTCAATGTTCTGCAGCTCCTCACTCAGTGGCACCGTGCGCATACCGGATTTGAACATGTATCGGATATTCTTGGATAATACATCAATATACTGGCGAATCTCCAAATTCTTCCCCTGCATACTCAAACTGGAAATAGTGGTGATAGCATTCAGAAAGAAATGCGGTTTGAGCTGCAGCCGGATGGCCCGCAGTTCAGCATTGCGCACCTCAATCTGCCGCTCGTAGCTGCGAAAACGCAGGCCGATGTTTTCCTGCATCAGCGTATTGAAGGCATCCTGCAGGATGGAGAATTCTCTGTTTTTGCAGGGAATATGCAGACTCAGATCCTGCTCCTGTGGGTCAATCTGCTGCAGCACGCATACCATCTGTCCCATGGGGGAAAGAATTTGCAGATAGATATACCGCACCAGAATCAGCGCAAAGGTAATGGTGACCAAAAGGATCAGAATCAACCCGATCATATTGCCCTGAAGCGCATCCCACACAAAATCGGTCTTGGTGCAGCAATACAGCCGGATGGCGCCGTCTGCCAGAGGGATTCCGTCCTGCAGGTAGGCTCCCACGGGTTCTTCCTTTACGGTACAGCCCAGCTTAAGCGGCAGCTCCTCCCCCTGCATGGCCCACAGATACCCGCTCGGATCGGTCAGAAGCCAGGTCAGATCCTCATACTCCGCGTTCACATCGGTTTTCCAGAATTCCTGCACCGAGATAAACGCCGCAATTACCCGATGATTCCAGCAATAGGCCCGGTACAGATAAATGGTATCGCCAATCCGGGCGAATCTCCAGCGCTCCGTCTGCTGGTTCGGCTCCAGCAGACGGAGCGCAAACTCCTGAAGACGTTCCTTCTGCTGCACCCCCAGCGTGGAATTCTGGGTCATCAATGCACTGTAATACCGGTTTTCCGCCACCAACAGAATTTCCACCGTGTCATCATTGGTGGTGGCAGCCCGCATGGATTCAAACAGCTCCACCCTGGCGTAATAGCGTTCGCTTTCCTTGTCACTGGTGATCAGATCCAACTCGGTACTCTGGTTCAGCGTAATGTTTTCCAGAATGCCGTCCGCCCGCTGGATCCTGTTTTCCAGATTCTGCCCGTACACGGTCAGAAGATTGGACAGCATCTTCTCCTTTTCCACCCGTGCATTGTGGATGGTATATGCAATAACCAGCAGCAACACCACAATCAGCAGCAGGATCTGCGCGGTAAGCATGATCGCCAGCTGTCGGATCAATGAACCTTTTTTCATTTCCCGTCTCCGCATTCCAGTTGATATTCTATCATTCTACCGAAATCTCCTGAATTCAGCAAGAGGAGCCGGCCTCCAGCCGCGCAATATGCTGACAGAGCTCCTCTGCCATCTTCCTATGGGTTGCAGCGCTCGGATGCCCGCAGGCACCAAACCCGTCCGCCGGGCTCATTCGGAGATATTTCAGGCAGGACACATTGAAATCGCCTGTCTCTTCGCAATGCTTCTTCACGGCACGGCAGATGGAATCAAAGAAATAATGATCCATGCTGCCCAACGCACAGATAATGTGGGTGCGAGGGCCGTTGCAGGCCCGTACCATTCCGAGAAAGCGCAGATAGTCCTGCTCAAAGCTCTCGCTTGTGGGGGACGGCACCCCCTCAAAAGCGGCGGCAGTGGAATCGTTGGTGCCCAGATTGATCACCACATAGTCCGCCGGAGCTGCGGCAAAGTCCCACAGCTGCGGCTGCAGGCCCTCGGCCGTCTGGCCGGGATAGTCGGTATAGCGGTACAGATCCTCCATGGCGTAGTCCATGGGCAGGCTTTCCCGACGTGCCAGACAGATGCCGGAGATGCTGATCATCCGCCAATCCATGCCCAGTTTGCGGGCGGCCAGCGGACCGTGTGCCTGCCAGGCATCCTCATCCGCATCATAGAAAAAGCGATCCCGCATATCCGTCAGGTTGCCGAATCCACAGGTGATGGAATCACCCACCAGCTCAATCCGTTTTTTCGGCGGCTCCTCCGGCAGCTGTTCCAGCCCACCCTCCAGCCAGATGCCCCGCAGCGCCAGTCGGGTTTTTGCATTTTCGGTGAGTTTGACGATGTGCAGCGTCTGCGCATCGGTCTGCTGCGCCGCAAACAGCAGCTGGCTGTGCTGGGTTTCAGTAATTTGAAACCGGCGATCCGGGGTTTCTTCGCCGGCGCGGAATACTGCCGCCCAAGGCCAGTTCTGCCGCTTGCGCACGCCCGGCTGATCGGGAATTCCATCCCATTCATCTCCGCATGCGGCGCAAAAATCCGCCACCACCAGGGTGGCCCGCACCCGCAGCGAAACGCCGCAGCAGCTCCAGTTGAAATGCAGCATTTCCGGCTGCTCCCAGCATCGCCCGTGGGTTTTCACCCAGGCGCGCAGCTCCGACCAGGGAATATAACGCATCGCTTACATCCTTTCCGCGTTCAGCATATAGTTGTAAAGATCCTTGGTGGGCAGATACTTCACCGGCAGCGCATGCTCCACCAGTTCGCTCACCCAGTCCGCCGCGAAGCGCATGCCCAGTTCTTCCATATTAAAGTGACCGATATTCATCACCGCCTTGGTCTTGCCCAGCGCCACGGCATCCCCCACATAGGAGAGGGCGGTCCATTCGATGATCTCGCCGGGAATAACAGCATCCACACCCAGGTCCATGGCGTGGATAATCTTTTGACCGTATTCCTCCTTATCGTCGTCGCCAAAACCGGGAAACAGATGCCCAACAATGGCTACAGTCTCTACCACCGCGTCTTTCTTGCCTACAAAGCGGATGCCGTTCATATCCAGTTTCTTCATCAAATAGGCGGCCAGATCCCCCACCGTGGTTTTTGGCAGGCGGAAAGCGTAGCCCATGGGTACCGGCTGCTGCTCTGGCGCGAGGCGGTAGTCCTCCCACCCCAGATAACGGATTACCCCGGTAAAGATAGAATCCGGCTGATGGGCGTGCATCCGGTCGTGATCCCGCCAGACGGTGATCCCGTACTCTTTCAGCAGGGCTGCTTTTTCCTCCTGAACCGCGCTGAAGAAAGGCTGGCTGCCCTCTGCTGCATCCAGCGAGGTAAAAAAAGTAGGTTCATGAACGACCAGAAGATTGCATCCGGCTGTTGCAGCTCGACGAATTACATCTACCGTGGGCACCAGCGCAACGGCAATGCCGGTGCACTCCGCCTGAGGATCTCCGCATTTGAAGCCATCGCAGCCGTTATAATCCGCCGGGAAAGACGGATGGTAAGCGATGATCCGATCAATAACATCAATAATTTTCACAGAAAAGCCTCCTTATACGCATGTTTCAGGGGTTCAGTCCGTGCATGGCAAGCCATTCAGCGCAAAGCTCACCCCAGTGGGTAATATGTGGAACCTGCTGCTCCAGATCGTTTTGTCCGTCTGCCATGGCCAGACCATGCACGCCCCCCTCGAAGATGTGCAGCTCATAGGGAACGCCCGCGTCCTGCAGTGCCTTTGCAAGGCAAAGGCCGTGACGTCCGTCATCGCTGAGGGTCTGCCAGATGAAAAAGGGCGGGCTGGCGGGCGACACATGCTTTTCCGTCGCCAGATAGAACCGCTCCTCTCCTTCCCCAAACAGCGGATCCGGCGCAGCACCAAAAGGCGCTGGAAAGGATACTCCGCTCATGGCTCCGTATCCCACCACGCAGGCGTCCGGCCGGCAGCTGAACCGCTCCACCGGATCCTCCGCTTCAAGGCAACCGTTGTCAAAATGAGTGGCGCAGTTACCACTGAGCATCCCACCTGCGGAAAAACCCATGGTCACCACCGCATCCCCAATACCAAACCGATCCTTTTCCGCACGTAACAGCCGCACCGCCCGCTGGATGTCTGCCAGAGCCGCCATGCGGGAATAAGGGCGCAGCCGGTAGGACAGAATCGCGGTGTTATACCCCATCCGGTGAAAAAACCAGGCCACATTCGGTCCTTCGCAACCGGTTCGCCACAGAAAACCACCGCCATGGGAAATCAGCAAAGTGGGGCGGCCAGGCACCGCCGCCGGAGATGGAACAAACACCAGATAGGGTTCCCCCTGCAGCGGATCCCGTTCGTCCCAGCCGGGTGTTTGTTCCCAGAGCGGCGTTTTTCGGAACGGCTCCATGGCCCGGTTCCACTGCTCCAGATTTCCTGCCACATCCAACGAACCGTCCGCAAGCCGGTGCCGGGCAATGGGGCGGATAAACCAGCCCTCCTGCACTGCCTGCTTCAGCAGACGAGCATTGCTTGCAAACTCACTCATGCCTTTTCCTCCAGCAGCCACCGGATTGCGGGCTCAATGTGCTCCCGCCAGAAAACAAAGTCATGGGTACCGGGGCCTTCCCGATAAACCAGCGGCACCTTGCGCTCTTCCAGAAAACGGCGGAAGATCTGGTTTTCTTCATAGAGAAAATCTTCAGTGCCAATGGCCTGATACAGCCCGGGCAACGGACGGCCTGCACGCAGCAGTTCCTCCACCAGAACCTCCGGATTGGCCGGGCTCTGTTCCGCTGTGTCCAGATCACCGAACACCAGTTTATAATATTCGTAATTGGCCACCGCATCCTCTTCTCCGGGGTGCAGCTTCTTCAGGTTGTGAATGATCAGCGCGCCGGAGAGGGTGAACGCCTTGGCAAAGGTTTCCGGCCAGGCCAGCGCTGTGTGCACCGCGCCGAACCCGCCCATGGACAGACCTCCAATGAAGGTGTCCTCTTTCCGGTCGGAAAGCCCCAGCACCGACCGGGTATAGTCCACCAGTTCCTGCCCCACATAGGTTCCGTATTTGCGGCCGGTCTGCACACCGTCCAGATAGAAGCCATTTTCCCCCGCCGGGAAAATAATGTTCAGGTTATACTTCACAGCCAACTCCGCCATGGGTGCATTCAGCATCCAGTCACTGCTGGTACCGGAATAGCCGTGCAACAGATACAGGGTCTTTGCCGGCCGATCCCAATGGGGTGCGCGGCGCATCTGCGGCGGCACATCGTTGGGCAGGATCGCTCGAAAGGTCACTGCCCGGCAAAGGGAAGCAGAGTAAAACTCCATTGTTAAAACTGCCATGATCTCTTTCCTTTCTTTTTAAAAGAGCCGGGCCCGCAGGGCCCGGCTGGTAGTTGGCTTAACCTTTCACGGCGCCCACAACAACACCGCGAACCAGATGCTTTTGTACAAAGGGATACACCAGAAGAATGGGAAGGATACCGATAACCGCCATGGCCATACGGATCGCCGTGCCCGGCAGATCCACAGCTCCGGTTCCCAGAAGCGATGCGGTGGAATTCGCACGCAGCGCCTGAATGTTGTTCATGATGTTCATCAGCAGCATCTGAATGCTGTACAGCTTCTCATTGCTGATGTAGTACAAACCGTTGGTCCAGTCATTCCAATAACACAGACCGGTGAACAGGCTGATGGTGGCAATTGCCGGCACGGCCAGCGGCAGCATGATCCGCCGGAAAATGGTCATCTCACTGGCACCATCGATCTGCGCGGCCTCCAGCAATGCATCGGGCACATTGTTGGAGTAATAGTTTTTCACCAGAATCACATTGAAGGCGTTCACCAGATAGTTGGGAATCAACAGTGCAAAAATGGTATTTTTAATGTGGAAGATCTGGGTCCACATGATGTAGGCGGGAACGATACCACCGTTGAACAGCATGGTGAAAAATACAAAGAATGAAAGCACGTTCCGGTATTTGAACGATTTGCGAGACATGGGGTATGCCAACATGGTGGTGATCAGAACACTGCATAGCGTACCCACCACGGTGACAAAGATTGATACGCCGTATGAGCGCAGAATCACTGCCCCCTGCTTCACCATATAATAGTAGGCGTCCAGGCTCCATTCCTGCGGCCAGAACGAATAACCGTTTTGAATCAGCGCATCCTCCGCAGTGAAGGACGAAATAACGATCAGCACAATAGGCAGCAGAGTGATGACCACCAGACAGCCCAGAAAAATCGACGCAAACCGGTCAAAGGCTTTGCTTTGAAGCATATCGTGTCCTCCTTAGAAAAGTGCATTGTCGGCGTCGACCTTGCGCACGATTTTGTTCGCAATGAGCACCAGAATAAAGCCTACGATGGACTGATACAGACCGGCTGCAGCAGACATGCCCACGTCGTTCAATTCCATCAGGCCACGGTATACATAGGTATCAATGGTTTGCGTGGTGGCAAACAGAGCGCCGGAATTCTGCGGAACCTGATAGAACAGGCCGAAATCAGAATAGAAAATACGGCCGATGGACATCAGCGTCAGCATGATTACCGTGGGCTTGAGCAGCGGCAGAGTAATCGCCCGGATCTGACGCAGTTTACCCGCGCCATCCATGGCTGCAGCCTCATACAGACTTTTGTCAATGCCGGAAATGCTGGCCATAAAAATAATGGACTGATAACCGATGTTTTTCCACAGATTCACGATAATCAGAATCGCTGGCCATGCACCCGGTTCGGAATACCAGGAAACCGGATCCAGCCCCAGCCAGGCCAGGAAGGAATTATTAACAAAACCCGTATCGGCATTCAGGAAAGCGTAGGCAATGAAGCCGATTACCACCCAGGACAGCAGATTCGGCAGCAGCATGGCCGCCTGATAGAACTTGACCCGCTTACGCTCACCCAGTTCACACATCAGAATCGCAACAAAAATAGCCACTGCGGTGCCAATAATAATAAACGCCAGATTATACAGGATCGTATTGCGGGTCATGATAAAGGCATCTTTGGTTTTGAACAGGAACTCAAAATTCTGGAACCCGCACCAGTCGCTGCCGAAGGGGCCCTTGATCAGGCTGTAATCCTTAAAGGCCAGAAAGATGCCCAGCATGGGTGCATAGTTGTTAATGAGTAAGTAGATAATACCCGGCAGTGCAATCAGTAAAAGAGGTGTGTTGCTGGCCCGGGATGATTTTGCCGCTTTGGGATGAAGCAGTTTCTTCACTTGCGATTCCTCCATCAAAAGAAAGATTGAAAATGCGCCGAATGGTTCCGGCGATCCAGCGGGAAACCATTCGGCGCATTTGGGGTTCGCCACAAATCAGTATTATTGCTGAGCCAGCCAGGCATCCAGCTGCTCCTGCTTGGCATCCAGAATATCCTGATAACCCGCATCCATCAGAGCCTGTTCGAACTTTTCCAGTTCGGTATCCGGATCCAGACTGCCGCAGAGCAAACCGGGCAGGTACTGGCTGATCACGTTCTTCACCGCAGTGTACTGGGTCTTGAGGCTACTGGAGTCAAAGGTGAAGCCCATGGCCACGGAGGTCTCGGCCTCCTTGTTCTGGGCCTCCTCCCAGGCCAGAGATTCCGGATTGGTGCCCTCGGTGGGATACATCTTGAAGAAATTACCCAAAGTACCGCAGCTCAGCTGTGCGGTGTAGGGAACTGTAGTGGAGTCCTCGCCTTCCGGGTAGGAAACGGTGCCGTCCTCATTCAGCACATAGTCGCGGCCTTCGATGCCGTAGATCAGCAGGTTGATAATGTCCTCATCGGTATAGGTTAGATCCAGGAAAGCCAACGCAGCTTCGGGCACGTCGGTGGTGGAGGCAATCATCCAGGACACCGCGTTGATATCACCGGTGGACAGGAAAGCATCATCCAGAATCTTGGCTGCAATGTCATAGTTGCCGCACTGCGCCTGCAGGGACGCGGCGGTGTCCTCTTCCGGGTAGGAGTAAGCTGCAATGTAGCCGAAGTAGTTACCGGAAGCCATGGCCTCTGCGGCGGTGGTGGTAGTGGTGGCCGCATCCTTCATGACCAGATCGTTTTCATGCCAGGTGCGGGCAAGCTGTGCTCTCTCCTTGAACACATCCGAAGTGTAAAGATCGGTGACGGTGGTATTGTTGTCCAACAGAACGCCTACGGGGTTATAGTAGTCGTCAGAAAGCCAGTCCACATCACCCATGCACATGTGCAGACCAATGGTACCACTCTGAACCGGAGCAAGCGGAGTCATGTTGGGATATGCGCTCTTGACCTGTTCCAGCAGCGGGGTGATGTCATTCACGCTCTGGATGCTGTCGATATCCAGGCCCAACTCCTGCGCAATGTCCTCCCGGTAGATCAGCATGGGAGTCAAAGCATAGGGCTTGTAGGTGGGAATGCCGTACAGCGCGCCATTCACCCGGCAGGCATCCAGGAAATTGTCGCCAACCACTTCCTTGGCGCCGGCGCCGTACTCATCAATCAGCTCAGAAATGTCGTAGCACATGTCGCTGGCCACACAACTGTTGAAGTTACCCAGAGACTGGTACACATCAATTTTTTCTCCGCCTTGCAGCGACAGACTCACCTTACTGGTGTAATCCGCTACCGAGATGGGCATCAGTGTAACTTCAACGCCGATTTTCTCCCGAGTGATCTCATTGATCGCCTCCTGTACGGGAGCCAGATCCTCTGTGGCAGGGATATTATTGAAGGTTGCATACGCATACACAACCTGATCGTATTCCCATTCGCCGTTTCCGGTGCCGGACGTTTCCCCGCCGCCACCGCAGGCGGTAAGCCCCAGTGCAATTGCCGCGGCTGCCAGCGCCGCAAGTACCCGTTTCATGTTTTTCATGGTGGACGCCTCCTTGTGTTGTTGCTTCCTTTGCTGTTTCCAGTATAGCAATTTCCCACAACGAATTCTTTCATTTTGGAGAGGTTTTCTTGCAAAAACAGGAGCATTCCCGCTGGCTTATACCTGCGAAAAAAAGAAAGATGTCAAGCGATTGACATCTTTCTTTTTCGGTGCTACGCTAAGGGTGATTTTTGACCGGAAACAGCTTTTCAAACCAGAAAAGGAGGCTACAATGAGTATTCGGCTAATCACTCGGGCGGACGATTTCGGTTCCTGCCACGCGGCAGATCAGGCAATTCTTGCGGCATTAGAGGCCGGCGTTCTGATTCGAAATGTTTCCTGTATGGCGGTAGGTTGCACCATTCAGGAAAGCGCAGAAGCTCTCTCCATCTTTGCTGATCAGGTGGATATCGGGCTGCACTTTGTGTTAAATTCCGAGTGGGATTCTGTAAAATGGACTCCCTGCTCCCCCCGTGCCCAGATCCGTTCTCTGCTGAACACGCAAGGTGAGTTTTTTCAAACCCGGGAGGAGCTTCTGGCCGCCGCCCCAGAGTGGTCGGTCATCGAAACCGAGCTGAACGCACAGCTGGAGACACTTCTCTCTCTGGGCCTGCCGATAAGCTATGTGGATGGTCACATGGCGCCGGACGGGCTACTGCCCGACCTGGCAGAACGAATGCGTGCATGGGCCCAAAGCCACGGACTTTTGTATGTGCGGGATCATTCCCGCTTCCCTGCCTGCGGCATGCCTGCATTCGCGCCCTCTGAAGCAGCATATCAGGCCAACGTGGAGCACTGGCTGAGCGATATGGAGCAGGGGCAGCAATATCTTTACTTTATGCATCCGGCCCGCATGAGCGACGAGACGATTCTGTTCTGTAACGCGGAATTCGCGCCGGGTGTTGTGGCCTGGGAACGGGAACTGGAAGCCCGCTCCGCCGTCTCTTCCCTGTGGGCCTCACGCCTGGAGCAGTATGACCTGGAGCTGATCCGCTACCGAAACGCACACCCCTCTCCCGAACTGCCCATGGGCGGCTATTTTTAACGAAAGGAATCTGCTGCAATGAATTACTGCGTTTTTGAACTGGACGCCCATACCTGGCGCATTGAGGAATACGACGAAACCTCCAGCGTGTATTTGTATCTTCTGGAGGGTGAACAGTCCGCTCTACTGCTGGATACCGGGTTGGGTCAGATTGATCTGCGCAAACTTGTTGCCGGACTCACCCAACTGCCGGTGCAGGTTCTGAACACACACGCCCATTTTGATCACATCGGAGGCAACGGTCTGTTTGACCGGGTAATGATTCCCCGGGCGGATCAGGAGATGTACCGACTTCACACCAGTCCGGAACTGCTGGCGCAGTTTCCCCAATACCATTTCCCTGCCGCCTGCACTCGAATCGACTGGATCGACGGCACCGATACCATTTCACTCGGCGGGCGCACCCTGGAGCTGATTCCCACTCCGGGCCATACTCCTGGCGCAATCGCACTGCTGGATTCGGACAGGCGCTGGATCTTCACCGGCGATACCTGCTGCCGAGCGGATGTGTTACTCAATATGGAAGGCTCGACCACCGTTGAAACCTATGCCGAAAGCATTGCCCGCCTGCAGCAGTACCGCCCCCGCTTTGATCTGGTCTGGCCTTCCCATCATTCCGTTCCCCTGACACCGGATATTCTGGATCTGTTCCAGCAGGCGGCACAGCAGATCTGCCGCGGCACTGCTCAGGGTGATCGGATTCAGACTCCCGTGGGCGAAGCCCTTGCCCTGCAGAACGGTCCAATTCGGGTTGTTTATCTCGCTGACCGAATCAGTAACAAACATCGTCGTAATAAGGCAATCCGGCATTTCCTGCCGACCGAATCATCCTTTTGAACAAACTCCAGACAATCTTTCATATATGCTCAAAAAAGGGGTACCTTCTGGTAGGTACCCCTTTTTTGACTCACATCTTCGCATGCGTTCCCGGTCATCCCTCACACGGCAGGAATATGCCGTTTTCTCCAGCATGTCATCGTAGAAAAAATCCCCCTGCGCTGTTTGTCAGCGGCAGGGGGATTGGCGTATTACAGGTATACTTCCAGGTCGATGTCATGCCATCGACTGGGCTTTACCACGCAATTTCGCGCTTTTTGGAACGCATGGGCGTCCTCAAAGTGCAGCGTCAGCTGCATCAGCCCGATCGGATTACTTCCGGGGGTTCTTGATGGCTGCCTGAGCGGCGGCCAGACGGGCGATGGGTACACGGAAGGGAGAGCAGGACACATAGTCCAGGCCAACCTTGTGGCAGAACTCCACGCTGGTGGGGTCGCCGCCGTGCTCGCCGCAGATGCCCAGACCCAGTTCGGGGCGGGTCTTGCGGCCCAGAGTTACAGCCATTTCAACCAGCTTGCCTACGCCGTTCTGATCCAGGTGGGCGAACGGATCGTTCTCGTAGATCTTGTTGTCGTAGTAGTAGTT